>Ga0208046_1000072_pt1 | contig 19091 bp, 20 predicted proteins | sample PL_2010_300m_FD_184161 | JGI IMG/M metagenome (GOLD analysis project Ga0208046, IMG submission 184161) | Freshwater microbial communities from Powell Lake, British Columbia, Canada to study Microbial Dark Matter (Phase II) - PL_2010_300m... | ecosystem: Environmental > Aquatic > Freshwater >... | reverse complement strand
GTAGTAGTCCTGAAGCGTCGCGGACTTGGGCAGGATGAGGATGTTGGTCCCGAGGGCGTCCAGTTCCCGGGCCACGGCCTTCTGCGAGTAGTACGTGACGTTCCGGATGGCGACAATCGCGGTTATGCCAAGGAATATGGCCAGGAAGCTCGTCGCCAACTGGTTCTTGCGCTCGAATATCTCGCGCCAGACTATCGTCCTAAGTTTCACTAGTGTCCTTCCTTACTTCCCTGTCGGTCCGCAACCGGGTGCGGTCGGGGGGCAAGCTGCCGCGCCACCGCCGGTGGCGCCACCACTGCCACCTCAGCCTCCGCCCCCGCCGGCCTGCTTCGCTGCCAGCGCCGCAATCATCACGTCCTTGTTGGTGGCGCCCTTGTACTGGGCAACCACTGCGCCCGGCGGGGCCAGGAGGGCGGTAACGGCTTCGCTGGTTTTGGGGTCAATCTGCAACTGCTTGAGGAGTTTCGACTCTGCCTCATCAGCCGGGTCAAGGCTGACAACCTCGGTCGACTTGGCGAATCGGGTGTCCGTTATGAAGGCATTGACGCCCTTCATCGCGGCGTCGTTGGATTTGGTCGATGTGTTCTGGACGCACAGCAGGACGAGTTTGCCGTCCTGCAAAGCCTTCAGGGAGCTCGCCAGGCCGGGGCTGACGAACGAGCCGGACAGTTGCTCCTCCGTGACCTTGCCGACGAACCCGCCGGTGATCGCTCCGCTTGGGGCAACTACCAGCGCCAAGGGCATCGGAGCCCGGTCGACCTGATACTTGGCGACAATGTCCCGCTCGGCGGCGTCGGTCACGTTGACGGTGACGGAGGTTGCCTTATTGGCGAGCTTTGCCGCAGCACCGGCGACGACCTTCTTCATCGCCCGGGTCGAGTCATCGTCGCTACGGTAGAAGACAACTAGCAGGTACTTGCCCGCCGCCGTCGCCCGTTCCACGGCGGCGATGCCGGTCACTTTCTGCGCCGGCTTCGCCTGCGGCGCCGGCGACTCCGCCGGCTCAGATGAAGCCGCAGCCGAGACCGCCTGGTCGAGTTCCGGCTGCTGTGTTGATGAATCGGTCGTCGCTGGTTGGACCTGAGCGACCGTGTCGGCGACGACGGTCTTTGAGGCCTCGGCCTTGGCCGACCCTTGCTGACCGCAGCCGAACAGGGCCAGGGTCAGTAGGATGACTCCAAACGCGGCCGGCACTGCTCGTATGGCCGCGGCCCTAACCGTATTCCGGCCGGGCATGACTATAGGCAGCATGCTACAGCCTTTCTTGATCCTGATTCTCGACTTCATGGGTCTTCCTTTCACTGAAACGCTACTCAACAATCTCGCTCAGCAACGGCCTGAGTAATTCCCCCGCGCTTGCCGCAAACTCGTCGGCCTTGATCAGCAGGATGCAGCGGGTCCGGCCCTTGTATTCGGGCGCAATCACGGCCAGGCGGTCGCCTACTTCGATCCCCGCTTTCACCCGGACGTCCTTGGGCAGCACCATCTGTCCACGTTCTCTTACAGTCACGATCGAATCGATCAGGCAACAACCGGGGCTCAGAGCACATGCCGGTCCGGATGTCTGTTTCTCTCTCACGCCGATACCGTTCCCACTAAATCCCTGGACTCTTCCGAATGGCCGGAGGACGAAGGAGTGATACGTCTCGCCAGTCGATGGTTCGGAGTTTCATGTATCCTGCTCGCCTACTTCGTCGGGCCGCAGCCGCTCGGGCCGCACCCGCCGGAGCCGCATCCGCCGGACGTGGCCGCGGTGAACGCCGCAATCAGCACGTCCTTGTCCGTCGCGCCGTTGTACCTGGCGATGACCTTCCCGGGCGGGGCCATGAATGCGGTGACGGCTTCGCCTGTCTTGGGATCAATCTTGAGTTGCGCGAGGAACTTCGACTCCGCCGCGTCGGTCGGGTCAAGGCTCACGACCTCGGTGAACTGGGCGTAGCGCGCGTCGGCCTTGAACTCCTGCACGCCCTTGAGCGCGGCTTCGTTCGACTTGGTCGAAGCGCTCTGGACGCACAGCAGGACGAGTTTGCCATCCTGCAGGGCCTTAAGACAGCTCGCAGTCGCGGGGCTGACGAACGCGCCGGACAACTGCTCCTCGGTGGCCGTGAGGGGGAAACCGCCGGTGATCGCTCCGGTCGGGGCAACCACCAGCGTCAGCGGCATCGGCGCCCCTTCGACATGGTACTTGGCGACAATCTCCCGCTCGGCGACATCGGTCAAGTTGATGGTGATGGAATTGGCCTTGCCCTCGAACTTCGCCGCAGTCCTGGCGATGACCTTCTTCATCGTCTTGGTCGAGTCATCATTGTTACGGTAGAAGAGGATGAGCAGGTACTTGCCGGCAGCGGTGGCTTGCTCCAGCGCGGCAATGCCGGTGATCTTCGGTGCCGGTTGGACCTGCGCAACCGGGTCGGCGTCGGTCGCAGCCGCCTCGGCCCTGGCCTGCCCTTGCTGACCCCAGCCGAGCAGGGGCAGCAGCAAAACGAGAAGCACGGCCGCGGCAGCGCCGAGGCTTGCGGCCCGAGCCGCATTCCGGTCGATCTTGGAGCTAGACATCATACTACACCTCCATATCGGACGTTCGGCGCTACTCAGGAATCCTCCATCCAGGCGGCAACGCTCAAGGACAGCAGCCGGAACTCCCTCTGGCATCACCGCAACAACCACTGGATGAACGGGGGTTGTCACGTGAACTGCCAAAGATGCTCACCGTACTGATTGTGCGGCGAACGCGCTTGGAGCCGCAGGCTGGACATTTCACCTTCAACCCGCGTTCATACTCGGGAATGCTCGCCTGGACATCGAATGTCGTCAGGCATTTCTCACATCTATAGTCGTAGGTAGGCATGTGCCCTCCTTTTAGACGGCCACCGCGCTCGCTAGTTCGCGCACGAGTTCACGCAGATGCCCGGTACCGATCGGCTCGGCCGAGAGCCAGGGCACGAGCGCGACGCGTTTGGCCAATTCGTTCCGTACTTTCTCGATCTGCGGCCGTTCGGACTGAGCCCGCGCCGCCAACAGCGGGTCGCTCGGGTTCCGGACAGCGAGCGACGAGTTGATTACCCACGCCCACGGCTCGATTCCCGCCCGTCGCAGGTCTGCCTGCAACGCGGCGGCTTCGAGCACCGGTGTCGTCTCGGCGAGCGTGACGATCAGTGTCTTTGTCTGCTTCGGGTCCTGCAGGCGCATCAGCGGCGTCACGAGGTTCATACCTTCCTTGGCGTGGCGCATTATCTCGTGGTGGTAGGCGCCGGTGGCGTCGAGGAGCAGTAATGTATGCCCGGTCGGCGCCGTGTCCACCACGACGAACTTCCGGCGCGACTCGCTGATGGCGCGCGAGAACGCCTGGAAGACGGCTATTTCCTCCGTGCACGGCGAGCGCAGGTCTTCCTCCAGCAGGGCGCGTCCCTGTTCGTCGAGGTCCTTGCCCTTGGTCTCGAGCACGTGCTGCCGATACCGCTCGGTTTCCACGCGTGGGTCGATGCGGCTGACCTCGAGGTGCTCGACGTTCGCATCGACCGTGACGGCGATATGAGCGGCCGGATCCGTCGTCGTCAGGTGCACTTCGTGCCCGCGCGCAGCCAGCTCGACCGCGACCGCGGCGGCAATGGTCGTCTTGCCTACCCCGCCCTTGCCCATTACCATAACCAGGCCGTGGCCGTCGGCCGCGATCTCATCGACCAGTTGGCCGAACGACTTGGCCAGAGTCTGCACCGGTTCCGCCGGCGCGCCCGTCTGCTGCAGGTTCGGCGGCGAGGTGGCGAGTAATCCCCGTAACGCCTCGATGCCGACCATGTCCATCGGCTTGAGCGGCACACGGTCGGTGGGGAGTTCCCTCAACACATCGGGCAGGTGCTCCAGTGCATCCTCTTCGCGTCTCACCAGCGCCTCGGCAAGCGGGTCATCGCTGGCAACGTCGGACATCAGCCCGTTGACGATAAGCCTTTGGTTTGTCAGGCCGAGGGCGGATAGTTCGCCCTTGGTATTCGCGGCCTCATTAAGCGCCGACACCTGAGGGCGGCTGACCAGCACGACGGTGGTGCGCGCGCCGTCGCCGAAGGCCTCTATGACCGCGGTGTACTGCTGGCGCTGCTTGTCCAATCCGGCCAGCGGTCCGAGGCAGGACGAATCGCTCTGGCTGGTATTAAGGAAGCTGGACCAGGCACTGGGCAGCCTCAGCAGGCGCAGAGTGTGACCGGTCGGTGCGGTATCGAAGATGATATGGTCGAAGCGGCCGACCCTTGACTCATCGGTCAGGAGCGCCGTGAACTCGTCGAACGCGGCGATTTCCGTGGTGCAGGCCCCGGAGAGCTGCTCTTCCATCTGCCGAACCGCATTGTCGGGCAGCACGCCGCGCACGGGTCCTACGATGCGGTCCCGGTACGCCTGCGCGGCCGCTTCGGGGTCGATGTCGAGCGCCCAGAGGTTCGGTACGCCCGCAATCGGCGTCGGGTTATGGTCGCCGATGCTCATGCCGAACACCTGCCCCAGGTTCGAGGCCGGGTCGGTGCTGACCAGTAGAACCTGCTTGTCCTTGTCAGCCAGATGGATGGCGGTGGCACAGGCGAGCGAGGTCTTGCCAACTCCGCCCTTTCCGGTGAAGAACATGTAGCGGGTCGGTCGGTCATACCACTTTACGGCAATTCCGTCTTTCCCGGTGACTGTCGGCATGCTGCGGTCCGCTAGGAGGGCGTCACTTCTCATCGGTGCCGCCTCCACTGGATGCGGATGCGCCCCGGACCAGATAGCGTTGAGCCAGCCGCACCATAGCCTGGGCCGAAGCATCTTTGACCTGCAGGCCGACGTTTACCGCCTCCAGCATGTCATCGTCCGACACACCTAGCCTCTGGGCCTGGTCGTAATGGTATCTGAAACACGGCTCGCAGTTGCTGGCGATTGACGCCCCGATGGCAATCAACTCGGCCACGGCCGGCGTGACCAGTCCCGCGCGGCGTCCCTCGGGCTCCTCCTGCGCCGGTTCGTCCTCCGGCAGGCTCAACCAGCGCGCCAGCTCGCTCCGGCTCGGGTATGTCCCGTGCTGCATCACTTTGCCGTCCATCAGAACGACAGGCAGGCCATCTCCGCTGTTCTCGGTCATCAAGCGTTTGACATCCGCGTTCTTGGCGAAGTCGAGCGGCTCCTGAGTCAGGTTGTGCCGGCGCACTTCGATCCCTTTGCGGTGCAGCCAGGCCAGGTCGGCCGAAAACCGTGCCTGTTGCGGGTCAGGGTCAGGCCCGCAGACTCCGCTGGCACAGCACATCGGCGGGTCGTAGACCTCGACGACGGGCTTGGTTGAACTCTCAGTCATTGTTTTCCTTTTTCATCACAGCACAACGTCCTCAACTGCTTCAATGCGGCCGCCATTGACTTGTCAGCCGAAAGGTAGTCGCGGAAGCAGTTCCATAAGCACTCTTCAATATGATTCCTCGGTTGCGCGAGCTTGTAGTGCATCCACGTCCCGTCGCGGCGTACTTCTACCAGCCCGGCGGACCGCATGACCGCAAGATGGCGGGAAATCTTGTACTCCGGCTCAGCGAGTCCTTCGGCCAGGGTACAGACGCACGTCTCGCCGTTCCGCGATAGAACCACGGCCAGCCGCAGGCGCGTCGGGTCGGACAGGACTCTGAGCAAGGCCGCCTCCTCGACCAGGCCGCTCGTTCCTGCAGTGGCGGGGGCACGGGTCTGTTTAGTATCTGCGTCTCTGCGCATGGACGCATATAATACCGGCTTTGAGATTCTAGTCAACGGATTTCTCTTGAATGATGGAGCCGGGTTGTCTGACTATCTGGGCTGCATGGCTACTTGCCCGTGCCGAGCAGCTTCTTCAGTTCGTCTTTGGACGGCACCTTGCCCTGCGAGACAACCTTGCTGTCGACGACGAGGCCGGGCGTCATGAAGATGCCCAGCGACGCGAAGAGCTTCAGGTCTTTGACGTGCTCGATGTCCGCTGCGATATTGAGCTCGGCGAGCGTGTCAATGACGCGTTTCTCGAGTTCGTTGCACCGGGCGCACCCGATTCCGATAATCTGGACTTTCACTGTGTTACTCCTTTCCTAGAACAACATGCCGTACAGCATGCCGGCGATGGTCGACAGGACAACCACGAGACCGACGTAGGTCAGGCCCTTCTTCGCGCCGATGAGCCGGATGACGACAATCATCGAAGGCAGGGATAAAGCCGGGCCGGCAAGCAGCAGCGCCAGGGCCGGGCCTTTGCCCATGCCGGAACCGATGAGGCCCTGAAGGATGGGGATTTCGGTCAGCGTGGCGAAGTACATGAGAGCGCCGGATAGCGAGGCGAACAGGTTCGACCAGAGCGAGTTGCCTCCGACCAGGCCGGCGATGATATGGTTGGGGATGATGCCGGCGTTGAGTCCCGGCCTCCCGAGCAGGAAACCCGCCACGAATACGCCGCCGAAGAGCAGGGGCATAATCTGCTTGGTGAAAGTCCAGGTGGATGCGACCCAGGCCTTGCGCTCGTCCGAGTCAAACCAGCGCCAGACCATCAGCGCAAGTCCGATGAGCGACGTCCCGGCCAGATACCACTTCACCGAGAAGACTGCGTTGTAGAAGCCGATGGGGTCCTTGGGTTTGCCCCAGGTGAGGAAGATCAGCGCGAGGATCATCGAGGCGAAGTAGAGGATGTTCTGCCAGAGCCGGCGGCCGCCCTTGGCCGCTTCCATATCGAAGGCGCCGGACGCCTCGGCCCGGGCTTTCTCCGACCGCATGAAGATGAACGCCATCGCCAGGCCGATGACGACCGAGAAGACTATCGCACCGATGGCACGGGCAAGCCCGATTTCGAGGCCGAGGACCCGGCCGGTCATCAGGATGGCGAGGACGTTGATGGCCGGGCCGGAGTAGAGGAAGGTTGCGGCCACGCCGAGACCGGCGCCGGCCGTGTAGATGCCCATGAACATCGGGAGCACCGTGCAGGAGCAGACCGCGAGAATCGCGCCCGAGACTGAAGCTATCGAGTAGGCAAGGACCTTGTTGGACTTCGGGCCGAAGTACTTGAGGATGGCTTCTCTGGAGATGAAGTTCTGGATGGCGCCGGCGATGAAGAAGGCGGGGACGAGGCAGAGAAGGACGTGGAGCCGGGCGTATTCCTGCAGCATCTGGAACCCTTCGAGCAGGGCGCCCTGAATCCGGCCTCCACCGAGCGGCACGAAGTAGAAGAACAGGAAGACGGCGAGGATGATGAGGAGCTTGCTGCGTTCTTTCATGTCCTCAGGCAATCTACCGACGATACGCGCCGGGTATCAGTAGCCTCAAGTCAGGCACTCGGAGGACGGCGTTGGCGTCAACGCCCCGGTCACAATCGGCATCCCGAACTCGCGGAACTTCGCCTCAATCGAGTCGCGTGGATAGACGCCGATGTGACGGAAGATCTCCTTGCCCTGGGCGTCAATGAAGACCTGGGTCGGAATCGTGACGATGCGGAACTGCTTGGTCAACTCGGTTTCCTCATATACGTTGATGATACGGATGTCGACCTTGCCCTTGTAGTCGACCATCATCGGGTCGAGTATTTCCTTCATCGCCTTGCAGGGCATGCAGTTTGTCGAGCCGAAGTCCCACATCTTCGGCAACTCCTTGGGCTTCTCAGCGACTTTCTCGGGTTCGGGCTTCGGTTTCTGTGGCGTAGATTCTACCTTCTTGACCGGCTCGGGCTTCTGGGTGTCGGGCTGGACAGCGCTACCGGCCACTGCAGTAGTATCCAGGGTGGTGTCGCAGATAGCCCCGGTCTGAACCACAGTATCCGGCTTGGCAGCAACGGGCGCCTGGGCACTGCCGCCGCAGCCGGGCTGCAGCATCAGGACGAAGCCGGCCACCATGACGGTCAGTAGCAGTCGTCTCAACATCACATTCAACTCCTATCGTTTGAAGATGTCGTACAGGAAATACGCGGCCACGAGCAGCAGCAGTACACCCGAGGCCTTCTTCAGAATGACAGACGCCTTCTTGAGACCTTTCGAGTTCACCATCGCCTCGGCAATGCCTATCGAACTCCCCGCGACCAGCACCAGCAGCGAGTGACCCAACGCATAGGTGAAGAGCAGCAGGCCGCCGTAGACGACGTTGCCCTTCGCGGCGACATAGGAAAGCAGAACGGCCAGCACCGGCATGGCGCAGGGCGTGGCGATAACGCCGGTCAGGGCGCCAAGCAGGAACGCGCCGACGACGCCGCCTGTTTTGGGCGTGAAACCGCGCGGCATCGGTATCTCGAAGTTGGGGAAGAGGAGTATCTGGCCACCCATCACGAGGCAGACGATGACTATCAGGATGGGCCAGAACTTCGACGTCGTGCCGAAGAGCGTGCCGGCGAGCGATGCGACCATGCCGAGCACGGTGAACGCCGCGGCAATACCGAGGAAAAGGAAGACCGCGAGCAGCAGGGCGTAGCCCTTGGACCGGCCGGTCGCATAGCCGCCGACGAAGCCGATGGCGAGCGGTATCGAGGCGAGCACGCAGGGGTTGAGGGCAGTCACGAGCCCGCCGAGGAACACGACCGGGATCGCAAGCAGCGGTTGGGTGGTAATCAGCTTCTCGACGTTGGTGAGGAGCGAGCTCAACATTTCCGGGCCTCCTTTGATACCCTGGGGCCGACGGGACGCGCCCGACCCGGGTGTTCAATGATGTCCAGGGCGGTTTCCACAAGCCTGACCGTCCGATGGTCGGCAAGCCGGTAGAGGATGCGTTGTCCGTCGCGCCGCGAAAGGACCACACCGACGCGCTCGAGAAGCTGCAGGTGGCGGCAGATGACCGACTGGTCCTGACGGAAGTGCGGGGCTATCTCGCAGAGGCACAGCTCGCCTTTGACCAGCAGCCCGACGACGTTCAATCGCACGTCGTTGCCTAGAGCGGCAAACAGGGACTCCGGCATTGTCCGGTTCGACTGTTGCATCATTGCACAATTATGCAAAGATGAAGCGGCGAAGTCAAGTCGTGCGTGCGCGGGCGAGCAGGTTCAGATGCGGAGCGGGTTGGCGCCCGACGGACGGGCTCTACCGGCGTAGGCGGAGAGAGGTTTGGCGTCGAGGCCCTGTCGTGGGTGGCGCAGCAGGGCGCGGATGAACAGTCGCGCCAGCTCGCCGTCGTTGATGAGCGGAATCCCGAAGTCAGCAGCGGCGCGGCGGATGCGGTAACCGTCAGTCAGCACGGTCTCGTCGGCGGTGCGCATGGGGATGTTGACGACACACTCGACCTTGCGGTCGGCAATCAGCTCCACGACATCCCTTGTTCCTTGTTTGGGGTCCGATACCTTGCGCACGAGTTGCGACCGGACTCCCTGAGCCTCAAGGAATCGGTTGGTTCCCGACGTGGCGTGGATGTCGAACCCGGCCGCAGCCAGTTGACGGAGCGGTTCGAGCAACTTGTGTTTGGCGTCGTCGCCGCCGATGGAAACGAGCAGGGACTTCTTTGGGAGGCGGAGGCCGTTGGCGATCGCCGCCTTGAGCCACGCCTCCTCGAGCGAGTCGCCGAGGCAGGCCGATTCGCCGGTCGAGGTCATCTCGACGTAGAGCACCGGGTCCGCTCCCTTCAGGCGGGAGAAGGAGAACTGCGGTACTTTGACCGCGACGTAGTCCAGGTCCAGCGTGTGATACCTGCCCCGCACGTTCTCGCCGAGCATGGCCCGGGCAGCAATCTCGATGAAGTCGTAGCCGGTCGCCTTGGATACAAACGGGAACGAGCGGGACGCGCGCAGGTTGCACTCGATGACCGAGATTTCGTTCTGGCGGGCGAGGAACTGGACGTTGAACGGGCCGTTGATGCCGAGCGCCCGGGCAATGGCCTTGGTTATGCCCTTGGCGCGGCGCACGGTCTCTAGATAGGTAGTCTGGGGCGGAATCACGACGGTGGCATCGCCGGAGTGTACGCCGGACAACTCGACGTGCTCGGAGATGCAGTAGATGACCATCTCACCGTCCTGTGCCACGCCGTCGATTTCAATCTCCTTCGCGCCCTCCAGGAACTTAGAGATGACTACCGGGTTCTCCGGGGAGACCTGAGCGGCCTGGCTCAGGCACTGGTCAAGCGAGCGCTCGGTCTTGGCGATGTTCATGGCCGAGCCGGAAAGAACGTAGGACGGCCGGACCAGGACCGGGTACCCGGTCTTCGCGGCAAAGGCGCGGGCCTCCTCGATGCTCTTCAGTTCCTGCCACGCGGGTTGGACGATTCCGAGCTCGTCGAGCAGGGTTGCGAACCGGTGCCGGTTCTCAGCACGGTCAATCGAATCCGGGTCGGTGCCGAGGATGCGGACCCCGCGGCGGTGCAGACTGAGCGCGAGGTTGTTGGGTATCTGCCCGCCGACCGAGACCACGACCCCGAGCGGCCGCTCGAACTCGACGATGTCGAGCACGCGCTCCAGGGTCAGTTCCTCGAAGTAGAGTCGGTCGTTCGAGTCGTAGTCGGTGGAAACGGTCTCCGGGTTGCAGTTGACCATTACCGTGCGGTGGCCGAGTTTCGCCGCGGTCGTGCACATGCCGACCGAACACCAGTCGAACTCGACCGACGAACCGATGCAGTACGGCCCGCTGCCGAGAACCATCACGGGCCGGCCGCGCTCTTCGGGCTTGATTTCCGGGCTGTCGCCGCCGTAGGTCAGGTACAGGTAGTTGGTCGCGGCCGGGAACTCGCCGGCCAGGGTGTCGATGCGCCGTGGCCGGGGTAGGACCGCAAGTGAGACGCGGCGCTCGCGCACCGCGACTTCATTCTCCCCGGTTCGGCGGCCGATGGCCCGGTCCGAGAAGCCAAGCCGCTTCAGACGCAACAGGTCTTCGGCGTCGAGTTGGTCGAGCTTACGGCCCGAGAGTTCCTGCTCCGCACGCACGATTTCCACCAGCCGGGCAATGAACCACGGGTCGATACGGCTGGACTCGCATATCTTCTCGGCCGGGGTCCCGTCCGCGAGCGCGTGCACGATGGCGAACAGACGGCGGTCGGTCGGGTTCGCGATTTCGTCGAGCGGGTCGTCGGTGCGGGCCTTGGGGTCGGTAACCCCGTCGTAACCGAGGCCGAGCGAGCGCACGCCCTTCTGCAGCGCCTCCTCAAAGGTCGCGCCGATGGCCATCGTCTCGCCGACGCTCTTCATCTCGGTGCCGATGCGCCGCGACGCGGCGCGGAACTTGTGCAGGTCCCAGCGGGGAATCTTGACCGTGACATAGTCGAGCGCGGGTTCGAAGAAGCACCCGGTAACTCCGGTCACGGAATTCTTCAGGTCGGCCAGCGCGTAGCCGAGCGCGAGCTTGGTCGCGACCCACGCCAGCGGGTAGCCGGTCGCCTTGGAGGCGAGCGCGCTGGAGCGCGAGAGTCGCGCGTTGATTTCTATCACCCGGTACTCGCCGTTGGACGGGTGAAGGGCGAACTGGACGTTGCACTCGCCGATTACCCCGAGCGCGGCGACGATACGCAGGGAGACGGTGCGCAGGTGATGATACTCGTCATTGGTCAGGGTCTGGGAAGGCGCGACCACGATGCTCTCGCCGGTATGGATGCCCATCGGGTCCATGTTCTCCATGTTGCAGACCGTGACCGCGTTGCCGAATCGGTCGCGAACGACTTCGTACTCGACTTCCTTCCAGCCTTCGAGGTACTCCTCGACCAGCACATGCGGGGCGTGGCAGAGCGCTTCGGCGACGCGATGGCGGAGTTCATCAGCGAATCCCGCGCGGCCGGACGAGAGGCCGCCGAGGCTGAACCCGGCCCGCACCATCACGGGGTAGCCGAGCTTCTCAGCGATTGATAGCGCTCGCTCGACCGAGTCGGCGGTGTCGCTTCCCGGTACCGACACGCCGATGGCGCGCATCTTGGCGGCAAAGAGCGCCCGGTCCTCAGACTCGATGATGGTCTCGACCGGAGTGCCAAGCACGGCCACGCTGGAACGTTTGAGTGCGCCGGATTTCCAGAGCTCGACCCCAGTGTTCAAGGCAGATTGTCCGCCGACGTTCAAGAGGATCCCGTCCGGCTTCTCGACGGCGATTACCTTTTCGACGAAGTCCGGCTCGACCGGCAGCAGGTAGATTTCGTCCGCCAGTCCGGGAGTGGTCTGAATCGTGGCGACATTCGGGTTCACCAGAATGGTACGGATGCCCTCTTCTTTCAGAGCCTTGATTGCCTGGCTGCCGGAGTAGTCAAACTCGCCGGCCTGGCCGATGCGAAGGGCGCCGGACCCGAGAACGATAACGCTGGCTGGCCTGGTCACAACGTCTCTACGAAGCGGTCGAACAGGTCTTCGCTGTCGAGCGGGCCGGGCTTTCCCTCGGGATGGAATTGCACGGCGGAGACCGGGCGGCGTGCGTGCCTGATTCCTTCGACCGACCCGTCGTTCGCGTTCTCGAACCAGACCTGCCAGTCGCGCGGCAGGGAGGCGGCGTCAATCGCGTACCCGTGATTCTGACTGGTCAGCCGGCAGCGGTCGGTGCCCTTTTCCCGGCATGGCTGGTTCTGTCCCCGGTGGCCGTAGCGGAGCTTGTACGTGCGCGCGCCGGCCGCGAGCGCGATGAGCTGACATCCGAGGCAGATTCCGAACACCGGTCGGGAAAGCGCCAGCGCGCGGTGCAGCACGGCGACGGTCGCGCCGCACCGCTCGGGATTGCCGGGGCCGTTGGACACTAGGATGCCGTCGAACCGCTCGCCGGTGTAGTCATAGTCGGCCGGCACCTGGAGGATTTCGACACCGCGCTTGAGCAGCTCCCGCCGAATGGAGAGCTTGACCCCGCAGTCGACGAGGATGACACGCTTTCGCCCCGTGCCGAAACGCTCCGGCTTCCGCAAGGACACTTCAGGCACGATGTCGACGCGGTTAGGGTCGAAAAGTGCGACCGGGTCTCCAGCATAGTCCGCCGGCAGAATCCGGCCGAGCATCGTGCCGCGTTCCCGGAGCAGGAGTGTCAGCCTGCGGGTGTCGATGCCCTCGACCCCGGGTACGTTCTCCTCAGCCAGCCACTCGTGCAGCGAGCGCGCAGCGGAAGCGTGGCTCTGGTCCGAATGGGCAGTGGAGACGATGAGACCGGAAGCCTGGATGCGCGACGACTCGTAGCAGTCTTTGTCACGGCCAGGCACGCCGTAGTTGCCGATGAGGGGATAGGTGAGAACCAGGATCTGTCCGCGATACGACGGGTCGGTAAGGCTCTCAACGTACCCGACCATCGAGGTATTGAATACGACTTCGCCTGAAGCCGGGCCATGATAACCGAAGCCCATGCCCGCGAACTTCGACCCGTCCTCAAGTTCGAGAGTGACTACCTGTCTCTTCGACTGGGCACCGTCGAGTGAACGGTTGTTGGGAGGCAATGCGGCCATATCTTAGTGGGTCGCACGTGTAGCGCAAGCCCGGCTTGCGCCCCGAGAACCGGACCGTTGAAACCACAGATCAACACAGATGAACGCGGATGGACACACTCGGCTATCCGGACCCCAGAAGCCCAGAGGCCAGCTATAGGCTGGCCAGGGTCTGCTCGAGTTCGGAGAGCGAGTGGATGGTTGCGTACGGGACGATGCCGTCGGGCGAAGGCAAGTTGTCGCGGTTGAGCCAGACTGCCTTCATACCGGCAGCGTGGGCGCCGACGATGTCCGTCTTCGGGTTGTCGCCGACGAACACCGAGTCCGACGCGGACACTCCGAGCCGGTCCAGCGCGATGGCGAAGATGCGCGGGTCCGGTTTCGCGATTCCGACTTCACGCGAGACTACGACAGCTCCGAAGCAGCCCTTGAGTCCTGAGACATCGAGCTTGTCGCACTGCAGGTCACACGGGCCGTTGGTTACGAGCCCGAGCCGGAACGTCTGACCGAGTTCCCGGAGCACTTGCAGCGCGTCGGGAAACGGCTGGTAACGCGCCCGGCGTTCGGCCATGTAGACGCAGGAGAGCGTGTCGGCGAGGAGCGGGTCAGCGATACCGTTCTCGGCGAGGGCGCCCGACCAGGCCTCGTGTCGGTACTCGGGCACCCACGCGCTGAGTTGCTTCATCTCTTCGTCTTCGCCATCGAACCGCGCGCTCAGCGCCGACCACGAACTGACGTCGAAGTTGCCGTCATAGGGCGCCACGACCGGATGGGCGCGGAAGAGCCGGCGGGCGATGCGGCGCACCGCGTCTTTCAGGTCGCCGGGCGGGATGTTGTGCCATTGCTTCGCCACCTGTGCGGTGGCGACAAGCGCCTCGTTGGCCGTTGACTCGTCCGGCAATAGGGTGTCGTCTAGGTCGAAGAGCACTGCGCGTAACATGCGCGCTGAGCCTACAGAGACTCCAGGGAGATGCAACCGCTACGCGAAATCCCAAGCTCCGAATTCCAAGTTACAAAGAAGACGCAAATCTGACGCAGAGCCGGGGACTGTGGGGCTGTTGAAGAGGCCGCCTCTTGTCATTCTGAGCGCAGCGAAGAATCTTCGCGATGATGATTCTACGAGAGTTAGAAGACCCTTCACTTCGTTCAGGGTGACATAAGTGGGTTTCTCAACAGCCCCACTGTGACGTTACTCTTGGTCATTGGGGATTGATTGGGAATTGGTGCTTAGGACTTGGGAATTCATCATCCGATGAGGATGAGGTTGATATACTTGGATGGCCCGTCTTCACGCGTCGCGACGGTCAGTTCTATCCCGGAGTTTCGCGCCGTGGCATAGACGTCAATACCGCACGACTCCATCGAGGGCCGCGCCTGGTATGGGTGCTTGCACCGGCCGGAGACGTCACACACCTTGCATAATCGGCACGGGCCGGCCACAAGTCCGAACGCCTTGTAGTACCCATCGAGAAACACCGCACGCTCGAGTTCTGGGACCAGCCGCTGCATCCGTAACCGCTTTCGCCTGTATTCGGACTTGGTGCAGGTGTAGCTGTAGATGAGCGCGGTCCTGTACCCAGCCAGCACGCGTTTCATCTGCTCCGGCGTGGGCGTATGGGGTGGGCAGCAGAGCCGCTTGCCGAACCCTGAGCAGCCGAACTGGCACTTCAGCCGTACCCATTCGGCGGTCACGACGTTCGCGACCGGTACTATCTTCGCCTCAAGAACGCCGGCCTTCAGCGCCTGCGCCACATACTTCTTGAATCCGAGGGTCGTCTTCTTCACGCCTGCATACTAGGTCGGCAGCGCCGGGGCGTCAAATCCGGTCAGGTCCTTGTTCCAAACCAGACGGCGGTGGGCGACAGTGACGCCGAGCCGCTCGTAGAGCTTCATGGCGTTGGTGACGTTCGTCTCATCCACGCCGAGTTCGGTTTCCTCCATCCCCTCATGCTGCAAGTGCCTCATCGCATCAATCATCAGCCGCTTGGCGATGCCGCGGGCGCGGAATTGCCTCAGCACGCCGATGTCCCACAGCCCGCCACGCTTCTTCTTTAGATACGCGTTCTCCTCGGGATCGATGCCGTAGGATAGATAGCCTGCCGGTTCGCCCTCGACCCGCGCGACGGTGATGTACGCGACGCGCGCTTGTCCCAGTTCTTCACTGCGAACTTCCAGTTGTCCAGCGTCTCGGGGCTGTAGTTGAAGTGTTCTTTGAACGCCTCGTTGCGTATCCGGCACATCAAGCCGATGTCTTCGTCGGTGCGACCCAGTGTCACGACCTCAACGTTCCTGGCCTCACCGACCCCGCCGGGAACTGACGCAAGACTGCCGCGCATCCGGGAGAACCGGCGCACGATCCTGAAATCCAGCGAGCCAAGGAAGCCCCTCGGTGCTGAGTTGTCGAAGCTGTAGGTTTCGGCGATGTCCATCCCGGCCGCGCGGAGGCTTGCGAGGCCCTGCCGGGCGAGCGCGGTGCCGATTCGCTTGCGGCGACGTTCCGTCGCCACGTCCGGGCCGGCGAGATAGCCCTTCCTGTCGGCCGAGGGCCTTCTCGGTCTCGGCGTTGACTCTGGCCACCGGTACGCCTTCCAGCTCTGCTATGAGCCGCGTCCGTGCGCCGACCCAGGGCGCATCGGCCCAGCGCTTCAATTCCTCGACTGTCTCGGGTGTGAAGTCCTCATCTTCCTTCCATGCCCGGCTGGAGATGTCCACCCATACCGGTTCGTCCTGGCCACGGACGAACGGCCGGATGACAAGGGTCATCGGTCTACGCTACAATTGCGCGGCAGGAATCGTGAACACAGACGGGTCGGTAGTAGCCGAAGTGGCAGCGAATGCACGCCTGCGCTGCTCCTGAACCGTCGGTTGCGTTTCCGACAGCTCCGGCGGGGTGCGAGTTCTAGCCTACTTCGGCATACTCGAGAGCGGGGATATTGTCCACGCGCTTCGAGGCGTTCAGAATCTCCAGCCCGACAACGTTACCGTTCCGGTCATAGTCGAGGATGACTCCGGGTTTGCCTTCGTCGCTCTGACGAATCTTCGTGTTCTTGAAGACGAACCTCAGCACATCCACATCGCGGTCATACGTGACCTTCATTCCACCCTCCTTGGAGTGCCAGTGCCGCCGGCTCAGTATGCCGTGACAACGACAGTGGCATCAAGCCGTTCGGCGACAACCACGCGTACGCGATACCGCCTTCCATCCATCGTGACGTATCCCTGCCGGGCCACAAGGCCGTCGTGCTCGGGCAGGATCTGGTCCGGATCGTCCAGTACCTTCCGGGCGACCTCCAGCGGTATGTCACGCCGCGCCATCTCTTCGCGGGCGTGGTTTGAGAACCTGACTGGTTTCATTGCTTAGCATACTATTGTACTCCTGCCCCCTTCGCGTGTCCAGCACCGGCGTCAGAGGCCGGGATTACGGTCGGAGTGATCTCCCCCAGCGCCAACGGAGTCGCTCGCCCTTGGCAAAGATGATCACCAGCAAGAGGGCAGTTACAATTGAGTCATAGGCCACGCAAGCCACGGGGTGGATGTCAGGCCGAATCAGGGCGGTTCCGGCGACGACCAGCAGCACCCATGCGGCCAGGACTACCCAGCCCTGCCAGCGGTTCGGGAATCCCCAACCGATGCCGCGACGCTTGGCTGGGAACCACGCCTCTTTCTTCTGTTCGTTCATGTCCGGTCACTTACTCACGGGGCCGCATTGCGGCCATGTTACCACGGCGAGGGTGGATGTCAAAGTCGCGGGCGGGCGACTTGACCGTCGGGCCGCGGTCAGGCGAAGGCGTGGCCTCTGTGCCGGCCACGAGGGCGTCGGCACGTCGATGTCGAACACGTCCTTCCGAATCTTGGCCAGGATCTTCGGGTCGCAGCCACTCGCATTTCAGGTTGTAGGTCTCCGATGGTCGATTGAAGATTGAGCCTGAGAGGAGTACGCGACAATTCCGAAGCCGGAGAGCCGAAGCCAAAGCGGAGGCGAAGACCCACAAGAGAACTGAGGAAATAGGGAGTACGGAGCATGAGACATAAGTTCCGCATAATCGGCAGGTTGAGGTTTGCTGCGGGTCGGAGAGTCCGCATGTAGGGGTCGCCTGGGGGCTAGCCCTTGAAGGAGCGTTCGAACAAGCCTTTGAATAGGCCTCGAAATCAGCCTTGAGTTGAGCTTTCAGAAGAGCTTTGACGCAAGCCTTCGACCGAGCTTTGAGGCAAGCGATGTGAGGAGCGATGCGCTGAGCCTTGAGGCGAGCGATGCGCGAAGCGATGTTACGAGCATTGAGATGAGCGATGGAGGAAGCGATGAAGTAAGCCTTCAAGTAGGCGTTCTACGATACTTTCCAGCGAACTCTGAAACGAGCTTTCTAGCGAGTCTTCAAGGGAGCTTTCAGAGGGATTCTCGATTCCCGATTGACAACTGGCGATTGGCGGACGCGGAGCGGAATTCACCACAAGGACACCGAGGCACAAAGAGGTTCAGGACTCCGAGCATCTGCGGAATCTGTGGATAGTCTGAGCAGTGTCCGGCGTCTATTCGAGGCAGACGTTGTCACCGGACTTGCAGGCGTCGCACTCCAGTTCGAGCGTGACGTGGTTCAGGCCGAAGTTATCGCGCAGGGCACATTCGAGCTTGGCGAGCATCGGGTAGAACGAGCTGACCTCTGCGTCTTTCACCACCAGGTGCGCCATCAGGGCCCGTTCGCCTTCGCCGAGAGTCCAGATGTGGAGGTCGTGGACGCCGGAAATCTCGGGCGCGAATTCGATGATGAACCGGCGCACCGTGTCGAAGCTGACGTCGTGCGGGGTCGAGTCTATCAGGATACTCGCCGACTCCCTGAAGATCGAGTACGCGCCCCAGATGACGAACGCGCTCACCACCAGCGAGAGAATCGGGTCGACGACGTACCAGCCGGTGAGCTTGATGATGATGCCCCCGATGAGTACCGCGATCCAGCCGAAGAAATCTTCGAGCAGGTGCCACATCGCGGCGCGGATGTTCAGGCTATGCTGGTCGCGGCGCAAGAGCAGCACTGCCGCGCCGTTCACCAGAAGACCGGCAACGGCCATGACGATCAGTATCGGGCTATTCACGGGCTCGGGGTGTAGAATGCGGACGACCGCGGCCCGTACAACGAAGACGGTCAGCCCCGCCAGGACGATTGCGTTGATGAAGGCGGTGAGGATGCGCACCTTCCGGTACCCGAATGTGCGGCGTTGATTGGGTGCCCGTTCGGACATCTTGAGCCCGAAGTAGGAGAGACCCAGCGCCACCGCGTCCGAGGCGTCATGGATTGAGTCCGCGACGAGGACCAGGGAATTGGCGATCAAGCCGAAGATCAGTTCGGCAACTGCGAACCCGAGGTTCAGGGCGATTGACACAATGAGACTTCGGCCTTGGCGGGCGTGGCCGTGGTCGTGATGGTGGCCGCTCATCTGCGGCCAAATGTTAGGGGTTTCCGACCCTGAGCGCAAGCTGCGCGGATTTGACGGGTGAACCCGGCGGCCTAGACTTGTCTGTGTGAACCGGCCTTTGTGGCGGCAGCCCGAGTTCTGGACGACGGTGGCCGCGGTCGCGGTGTTGACCATCGGGCACTATGTGGCGCCGACGCACGACCCGTTCTGGCACGACCTGTTCCGCAGGCTCTACTATCTGCCGATAATCCTCGCGGCGTTCCGCTACGGGCTGGGCGGCGGCCTGGTGACTTCAGCGGTCGTCTCGCTGCTGTTCCTGCCGCACGTGCTGATGACACGGGCGATGCTTACGCGCCAGGCGAGCGAGGCGGTATTCGAAATCCCGCTCTACCTGATTG
>Ga0208046_1000071_pt1 | contig 19109 bp, 13 predicted proteins | sample PL_2010_300m_FD_184161 | JGI IMG/M metagenome (GOLD analysis project Ga0208046, IMG submission 184161) | Freshwater microbial communities from Powell Lake, British Columbia, Canada to study Microbial Dark Matter (Phase II) - PL_2010_300m... | ecosystem: Environmental > Aquatic > Freshwater >... | reverse complement strand
GGCTCATACGACAACCGGTTGTACGCCGTCAACCCTGACGGCACGGTCAAGTGGAGCTACATGACCGGCGACAATATCCCGTCGTCCCCGGCCATTGCTTCTGACGGCACAATCATCTTCGGCTCGAGCGACGACAGCATCCGCGCCCTGAACCCGGACAGCACCCTCCAATGGATCTACCCGATATCAGGCGATGTCTACTCTTCCCCGGGTATCGCTTCCGACGGCACGGTCTATTGCGGATCATACGATGACCACCTCTACGCGCTGACTTCGGGCGGCACGCTCAAGTGGCGCTTCGCGACCCGCAAGGACGTCCAATCGTCCCCGGCCATTGCTTCTGACGGCACAGTCTACGTCGGCTCGGACGACGGCACCATTTATGCTCTGAATCCTGATAGCGGCACGATCAAGTGGGGCTCACTGACTAACGGCGACGTACAGTCATCACCGGCAATCGCGACCGACGGCACCATCTATGTCGGCTCAACCGACAAGCTCTTGTATGCGTTGGATCCCAACGGCACCGTGAAGTGGCAGTACGCGACCGGCGACAAGGTCCGTTCCTCGGCGGCAGTCAATGCCAACGGCACGACCTACTTCGGGTCCGACGACAACTACCTCTACGCCCTGAATCCCGACGGCACGCTGATATGGCAGTATGAGGCTGACAACGACATCGAGTCATCCCCGACGATCGGCCCCGACGGGACGATCTACTTCGTCAGCAATGACGGCTACCTCTACGCGCTCAAGGGTCCGAGCACGCTGGCCGGCTCGTCCTGGCCCAAGTTCCGCCACGACCGCAAGAACAACGGCCGCATCGGCGCGAGGCAATAGGCGGCGTCAGGACGTGACGAAGTCAGAAATCAGAACTCAGAATGCAGAGTGCAGAACGGGCAGGCGACCACACTCTTGACCTTTGCCTCTTGGCCCTTGACCTTTGACATGATGCTGCTGTGAGAATCCTCTTCGCCTGCGTTGGCAACTCGTGCCGAAGCCAGATGGCCGAGGCCTTCTGTCGAACTCTCGGCCGGGACGTGGAGTGCGAGAGCGCTGGTTCGAGTCCGGCAGAAATGGTCGCTCGGAACGCCGTCGCGGTAATGAAGGAGATCGGCATCGACATCTCCGCGGCGCGGACCAAGGGGTTCCGCGACGTGACCGCCGGCGGGTTCGACTACATGGTATCTATGGGCTGCACGGTTACCTGTCCGTTCATCCCCGGTGCCAAGGAGATTCGCTGGGAGATTCCCGACCCCTGCGGCAAAGGCCTCACCGAATACCGCCGCGTGCGGGACATCATCCGAACGCAGGTACGCGACCTGCTCGATTCGCTCGGCCTGCTCGCCCGCGAACCCCACGACAACCACCAGCCGCTGGCCTGAGCCGTGCAGCAGGGGCGGCAGTTCGTGCGCCGCTGCTGGATGGCACGACCCAACCACGAGCCGGGGTCAGGCGGCCGAGGATGATGCTGCCTGCCCCGGCGGCGTGACCGCGAACCGATGTCATTGACTTCCTATTCTGAAAGGAGCGTGATGGAACTCTTATTGCTCACAGCAATCCTCGTCACCACGGCCGCCGCCGCCGACTCCGGGCCCGCCGCCGTCAAGACAGTCAAGCTGCCGCCGCCCGCGCTCGACGGCTCGATATCGGTGGAGAGGTGCCTTGCCCAGCGCCGGTCCACGCGTCGATACTCGAACCAGCCGCTCAAGCTGACAGAGGTGTCCCAGCTGTTGTGGGCCGCGTACGGCGTGACCCAGCCGCTGCCCGGCGTGGCGGGCGTGCGCGGAGGGCTCAAGACCGCGCCGTCAGCCGGCGGCCTCTACCCGCTTGAGCTGTACCTTGTGGCCGGCGCGGTCACCGGGCTCGAACCCGGAATCTACCGGTACCGCCCCGAGCATCACGACCTCGCGCTGGTTCAGGCCGGCGACCGGCGGAAAGCGCTGCTCGGCGCCGCACTCGGACAGACCATGGTCCGGGACGCGCCTGCATCGCTCGTCTACTCGGCCGTGTTCAGCCGCAACACCGGCAAGTACGGCCCGCGCGGCCGCCAGCGCTACGTCTGCATGGACCTCGGCCACTCGGCCGAGAACGTCTACCTGCAGTGCGGTACGCTGGGGCTAGGCACCTGCGCCATCGGAGCATTCCGCGATGACAGCCTGAAACTGGTTGTCGGGATGACGGAAGACGAGGAGCCGCTCTACATCATGCCGGTCGGCCGCCTGCCCGCAGACAAGTAGCGGTGAGGCTCAGCCGCTCTGGCGCCCTGCTGACCGCATCGCTACTCGACCTCGTAGGTGATGTGGACCGTGCGGCGCAGCTTGAACTCACCCGGCTGCAGGTCGGGTGACCCCTCTTCGGCCGACGCGCGGTCGAGCGAGACGTTCGCCTGCGCGTAGTACTGACCCCAGCCGCCCGGCTCGCTCTCGCTGATGCTGAGTGGTTTGCCCAGCTTCACGCCGGTCAACTCGGCCATCGTCTGCGCCTTGGCCTGGGCCGCCTTCACTGCCTCGACCCGCGCATCGACCGTGTGCTTCTTGGGGTTCTCGACCGCGAATGTGACCTTGTTCACCTGCGTGGCCCCCGCGTCCATTCCCGCGTCGAGTACGGCCGATGGCTTCTCCAGGTCCCGCACATTCACATCGAGCGAATGGTAGACCCGGTAGCCGTCGAAGAGCCGCTTGCGGGTGCCGCTCTCGTAGCGATACTGGGGCGCGACCGTGAAGCCCGAGGTCTGGATGTCCTTGGCCGCGATGCCGGCAGCCTTCACCGCCGCGCTCAACGCGTTCATCAACTCGGCGTTGGCGCGGTACGCCTCCCGCGCGCTCTTCTTGTGGAACGTCTCGACCCCAAAGCTGATGTAGCAGATGTCGGGCTGCACCGAGACCTCGGCGGTCCCGGTCACCGTGAGCGTTCGTCGTGGCTCCCCCAGCGCTGCCGCCAGCACGATCGCGACGCTCAGAACCAGCAACGTCGCTGTCTTCTTCACTCGTCTCTCCTCTCTTTGGTACCAGCCTTCTTCGTCAAAGCTCGGGCGCTACCTCAGAGCATCGACAAGGGCTTCGGCGCTGGCGCCCATCGCGGCGACATAGCCGCCTTCGCACTCCAGCGGATTCAGAACCACGACCTTCACGCCGGTCTCACTGGCCAACATGTTGGGCAGAACAGATGGCAACTGCGGCTCGGTCGTAATGACCTTGATGTGCTCGCGCCGGATGAGGTCCACCAGCCGCGCCAACTCTCTTGCCGACGGCTCCTTGCCCGGGATCGGCTCGACGGTCGCGATGATGTCGAGCCCGAACCTCCGGGCAAAATACGGCCACGCATCGTGATAAGTGACAAGCCTCCTGTCCCTCAAGCCGGCGAACTCGGCGGAAATGGCCGCGCTCAGACTGTCCAGTCGCACGAAGTACGCGGCCTCGCGCTTCCGGTACAGGCTCTCGCCCTTGGGGTCGAGTCTCACCAGTTCTGTAACCAGGTTCTTGATGCCCACTTTGGCGTATTCCGGGTCCAGCCAGATGTGGGGATTGCCGCTGCGGTCGTGCTCATCGCCTTGGACTATGTCGGTGAGGCCTGTGGCCGCATCAACCACAACGAGCGTCTTGTTGCCGGAGTTCTGAATCGCCGGGTCAAGCCACTCCTCCATGCCCAGGCCCACCTTGAACAGGATACGGGCATCAGCAACCGTCTTCACGTCAGCGGGCCTGATTTCGTAGGTGTGCGGGCTCTCGTTGCCGGACAGCAGGCTCGTGACCTCGACCCGGTCCCCGCCGACCTGACGCGCCCAGTCGGCCAGCACGCCGATTGTGGTCACGACTCTCAGCCGCCCGGTCGACTTCTGCGGAGCGACCGCGCACCCGGCCAGCAGGACGATGCCGGCCACGGCGGCCGCGGCTTTCCTGATGTCCATTGCTCAGTATAAGGCCGGGGTCGCTCGGGTCAACCCGTCGCGCTCAGCTTGACCTCGTGACAAGCAGGACTAACATCGAGCCAGCGTGTTCAAGTTCTACAGGTACCTTTTCCCTGGGCTTATCGCGCTCGTCCTCGGGTTCCGGCTGGGCACGATCCTCCTCATCCGGCCCGCTCCGGTGTTTGACGAGCCGATTCACATCCAGGTCGCGCAGCAGTTCGGGCCCGGCCTACCTGCAATCTCCCAGCTCCGCGACTACCCTTCGGCCACCGGCCCGTTCTTCTATATCCTGTTCGGCAACCTCGGCGCGTTCTTGGGGTACGACCTGACGCTGCTCCGCGTCGCGGCCTTCGCCCTGGCAGTCGGCAGCCTCCTGCTGTTCTACCGGATCCTGAGGCGCCTGCTTCCCGCGGACAACCCGCTGCCCGCCGTCGCCCTGCTGGCCACCGCGCCGTACTTCCCCGCGCTCGCCGGCGTGTTCATGACGGAACACCTCGCGCTCTTCCTCGGGCTTGCCGCACTGCTCTGCTACCTCCGCTTCCGCGGCCGGGGTCACCCCGCAGACGCGGTCCTCTCGCTGCTCTTCGCGATACTAGCCATCTACACTCGCAGCTACATCATCTTCCTGCCTGCTGCCTTTGCTGCAGCCGACATTGTCGGTAACCCGCGCGGCTGGCCACGCGCACTTCTCTGGCTGCTACCCGTCCTCGCCTTCCTGCCGATGGTCCTGCTCTGGCGCGGCCTTGCCCCGCCGTTCTATCAGCACGAGTATCATCCGGGGTTCCAGTGGCAGAACGCAAGCTCGCTGCTCATCTGGACCGGCATCATCTTCCTGCCCTGGGTCTGGCGCAAGCTGAAGCCCTGGCACCTCATCGCCTTGCTCGCGGTTCCGATAGTCCTGCTCGCACCCCTGCCCGGGCTCGGCATTACGCGGTCGGCGCTGAGGCTGCTGCCGTACCCGCTCGCGCCCGTGGCCGCCTGCCTGTGCGGCATCGTCGGCCTGCTCTGGCTCATCCGACTCGCGCCTTCGGCTCTCAGGCCTGAATCGCAGGTTGCCGCAATCGGCGCGCTGCTGCTTGTCGCCGGCTTGCTCGTTTCCGGACCCACGGTCTACGAACGCTACCTGCTACCCGGCATTCCGCTGATGCTCATCTGCGCCCGGCCGGGCACTAGACCAAGGCTGGCGCTTGCCTGGGCTGGCCTGTTCCAGCTCCCACTGACGCTCGTCCACATCCTCCGCCTCGCCGCTTAGTGGGAGACGGCCCAGGACCAACCGGGGCCGCCTCAACTGACCGATCACCGGCTAACGAACCATCACCGCTTTCTGGGTCTGGTCCCCGAGCTTCAGGAAGTAGATGCCGCGCTCGACTCCTGTCGGCCGCCAACGCAACTGACCGTTGTGCCCTGTCGGGTTCACCGTCACCGCGTCTACCATCCTGCCGCTCGCGTCGCGGAGAGTGATCGTCACCGGTTCGAGCCGCGACAGATTGTACCGGATGTTGAGCACGCCGCTCGACACGCTCGGCGCCAGTTCGAACCCGGTCACGGCCAGCGGCTCAGGGCGTTCCACGACTGCAATGGGTGGATTGTACCATTCGGCTGCGGTGTCTGAGTTGGTGGTCATCTGTGCGACGGTCGGGCCGCCGCAGATGACGAACGCCACGATCTGGCTGTCGCCTGCTGCAATCGTGAACGGCCCGACGCTGCTCATCGCCTCCCAGTCTGCCGGCGCGGAGCCGCTCGTCGACCGAAGGGTGCCGTCCATGAACCGGAACTTCTCGGACTTGGTGAAACCGTCGCTAATGTAGGTCGCCTGGTTGATACAGTTGGCCCAGCCACTCATCCCCGGCGGATAGATCGGCCGGACGCCCAGAGCCAGGGTCTCGCCCGAACTCGCCGCCTTGACGTAGGCAAGAGCGCGGGCGGAGTCGGTCCCGGCGTAGTCGGTGCCGTCGTTCAGATTCCAGCCCATGGTGCGGAAGTCGCAGGCGACGGCCGCGTACAGGTTCGAGACCTGCGAATCGCTCTTGTTGTAGATGCAGTAGTCGAGGACGACGAAGTCCTTGTGCGCGAGGTCGGTGCTGACGAAGCTGCGCTGGCGGACGTGCAGGTCCCTCGGATTGGGATGGTTCGAGTCGTCGAACTCGCAGGCGTACTCCTGCGCGCCGAGTTGAGCCGGGTAGACGACTCGCAGGGACTCGACCGTGCCGAAGTCGAGTGGTGTCTCGCGCCAGGGCACGCCGTAGAAGTTGTCCGCGACCCAGGTTGTGTCGGTCCCAAGCATGAACGAGCCGTGCATCAGGGCCGAGGACGACCACATCCGGGACTTCGGGTAGATGAACCCGAGACCCTCGCCCCGCCACCGGGTCGTGCCGATGCCTCCGTTCGCCGTCACCGACATCACGAAATCGGCGGTGTCGTGAACTGCGGTGATGCCCGAGCGCGCGTGCTCCAGACCGACCACGAGGCTGAAATCTGAGCGCCAGAGACCCTTGCTGCTGGTGACAAAGAGATGCAGTTCGGCCCGATGGCCGTGCGGACAGTCCGGGCTGACCCGGACGCGGTAGGCGTTCCCCCTTGCGGTATCCCCGACCGAGATACCGCCATAGGTTGACGTATCACTCACCACGGTCAGGTACGGCGAGTCGGAGTATAGCGTCCCGGACACCCCCGTGGCCGCAGCGTTGCCGCGGTTCTCGACTACGAGATAGACGTCCGATTCCTCGCCCGGGTCGAGGCGGCCGTTCGCGTCGTCGACCCGGCTGTGGCTGTATACGACGAGCGCGTTCTCGGAGCCGTCGCTCACTTCCACCGTCTTCTCAAACCACCGGCCATCCTGCACGATGGCTGTGAGCTCGAGCGTCCAGGTATCCTCGACGGCGGGAATCGCGAGCGACGCGACGCCGGAGGAATTCGTAACGCTCCGGGCGATGAGTTCGCCGGCGTGGGTCAGCGCCACGCGGGCTCCAGCCGCCTGCTCGCCCCCGACGTAGCTTACGTCGGCGGTGAGCGTCTGGGGAGACGCCGGAATCGTGTCCGGGAAGTCAACCGCGACTTCCCGCGGCACGCAGCGCCACATCCGCATCGTCGGGTCGCCCTGGAACGTCCAGTCATACACCGACCAGCGGTAGGTAAGCTGGGAGAAGGCAGCGTTGCGCCAGAAGTCCTTGGCCAGGTTGTACGCCTCGCCCTGGTTGAAGCCCTTCACGTAGTTGTTGTAGAACTCCATGCACAGCGCCTCGCTCGGGCCCATCGCCGGCGGCGCGCCCCAGCCGAACCGGGCATTGGTGGCGGTCGAGACCGCGCCGTTGACGTCGGTCAGCAGCAACTCGCCCAGACCGTCGCCCTCATCGAAGTCGCCGCAGTCGCAGGCCATCGAGTTGACGATGAACGGCTTGGTCGTGTTGGTGAGTTGGCTGATGTTCGAGGTCGAGAACGTCGAACCGAACGCGTCCCTGGCCCCGTGCCCGGCGAAGTGCCAGAGGTGCCGGCCGGCATTGAGGCTCGCCACGACCGTTGCCGGCGGCATGTCGAGCATCGAGTCGACTTCCCACGTTGACATCGCGGACAGGGCCAGCGCGATGTTCTTGTTCACAATCCGTCCGTAGTAGTCGATGTTCAACCAGAGGTCCTCGAACGGCAGCAGCACGTTGTTCAGATACGACGTGTCCGGTGCGAGCTCATAGACCGTGTCCTTGCGGAAGAAGTTGGCGAACTGCGTCGCATCGTCCACGCCGATTCTTGCTACGATGATGTCGCCGAACAGGTCCGGCGCATCCCCGGTCATCTCGCCGTACCGATGGTCACCGTCGTCGTCCCACGTGCCGTCCAGGTCGGCGAAGTACCAGTCCGCCGGGACGTTGTAGGGAGAGTATTCGAGGTAGGCGTGGCGGACCGGGCAGATTGCCACGTCACCACCCAGCACCACGTACTTGAGCCCGTTCTGCGCAAACTTCTCCTTCAGCATGTTGCGCACTTTCTCGGCATTGTCGTAGCCGGTGTAGTGCGCGTAAATGGACTCGGTCGGCATGATGACCGTGAAGAAACCCTTGCGCATGTAGTACGAACGCAGCGTCTCGAACGTAGGCTTCATCGCATTCGAGGTCACGATAATGACGTCGATCTCGGTGCCCAGCTTCGCGGCGATGCGCGGTGCCATCACGCCGGCATCTTTGGGGTTCACCACAATCGCTTCGACTCCACGCTGGACCTGCGCGCGCTGGCTCAGAGTCAGCACCGGCGCGGCCAACGCGTTTTCGCGGTAGCTTACGGCCAGCTCGACGTGAGAGAACAACGTGAGTCTGCCGGAAGCGGCGCGGTACTCGAACGGACAGAAGGTGAACCCGGCAATCCTGAATCCCGCCTTGGAGCCGGCCGGGACCTGGGTCAGCGGCGACGCCGGGTACACGGCCCTGCTCGAATACACCGCCGGGATCGGCGCCACGAAGGGCACGTCTCCATTCACGTTGGTCGGCCGCGGCGGCTGGACCGGGTACAAGGTGATTCCCTCGCCCAGTTCGGTCCGCTCGACCCTGGTGACGGTGATGCTGGTCAGCTCTGCATCCGCCGGAATCAGCACGTTGCCGGAGTAGACCGGCAGCAGCGGATTGCCGGGTCCGGTAGTGGATAGAATGCCCAGCCCGGTCCGGTTCGAAGCGATCGATACTAGCTGGTAACCATCCTTCCAAATCAAGGCCACGTCGCCCGGGCGTGTGTCGATTGTAACTGTGATGGTGCCCGCGGAAACCGCGCATGCAGCCAGAAGTAGCACTGTCAGTAAACGCAAGGGACCTCCTCTACTGCTCGGTGAAAGATGTTTCCAGATTGACGAAGCAAGAGAGCGAATTATCGGCTGCGTACGCGCCGGAGTCAAGCCCGCGCATCTTCGCTGTGGTTACGCCGGTCTAAGTAAAAGGTGACCCACGGCATGGATTGACCGGGACAGGTGTCTTACTAGACTCTATTCCTGCCGTTTCCGTTGATAAACCTACCTAACACTCATCAAGGAGGTCCGTTGAAAGGTCTGCAATCCGTCATTCTCTGTCTGATGCTCGCCGTCGGGCTGGCCGCAGCGCGACCGGCCCATTACAGCATGGGCCCGGTTCACCGGTTCGAGCCCACTGCCGGCGATGAGGCGAACTTCATCTCCTTCGCCAACGACATCACCATCGACACCCGCACCGGCGAGCCGGCGCTCCCGACCGGGCTCAGGCTCAAGCCTGCCGCCGGGCAGAGCCAGTACTACATCGTGCAGTTCACCGGCCCGTTCCTGCGCCAGTGGTTCCGCGAACTGGGCCGCGCGGGCATTGAGACGTTCGGCTACCTGCCGCAGTACGCGGTGCTCGCCCGCCTCACCCCGGACCAGCAAGAACTCGTTGCAGCGTTGCCGATGGTCCGCTGGGTCGGCCTGTTCCAGCCGGCCTACAAGCTCGAATACGGACTGCTGGACGCGACCGGCACCCGGAAGGTCGTCGTCATGGTCATGCCCGGCGCTGACCCGACACCGGTTACGGCAGAGATTGCCGCAGTTGGCGGGACGGTCAACGACGTGACGACGTCGAGCTTCGGCGTCACCATCACCGCGACGCTCGGCGGCGCCGACATCGCGTCAGTTGCCCGGCTCCAGGAAACCTTCTGGGTCCAGGAATGGTCGGAGGCCACCGTCTGCAACAACACCAGCCAGTGGGTGATGCAGGGCGGCTGGCAGGCATCGTCGCCGCCGGACACCAGCATGGCAGCCCGGCCGGTCTGGCGCAACGGCGTGCGCGGCCAGCGAGTCATCCTCTCGACATCCGACACCGGCCTGAACACCGGCCACAACATGTTCCGTGACACAGCGCTGCCGATAACTCCGCCCGGCATCTGGCCCGACCACCGCAAGGTCGTTGCGTTCAAACTCTACCAGGGAGCCAATGCCGGCGAGACTCCCTCTCATGGCAGCCACGTCAATGGTTCCGTCGCGGGCGACGACTCGGCCGCCGGCGGGTCCAGCTACTACGACGGCATGGCCAGGGACGCGAGAATCTACTTCGTCGATTTGACCAGTTCCTCGGGTAACTTCGTCATTCCCACGGACTTCACCACGTTGTGGGACACGATCTACTTCGGCCGCGGCCTGCCGGATTCACTGCGGCCCATCAAGCAGCATTCCGGTTCGTGGCGCTGGGGCAACGATGAGGGCACGTACAAGATCCAGGACGCATCCTCTGACGCCTTCTGCTGGGCGCACAAGGACTTCCTGAACATCATCGCCGCCGGGAACGAAGGCTCCGGCGCGAAGACCCTCGGCAATCCCTCGATTGCCAAGAACATCCTCACCATCGGCGCGACCCAGCGAAGCACGGCCTCCAACACCATCGCCGGCTTCTCCAGCCGCGGTCCGACCCAGGACAACCGCATCAAACCGAACGTGATGGCGCCCGGCGTCGATATCTGGTCGGCGACGAGGACCGGCACCAATAGCTACGCCGAGGGGACCGGCACCTCGATGGCCACGCCCACGGCCAACGGCGCCGTCGGCCTGATGCGCTGCTACCTGCAGGAAGGCTTCTACCCGACCGGCAGTGCGGTCACTGGCGACCGTATCTCCTACATCACCTCGGCCCTGCTTCGTTCCATGGCGATGGCCTCGGCGGACCCCAATATCGGCGCGTACACGATTCCCAGTATGGACATCGGCTGGGGCCGCATCGATGCCGACTCGTTGCTCTACTTCACCGGCGACACCCGCAAGCTCATCATCACCGATGACACCTCCGGCATCGCGACCGGCCAGTACAAGCAACAGCAGTTTCACGTGACGTCGGCGATTCCGCTGCGAGTCTGCCTGGCCTGGACCGACACCGCGGCCGCGCCCAACGCCAACCCGACGCTCGTCAACGACCTCGACCTCACTCTCACCTCGCCCACCGCCACGGTCTACAAGGGCAACAAGTACTCAAGCGGCCAGTCCACTCCCAACCCGGCCGGCCGCGACTCCCTCAACGTCGAGGAATGCGCCCGCGTCAACGCGCCCGACACCGGGGTCTGGACCATCCGCGTCAGCGCCCACAACGTCGCGACCGCGAGCAAACAGAGCTTCGCGTGGACGATATCCGGCGACGTCGAGCCCCTCGTCAGCGAGACCCACGACGTCGGTGCGACGGCGATCGTCGCGCCGGTCGACACCGTTGACACCGGCACAGTCGTTGCGCCCCGGGCGGTGGTGTACAACTACGGCACACTGGAAGAGACTTTCCGCACCCGGCTCACCATCGGGGCAGGCTACACCGACACGATGACCATCACCATCGGTGCCGGCCTCACTGACACGCTGACCTTCATGAACTGGGTCGCGAGCCCGGCCGGCACCTTCGCGGTCAAGTGCACAACCGAGCTCGCGGGCGATGAAGACTCGGCGAACGACCTTGTCGCGGACTCGGTCCTGGTCCGTCCGTCCGCCGGCATCGAGGAAGGCAGGAGCCTGCCCCTGGCATTCAGCCTCGACCAGGTCGTGCCCAACCCCACGGGTGGCCGGACCAGTATCCGCTACGGTCTGCCCAGACCGTCTGCTGTGAATCTGTCCGTTTACTCCGTGGCTGGTGCTCTTGTTCGCACCGTCGCGGCCGGCCCACAGAATCCGGGCTGGTACACGACGGCCTGGGACGGCACCGACCAGCGCGGCCGCAAAGTCGGCACCGGCGTCTACCTGGTCCGCTTCGAAGCCGGCTCATTCACGTCCACCCGCAAGCTGGTCGTCCAGCGCTAGCAAGCGACCATAACTCACACGGGCGGGGCTTCGGCCCCGCCCGTCTCTGTTCGCCGTCCCGGAAAGGACTATCCACAGATTTCGCAGACGACGCGAAGCGTCGCCCCGACGCCGATGGAGGGGTCTCTCAGGATCATCCGCAGATTACACAGATTCGAAGTCTTACCACCAAGACACCAAATTACCAAGGGCCGAGCTCGAACGTGACTAACCAAAGATGTACTGTCGGACAGGGGCCGCTGAGGCCAACACAGACGACACGTACTGTCAGACAGGGACCGCAGAGGCCAAATCTGAATGAAACGGAACCTTGGTCCTCCGCACCCATTTGTTTCGTGTCCTTCGTGCTTTCGTGGCTCCTGTGTCGGCTTCAGAGCCGCTGCCCGGCCTTGACCACGCGCCGGAGCTGGCTATGCTCGTGCATACCAAACCAAGGAGGCACAATGCCTGAGCTGCTGGCCTACTGCGGAATAGACTGCGACGCGTGTCCCGCCCTGATTGCCACGCGGACCAACGACGAGGCCCTGCGCGCCAAGACCGCTGCCGAATGGTCCAAGTCGTACGGCCACGACTTCAAACCCGAGGAAGTCAACTGCACCGGATGCGCGAGCGACGGCGCGCACCTCGCCTACTGCGAGTCAATGTGCGAAATCCGCAAGTGCGCCCGCGGGCGCAAGATCGAGAACTGCGCTCCCTGCGGGGACTACGGTTGCGCGACCCTTGCCGGGTTTCACAAGAACGCGCCCGAGGCCAAAGCCCGCCTCGACGCGGTCCGCGCGAAGCGCAAGTCATGACCTCGGACCAAGGACCGGAATTGAACCACCAAGACACCAAGGCTTGTCCTGCTCGTTTCTACGGTGGCGCAGCCACACGGAGTCGAAGGAACACCAAGCAGACAAGAACATTGCCATCCGGGCCCTCTTCGTGTCTTTGTGTCTTAGTGGTGGACGCCTGTCTCGGTTCCTGGATATCTGACCGGAGGTGAACCGTGAACGTTAGGTTGCCAGTCCTCGCCCTGCTGCCGGCCGTCGTGCTGCTGGCAGCGGTGCGCTGCGGCACGGTCACGGCGGTGACCCCGCTCCGTAGCGGTGAATCGGCCCTCGCCGTGTCGGTCGGCGGGCCGGTAGCCGACGTTGCCGGCATGAACGTGCCGCTACCCTACGCCGTCGCCCGCTACCGCTACGGGCTGAACGGCCAGGCCGGCATCTACGTCGGCGGTCACCTGCTTGCCGCCGGGTTCGGTCTCGCCGGCCTCGACTTCGGATTCTCGTACCACTTCCTCCGGCAGCAGGGCTGGATTCCGACCGTCGGCGCCACGGCCGGCATCACGGCGCTCATCCAGCCGGGCGGTGGTGAAGCGCTGTTCCCGCAGCTCGACCTCGTTGCGAGCTACCGTTTGGGCAACCGCTTCACTGCCTACTTCGGCTCGCAGAGCATGTACCAGTTCCAGTCCACGCCCAACGTCGTGCTCGCGCCGTTCGTCGGTACCGAATGGCACGTCAGCGACCCGTTCTCGCTAAACCTCGAGGCCAAGTGGTACGCCCCGACCGAGAAAACCCACCCGCGCAACGTGAACTACAGCCTGCCGATAGCGGAGCACGGCGCGGTCGGCTTCGTCCTCGGCGCCAACTGGCTCCTCGGAGGCAACCATGAATAATGCCAAGAGAAACCCCAAACCCCAAATCCCAAGCCCCAAACGCAGAGGCTTACGGGGAATCAGTGATAGCCTGAGAGACCCTTCGACTCGTCCGACTCGCTCAGGGCGACTCGGTGTCGTCTGCGTAATCTGTGGATTGCTCCTGTTCGTCGGCTGTTTCCGCCTCGACTCGTTCCTCTTCGAGCCGACCACTGTCGCCGAGTACCTGCAGATGAGCAGCGCCGACTCGGCGGCGTGGCACGTGCGCGGAATCATCCCCGACTCGCTCGTCGAACCGGTCACGCTCACCGGGCTCAGCGGCAACAAGGTCTACGGCTTCTTCGTCCGCCAACCCTCTGCCGGGGGAAGACCCCAATCTGCGGAATCTGCGAAATCTGCGGATGTTACTTCGGCCGACCGGTTCACCGTCCTCTACAACCACGGCAACGGCAAGAACATCAACCGCTACTGGGGCCGGGTCGAGTTGCTCTGGGAAGCAGGCTGCAACGTCTTCATCTACGATTACGAAGGCTTCGGCAAGAGCGAAGGCTCCCCTTCGGGCGCCGCCTGCCATGCCGACGCCGAAGCTGCGCTCGCCTACGTCATCGCCCGGCCCGACGTCGTCGACTCGAACATCGTCTACTACGCATGGTCCCTCGGCAGCTTCATGGCCTGCCACCTTGCCGCCGACCTTCGCACCCCACGCTGCCTCATCCTCGAGAACCCGATGGCCTCGATGTCTGCCGTCGCCAAAGAAGGCGCGGTGCTCGGGATTCCCGGCAGCTTCCTCGTCGACGCCGACTTCGACAACGAAACGAGGATACCGCTCGTCGGCTGCCGCACGCTCATCATCTACGGCAAGCAGGACGACACGGCGGTGCCGGAGCGCAACGCTCTGGTCCTGCTCGACCAAGCCAACCCCTCGACTACGACGTCATACCCGGTCGACGGCGCGGGCCACTCGGACCTGCCCGAAGTAATGGGCTACGGCGAATACGAGCGAGTCGTGAGCGCCTTCATCGCGGGAGACTCATCCGGACACAGGTGAAGGCTTAGGCTAAGGCTGAGTTTGAGGCTAAGGTTAAGGCTGAGCAGATGACGGAGGACGGGTGACCGACGACCAGGGACCAAGAACCAAGAACAAGGAACCAAGGACCAAGGACGCTTCTTGACCTCAACCTCAACCTCAACCTTTCCCTTCGCCCTAGCCTCTACCTTTGCCCTTTCCCGGTATGGCGAGTTGCTCGCCAATGAAGGGATTCTCCGAGTTGACCTGCCGGACGACGACTCCGTACTGCGCCTGGAACGCACGGCCTCCCTGTCGGCGCGACCGCCACTTGACCTCAAACGCGCTCAGGCGGTCGCCGGTCCTGACGACCAGGTCCACCTCGGACTGCGCCCGCGACCGCCAGAAGAACAACTCGCTGACTGCGCCCCTCAGCCGGTTGTGCTTGGCCGCCTCGGCAATCACCCAGTTCTCCCACAGCGCGCCGATATCAGGACGGAACTCCTCGGTCGAGAACGCATTCAGCAGCGCGTTTCGGATTCCCGTATCCCAGAAAAAGACCTTCTTGCCCCGGGTAATCTCCTTACGGTGATTCGTGCTGTATGACGGCAGACGGAAGACCACGTAGGTCTGCTCCAGCAGGTCCAGATACCGCTCAACCGTGGGCCGGGCCATCGAAAGCTGGGTCGCCAGCTCCTGCGTGGAAACCTCGTTGCCGACCTGATGCGCGAGCAACATGAGCAGCCGTTTGACAAGGTCCGGCGTCTTGACCAGCCCGGTCTGGAGAATGTCCTTCCACAGATAGTCCGAGCTCAACTCGCGCAGCAGGCGCGGCTTGTCCTCGGCGAGAACGACCTCGGGGTACCCGCCGAATGCCAGCGACTGCATCAGCGAGACTCGGAGCGGCGCGGCAAACTGCTCGCGCAGAACAGCCGGAGTATACTCGTCGGAATACCACTCCTGGGAACGCAGGGCTTCCTCGAACACGAACGGCGGCAACTCCAACCTCTCATTGCGTCCCGTCAGACTCTCCGCCGCCTGGTCCAGGAGGTTCAGACTGGAAGAACCGAGCAGGAGCATCTTCAGAGGCAACCTGGAATCGTACCAGCCCTTGACTATCCGTGCTGCCTCAGGCAGACGCTGGGCCTCATCCACCACCAGCACCTCCGGGCTACCCAGGCTCCGAAGACCATCCGCCGGTGACAGGGCCGCGGCGGCCAGGAACCGCCGCTTGTCTATCTCCACGTCGAAACTGAGGAACAGAGCCTTGCGGCCGGCCAGAACATGCTCGACCAGGGTCGTTTTCCCGACCTGCCGAGCCCCGACGACGATCCCCACCTTACGGGAAGCGAGAATCCTGCCCAGAGTCTTCTCAGCCAGCCTTTCGATATACATTGGTATACAGAATAGCCTACGATTCTGCTATGTCAACATTACACCCTGACCCCAGAACCGATGTAGACGTAACCACAGAGGCCACAGAGAACGCAGAGTGGGTGAAGCCAAGAGTCCGGCCCGTACCCTCAGTTGTCTCTGTGCGCTCTGTGGTTCAATGTCGGGTTTAGGGCCTGAGTCCGATATTGAACCGCCAAGAGCGCCAAGACGCCGGACATCGACTGAAGTCAGAAGATTTCAGAGTGCAGAATTCTGGACACTGCCGACTGCAGACCGGGAACTGGAATGTGACCGTGGGCGCGGGTCGGGCGACCGACGACCAGGAACCAAGGACTAAGGACGAGGGACTAAGGACAATGGACCAGGGACTATGGACTAGAGACGAAGGACCAAGGACGAGACGACGAAGGACAAGAAGACAGTCCTAGCCTTTCCCTTTCCCTCTGCCTCATCCTCGCTGACTGAGTGGCCGGGCGTTGAAAAGCGGTTGCCTTTACCCGGCCGCCGCAAGCTGGTACGAGAACTCGGCGACGTCGGTCTGTTGCTTGGCATGCTCGATTGTCATGCTGACAACTCGCCCCTGCTCGTCGAGTTCGACCAGAACGTCCTCGTTCAAGTCGTACGTCTCGACGACCTTCCGGTCGCTGAAATCAACCAGCAGCGTGTCGGTATCCGAAAAGTACTTTACCTTCATTCTGTCTCCCGAAACCGTCGGTCAAAAAAGGCGTTATGCACGGTCTCTCGGTCCTCAAGCAGAACTACGCGCAGGTACTTCCCGCCTGCCTCGGGAATCCTCGCCCACCGGCGAACCCGGCCATCCGCCTGGACCGATTCGGCATCCGGCTGCATGATGACGCGCTCGATCCACTCATCCCGAATGCCCTGACGGTCCGGTCGCTTCCGGACATGCGCGAAGTACTGCGTGAACTTCACCTGCTCAGTATAGCCAATCCGTTCGCCTCGTCGAGGTCGACCCCGAATCCGCTATTGAACCACAGAGCACCTAGAGAATTGGAGGATGGAGGACGCCGACTTGGTTCTTGGTTCCTCGCTCCTCACTCCTCGCTCCTCATTCCTCAATCCTCATTCCTCCTCTGCGCTCTCTGTGGCCTCTGTGGTTGATTCCATCTCGGTTCTCGGGGTGAGGCCGAAACCCGACATTGAACCACTGAGCACTTCTCATTTCCGATTGCAGATTGGCGATTGACGACCGGCCGGTCATTCGGCATTGGCCCCGGCGGCCCCTGTCGGACAGTGCGGCATTTCCTGATTGACTGGTCATTGGGGTTTGGAGATTGGTCATTGACTGCAACCCGACGCCGCGTCGCCCTGCTCGTTCCTACGGTGCCCTGAGCACCCTCGATGGAAGGGTCTCCTCTGGTCACTGGTACCTGGTTCCTAGTCCTTGGTCCTTAGTCCTAGGAGTCCGGCCGAAAAGTCTTGACAAGCGTCCTGTTCTACGTTAGTATGGGCTCATCGCTGAGCAGCCGGTAGGCAGCCCGAGGCTTTCCGAGAGGAGGCGCATTGGTCGGACACGTTGACCCGCAGCGTAACCTGTACACCTGTGACAACCAGTACCTGAAGTGGTGCCTCTGCGGCACGCTTCGCATCGTAGGCGAGGACACGTTTTACGGCTTTCTGGCCCGGCACCGGCCGGAGCTGTTCCGGGACGATGACTTTGTCTCGCTTTACACCCAGAACAATGGTCGGACGAGCGTGCCGCCGAGCATCCTGGCCAAGGCGCTGCTATTGCAGAGCCACGACCGGGTGAGCGACGCGGAGGCGGCGGAGCGGGCGCGGTTCGACATTCGCTGGAAGGTGGCGTTGAGCATCGGGATAGACGATGCGCCGTTTGTGAAGAGCACGTTACAGGCCTTCCGTGCCCGGTTGCTGCTGCACGCGGCGGAGCGGGCGATCTTCCAGCGGTCGATTGATGCGGCTAAGGGGTCCGGGCTGCTCGCGAGCCGGAAGCTGAAGGTGGCATTGGACACGACACCGATCTTCGGTAAGGGAGCGGTGAAGGATACCTACAACCTGTTGGCGGACGGCATCCGGCAGTTGGTGCGGGCGCTGGCAGGATTATCCGGGCAGGCGTCCGAGGAATGGGCGCGGGAGCACGACCTATCCCGTTACTGGGGCACAAGCATCAAGGGTGAGGCGGAAATCGACTGGGATAACGCGGCAGCGCGGCAGGCGTTTCTGGACGGGATTGTGGTGGACGCGGAGCGGTTACTGGCCGTGGCCGAGCGGGTCCGAGCCGGGTATCCGCCGGATAGCGCGGAGTCGGGGCAGATTGATGAGGCGGCCGGATTACTCAAGCAGTTGTTGGCACAGGACGTTGAGCGGACTACTGAAGGCCGGGCAGCCTTGAAAGATGGTGTAGCGCCGGACCGGGTTCCTTCGGTTACTGACCCGGAGATGCGGCACGGGCGGAAGAGTGCGAGCCGGAAGTTCACCGGGCACAAGGGGGCGATAGTAGTGGACACTGAGAGCCAGGTGATAACGGCGGCGGGCGTGTTGGCGGGTAACGCTCCTGACAACACCGATGCGCTGGAGTTGGTGCAGGAGGCGAGCCGGAACACGGGCCGTGAGGTAGCGAAGGTGATTGGCGACTGTGCCTACGGCGATGGCGCGACGCGGCGGGCGTTCAAAGAGCACGGTTGTGATCTGGTGGTAAAGGTGCCGCGTGGTGGGCGACCCGGGTACTTTGCCAAGGGTGACTTCAAGATTGATCTGGAGCAGGACGCGGTTACCTGCCCGGCCGGGCAAACGACGAGAAAGTGGAAGCTAAGAAGAGTACGTACTGGAGCACGGGGCGAGCGTGTGGCGGTGAAGCAGTTTGAGTTTGCGGCGGAGCAGTGTCGTGGCTGTGTCCATTATCGGCAATGCGTAAGCGGCAAACGTGGCAAAGGACGGAGTGTAACGCTGCATCCTGAGGAAGGGCTGCTGCAGGAGGCGCGGGCCTATCAGGAGACTGCGGCATTTCGGGAAGACACAAAGCTGCGGCAGACAGTGGAACACCGGCTGGCGCGGCTGGTGCAGTTGGGGATACGGAAGGCGCGGTACTTTGGCCGGCACAAGACCAGGTGGCAGTTGCTGCTGGCGGCGGCGGTGGCGAATCTGGTGCTGGTGGCTGCCTGGGAGAGGGCGAACCGGGCAACGACTGGCCCTGGGGCTGGCTCATTTGCTGTCCCGATACTGCCGGTTCTGCTGGTGCTAATCATGATTGGCATCGCTGGCGAGGTCAGACGACGACAAAACGTCGACACGACCGCACTAACACCGAAACGTGCGGTCAAGAAGACGGCTTTCCGGCCGGGTTTCTAGGTCCTTGGTCCTCAGTCCTCAGTCCTCAGTCCTCAGTCCTCAGTCCTCAGTCCTCAGTCCTCAGTCCTCAGTCCTCAGTCCTCAGTCC
>Ga0208046_1000070_pt1 | contig 19300 bp, 17 predicted proteins | sample PL_2010_300m_FD_184161 | JGI IMG/M metagenome (GOLD analysis project Ga0208046, IMG submission 184161) | Freshwater microbial communities from Powell Lake, British Columbia, Canada to study Microbial Dark Matter (Phase II) - PL_2010_300m... | ecosystem: Environmental > Aquatic > Freshwater >... | reverse complement strand
CGTCTAATCATTTGGCTGCCTTTCTCTTCACCTGGCGGGTGAAGTCTTTGTACACTCATTAGACGCCGGTGACTGAAGAGAGGCAGCCGCTCTTCTTCAAGCCAAATCAGATTCCTATGTCGGGACTGGGGGGCCAACCGCAACCTTGACAGCCAGCCAGCGTCCAATAGTCTTTAGGCTCTTGCTCAAAACAGATCAAGCAGTTGCATTAACGAACCGGCCGGGCTTTCGGGCGCGGTACCGGTTCGCCTGCCCGATTAGGAGGTTGAGACCATGATCCCCTTTGCACTCAGTTTGGCCGCGCTGTTCGGAGTCAACCCGCTCTCCGCGCCCGACTCCCTGGTCGTTCCGATGTGGGCGGACACGTCGGTCGAGGTCGAGGCAATAATCTTCCCGCCGGCCGGTGCCGTCCTGCCGTTGTTCTACCAGGTTGCGTGGGGCGATGGCGATACCCTTGACTGGACCGAACCGCTGCGCAGCCTGGTCGACATCAGTCGCTACCACACGTACAAGGCGCCCGGCGAATACGCCGTTGCGGTCCGAGCGAGAGACTCGCTGGGCCGGACCTCCGCCTGGGGCAGGCCGCACGGGGTCTGGGTCATGCCCGAGCCGATACTAAAGGGCGTCTTCCAGACCGAGGACCCCATCGTCGCGTCGCCGACCCTTGACCTGCACGGAAACATCTACGTCGGCGACGAAGGCGGCTCGTTCTACTCCATCAACCCCCTCAACGGCAAACTGCGGTGGATATTCAAGGCCAAGGATGCCATCTACGGCGCCGCGGCTATCGAACGCGACCGGGTCTACTTCGGGTCGCTCGACTCGAACCTGTATTGCCTGGACACGACCGACAAACAACTCTGGTCGGTCCACCTCGGCGACGAAATATACGGCACGCCGGCACTCGGCGCGGACGGCACGATCTACGTCGGCACCGACAAGGGTACGCTTGCCGCTGTCGCGCCGAGCGGCAAGAGGAAGTGGAGTTTCAAGACCGGCGATGACATCGCCGGCTCGCCGACCGTCGGCATCAACGGTCTCATCTACATTGCGGCCGATTCGGTCTACTGCGTCGACGCCCAGGGCCGCAGGAGCTGGGCATTCGGCGCGCCCGAAGGCGATTACTTCTTCGCCTCACCCGTCGTCGACGAGGACGATATCGTCTACGTCGGCAACAACGATGGCTACCTGTACTGCCTTGGCCCGGATGGCCGGCAGCAGTGGCGGGCTCCGGTCCCGGAAGGCGACGAAATCCGGCCCGAAGTCATCATTGGTACCGACAGCGCTCTGTACATCGGGACCGACGGCGACTACCTCTGCCGCATGACCCCGGACGGGACGCCCGCCGTGTTTTACGAGGCGATCGACATCCTCGTGGGTACGGCGGCGTCCAGCGACAAAGGCACGATCTATTTCCTTCCTGACGACGGCATCCTGGTCGCCAAGGCCGCGAACGGCCGCCTGCTCTGGACCCGCGAGGTAGCCTCCGAAAGCAAGGATGTCTACTATTCGTCCTCGCCGACCATTGGGCCGAACGGCGTAGTCTACGTCGGCTCGTGGGATGGAGGCCTCTACGTCTTCCGCACCGACGGCCCGGCTGCGAGCACGCCCTGGCCGCAGTACCGTCACGACCCGCAGCACACGGGCCGCCAGGTTCGGCCCTCGAAGTGATGCCGCGACGTGGTGTCAGCAAACCCGTGTCGGTTGTCGCCGGAGTCCGTAACCGGCCCGAACGTGGGTCGCTGATAGCAACAAGGAGTTGAGATGTTTGACATTTATCTAGCGCCCGAACGCGCTTTCGCCCGCTTGAAGGAGAAACCGAACTGGCTCATCCCGATCATAATCGTGCTGCTCTTCAACATGGTGATTGCGCTCCTCTCCGCTCAGTACGTCGACTGGGAAAAGCAGCGTCAGACCGCACTTGACCGAATGCGCGAGCGGAACATGTCGGAAGAGCAGATTCAGCAGGCGACCGAGGGCATGGACAAGCTCTACACAAACCCGGCAATGCGCTACGGCATGCCCGCGGTCAGCGTCTTGTTCGTCAGCATAGTCGCCGCGTTGTTCCTCGCGGTCATCTACAACGTCAGCCTGCCGCTGTTCGGCGGCACGGGCGATTTCAAGCGAACGTGGGCTATCGTCTGCAACGCGAGCCTGATTGCGGTCCCGGCGACAATCGTCCGGGGGGCGCTGGTACTGCTCAAGGGCTCGGCTGAGGTGACGACCAGCCTGCTCGCGGCGGCGCCGAACCTCAAGCACGGCTTCCTGGCGGGGCTGCTGGCCCAACTCGACATATTCGACTTCTGGAAGTTCGTACTGATCGCGATCGGGCTTACGACCGTATTGGGAATCAAGAAGTCGAAGTCATACACGCTGGTCTTCTCCGTGTGGTTGGTAGTCATGCTGATATTGGCACTGCTCGGAATGCGCGCGGCCGGGAGGTAACCGATGCTGCTACTGCTGTTCGCGCTGGTCTCGGCCACTCCGGACACGCTGGGACTCTCGCTCGCACAGGCGCTCGACCAGGCGCTGCGGGGCAGCCCGGCTCAGGCCCAGGCGTCGGCGGCGCGGCTGAGCAGCGGGATAGCGGTCGGCCGCGGTATCAACGCCCTGCTGCCGGGGGCGTCCGGTTCACTAGCCTATGGCAAGACCAATGCTCAGCTTGTTCCCGGCTCCGACTCGACCGTGACCACCAAAGGTTGGGATGGCACGTTCACTCTCAGCCAGGTGGTCTTCGACCCGCGTGTCTTTGCCGGGGTCGCCAATTCGTTCATCCAAGCCGGTTACTACTCGGTCGACGCGCAGGACAAGCAGGCCCGGCTCATCTTCGACGTTACCGACGGCTATCTCGGGCTGCTCGGAGCGCGACTCCTGCGCGATGCGGCCGCGTCGGCCGTGGACCGGGCCGCCGACAACCTCAGGCTCAACCAGGAGAAGCTTCGGCTCGGCGCCGCCTCGAGAATCGACGTGATGCGCTCCGAAGTGTACAGGTCCCAGGCTGATATCGGTCTGCTAACCGCGGACAAGGCGCTGGCCGCGGCCAATGCCGGGTTTCTAGCCACGGCCGGCATCAGCCGGGACGTGGTCGTCAGACCGACCGAGCAGCTTGCCGAGCCGGCCGGATTCGAGGTTTCGAACAGCGACAGCCTGGTTGCCGAAATCGAACACCGCAACCCCGGCGCGCGGCTGGCTGCCAAGTCCGGCACCATCGCGACCGTGAACACGGTCGCCGCAATCGGCCAGTTGCTGCCGTCGGTGTCGGCGTTCTGGTCGTCGGACTACTCGGATTCGATGATGCCCAAGAGCATTAGAGACTGGAGCAACAAGGACCGCGTAACGACCGGCATCAGGTTCACGTTCCCGCTGCTCGACCTCAAGGCCTTCGTGCTCGACATCGCCGACGCGGTTGCCGGCTCGCGGCGTACGAAGGCGGCGGCGCGGGCGGCCCGCTACCAGGTCCGCGCCGCTGCGGCGACCGCGGTCATCGGCTACGAAGAAGCCCGGCAGCGCTACGACTACGCCAAAAGGAACCTCGAGCTGAACCAGGAACTCTATCGCCTTGCTCAGGAGCAGCAGCGACTCGGCGCCATCTCGCTCATCGACTTCTTCAGTGTCGAGACCGCGCTCGAACAGGCGAACGCCACCTACATAACGGCGCTGACCGACACATACATCCAGGCCGCGCAGATCAACTACCTGCTCGGCCGCACCCGGCCGGAAACCCGGTAGAACCCGGAAACGAAGATTAACCACCAAGACACCAAGAACACGAAGCGAACGGAGGGCGTTTCCTGCCGCACCCTCTTTGTGTCGGGGACTGTCCCCGCATGGGGACTGTCCCCAGTGCCCTTCCGCCTTGGTGGTGAACTCCTATTTCGGTTCTCGGTTAGAAGGGAGTCTCATTGAAGAAGCGCACCCGTACCATCGTCATCGTGGCTGCGGTCGTGGTCGTTGTCGGACTCATTGTCGTGGCCAACCTGAAGAGCAAGGCCGGCGGTGGCGAGGAGGTCGAGACCCGGAAGGTGAAGTACGGCTCGATACTCTCCAAGGTGTCGGCCACCGGCGCGCTGCGCGCCAAGGCCCAGGTCAACCTGCAGGCGCAGGTTATGGGCGTCGTGGACAGGCTGCCGGTGAAGGAAGGCGACTGGGTCAATCGCGGCGACCTGCTCATCGAGCTCGACCGCAAGAGCTACGAGGCGAACCTCCTTCTCGCCCGAGCGCGGTTTGACCAGGCACGGTCAAGCCACACCCGCGTCGAAAGCCTCTACGCCACGAAGCTCGTGGCGTCCGAGGCGTTCGAGGCCTCGCGCGCCGCGCTCGACATGGCCCGGGCCCAGCTCAACCAGGCCCGGGACCAGTTCGACAAGACCGTCATCCGAGCCCCGATATCCGGCACGGTCGCCCAGCTGAACATCGAAGAAGGCGAAGCCGTGATGCTTGGGACGATGAACTACTCCGGTACCGTGATCATGGTCCTCGCGGACATGTCGCGGATGCAGGCGTTCATCGACGTCGACGAGGCCGACGTGGTCTCAGTTGCGCCCGGACAGGCGGCGACCATCTACGTTGACGCGCTGCCCGACACATCGTTTCCCGGTCACGTCACCCGCATTGCCTACATGCCGACCCAGAACGTGCTCAGCGCCACCCAGCAGACCACAACCTTCGAAGTCGAGGTGACGCTCGACAGCACCGCGTCGGCGCTGCGGCCGGGCATGAACGTCCGCGCCGAAATCACGACCGCCGAACTCGACAGCGTGCTCGTGATCCCGGTGCAGGCCGCCGGCCGCCGGGAAATCGAAGGCAAAGAGACCGAGACCGTGTTCCTGGTCAAGGACGGCAAGGCCGTGCTGACGCCCATCCGTACCGGCAAAGCGAGCGAAACCGAACTCGAGGTGGTCGACGGGCTGAAACCGGACGACGAAGTCATCACCGGCCCCTACAAGACCCTCTCCAAGCTGACCAAGGGCAGGCGGGTGACCGGCAAGCCGGTCAAAGACAGCCTGCCTGACTAGCAGGCCAAGCTCGAATGACGAAGTCCTAATGACGAATCAAGCACGAATGTCCCAATTCCCGGCCGTCCATTTCCGCCATTCGGACTTCAATCGGAATTCGGACTTCGAGCTTCGTCGTTTGCCCTCATGCTGATACGAACCGACGATATCACCAAGTCGTACAGCACCGGCGCAATTGAAGTACTCGCGCTGAACGGCGTCACGCTGGAAATCGCCAAGGGCGAGTACGTGGCGCTGATGGGCCCGTCCGGCTCGGGCAAGTCCACGCTGATGCACCTGCTCGGGTGCCTCGACACGCCGACCTCGGGCCGTTACTGGTTCAACGACCGCGACATCTCGACTTTGGACGACATCGAACTCGCCCATCTGCGAAACCGGGAAATCGGGTTCGTCTTCCAGTCGTTCAACCTGCTGCCGCGGCTTTCAGCCCAGGCCAACGTCCAGCTCCCGATGCTGTACGCCGGCGTATCGGTCCGCGAACGCAAGGCACGCGCCGCCGAACTGCTCGAGATGGTCGGCCTCAAGGACCGAATGGCCCACAATCCCAATGAGCTTTCCGGCGGCGAGACGCAACGCGTGGCTATCGCCCGGGCGTTCGCCAACCGGCCCTCGGTCGTGCTCGCCGACGAGCCGACCGGCAACCTCGACTCCAAGACCGGGGTCGAAATCATGCGCCTGTTCGGGTCGCTGGCCGAGCAGGGGAATACCATCATCCTCGTTTCCCACGACCAAGCTGTAGCCGGCCACGCGCGCCGCATAGTCCGCCTGGCCGACGGCAAAGTAGTCTGAGTGGTCTAGCCATGCGCTTCGTCGAACTTCTCCGCCTCTCCCTCGAGACCTTCCGCACCCACCGCATGCGCTCGTTCCTGACTGCGCTCGGCATCATCATCGGCGTGATGACGGTCATCGCCATCGTGTCGCTTATTCAGGGCATGAACTACGAAGTCGAGAAGCAGATATCCTCGCTCGGCTCCAACACCGTCTTCGTCCAGAAGTTCGCCTTTGGCATGGGCCGCGTCGACTGGGACGAGATTAACAAGCGGCCGAACCTGACCATGGAGGATGCGCTGGCCATCAGCCAGTTGCCGACCATCGACAAGGTCGCGCCCTCGCGCAGCCGGAGTATAAACAAGATCACATGGCGTGGCAACAAGGTGACGAACGTGGACCTCACCGGCTCGACGCCGGCGCTCTCGCTCATCGGCAACTACGCGGTCGAGACCGGGCGGTTCATCAACTCCGACGACAGCCTGCGGCGCCACTCGGTCTGCGTTGTCGGCGGCTACATCGTCGACAACCTGTTTCCCACCGAAACCCCGCTCGGCAAACGGCTGGTGATGGACGGCAAGAGCTACATCATCGTCGGCGTGCTCGCCCGCAAGGGCAGCTTCCTGGGCCAGAGCCAGGACAACGTCATTATCGTGCCGATAACGACCTTCGAGAAGGACTTCGCGCCCGGGCGCGGAATCGGCGAGCTGATGTATAGTATCGGCGTGATGGCGATGCCTAAGAAGGGCGCGGCGATGGAGAAGGCAATAGACGAAATCCGCGAACTGATGCGCCGCCGCCACCAGCTCGGGTACGACAAACCCGACGACTTCGGCATCAGCACCCAGGACACCATCCGCGACATCTACCGTAACATCACGCGGGTCGCGTACATAGTGATGATTGCGGTCGCCGCAATCTCGCTGCTCGTCGGCGGCATCGGCATCATGAACATCATGCTCGTAGCCGTGGCCGAGCGTACCCGCGAAATCGGCCTGCGCAAGGCCCTGGGCGCGACCAACCAGGACGTGCTCTGGCAATTCCTGCTCGAGGCGGTGATGCTCTCGATTGTCGGTGGCGCCATCGGCGTGGCGCTCGGCATCGGCATCGCCAAAATCGTTGAAATTACGGTACATCTACACGCTGAAGCGCCATTGTGGGTCATCCTCGTCGGCGTCGGCTTCTCGGCCGGCGTCGGCATCTTCTTTGGCATCTACCCCGCCTCGCGCGCCGCGCGCCTCAACCCGATTGAGGCCCTCCGTTACGAGTAGGAGCGCGGAACTGCCAGCAGGCCTGTAACTTAGCCCAAATATCGCCCTTGACACGCGAAAGTCACTGTCCTATAATAGGTTATGCCAATTCGTGAGTTCTGTTGCGACATCTGCAACCACGAATTCGAAGAACTTGTCTTCAGTAAGCGCGACGAGGAAGAGCTCACCTGCCCCGAGTGCGGCGCAGAAAAGCTCACCCGCTGTTTCTCGGCATTTGCGGTCGCCGGGGCCGAGAAGAGAGTCTCATCCTCGTCCAAGTCCTGCGGCCACTGCAGTTCGCACAGTTGCAGTACCTGTGGCTAGAGGAGGGCAGACATGACGATAACCAAGGCCGACCTGGTCGAAGCGATCTCTCGCCAGGTCCATCCCACCATCACCAAGCGTGACGTCGGCAAGCTCGTCCAGCTGTTTCTCGATGAGTTGTGCAAAATGCTTCTGGAGGGTAACCGCATCGAAATCCGGGGCTTCGGCGTGTTGTCCACCAAGCTCCGCAAACCCAAGATCGCCCGCAATCCCAAGACCAAGGAACCGGTGAGCATTCCGCCCCGGCGCGTGCCGGTGTTCAAAGCCTCGCGGCTCCTGAAAGCAAGTCTCATGAGGGGAGGCCTATAGATGCCTTGTGGTAGAAAGCGCAAGCTCTCTAAGATTCGGCGCCACAAGTACAAGAAGCGCATCAAGTCGATGCGCCACAAGAAGAAGCTGCGCTAGGCTGCCGGCGGCTCTCTTCGGGACGGGCTCGGCCCGTTCCGATGTGCGAAACGCCTGACCTTCAATTGATTAAGCCGGGACGCACCATGCGTCCCGGCCCTCTTGTCTGACATCGCCGAACCCGTCGGATCAGCCTCGAAAGCTCCCCTGAAAGCTCGCCGGAACGTGCTTTGTGTCTCTCGAAGTATAGCTCGGTGTTCGTCCGAACGTATGGTGGACTGTGTCGCGCGCTGTGTCTTCGCCTATGTCTTCTCCTGAATCTCACGTTCGATCTTAACCTTAGCCTCAACCTTAACCTTGCCTTATCCCTCGCGCTGCTCCGAAAGTCGTTCCAGAAGCCATTCGAGAAGCCGAACCCATCGTCGTTCCGCTCGTCGTTGGTCTTGAGGAACCGGTCGTTGTTAGTTCCGGTGAATCTCGCGCCATGTCGCCAGACACTACCCCCCAGGCAGTCTGTGGGCCGCCCACTCCACGGCAGAATTGTGGTTCGGGCAGGGAAACTACGCCATATGTCGTGGTTGGCGGATGGCTCGCTCATGGCATCATGCTGGAGCCTCCTGTCCATGGCCACCCGCGGGCCGACCAACTAGAGTGCTGACCAAGCCACGCAGCATGCAACAGGGCGAGCGCCGGACCGGATTGCGGGAGGAATCACGTGCCCGGCTGCTTTAGCGGTAACCTGCGCCGTTGTACTCTGAGCTTCTCGCCCCGCCACGTTCCCGGCCGCGAGCCAGGCAACCAGGCGAACCGGAGGGCAGGTTGTGGGTAGGATTGGAGACCAAGCTGCGGACCGAGCCACCGGCTGCGTTGCCGTCCCCGCTCCTGTTCTCGTGGCTCTCCAAGCGACCTGCGGTGTAGCTGTCCGAACGCACCGCGCGGTCACTGCCCATACCCCTTCACCCGCTGCGGCCCGACTTGCCCTCGGGGCGACCCCCGGGACTGTGTGGGGGGATAGCCCCCGGCAAAATGTGGCAGTCAACCTATGCTATTGACTGACCATTCACTTACGCGAAAACCCGCACTGCTAATCTGTCTATTCTAAAGTAGACTCAGGCTCTGTACGACGGCGCCTTGCCCAGTGCATTTCCGCTGTGAACTCAGGGGCGGGCGAAAGCCCGTCCCTGCTTCTATCAACTCCTAACTGCTAACTGCCAACTATCGTGTCACCACGACCTTGCGGAGGGCGGCGTCTGGTCTCCCGTCTTCGGTCTTCGGTCCTCTGACGAAGTAGACCCCCGGCGCCAGCGCCCGCACATCATTCGCGCCCGGCTTCAGGTCCATCACCTTGCGTCCGGAGATGTCGAGCAAGACCACAGGGATCCGTGGGTCAAGGGATCGAGGGAGGGACAAAATGCCGCGCGCGACCGTTGGCTCCGGCTTGGTGGTCGCTGCTTGCGGCCTGAAGCCTTCCGCGACTCCCGGCATCGAGTCGCGCAGGACCGAGATGCTCGAGCCGTCGTAGTTGGCGACATAGACCCGGTTCTGGGCCGGGCTGTGGCAGAAGTCAATCGGACCGCTGCCGACTGAAATGGTCGTAAGCACTCCGTTGGTCGCGCCGTCAATCACGGTCACGTTGTCGCTACCGTTGTTCGCGCAGTAGACCTTGTTGTTGGTCGGGTTGTAGCTGAGGGCATAAGGCTCGTCGCCTACGGTCACGGCCGCGATGGCGGTGTCGGCCGCGCCGTCAATCACGATCACGGTGTCGCTTGAGTGGTTCGCGCAGTAGACCTTGTTGTCGGTCGGGTTGTAGCAGAAAACCCAAGGGAAGCTGTATCTGCCTGTGGCCACGGTCGCGATGACGCCATTGGTCGCGCCGTCAATCACGGTCACGTCGGCGCTGAACAAGTTCGCGCAGTAGACCTTGTTGTCGGTCGGGTTGTAGCAGAGGGCGCGAGGGTATTGGCCCACGGCCTTGGTCGCGATGACGCCGTTGGTCGCGCCGTCAATCACGGTCACGTTGTCGCTGCCGTAGCCGTTGTTCGCGCAGTAGACCTTGTTGTTGGTTGGGTTGTGGCAAAGAGCCGAGGGACGGTCGTCTGCGGCCACGGTCGCGATGACGGTGTCGGCCGCGCCGTCCATCACGGTCACGTTGGCGCTCCCGTGGTTCGCGCAGTAGACCTTGTTGTTGGTCGGGTTGTAGCAGAGGACACCAGGGCCGTCGCCTGCGGCCACGGTCGCGATGACGCCGTTGGTCGCGCCGTCAATCACGGTCACGTTGTCGCTAGAGGAGTTCGCGCAGTAGACTTTGTTGTTGGTCGGGTTGTGGCAGAGGGCATTGGGGTTGCCGCCCACGGCCACGGTCGCGATGACGCCATTGGTCGCGCCGTCAATCACGGTCACGTTGTCGCTGCCGTAGTTCGCGCAGTAGACCTTGTTGCTGGTCGGGTTGTAGCAGAGGGCATTGGGGTTGCCGCCCACGGCCACGGTTGTGGTGACGCCATTGGTCGCGCCGTCAATCACGGTCACGGTGTCGCCATCGAAGTTCGCACAGTAGACCTTGTTGTTGGTCGGGTTGTAGCAGAGGGTGAAAGGGACGTCGCCTGCGGCCACGGTCGCGATGACGCCGTTGGTCGCGCCGTCAATCACGGTCACGTTGTTGCTGCCCCCGTTCGCGCAGTAGACCTTGTTGTTGGCCGGGTTGTAACTGAGGGCACGTGGGCGGTCGCCTGCGGCCACGGTCGCGATGACGCCGTTGGTCGCGCCGTCAACTACGGTCACGTTGTTGCTGTTGAGGTTCGCGCAGTAGACCTTGTTGTTGGTCGGGTTGTAGCAGAGGGCGAAAGGGACGTAGCCTGTGGCCACGGTCGCGATGACGTCGTTGGTCGCACCGTCAATCACGGTCACGTTTTCGCTATCGAAGTTCGCGCAGTAGACCTTGTTGTTGGTCGGGTTGTAGCAGAGGACGTGAGGGTAGTCGTCTGCGGCCACGGTCGCGATGACGCCGTTGGTCGCGCCGTCAATCACGGTCACGTTGTTGCTGCCCCCATTCGCGCAGTAGACCTTGTTGTTGGCCGGGTTGTAGCAGAGGGCATTGGGGTTGCCGCCCACGGCCACGGTCGCGATGACGCCATTGGTCGCGCCGTCAATCACGGTCACGTTGTCGCTGCCGTAGTTCGCGCTGTAGACTTTGTTGCTCTGAGCGTTGTAGCAGAGGGCACCGGGCAGAGAGCCTGCGGCCACGGTCGCGATGACGGTGTTGGTCGCGCCGTCAATCACGGTCACGTTGTTGCTCCCGGAGTCAGCGCAGTAGACCTTGTTGTCAGTCGGGTTGTAGCAGAGAGCCGTCACGTTCGCCCCGGCAGGGATTCGGGCGATCTTCTGGTTCGTTGCTCCGTCAACCGCAATCACGCAGTCGCCGTACTGGCCGCCGACATAGATGGTGTTGTTGGTTGTGTTGTACGCCAGACACCGCGGGCTGGTCAGCCCGCCGAACGAGTCGGGCAGGTAGATGGCAGTCTCCAACCATTGTGCGCTGACCGTCGCCAAGCAGCAGCAGACGGTCAACACTATCCCCAGGGGTCTCACGACCCGGATGTTTGCATTGAAGGCCCGGCTGTACGGGCCACTGACTGAGTAGCGCAACATAGTGCACCTCCCGAATGGAACAGAACCCCGTACTGAATGGCGCCGGCAGGACCTGCGCAGTGGCTTCCCTTGCGCCGCCGCGCCCGGCGTCGCCAGTACAATTCTAGGCCGCCGGGGAAGAAGTCAAGAGGAATCTTCGGCGGTAGTGAGACGCGGTCTGGCGCGTCACTGTCCGACAGCGCCTGGACCTTCGTGTCTTTGTGGCGGCAGTCAGGGATTGGGGGTCAGGGGTTAGGGACTGGGGAGGATTCTGAACACCCGAGCCCAGAACCTTGGCGTTCTTGGCGGTTATCCCATTTTCGATTGGCGATTGCAGATTGTCGTTTGCTGGGTCCGGGCCACGGATATCCGCGTTCATCCGTGTTCATCGGTGGCTGTTCTCTTCGTGTCTTGGTGTCCTACTGGTTAATTCCCGTCCAGGAATTCTGCGTTCTGCCTTCTGAGTTCTGACCTCTGAACTCGGTCGATTCTTGAACTACTCGTACCGCAGCGCTTCGATCGGGTCGAGGTTCGCGGCCCGGCGGGCGGGGTAGTAGCCGAAGAAGATGCCGACTACTGCCGAGAAGACGAACGCCAGGACGATGGCGCCGGGCACCATCGGCGTGTTCCACTTGGCCAGGAACCCAATGAGCTGGGAGGCCCCGATGCCGAAGAGAATCCCCAGCACGCCGCCCAGGAGGCTGGTAACGACCGCCTCGACCAGGAACTGGAGCAGGACGTCGCGGCCCTTGGCGCCCACCGCCATCCTGATGCCGATTTCCCTCGTCCGCTCGGTGACCGACACGAGCATGATGTTCATGATGCCGATGCCACCGACCAGAAGCGACACCGAGGCGATGCTCGCCAGCAGCAACGTCAGCACTCGCGACGACGACGCGACGGCCGAGGCGATGTCGGCCATGTCGCGGACATTGAAGTCGTCGTCCTCGCTCGACCGGATGTTGTGCCGGGCGCGCAGGAGCTCGGTGATCTGCTCCTGCGCCGCGCCGGTGCGCTTCTGGCTGACTGCCGAAACCATTATCCGGTTGATGTTGGTGCGGCCGGTCAGCCGACGCATGGCCGTGACCACCGGTATCAGAATGATGTCATCCTGGTCGCTACCCTTGACCGTGAGCACGCCGACCACCGTGAACGGCACGTTGCCGATACGCAGTATTGCGCCGACCGGGTCCTCGTCCGGGAACAGGTTGTCTATGATGGTCTGACCGAGCACGCAGACCTTGGTGCCGGCGTTGACGTCGTCGTCGGTGAACATCTCACCCTCGGCGATTTCCCAGCTCCTCACTTCGAGGTACTCGGGTGAGGTCCCGGTCACGCTGGTGAACCAGTTCTGGTTGCCGTACACGATTTGGGACCCGCGGCTGACAATCGGCGCGACTGCGGCCACGTCCGGGCAGGCGGGCGCAATCGCCCGGGCGTCGTCGAGCGTCAGTGATTGCATGGAACCGGCGCCGCCCCGGACCCCGCCGGAAGCGGACGAGCCGGAAAAGACCTGAAGCACGTTCGACCCGAGCGACGCGATGCGCTGCGTCACCTGCGCCGTCGCCCCCTGCCCGACCGAAACCATCGCGACCACCGCGCCGACTCCGATGATGATGCCGAGCATGGTCAGCAGGGACCGGAGCTTGTGCACGCGCAGGGCGCGGAGGGCAATCCGGACGGTCATGCCGAAGTCTATCATGCCGCCATCCCGGCAAGTTCCGCCTCTGCCGAACGTTCCAGTTCGCACTTCTCGTCCTTCACGATTCGGCCGTCGCGGAACACGACCGTCCGCATCGCAAAGCAGGAGATGTCCGGCTCGTGCGTGACGAGCACCACGGTTATCCCCTCACTGTTGAGCCGCTGGAATATCGCCATTATCTCGATGCTGGTCCGGGTATCGAGGTTGCCGGTCGGCTCGTCGGCGAGGATGAGCGACGGCCGGTTGACGAGCGACCGGGCAATCGCCACCCGTTGCTGCTCGCCGCCCGACAACTGGGTTATCTGGTTGTTGATCTTCGCGGCCAGTCCCACGCGCGTCAGCGCTTCCTGGGCCCGCTCCTTCCGCTCGGCGGTCGAAACCCCGGCATACACCAGCGGCAGCTCGACATTCTCGAGCACCGGCGTGCGGGCGAGCAGGCTGAAGTTCTGGAAGACGAACCCTATCTTCTGGTTGCGGATTACGGCCCGTTCGTTCCGGTCGAGGTTCGTGATGTCGGTTCCGTCGAGGGAAATCGAACCCGTGTCCGGGCGGTCGAGGCAGCCGAGCAGGTTCATGAACGTGGACTTGCCCGAGCCGGACGGCCCCATTATCGCGACGAACTGGCCGGATGGGATAGTGATGGAAACGTCACACAGAGCGCGAACATCGGTCTCGCCAACCTTGTACGTCTTGCTGACCGCATTGACGACGATTACGTCGGTGGCCAAGGGCTGCTTCCCGCTAGTGGCCCCGCGGCCCGCCGAACCCACCCATCATCGGTACCCGGTTGCGCTGCGGGGTCGTGCCGTTTGATGACTTCCCCTGTCCCAGGCCGGTGATGACCAGCTCGCCCTCTCCAAGGCCGCGAAGGATTTCCGTGCTGCTGCCGTCGGCCATCCCGGTTTCGACCTCGCGCGGAATCGGTTTGCCGTTCTGGAGCACATAGACCATCTGAGTGACCGCGGGCGCTGCGGCCAGCGCGCCCGCGGCAGTATCCGGGTGCACGCCAGCCATGGACGAATCGCCCGCCGCCGTTACGCCGTGGCGGGATCCGCGACGCTGACCGCGCCCGACGCCTGAGCTGGATCCGCCCGGCGGCCCCTGCAGGCGGGACCCGGCGCCCCGCGTCGCCACGCCCGACCGGCCTGACGTTTGCGACCTCGCGACCGATGAGAACCCCAGCGTCGACGCGAGCTTCGTGCTCAAGGCGGTGTTCGGCACCGTCAGCACGTTGTCGACCGCCCGCACGACTATCTTCACGTTCGCCGTCATCCCCGGCTTCAGAAGCATGCCCGGGTTCGCCACTCGCACGATGCCAATGTAGGTGGTGACGTTGGAGCTCACGACCGGCTGGTTGCGCACCTGCACGAGCCTGCCCGCAAAGGTGCTCTCCGGGTACGCATCGACATTGAAGGTCGCGGCGAGCCCGGTGTCGAGCTTGCCCACGTCGGCCTCGTCAATCGAGACCTCGACCTGCATCTGCGACAGGTCGGCAATCGTGAACAGGTCCGGCGACTGCAGGCTCGCGGCCACGGTCTGTCCGCTCTCGACCTTCCGCGCGACGACGATGCCCGACATCGGCGCGGTTATCGTCGTGTAGGCGAGATTGGTCTGGGCCTGCTCGTAGCTTGCCTGGACCTGGTCGCGCTTGGCCTTGGCCAGCTCGAGGTCGGTCTTGGCCTGCAGGTAGTCGCTGTACGACAGCAGCTGCGCGGCGTAGAGCGTCTCGGCGCGGGCGCTGGTCAGCTCAGACTGGGTGAGCGACGCCTTGGCCGAGGCGAGGTTGGCCTTCGCCTGCCGCAGCGCCGATTCGTAGTTGCGCGGGTCGATCTTGGCCAGCAGCTGGCCGGCAGAGACGTGGTCGTTGAAGTCAACGTATACCTTCTCGAGGGTGCCGGACACCTGGCTGCCGACGGTAACCTGGTTCACCGGGTTCACCGTCCCGGTCGCGGAAACCGAGACGCTGATGTCGCCGCGCTCGACGGTCGAGGCCTTGTACCTCGCCTTCTTCGGCCGAGTCAACAGGAACACGCCGGCCGCAATCACAACCAGCACGGCCAGCACGATCACTAGGGTTCTCCGGCGGGGACTCTTTTGGCTCATCTTTTCACATCCTTGATACCTGAACGCCTATTAGACACTCGCGGCGCGCAAATCCTTTGCGGGACATGACCCAATTCCGCCGGGGAATTGGGATTGTGTCCCAAGTGCCCGGCGGGCATCAGTTGGTCAGGAAGTATGAGACGGTGTTGATTCCCACCCGGAAAGCCTGCTCGCGCACTTCCGGCGGGTCTTTGTGGGCCGCGGTCCAGCCATCCGAGATGTTGGTATTGAACGTGTAGAATACGACCATGCGACCGCCGACAAAGATGCCGTACCCGTGGGGCGGCCCCTCCGCGTGCTCGTGTATCTTGGGCAGGCCGGATGGGAAGTCGAAGACCTGGTGGTAAATCGGGTGGTCGAAGCCCAACTCCACCAATTGGCTGTTTGGGAACACGCGCGCCATCTCGCGCCGAAAAGCCGCATCCATTCCGTAGTCGTCATCAGCGTACAGAAAGCCGCCGGTCTCGAGAAAACGGCGCAGCCGGGTTACCTCGTCGTCCGAGAAGCTGATATTCCCGTGCCCGGTCATGAACAGGAATGGATACTGGTACAGCTTCTCGTCGAGCAGGCTGACCTGAGCCTCGTCGGTTGACACGCGGATGTTGGTGCGCGAGTTGAGTTCCTTGGCCAGATTGGGAACCGCGTCCGGGTCGTTGTACCAGTCTCCCCCGCCCCCGTACTTCAGGCGGGCTATCTGCAGTTGTGCGGACGCAAGACCGCAGAAAAGACAGAACAGGAACAGGACTTTACCACTAAGACACAAAGACACAAAGCGGGTTTCGGGATGACCGCTCCGGCTCCTGACCTTTGTGTCTTTGTGCCTTTGTGGTGACAATTCCGGTCCGGGCTATGCCTTGCTTCGCTTCTCGCGCAGGTTCTTCACCGCCTGCAGGCACGAGTACGGAACTGTGATGGAACCGAGGTAGACCTTGCCCAGCTTGCGGCCGCCGTGGCAGTCCGACCCGCCGGTCATTAAGAGGCCGTTTTTGGTCGCGACCTCACGGTAGTGGTCAACGTTCCGCGCGTCATGGTCTGGATGCCAGACTTCGATGCCGTCCGCCCCGGCCGAAATCGCCGAGTAGACTGCACCGTCCTTGTGATACGTTCCCGGGTGCGCCACGACCGCGATGCCGCCGTAGCGGTGGATGAAGTCCATCGCCTCTTTGGGCGCGAGCTGCATCTTCGGGAAGTAGGCCGGGCCGTCGTACCCGATGTAGCGCTGGAATGCCTCGTCGACCGTACGGACCGCCTTCGCCTCGACCAGTGCCTGGGCTACGTGCGGGCGGCCGGTCGCCGCGCCCTGTGCCTGCATGCGCACTTGCTCGAGTGAAATGTTGACGCCCAACTCCTGCATCCTCGCCACCATCTTCTCGGCTCGCTCGGCCCGCTTCTGCCGGACCATCTCGAAGAACTCCTGCACCGCCGGCTGTGTGCAGTCAACGTAGTATGCGAGGACGTGTACGTCGACACCATTGGTGTTGCAGCTCATCTCGACACCGGGCACGACCTCGACCTGCAACTGCCGTCCCGCGGCAACTGCTCGGTCGATGCCCCCGACCGCGTCGTGGTCAGTAATCGCGACCGCGGTCAGCTTGAGCCGCGCCGCCTCGGCGACGAGTTCCTCAGGCGTGAACAGGCCGTCGGAGAAAACGGTATGGGCATGGAGGTCGACGAGACCAATGCTGACCGCGTCCGCCTGTCGGCCATGCTCCATCAGAGTTGTCTCAGCTCAGGCGCGAAGCCAACGCCGGCCAATTCCTAAGTCCCAATTCCTAATGACCAATCAAGACCCAATTCCCAATGAGTGAGTGTCGAGCTAGTTCGCATTGGTGCTTCGTCATTTCCTCGTTCATTAGGAACTAGCAATTAGGAATTAGTAATTCCCTCAGTCGCCCATCCGCTTGGCAACTGTGGCCGTGTACGCCTTGACCATCGCGTCCATCTCCGACGCCATCTCGTCCATCGTCTCGCGCTTTTCCGCGACCCATTCTTCGTCCTTGATACCGGCCAGGTTCGTCAGCACGTTGAGCCGCGCCCCACGGAAGCATGAATCAAGGTTCATCGTGCCGACGCCGGCATCGGTGACCGAGTTCTTGTTGCCGTACTCGACGATCGGCCGGCACAACTCCAGCACGTCCAGCGCGAGCTTCATCGTCCGGAGAGGTGTTTCCGCCGCGACCTTCAGCGCCTCGCTGATCGCCTGGTTCCGCTCCTGCTTTTCCGCCTCGGTCATCTTCGGCAGCTTGTAGGCCGCCATCACTTTCTTGAACGACTCCGCGTCCTCGTCAATCAGCGAGACAAACCGCTCGCGCTGCGGCAGCAGCCGGTCGCGGACGGCCGAAAGCTGGTCCGAGAACTCCTCGTAGCCCTTCTTGCCTGCCGTCAGGTTCGCGACCATCGTCATCAGCGCCACGCCGATCGCACCGTTCAGGGCCGCGGCCGAGCCACCACCCGGGGTCGGCGCGGACGAAGCGAGGTCGTTCAGGAAATCGGGCAGGCCCTTGGCCGGGACCAGCCGGTTCTCGAGTATCTGGCTCCTCTTGAAGCTATTGAGCTGCAGGAAGTACCGCGCGCTCGCGTTGAGTGCGCCCTGCGGCACCAGACCGACGATTTCCGACTCCATGACGTTCACGCCCCACCGTGCCGCCTCGCGCTTCACGGTTTCGAAGACCCGGTACAGCGGGGTCTTGGTGTAGTCGGTCATGTTGATAGAAACCTGTACGCAGCCCTTCTCCTTCACCTCGAACCCGAGCGCCTTGGCGAAGCGGAACCCGCCGTCGCGGAACCGGATTCCCTTGGCGACGCGCTCGGCAATCTTGAGGTCGGTCGTGGCCAGGTTGACGTTGTAGGCAACGAGCGGCGCGCGCACACCGACGACGGTGGCCCCCGCGGTCGAGTGGAGTTCCGGCCGGCCGAAATCCGGCGCCCGTTCCGGGTCGGTGCGGATCGCCTCGCGCAGGCCCTCGAATTCTCCGCGCCTGATAAGGGCAAGGTCGACCCGGTCCGGCCGGGTCGCGGCCAGTTCGTACAGGTAGGTCGGTATCGACAGATCATCCGCAATCTTCTTGGCCAGCCGCGTGGCCAGCTCGATGCACTCCTCCACCGTCACGCCCGAAATCGGGACGAACGGCACGACGTCGGTCGCGCCCATCCGCGGGTGCTCGCCCTTGTGCTGGGTCAGGTCAATCAGCTCGGCCGCGGTCCTGACCGCCTTGAACGCGGCGTCGAGCACCGCTTCCGGCTCGCCGACAAAACTAATTACGGCACGATTGTGGTCCGCGTCCATCTCCTGGTCGAGCATCGAAACGCCGTTGACCAACTTGATGACGTTGACAATCTTGTCGATTACCTCGGGCCGGCGGCCCTCGCTGAAATTGGGCACGCACTCGACTATCTTACGCATGACCGAAACTCCTTTTGTTGAATAGCATGATTTTCAAGGGTTGCTGACGGAGTATCTTAGCCGGGTGAGCGGCACTGTCAAATAATCGCCCGAAACCGCCTCAGAAAGCCGGCCGCGGCCCCGTGGATGTGCTGTGTCTGAATCCCGTCGATCAGACCGGGGCGCTATCTCCGACGGCGATGCAGTCTAGGCCTTGGACCAGACGCCGATCCTGCACCCGCAGGGGTCGCGGAGGTAGGCATAGAACCCCATTCCGCCGCCAATCTCGGTCTTCGGCCGTTCGACCTTGGCCCCGAGTGTCTCGGCTTGCTTGAGCGCGGCCGGGATGTCGTCGACGCCGATGTACACGTCGATGCACGGCTCGGGTATCTTCTCGACCTTGGCTATCCCGCCGCCGATGCCCTCCTCCACGTCGAACATGGCGTAGTCCTCGGACCAGCTCTGCATCTTCCAACCGAACAGCGCCGCGTAGAACTTCGTGGACTTCGCGATGTCGGTTGTAGGTATCTCCCAGTGAACCAGCTTGTTCATCACTCTCCTCCTTCGCTAGCGAGCTATCAACACACGCACGACTCGAAGCCCGGTTCCGGCTCGGGCTTCGATGAAATACGCCCCGGCCGGGAGCCGTCGCCCGTCCTGGTCGCGGCCGTCCCAGACTGCGTCGCCGGATTCGGAAAGCCGGATGTCGCGGACGCGGCGGCCGGTTACGTCACGGACCTGTAGGAAGCGACCAGCCGTCCAGTCCGTGAGGCAGACCGTGGTTGTA
>Ga0208046_1000069_pt1 | contig 19449 bp, 14 predicted proteins | sample PL_2010_300m_FD_184161 | JGI IMG/M metagenome (GOLD analysis project Ga0208046, IMG submission 184161) | Freshwater microbial communities from Powell Lake, British Columbia, Canada to study Microbial Dark Matter (Phase II) - PL_2010_300m... | ecosystem: Environmental > Aquatic > Freshwater >... | reverse complement strand
CGCTGGCTGTAGCCGTCGTCGTATCTCTCGTCGTGTTTCAGCTCATATCCTGACCTGTATACCGCGCTGTACCTTCGCTGGTGTCTTCGCCCGTGTCTCAACCCTGGTTTCAACCTGAACCTTCGGACGTTTCCGGCGCTGGACCGAGCGTCGTTCCGGAACTCGTTCCAGAAGTCATCCCCGACGCTGAACCCGTTGTCATTCCACTCGTCGTAGGGGTTCACGTACCGGGCATTGTTTCTTCAGGCGTCTACCGCGTCGCTTCGGGCGACACTGCCCCCCATACGACCCCTATATGCGGGTTTTCCGCGACCCGAGACGGTTTAACCTGCCGAGGAGGTGGAACTTATGCTCGGTCGGGAAGAGTCACTAAATCTTCGGTTCTTCTTGGCCTATCTGTGAACCCGGAATCCGCCCGCCCGCGCGTCAGGAGAGGCGTGATGTGTCGCCGGGATTCGCGGGCCGCAAGCTATCAGCCGTGAGCCGTTGGCCGTTAGCTGTCGGCCGTCGGCTGCATCGTCCCGATCAGACCCGCCATTCTGTCGTGCCCGCTACTCATCGTTCCGCGCTTATCGCTCATCGTTCTCCGCGCGAACTCGCCCATCTTGTCATGCCGCGCCTTGACATCACTCAGAAACAGGGGAAGTGTCCATCGCCATCCCAAGACTACCGAAAAGGGGCAGCGTCCCTACAAACTGAACGGGCCCTAGGTGGCTTGAATAGCTCTGCTACTAGTCGGGGGCATCCCAGCCTGCGGTCCTTGGCGTCCTCTCCGGCACGCCGCGACGTAGCTTGAGCACATGCTGGACGGCACCGAGTCCGAGCGCGATTGTCATCAGTATCAGATACTGCGGTGCGAGCAACCCCTTGAGTCGCTGAGCACCTGGCAGAACCGGCAACGGACAGGTAAGCCAGATCCCGAGTTGAGCGGCGAGGATGACCCGGTGATACGCTGAGTGGAAGGCGCCGATGGCGCTGCCCGCAAGCATAGCGAGCATCAGCCAAGGGAGTAGCAGTCTCAGCCCTTTGTGAGAAAACATCACCCACCCGCGGAGCCCTGACCAAGGTGCGTAAGACAGTGGCCTCCGCAGGAACACTTGAAGGCTGCCGCGGCCAATGCGCGTCTTTCGCAGGAACTCGCCGGACGGGTCCTCGGTCGGGCCCAATGCTCTTGCTGCGTGAACCTGCACTACTCGGAGACCGCGCGCCAAAACAGTTGTACTCATCCACATGTCGCCGAGTATCGTGTCGGCAGGCATCTCAGTCCAGCACCCCTTTCGTATCATCATCCCCGCACCGTACGCGCCAACCATGACGCCCATCCTGCTTTCGTTTCCCTTGATCCATGATTCGTAGCGGTCGTAAAGACTCTCCCCGCGGTGTCCATGCTTGCCGAGTCGCTCGTATCTGACACAGGCGATACCGACCTCAGGATCAGAAAACGTCGACGTCAAGTGGCGCACGGAACCGGACTCCAGCAGGACATCGGCGTCCGTGCAGAGCAGCAGCTCGCCGTTCGCAGCGGCTGCCAGCTGGTTCATGACAACAGGATACCCGCCGCGACTTGGAATCCGGACCAGACGGACTCTGCCTGCGTCGAAGGACGTGACGATGGCGTCGGTGCAGTCGGAAGAGGCATCGGACCCGACGACAACCTCAAGCAAATCCGGGGGATAGTCCAGTTTAAGAGAATTACGGATCTTCGCCGCAATCGTGACTTCTTCGTTATAGGCCGGGATGAGGATCGAAACCTTCGGCGCCGTCGCGGCGCTCGCGAAGGATCCGCGGGGCGAAAAGCTGGCCAAGATGTGGACGAGAATCGGATACAGGATCCAGTGGTAGAGGAGAAGAAGGAAGGCGATACCGACAACCCAATCAGCAACTCTCACTTTCCTACCTCAACGGGGTTCGGTCAAGGCTCAGTAGTTCCCGAACCGTCACGAATCGATATCCCTTGGACGCCAACCTCTCGAGGATGAGATGGGTGGCCTCCACCACGTTCGACCGGTCACTTGGCTCGCGGAAGCTTCCATCGTGGAGCACGACAATCGAACCGGGGCGGACGTGCCTGAGAACGTAGCTGCAGACGACTCCGGCTGGAGCTCCGTCGTAGTCTGCGGGAGACGGAAGCACATCGAAAGTGACGTGCAGCTTGCTCATTGTCGCCAGCACATAGGGCAGGACGAAGAGCTTGCGACAATAGGGGGCGCGGAATGGAATCTCAGCAGTGACGCCTGCACTCCTGAGTGCGCGATCGGTGAGCACGATTTCCCTGCGAATGAGAGACGGGTTCTCAAAGATGAGGCGGCGATGCGAGTAGGAGTGATTGCCGACTTCGTGGCCGGCCTGAACAATCCGGCTCACCGTATCCGGGAAGCGCAGAACCTGTTTGCCCACGAGGAAGAAAGTCGCCTTGACGCCTTTGCCACCCAGAACCGACAATACCTGCTCGGTGTACGGCGGGTTCGGCCCATCGTCGAATGTGAGGGCCACGACCTTCTCGGCCGTGTCGACCCGGCTAAGTATACGACCGCACCACTGGAACGAACGGATCTTGCTGAACCAGTCCGCGACGACGACAAGCGTCGATACGCTGACGACGCCGAGCAGGCTGGCCATCGTTTGAGTCACAGGTTGCGGTGCGACCTCGGTGTAGTGCCGGTTCGCGCGGAGGCGCCTTCACGATTGGCTGTGCACGTACACTTCAGCCCGTGCATGCGTGAGCATACGCCCGGGGGCGTGGATTGCAAGGCCTGAACCTCCGCCCGCAACTTCTCCTGATCGGGGTTGATTGCCCGAGGCCGGCCGATAAGATGGTCTGCTCGGCCTCGGCGCGGAACCGCCGCGGCAGCGGGCGAAACCAGTATGAAGCGCTATGTCGTCGCAATCGATGCTCGCTGGGCCGTGCGGCGGATGAGCGGGATAGGGCAGTACATTCTGCAACTCGCGCACCGCATGCCGGCGTTGGATCCGGGACTTCAACTGACTCTGCTCGTGGATAGAGCCATGGAGCCCCGTCTGCTACCGACTGGTTGCGAACAGGCCGTTCTGGGAAGCTACCTGGGCGATGGGACTCCGCCCGCACGGTGCTACTCGCCCTTCTGGCTGAACTTCGAGGTGCCGCGTTACCTGGCGCGTAACCGAGTGGATCTGTTCCATGGCGCAAACTTCGTTATTCCCCGCTTCACCCCTTGCCGTACCGTGGCGACGGTGCACGATATGTCCTTCTTCCGCGCACCGTACGTCTACGGCCCGGTGTATAGACGATACATGCAGCGGCAGGTGCGTGCCACGGTCAGACGCGCCGACGCGCTGGTCGCCATATCCAACCGGACGCGCGACGACCTGGTCGAGTTGCAGGGCACTCAGCGCGAGCGGATAGATGTGATCCACTGCGGAGTCGACGGCGAATACAGGGAGCATCACGCCGACGAGTACCTGCGTAGCGTGCAATCCAAGCTGGCGCTGCCGGAGAGGTACATACTGCACGTCGGGATAGTCGAGGAGAAGAAAAACCTTGAGGCAGCACTGGAGGCGAGCGTCAGCGCCCTGAGTGGCGGCCTGGTCGATGCGATCCTGTTTGCGGGCCGGGATGGCCTCGGTGCCAAGCGCATCCGCCGGCTGGCCTCGAGACTGGGATTAGGGCAGAAGGCACGGTTTCTTGGCTTCGTTCCGCAGGAACTCCTGCCCGGGCTGTACGCCATGGCGGCCCTGTTCGTGTTCCCTTCCCGCTACGAGGGATTCGGCCTGCCGGTACTTGAGGCCATGGCATCGGGAGTGCCGGTGATCTCATCTGGAACGTCCTCGGTTCCGGAGGTGGCGGGCGATGCAGCGATCCTACTCGACCCGACAGACGTCGAAGGCCTCAGTCAAGCCATCGTGGCAGTGCTGACCGACGGTGAACTCAGGGCGCGTCTCCGGGTCCGCGGCCTGTCCCGTGCGCTCCGATTCTCCTGGGATGAGGCGGCAGCGAAGCACGTAGCAGTCTACCGCAGGGTTCTGGAGACCGGATGACACCCGCAGATGTCCGTCTGGTCCTGGACTTGGCGGCGGACGATGCAGACGACGCACGGACGTGCCACGACGACGAACCCCGGCGCACCCGAGTCTTCGGTTGTCGTCCAGGTCGCAGACCACCTGTCGTCCATCGTCGATGGGCTATCGCCCACTCCGGCGGGACGGCCTTGTGAAAACCACTGCCGGTAGCCCGCCGAAGTCCGTGGCGCCGGGTGGTCCCGACCCGACGAGAGGCGGAGTACAGCGTTGGGCAATGGCTGGCAAGCGGATTCGATTCACGCGAACACTAAGGAACGGCCTTCAGATGCTGAGCAAGCATCGTCACTACACCGGCCACGAGATCGAGGTGAATCGGCAGCGCTACGAGACCTTGGCCGGGCTGCTCCGGCAATATGCCGGAAGGTCGGTGCAAGGCGCACGGGTTCTGGACGTGGGGTGTGGCCAGCGGGCTGCTTTGCCATTGCTATTCGCCGCCAACGGGGCGGAGGCGAGCGCTATCGATGTAGAGATGCCGACCTACCGAATGAATGTGCGTGCGTGGCGCAGTCTATTGCAGACGTCTGGCATCCATCGCACGGCAAAAAGCCTCATCCGTCACGCGTTGTTCGATCGTCGCTTCTTCGGCGGACTGGCGCAGGCCTGCGGGGTGGCTCTGCGTCCATTCCCCTGCATCGAGCTGCGCGTCTGCGACATCGCACAGGCCGACCTGCCGGATGGTTGGTACGACCTCGTGTTCTCATACGATGTGCTCGGCCACGTCGTCGACGTCGAATCGGCAGTCAGGAACATCAACGCTGCGCTCAAGCGCGACGGCGTAGGGTATGTCGTGATTCACCTTTTCCCCTCACTCACGGGTGCCGACTGCTTTGAATGGGTGTTCGCACTCGACCCGGCGTACCACGGGCGCATGCCTGTTGTTGTGCCACCATGGGACCACCTTAGAGACAATCGATATCCGGGAGATTCGTTCATGAATCGCCTGAGACTCAGAGACTATCAGAATGCCTTCTACCGGCATACCACTGTGATTGCCGAGGTCCACCAGCGGGAGGGAGAGAGACTGCTCCCGCTCGCTCCCCGTGAGTTGCTGGCCGTGTATACCGAGGAGGATCTAACAACGGCCTACGTGGCGTTCACGATTCGTCGCCGGATGCCGTAGAGGTCCGGCGACCGATCGGCTGTCCCCGTGTGCTACGGCGTAGGTGGGGATGACTTACGCGGATGGGCGTGCCGTCTGAGCCGTCTCCCGTCCGCCGACAATCCACTGCAGAGTCTGGTCCGTGTTCCATCGCGGCTCGTAGCCCAGGGACCGAATCTTCCTTATGTCGGGCCGTCGGCGTCTTGTCTCTTCAAACCCGCGTGTGAAAGCTTGGTCGTACGGCACATGTTCTATGCGCGATCGCGTGTGTAGCAGTTTCCTGATCCTCCGCGCGAGGTCAATGATCGTGATCTCTTCTTCTCCACCGAGATTGTACGGTTGGCCCGCGCTTCCCTCCCGCTGCACTAGAGTGATGCCCCGGATGACATCACGGACATCCGCAAAGGTCCTGGTCTGCCGTCCGTCGCCGTAGACCTGGATTGGCTTGCCGCGCCTCGCCCAAGCGACGAAGCGGGGTACCACCATGCCGTAGGCCCCGGACTGACGCCTGCCGATGCAGTTGAACACGCGCAGGACTTTCACCGCGCTGCCGTGTCTGCCGTACCAACACAACAGACCATCCATGGTCGCCTTGTGGTGTGAGTAGAACCACTCCTCTCGGCAGACGCTCCCATAGGTCGCGTCCGCGTTCTCGGACACCTGCGAGCGACGAGTCTTGCCATAGACGGATGACGATGAAATGTAGACGAGTTCTCTGCCGTACTGCAGGCAGGCGTCAAGCACGTTGTGTGTACCGACAACGTTGGTCTGAAAAGCGTAGTCCGGACACTCGAGACAATACCTGACGCCCACCGCTGCTGCAAGGTGGAAGACGATTTCCGCTCCGCGTATCGCCGCGCGAACGGTCTTGGCGTCTCGCACATCGCCTTCGCGATGGGCTATGCGAGGATGCTGGATGAAGTTGCGGCCGGTACGGTAGTTATCAAAACAGGTAACTAGGGCTCCATCTGCTGCCAAGCACTCGGCCAGATGCGAGCCGATGAATCCTGCTCCACCAGTGATGAGTGTCTTCAATGCCGCTTCGCTGGCTGAAGATAGCAGTCCGAGGTCACCTGTCAAGTTGCGCAGGCTCAGTCGCCGCGTCGCCTAAGACCCGAGACAGGGGCTACGGCCAACTCACCAGGACACAAGGAGAGATGCTTGGTGTTCTTGGCGGTGTCCATTCCGGTCTTCGGGGGCGACCTGAACTTGACCGGTGAGAGTTGCCGACATAACGTTAGTGCATGATCCGCAGGCTTGCTTCCGGCATCGTCGCCTTCATCGGCTATCTGCTCTCTCCGCTGTCGTGGTGGAACGACGCCTTCATCAATCTGCCGCTCGCCTGGCTGTTCGCCAGCCTTGTCAGCCTCGCTTCGCAGCGGCTGTTCGCTCCGGCGATGATTCTCGGCTACTGGCTGACCAACATCGCAGGCATCCTGCTGATGGCGCAGGGCACCGCCGGCGTTGTCGCCGGTAACTCGCCAAGGCTACGCAAACGCCAACTCGTCTGGAGCCTGATTGCCGCCACCGGCTACACGCTGCTCATCGTCCTGCTCTACCTGCTGGGCGTCCTCAAGCCGCTCGACGCCCTCTTCGGCCGATAGGCCGGAACGAGGAGCGGAGTTCTACCACAGAGGGACCCGGCACGGAGGGAGTTTAACCACAGATAGACACGGATTAACGCTGATACCCGACTTCTGTCTTCTGACTTCGGCTGAATCCAAATCCGTGTTCATCTGTATGCATCCGTGGTTGATACCTCCGCATCCGCAGTTCTGACTTCTGGTCTCTGGTCTCTGACTTCTGAATTGTCCGTGGTCCGTCACTCGATCCCTCGATCTCTCTCTCCCTGTCCCTACTCCTGACTTCTGACTTCTGACTCCTGACTTCTGACTTCTGCATTCTACCTTCTGACTTCTAGCTTCGTTCGACCTCCATCCGTGTTCATCGGCGGTCGACAGCCAATCGTTGCATACCGCCCGGAAACACTCTACAATTAGGTGTGGAGTCGGTCCCCAGTCCCCGCCGGTATCGTGACCGGCAGTCGAATCGGCGGTCGGCGGCCGAGCCCGGCCGCGTTCATACGGTGGGCCACCTGTTCCGGCAGGCCCGGGCGGCCTTCTATCGGGAGGACGAGGACGAAGCGCTGGAGCTGCTGCTGGAGGCCATGCATCTGGCACCAACCAACCTGCACATCCACTATCTGGCCGCGCTCTGTGCCGACCTGCTTTCCGAGGAAGACACGCTCGACGACGTGTGCGCCGGCGCGCTCGAAATCGACGCCCGGCATCCGTATACGGTTGCGTGCGAGGCGGTCCGCTATCTCTACCTCTCGAATTTCTCCCGGGCCGAGGACCTGTTCAACCAGGCGCTCAGGCTGTTGCCCGGTGAACTCGACATCCAGATCGGACTCGGAATCCTGCACGAATACTCGGGCGATGACGAGAAGGGGGCGGCCGCGTTCCGGCGGGCGTTGGAACTCGACCCGAACAACGTCCGCGCGCGGGTCTCGCTGGGCGTCGCCTACGCCATGAGCGGCGAGTATCAGAGTGCGCTGGAAGAGTACGTGCGGGCCAAGACGATCGACCCAAGCATCGAGAATCCCCACGAGCGGCTCGGCCGCGATTACTACCTGGACGGCATGATTGAAGAAGCGACAAGCGAGTTCGGCCGGGCGATGGAAGAGGAGCCGGACGAGCCCGCCCCCTACTTCTACCAGATGGACTGCTTCAACCGGCTGGGGCGTATCGATGAAGCTCTGGACCTCTACCAGACCATCAAGCAGCGGTTCGGCAACGAGCCCGAGCTGACCAGCGGGTTCTATGAGTTCTTCCACATGCGGCGTGAGGCCCGGGCCGCCCTCGAAACGCTGGCCAGCCGCAACCCGGATGACCCGGGGCTGCGGGTGCGTCTCTCCATCCTGCACCGTGAGGCCGGGCAGCTCGACCAGGCACTCGCCGCGGCCCAGGCCGCGAACAAGCTGGACCCGGAGAGCCCCGAGACGTTCGGGCTGCTGGGGTCGCTCTACTTCGAGCAAGCCGACTATCACCGGGCGATTGACGCCTGCCGCCGGGCGCTCCAGCTTAGTCCCTACGACCAGTCGGCCTACGTAACGCTGGCCGACTCGCTACTCTTCCTCGGCCGCAACGAGGAAGCGCAGACCACGGTCGAGGAGATGGAGCGGAACCGCCAGGTAGCCTGGCGACGCTACCAGGATCGGTTCTCGGGCCAGGACCGCGCCGACGCTGGCTTCTGACAAGACTTCGGTCAAGTCAGGAATGCCCGGGAAAAGCTTTACAGATACCGCCGGGGGAGGTATGATTCCTTTCTTGCCTGGTGAGGCGGGAGACGGTTAGTCAGGCGGCAAAGAGCATCTCAACCTCCGCTAGCTCACTAGGATGAAACCATTCTATGAGGTAGTCAAATCAAAGCCGCTTGAGTCCCACCCCGGCCGTCCCCGCCTCTTTTTCTTGTTTACCCTGAAGTAGAACCAGCGGATATCAGCGCCGGCTGAGGCGCTGCGCCAGTCGGATGGCGGCGAGCATCGACCCGGGCGACGCGATGCCTTGACCCGCGATGTCGAAGGCAACGCCGTGCAGGGGCGATGTGCGGATACGGCCCAGCCCCAGCGTGAGATTCACGCCCTGGTCCCGGCCGAGCAGTTTGGCTGGAATCATCGCCTGGTCGTGATACATGGCGACGAAGCCATCGAACGGCAAGTCCGAAGGACGCGCTGTCCGACAGGGGCCGCCGCGGCCAAGGACGATGGACGATGGACGAACTCGGGACAATCCGGCAGTGGCGGCATCGGCGGGGATGGGGCCGACTGCACTGATGCCCGCCTTGCGGGCTTGGACGACGCCGGCGGCGATGCGCTCTTCTTCGCCGAGACTGAACTCAGCCCCATGCGGGTTGAGCGCCATCACGCAGATTCGCGGCCGCTTCACGCCGGTGTCGCGCAGGAACCGGTTGAGCAAATCTGCCTTCTCGGCCACCGCAGCAGCGCTGATGTGCCCGCTGACGCGAGCCAGCGGCTCGTGGATGGTGACGAACACGACCTTGAACTTCGGAGTCCATGCGAGCATGGCGTGGCGTTTACTGCCCAGCCGCTCGGCCAGGAACTCGGTCTGGCCCGGCCAACTGAAGCCGGCCATCCGCAGCGCCTTCTTCGATACCGGCGCAGTAACGAGCGCGGAGATACGGTTCTCTCTAAGTCCCCTGACTCCGGCTTCGAGGCAGGCAAGAGCGACAGCGCCGCAGTTCCGCTGAGCCCGACCCATCTTGAAAACCCCGACCTGCCCGGTAACGTCCTCGACGCAGGACGGGTCGACATTGGTGCCGAGTCGTTTCTGCTCTCGTTCGAATACTCCGCGTGACCCGAACACGCGACAGCGCAGCCTCGGCATACGTTCCAGCGCCTTGAGGATTATCTCCGGACCAATTCCTGCCGGGTCGCCTGCAGAAATGCCGATTGGCGAGTGCCGAGTGTCGAATGAGGAGCGCGGCTTCGGGTCATTCGTCATTCGCACTCCGGACTTCGTCATTTCCTGTTAGTAGTGGCTCAGCGTCCCACTGCGGCGGGTGTAGCGGTCGATGACGGCAAATACGGCCAAGCCGAACACCACCCACACGACGCACAGCACCGCGACGCGCAGAAATGCCGTGCCGACCGAGAATCCCATCTGCTCGCCTATCAGGAAGTGCCGTGCAGTCATGATGCCGTAGGTGGTCGGGACCATCAGTGCCGCTTTCTGCATGAACACCGGCAAGACCGCGAGTGGGTACGCAATCGGCGTGACGACCATCAGCAGGCTCCCGAGCGCCTCGGAGATGAGCCAGCCTTGCTTGAAGAGAAGCGTTGCCGAGGCCATTATCATCCCGATGCCGTAGAGCGCGATGAGCATCAGCCCGATCATCGCCAGCGCCGGCAACAGGCCGAGCGGGTTGACCTTGAGGCTGAATACCGCCAGGATGAAAACCAGCTGTACCACAATCATCAGGAACTGGTGGAGTATCGAGTGCATGGACATCCCCATTGTGAAGATCCACCGCGGCACCGGCGCGGCAAAGACCGCCTCGAGCGTTCCGTACATCTGCTCTTTGCGGAGGCTGAAGCCCATCGCCCACAAGGCCATGTTCAGGAACCCGATGAAGACGTAGCCGATGGTGATGAAGCTGACGATGTCGGTCGTGCCGACGAGCTTGTGCAGGTTCGGGGAAAACCGCCCGCCGACGAGCGCGACCCCGTAGAGCACGTAGGGCAGCAGGTAGACGACCGGGTCAATCAGGCTGCGGACGAAGTCGAGCGGGTAGGTCAGTTCGAGCTTCCACTCTTTGATGTTCTCGGCCCACACCGCGTTGGCATAGTGCCGAAGCCGCCACGGAAGTGACGAGTGTCGAGTGTCGATTGCCGATTGCCCGGGCCCGTCATTCGTCATTCGGAATTCGTCCTTCGTCATTTCCTCTAGTGCATCCCGACCGTTCCGTCCCTGCGGGTCTTGCGTTCGAGCGCGACGAAGGTGAGGTAGCCGCCGACGAGCAATACCGCGTCCATCCCGAGCAGTATGCCCGAAATCTTCCAGATACCGACGTCGCGCTGGTTGAGCAGGATAATGCCACGGATGGCGACCAGTGCCCAGGTCAGGGGAATCAGCTTGCTGACAAACGCGGTGATGACATTCACCTGCACCGGGTAGCGGATGGGCGAGAACAGGAAGAACGCCCATTCGAGCGTATGCACCCAGCCGTGGACTTCCTTGATAAGCAGGGTGAACCCGGCAAAGGCGATAGCGAAGCCGTAGAACCCGAGCATCAGCAGGCCGACGAGCAGCAGCACCGGCAGAACCTTGGCAACCGTGAATTCGATGCCGAACGGCAGGAAGCTGATGACCGTTGCCTGCATCACCACGATGCATGTCGTTATCGAGGCCTCGGCCAGGGTCTTGCCGATGAGAATGACCAGCGGGTGCGTGGGCGAGGCGATGATGTATTCCATCGTGCCCCAGTAGGTTTCCTCGCGCAGGCTGTTGCCCACGCCCCAGAGCCCGGAGAAGACGAAGTTCGACACCATCGCGCCGATGAGGATGAAGGCCATGTAGTTGCCCGAGCCGGTGAGTTGCTCGAACGCGGCGCTCGAGCCGGAGCCGACCAGCGCCTTGCCCTGGAAAAGGAAGGGAAAGACCCAGAGCACCGGGAAGACTGCCCAGAACACGATGATGACCGGGTAGGAGAAGTAGATACGAATTGTCTTGACCATCTCGGCCCGGATGACGTACGCGGTCGCGGCAAAGCTCACTGGACTTCGGGTTTCTGTTCGCTCGTGTCGGCGCCGAGCGACGTACCGGTCTCGTACAGGAACACGTCCTCGAGCGTGGGCTGCTTGATGTCTATCCCCAGAATCCGACCGCCCTTGCGCAGGTGTTCGATTGCCTCGGACAAAACCGCCTCGGCGCGCGGGGCAACGACTTTGAGGGTGGTGACACCGTCCTTGAACTCGGACGCGATGCGCTCGACCCCGGGCAGGGTTTGTATCGGCGCAACCTCGGGCTGCCCCTGGAGGCGGATTTCGAGCACCTCGGTATGCGGGATGTCGCGCTTGTACTGCTCGGGCGTCTTCACGTTCACGATCTTGCCCTTGTTGATGAAGGCGATGCGCTGGCACAACTCGTCCGCCTCGTCCATGTAGTGTGTGGTGAGAAGAATCGTCTTGCCCTGCTTCTGGTTGAGCTCTTCCTTGATGAACTGTCGGATGAAACGGGCGAACTGCGGGTCGAGCCCGAGCGACGGTTCGTCGAGCAGGATAAGGTCCGGGTTGTGGAGAATCGCGCGGGCCAGGCTCACCTTCTGCTTCATGCCCGATGAGTAGCGCTCGAGCCGTTCGCGCTCCACGTCCTTCAAACCCAGCAGCTCGATGAGGTAGTCAATTCGTTTCTCCCGCGCCTTACCGGTCAGTCCGTACAGCGCGGCGAAGAAGTTCAGGTTGTCGCGGGCCGAGAGTTTCCAGTAGAGCGTCCGCTCGCCCGACGTCAGGAGCCCGATACGCTGGCGGCAGTAGAGCGAATCCTTGAAGGCGTCATGCCCGAGCACTTTGATGGTCCCGGCGTCGGGAATCAGCAGGGTCGCGATGCAGCGCACGAGGGTGGTCTTGCCGGCGCCATTCGGGCCCAGGAGTCCGAAGAGTTCCCCTCTGGGCAACGTCAGCGTCGCGCCGTCCACCGCTCGTGTGATTTTCTTCTTCAAGCCGCGTCCGCGGCGGAAGTTCTTCACCACCGACTGCACCTCAAGCGCGGGTGTCCGTTCCTCGTTCATCGTCCCTCGTTCATCGTTCCCTCGATTGCCCTTTCCATCGCGTCCGCCGCGCCGTCCCACGTCCACTGCTTCGCCCACTCGATTGCCTGCTGCCCGAGCCGGGTACGCAGCGCTTTGTCGGAGAGCAGCCGCTCCAGTCTCTCGGCCAGCGCCGGCACGTCGCCGTAGTCGTACATCAGGCCGTTCACGCCGTCCTTTGAGGAATCGCGCAGACCGGGGGAGTCCGCGACGACAACCGGCGTCCCGCAGGCATTCGCCTCCATCACAATCAGTCCCCAGCCTTCTTTTACTGAGTTCTCAACGAGCACCGTGGCCCGTCGGTACCAGTTCACCTTCTCTGCTTCCGGTATGAACCCGGTAAACCGAACCTCCCCGCCCAGTCCGAGCTTGGCGGCCAGCGCTTCAAGCCTGGGCTTGTCGTCGCCGTCGCCAACGATGATGGTTGTGAACTTCACACCCCGCTCCTTCAGCATCCCTGCCGCCTGCAGCAGGTGGTCGGTCGCCTTGTACCGCTTGAGCCGGCCGACGTGCAGCACCACCGGCTCGCGGACCACCGAGCCATCGGGCCGGAAGCGGCCGAAGTCTGTTCCCGGCGGAATCACGGTTATTCGGGTCGGGTCGATGCCGACCTTCATCGTGTCCTGCTTCGAGCTCTCCGAAAGCACGGCGAACCGGCACCGTTTGTATGCGAGCGGAATCATCGTTTCGGCCATCCACACGTAGGCCGCCATCGGCGGCAGAGTCTCGCGGAAGATACTCCCCCGGAACAGGTGCATCAGAATGGCGAGAACCGGTCGTTTCGTATGCCACGGTGAGTAGAACGGAATCTTGTTCAGGTCATCAATGACGACATCCGCGTTCAGGGCTTCGGCGAGGCGCCCGACCAGCCGCCCCGCCGTGAAGTTGAACGTGAGCTTCCCGCCCGCGCGGATGACTCTGATACCCTCAACCACATCCTCCGGCTGTGACCCGGCGAACCGCTCGCTGAGCAGTGTAACATGGTGACCGCGACTGACCAGACGCGAGAATGTCTCTTGGAAGTAGACTTCGGCCCCGCCGGCCAGTGGGTTCTTGGGGCAACGCCAATTCACAACCAGCAATCTCATGGACGCTCATATTATTGGTATATGTGAGGCGGGTCAAGGATTCGGGTCGCCAGCCAGACGCCGGAAGCGTCCCGCCCGGCCTCCCCCGAGAGTGTCCCAATGGCATCAAGCCAGCCCCTGACCGAACATGTGTCGACCCAGCTCTAACCCGCTCTCTGCGCGTTAGAGAGCACGCCCCGCTTGGCGGGGCGTGCTCTTGAGTGTGTTGGTTGTACAGGAGAACGAATTGCTGCACGACCGGGATACTCGCCGCGCAGACACGACGGAGAAACAAGGCGCGGCGCACCATAGGCTCTGGTGCGCCGCGTTTTCTATCGGTCCCCGCCGAGAGTGTTGACTGGTGAGGAGGGGACTTATGAACGCTTCCTTCCCTGGAGAGAACCTCAGCTTGGCTCGGTCTGACTCTCAAGGCCCACGGCTATCCCTATATAGTCGGGTAATGCATATGTCATGCCAAGACACTGACTGCACTCACTCCTTCTCTAAAGAATTGTCCTTCTGAGTCTTACGTCGCCTTGCCTCCAACATACCGAGACCTTTATTCCCACAAAGAGTCTGCGCACTGCGTGAATCTGCTGCAGCAATATACGGCTGTGGCGGTGCTAGAGATTGTGCTCGGCCATCTTGCGGCGCAGTGTGTCGCGATGAATACCGAGCAGTTCGGCGGCGTGAGTCTGGTTGTTTCTCGTTTTTTGGAGGGCTTCTTTTATGGCCTGACGCTCGATATCCTGAAGGTTGAGGGTGCCGACCAGTGCCTGAAGAGGCCTCGCGGCCGATGTCAGAGTTTGGCCGGGATCGGGGGCGACGGTATGGTCTTGCGGGCTGGATGTGGCGATGCTGGGTCGTGGGGTCTGGGTGTTGAGGAGTCGGACCATTCCCAGCGCAGGCATCACGTGGCCGAGGCCGATCTCGGCGCTGCCGTCGTACTGGGCGCGTTCGTACGCGCGCTCGATGATGTTCCGGAGCGTGCGGATGTTCCCGTCGAGCAACTGGTCACTGCCGTCAACGTGCTGTTGCACGACCTGGCGGATGAGTCTGATCGCGGTGCGCTCGATTCCCAGGTGGCGTTTGTGCCGGGGGTTGGCGTTCATCATCTGGATAGTGAAACGGGCGAGGTCCTCGATGTCGGCCTCGACGTTTTCGGCCGGCTCGTTGTCCCAGCGCTCGCGGATCGATGGGACCGGGATGCAGTGCTGGACCAGCCGACCGTAGAAGTCGGGCCGGAAACGGGTCTGAAGCTCGGGCACGGTCCGGTTCGTGGCGGCGATTATGCGCATGTCAATCCGTATCTCGTGGGAACTGCCCACGCGCTTTATACGGTGGTATTCCATCGCCCGGAGGAGTTTGACCTGTGTCTCCTGCCCGATGTCGCCGATCTCGTCGAGGAAGACGGTCGAGCCCTGCGCCGACTCCAGTATTCCCGCCCGCTCCCCGGTAGCGCCCGTGAATGCACCACGCTGGTGCCCGAAGAGTTCATCTTCCACCAGGTTGGGGCTGAGCGCCGCCATGTTGACGGTCAGGGGATACTCCCGGTCGGAGTCGCCCTCGACGTGGCGGTAGCTGCAGCGGTGCAGCGCATTGGCCACGAGTTCTTTGCCCACGCCCGGCCCGCCGAGCAGGAGCACGGTGGCGTCCGACGGGCCTATCCGCTCGATCTCGTAGGCAAGGAAGGCCATCTTGCGCGCGCGGCCGATGACCATGTGGTGCTCGGTGGCCCAGTGGTTACGCTGTTCGTCGGTCAGCGGCCGGATGGCGAGTGCGTCGATAGACGCGGCAATCTTCGGGTAGTACTGCTCGCCGACCGCGCTTTCCGGAACGAATGAGCAGAGGCCGTACCCGGGCCGGATGATGAATTCCGAGAACTCGCTGGTCGATTCCATCCCGATGCGGCAGGAAACGAATATGACCGGGGCGATCCGGTCGATGTTGTTCTGGCGGATGTAGCCGTAGATCAGAAAGCCCTGCAGGGCCTTGATGTCAAGGGTACGCTGCACGGGCTTGAGTACGTCCGGGTAGTCGACCAGTTTCCGCTCGTCCGTAGTGTGGCTGAAGTCAACGTCCTGGACGATGAGCGCGACGAACCGGGCCCGGTTCCGGCTGTACCATTGCCGGACCTCGGCAAAGCAATCCAAGTGGATATAGTCGAACTCGCGCGCCAGTCGCCCGCCGTCGTACTGGCCGATGCTGGTGACCAGGCTTTCGTAGCTGGCCGCAAGGTCGTCGACCACCAGTATGACCGGTTTAGCCATCGGCTTGAGTCCGGGTGTCGGTCAACTCGTAAAGTGTAGAGGCGACCGCTCGCAAGTCAAGGCGTTGAAGGACGCGACCGGGTCTCTTCGAGCACTGCAATGTAGTCCGCGATCGAAATCCACAGCTTCTCATACGGACCGGTCAGCGACTTGGCGTCACGCGGGACTTCGATTCCCGGCGTGAGCAGGCCCGCAAGTTCACGCAGCCGGCTCGTAATGTGCGCGCGGCCATCGGCGAGCGGGATTGACCCCGGGCTGTCCGACAAGAACCGGATGAGCAGGCGCCGGTTCCACTGGGTGCTGACCGTGTAGCTGAGGATGATGTCTGCCCAGGAGCCGGCGTGGCGGATGTGGTCGAGGACTATGTGTTCGAACGTGCCCCGGACCTCGGGGTTGGCAAAGAGGCGGAACCGCTGGTGGTAATCCGTGCATTCATGGTTGGCGATGACGACGAGCCTGATTCCCGGGCTGCGTTCGAGTCGGCGGTATTTATCCAGGCTGGTCTCGATAGGTTCGATTTCCCGGCCGCCTGGCGCGCTCTGGGCCGTGGTCCGGATGAAACTGAGCAAGGGCAGGGTGGGGGTGGCGTCGATGAGCCGGTTGACGACGCTGGCGTAGGCACCGCGCAGGTCCTTGCTGCCGGGCCGCCCCAACCGCCCAAGATCGCGGTCCTGCTCAAGCCCGTGGCGGCGGCGGATTTCGATGAGCCGCTGGCTTGCCGCCCGGGTATTGCCCTTGGACATGAAGTTGTGGTCCACCGCGACGAGGTCCGCGGCCAGAGCCACGCGGGTCGCGACCGGCTGCTTTTCTATCTGCTGACCGGGTGCGGCGCGGCGCCGCAGCACGACCACGGCCAGTGCGCCGAGCCCGGCACTCAGGAGGACCACGACTAGCGCGCCGACATAGGTGAGGGCATTGCGGCGTCGAACCAACACCCGGAACCGGTCGAGGACGTTGCCTTCCTGGCCCGTTCCGGTTTCGCTCTCTAGCGCCTGCACCCGGCGAGCGGCGCGGCGTACCGCGAGGTCGTTCTGCCCGAGTGTGGCCCGCAGCAGGGACTGCCGGGCCTGTCTGAGTTCGCCCCGGAGTTGACCCAGTCGGTTAGAGAACACGTCAACCCGCCAGGGGACGTCGGACGCCGTGCGCAGCACAACCAGGTCAGGAAACGTGTCCTCGTCGATCCGGAGCGGGATGACGCGGAGGAGCCGGGCCCCGCTGTAGCCTGGGGAGTTGTCGGCGGTGCCGGCCAGCCCCGGCGCGTAGAGTAACAGGTTCTCCGGCCCGTAGCCACTGCTGACCAGAAGCATCGGCCAGTCCTTCAGGAAGGCGAGGGCCTTGACTCGCCCGCCAACCGGCAAGGGCAGGGTCATTCGCGGCCGGTCCGGGCCCTCTGTGGCGAGTTTGGCCACGTAGCAGTGCCCCTGCCGATCAGTGCCGGCCACATAGGCGGTCGGGCCGCTGGCAACGACCGCGGCCGGCGGGCCGGGCAGGCCCGACGCCGGGTTGGGCCCGAACCGGCGCTTCTGGTCTCCGGTCAGGGCGTCGACGTAGCGGAGCGTGTCGCCGGTAACGACCAGTAGCACCGGGGCCGAGTCGAAGACGGCACAGGCGATGAGCGGTCTAGAGATGCGGCCCGCCAGCTGCGGTCCCGGCCACTGACAACGGAGTTCGCGCCCCTGCTGGGGGTGGTAAACGTCAAGCCTCCGGCCGTCGAAGAACACGAGTTCGGGAACGTCATCCCGGTCGAAATCGGCGAAGAGGGCATCGCGCGGGACGAACCCGGGCTTGAGGCGCACGGCGCTTGCCGAGTACTGCCAGAGCTTCTTGCTGACAACTATCAGCCAGGGCTCGCCGCGCTGCCAGGCGCAGAACTCGGCCCGGTTCTCGCCCTCGCCGACAAAGAAGAGGCTGTCAATCCCTGCCATCCCGGGAATGGCTGCCCTCCAGAGCTGTTGCCCATTGCGATTCCACGCCACGAAATTGCAGGCGCCGGGCGTCCTGACCGCTATTATCAGCGCGATATCGGACGCGCCGCGGGGCGGCGTCGGCAGAGACACGAGCGCGGTGGCTCCCTTCGGAGCCCGGCCGACCTCGCGCAGACTGTCGACTGCCGAGACCGCGAGGACGCGGCCGTCGGCGAGCAGAAGGAACAGGTGCTCGGTGTTGAACGTGCTCGCGCCGACCGCGGTCGAGACGACCTCGGCATCCAACGGCCGCGACCACTCCGGCGCAAGAATGCCGGCGCGGGCCGCGGAGAACGGCAAGCCGAAGGTGAGCAGGAGCAATCCGGACATCGACCGCCGCATACCGATTCTCCTGCCGCTGCCGCGACGTGTCATATGCGCCTAAACTGTAACCGGTCGGTTTCGGCTGTCAACCCGCGGCCGGGAAGTCTGCCTTGACTTTGGGAACTGGCTGGGGTTGAATTATCGCAGTGCAAAGCGTACGCAAAGGTGTACTTGTACTGCTGGCGGCCGGGTCGGTCGCAGCGGCCGGGTTCTGGGGATCAGAAGTTCTGATCGACAGCGGGGCCGTTGCCGCCTTCGACGCGACCGCCGACTCCGCGGGCGTAATCTGGGTGGCAATCGCCTACCCGGACAATGCGGTCGGCCTCTACTATTCGGACGATTTCGGCTCTACCTGGCACGGCCGCGGGGCTATGCACGCCGACTCGGCGGTCCGGCAAGTCCAGCTGCTCTTCGGCCAGGGCGACTCCTCGTTCCTCTTCCTGTTCCTGCTCGAAGCCGGGAACGGCGGCGACCTCTGGCTGGCGCGAATCCGTCCCGACTCGGGTGGGTTCGCTCTCGCGCCCGTCGCAGTGGGCCCGGACACGATTGATGACTTCTCGGTAGCGCTCGACCGCGACGGCCACTACTACATCTATTGCCTGTATGCGAACGAGCACCGTGCCGGCCGCACCGGCACTTTCACCCGCTCGCTCGACTACGGCGCGTCGTGGGAAGCGGGAACCGACTGGTGGAACGCCTGGGACCCTTGCGTCTCCTACACGACCGGTTCGACGATTCACTGCGCCTGGCGCTACGCGCTCAATGGCGGCGAGATTCACTACTCCAACAACCGCCACTACGCGACGTCGGGCTACTGGTCGACGTACCGGCTCGTGAGCGACAGCTTCGCCGGACAGTGCTTCGACCCGACCGTCGTACAGGCCGACTCCAGCCCGGAGTCAGAAGCCGCGGTCTGGGTCTTCTACACGGCCGGCCGCCGCGACACGGCGGTGCGCGACCTCGAATACTCGGCCAGTTCGGACGGCGGCTCGAATTGGACCCCGGGTCTGCCGTTCGGCAGCTCGTTCCGCGACGAGCAACAGCCGTACCTTGCCGCCGACTTGTCCGGCCCGAACGACTATGTCAGCCTCTGCTACAGCTCCGGCAGCCGGCATCCGGGGGACACGGTCGCGGCCTGGTGGACGTGCACGAACTCCTTCGACCTCGATGGCTGGCTGGGGCCGGTTAAGGTCAGCCGGTTGCCGGTCGCCGGGCTTGCGCCGAAACTGGTCTACGTGCCGCACGCGCCGATGCGGCTGCCGGGCGTGTTCTACAGCCAGCAGACGGAGGTTGGGCCCTGGGGCGTCCGGTTTGCTGCGCCTTGGCTCTCCTCGTCCCAAACC
>Ga0208046_1000067_pt1 | contig 19691 bp, 14 predicted proteins | sample PL_2010_300m_FD_184161 | JGI IMG/M metagenome (GOLD analysis project Ga0208046, IMG submission 184161) | Freshwater microbial communities from Powell Lake, British Columbia, Canada to study Microbial Dark Matter (Phase II) - PL_2010_300m... | ecosystem: Environmental > Aquatic > Freshwater >... | reverse complement strand
TTTTTATCCAGTTCGTATTCGTAGATTTTAGCGCGCAGCATCTTCATGGCTTTGTCGCGGTTCTTGTGCTGCGAGCGTTCGGCCTGACATTGCGTGATAATGCCGGACGGAATGTGGACGATGCGAACGGCTGAGTCGGTGGTGTTCACGTGCTGTCCGCCCTTGCCGCTTGAGCGGTAGGTGTCGATGCGCAGATCTTTTTCTTCAATCTCAACCTCAACGTCGTCGTCGATTTCAGCGGTGACGTCGAGAGCGACGAACGAGGTGTGGCGGCGGGCGGCCGAGTCAAACGGACTGATGCGCACCAGCCGGTGCACGCCGCGCTCGCCCTTGAGATTGCCATAGGCATAGTCGCCGGAAACCTGAAAGGCCACGCTCTTGAGCCCCGCCTCTTCGCCCGGTTGCATATCGAGTACTTCGACGGTGAAGCCGTTACGCTCGGCGTAGCGGCGGTACATGCGGTAAAGCATGTCGGCCCAGTCGCATGACTCGGTGCCGCCCGCACCGGCGTGCAGACTGAGGTAGGCGTTTTTGGAATCCATCGGTCCGCCGAGCAGCGACTGCATTTCCAAGGTTTGGAAACTGGTTTCGCAGTCGGAAAGCATCTGTTCAATTTCACCGGCAGCGGCCTGCTGCCCGGCTTCGTCTTCTGTTTCGGCAAGCTCCAGCATGACGCCGGCGTCGCCGAGCGAGGCTTCGATTTTTTGAAACGGTTCCAGAACCGCTTTGGCCGCTTTCGTCGCTGCGATATTAACCGCCGTGCGGGTCTGATCGTTCCAGAAGCCGGGAACGGCGGCCTCCGCCTCAAGCCGTTCAAGCTCTTCGCGCTTTTCCTTGATGCCAAGGTAGCTGCGCATTTCTTCCATGCGCACGCGGACCGTCTCCATTTTTTCTTTTAGTTCTTCGAGCATGCGGAACTTTTCCGGCGTTTGATCAAGAGGATGATAAATAACGCAACACTCCCGGCCAGGCAAGCCTGTGCGAAGAGGTCCCCGAAGCGGACGTAAAAGGTGGCCTTATGCTCCGGGCCGGCCGGAACGGTTTCTGTAATTTGAAATCCCTGTGTGCGGGGAGCGAGCGTCTGCGTGATGCAGCCGAACGAATCGATGGAGCAGGTGATGCCGGTATTGGCGCAACGTAGCATCGGCAGGCGGGTTTCCACACAACGGAACACTGCGTTGGCAAGGTGCTGCGCCGAACCGCAGTCAGGATCAAACCACGAATCGTTGGTTTGATTGACGAGCAGGGTCGCGCCGGCGCGAGCGGCATTGCGCGCAAGGTACGGCAGCGAATCTTCAAAGCAGATCAGTACGCAGAACCCGCGGTTATCGCCGGGCCGTTTGAGCAGCGCCGCTGAACGGCCCGATGTAAAACTGGACCCGATCGGTGTCAGCGCGTTGATCAGCGGAATTTTTCCTTCAAACGGAATGTATTCACCGAAAAGCACGAGGTGCTGCTTGTAGTAGGTGCCGAGCAGTTCGCCCTTTGTGCTGAATAGCATGCCGGCGTTGTAATAGTCCGGCTGTCCGGCCGAGCGCCAGACCACATCCATGCTCCCAGCCAGTATCGGCACGCCGTTGGTGACCAGCTTTTTGACCAGTCCCGCGCTGCGCTCGCTGAAGCGGACAAAATCGGGTAGCGTGGTTTCAGGCCAGATGATCAAATCAAGATCCGGCGTGTGTTGCGCAAGCGCGGTGAGTTCTTCGAGCCGTTTATAGGCCAGCTCCGGATCGGCCGGCTCCCAGTTTCCAACCTCCGGAATATTCGGCTGGATAAGCGCGACCCGTACCGGCGCTTCTTTCGTTGCGGGTCTATTCAGTATCCGGTGCATACCGAACGACCAGACGACCGCAACCGCCAGCAGCGCGCACATCATTTCGATATGCATCCGGTACGTGCGCCGCAGTCCCGTAGCATACTGAAGAACCGTCGAGGCAAACGCCGCATTGACAAAAACGATCAGTGCCGAGAGCGTATAGACACCGCCCCACTCCGCGATTTGAATCAGGGGCAGGTTTTTATACTGGCTGACACCCAGCAGATTCCACGGAAAGCCGGTGGCGAAGATCGCGCGCAGATATTCTGAAGCCGCCCAGACCGCCGCCGCACCGAGCATCCAGCCGAGGTTTTTTAAACCGTCCGCACTGCGCCATGCGCAGCGGCGCAGCGACACAAACACCGCGAACGGCATGAGGTAGAGCGCGCAGTAAAAGGCCAGCCCGATCGTGCCCGGCCAGGTGACGTGCCGCAGCCAGTAGAGCGAACTCAGAAAAAATATCGCGCCGGCCAGCCAGCCGAGAAACGCGGCGCGGCGCGGCGCGGCTCCCGCGCAGGCCAGAATCAGCGGAATCAGTGCGATCCAGCCGCAGAAAGAAAATCCGAACGGTGGAAAGCTCAAGAAAAGAAGGGCGCCGGTACAAAGAGATGCTGGTATGGAAAGATATTTTTTCACTAACGGAGTCCGATTGTTCACAAGTCGACGAGCAGAACGGAGGGCGCGGCGCACCAGTTGTTCTTTTTAGCGCGAAGGGCCAGAACATCACGGATATGGTCGGTCAGCTGCCGCGCCGGCTGCCGTCCGCGGGCGTATTTCGTCAGCCGCGCAAGCCCCTTGATGCCGAACGTGCCCTGCCCGTTTGTTTTTTTCCAAACATTGGAAACTTTTTCCGTCAGTACGCGCACCGTCTGGAATAAAATCAGTTCGTGCCGGTCCGCTTCGGTCAGATGGACTTTATCCAGGTCGAGTACCCAGATGGTTCCTGCCGACATCAGGTTTTGCGGACGCAGTGCGCGCGAAGAAAACAACGGATAGAGTTCGGGAAACGGATATTCCGCGGAAAGCACCTCGAGCCACGATTCGGCGTGCGGCCGATGCGCGCGGTCGTGACGCAGAATCCGCCCGGCGGCTTCCGCATCGCCGGTCACGCAGAACGAACGCGCCATGAGCAGCGAAAGCGTATGTCCCGGCATGCGGTTATGATGCTGGCAGAAGACGGCGAGGCTTTCGGTGATGTCCGGCGCGGCGGCGCGGTCATTAATTTCCAGGGTTTGGAAAAGCTGCTGCACATAGCCGGACCACAGCTGACGTTCTTCAAGCCGGCGGCTTTGATGCGTGTCGATCATTCGCGTCCGATCAGCCTTTCGGCTTCGTTCATGAACTGGTTGACGTCTTTGAAGCGGCGGTAAACCGAGGCGAAGCGGACATAGGCCACTTCGTCGAGTTTTTCGAGCAGGGCCATCACTTTGGTGCCGAGCACGGTCGAGGGAACCTCGCGTTCGAACTCCGCTTCGACCTGCGTGATGACGCTGTTAGTCATTTGTTCGATTTGCTGGATGCTGATCGGCCGTTTCTGGCAGGCAATGGCGAGCCCCTGCATCAGTTTTTCGCGGGAAAGCTCTTCGCGGCGGCCGTCGCGCTTAATCACCTGCAAGGCGGCGCGCAGCACTTCTTCGTAGGTGGTGAAACGGTGGCCGCAATTCAGGCAGAGGCGGCGGCGGCGGATGGCGGAGCCCTCCCGCACTTCCCGGCTGTCGATGACCTTGTTTTCGCGATGCTCGCACTTCGGACATTTCATACGGCGCGCCCTGTTCCTGTTAAATGGGGGTGAGAATAGCCCGTGCTTTTTTTAAAGGAAACGAAAAACTGCTCTATAAAAAAGCAGCCCCGGAAAACCGGGGCTGCATCAGAACTAATCAGCCGAGGCTGTTATTTCTTTTTAGCGACTTTTTTCTTCGCGACTTTTTTCACGGCCTTTTTAGCGACTTTCTTTTTCGCTACTTTTTTCACGGCCTTCTTCGCTACTTTCTTCTTCGCTACTTTTTTCTTAGCTGCCATTTTCGTCTCCTTTGACTTGGGTTAACCCTTCTATCCAGCTGACCTCCGCGACTCTCTGTAACTTTTTATCCGTCACTTCATGTCAGCTTGTCCCTGTACAAGCGAAGGTATAACGATTAAAAAATTTTCTTGCAACAGGAGATTGTGGAAATCGTAAAAAATTTTTACCACCGGTTGTGGTGCTCTTGAGCGATAATTTCTGAAAGTTCGTCCGCCGCTCTTTCGAAAATATCGTTGATGACGGTGTGCTGATAGTCCGGTTGATGTTTCATTTCATCTGCGGCGTTGCGCATTCTTTTCTCAATCACCTCGGCGCTGTCGGTCGAACGGCCGCATAACCGGCGGCGTAATTCCTCCATCGACGGCGGCGCGATGAAAATATCAACGAGGCTCTGCTTGATCATGTCGTCGTCGGCCAGCGCGGCGCAGGCGAGACGGATTTGCTTCGCGCCCTGCACGTCAATATCCATAATGATGTCGCAACCCTGCGCCAATGCGTCATAAACCGTCTGTTTCAGCGTGCCGTAGCGGTTACCGTGCACCAGCGCATGCTCCAGAAACTCGCCGCTGGCGATGCGTTTGCTGAATTCCTCCTCCGAAAGGAAGTGGTAGTGCACGCCGTCCTGCTCGTTCCCGCGCGGCGGGCGCGTGGTGCAGGAAATCGAATAGACCATCTGCGGAAATTTTTCGATCAGCCGGTTGCACAACGATGATTTTCCGGCACCGGACGGCGCGGAGACAACCAGTAGCAGAGGTTTTTGCTTACTCGACATTCTGGATCTGCTCCCGGATGCGTTCGAGTTCGGTTTTGAACGCCACCACCTGTTCCGTGATCTTGAGGTCGTTCGCTTTGGAACCGATCGTGTTGATTTCGCGAAAAAGCTCCTGCGACAGAAAGTCGAGCGAGCGTCCGGCGGGATCGCCACCGCGCAGTATTTTTTTAAACTGCTGAATATGGCTCTCCAGCCGCGTGATCTCTTCTGAAATATCGCTGCGTTCGGCGAACAGCGCGATCTCTTTGATCACCCGCTCGTCCGCCACGACGTTTGTCAGCCCGGCGGATTCCAGTCCTTGGAACAATTTCTTCCGAACGTTGGAAGCGATCTGCGGCGCGCGCGCTTCGATCTTCTTCAGCATGGCTTCCAGCAGCGCAAGCCGCTTTAGAAAATCGGTTTCGAGCGCTTTGCCCTCACGAAGCCGCATTGCATTGAGCTTTTTCAGCGCGGCAAGCAACGCTTTTTCCAAAGTTTTGAAAAATTCCTCCGGATTCTGCTCCGATGTTTGCATTTTCAGCAGGCCGGGCATCTGTAGTAGCAGTGAAGCGCTCAAATCATCCTTCAAATCCAGTTTTTTGGCCGCGCGGCGCAGTTTATTGACGGTTTCTTCGGCGCGCGGCAGGTTGATCTGCATCGTCGCGGCGCCGTTGGCGGCTTCGAGTTGCACGTTTCCGCTGATCCGCCCGCGCGAAATCTGCTCCTGAATGATTTTTTGGACGCGCGACTCGAACGCCGCGAGTTGCGGCGGCAGGCGCACGACGGTGTCGAGCTGTTTACGGTTTACGGAACTCAGCTCGACCGTCACCTGCACCTGTTCCGTACGGGCTGATGCCGCGCCGAAACCTGTCATGCTTTTAATGGCCATACGTTCTCAGGGGTTGTGGACTTCGCCTTCTTCTTCCGAACAGACCTTTTTTTCGATCCGGGAAAATTCGCGCGCCCAGAACACATCGTCCGGCTGGGTTCGTCCGTAGTCGCGAACCTCTTCATATACCGGTTCGCAAAGACCAGAGCTGGCAGTCAACCGGCAGACGTTTAAATGCAGAATCAGCGGATCGCGCTCATGGGCGTGCGCCGTGATTTTATGATGCACTCCGAGATGAACAAAATCATGTTCCCGCAGAATCTGCTCTCCGGAAACCGCGGCCTGCTTTTTCTTCCACTCCGCGATCTGCTGAACGTCTTTGTCGCCGCGGCCGGAGACATTGATGATGAGCAGGTCGTCTTTGGAAAACTGCCCGGCATTTTTGACAACCCACGCGATGGCGTGCGAGCTTTCGAGCGCGGGCAGAATGCCTTCCCACTGCGCGAGCTGGTCAAAACCGGCGACCGCATCGGCATCTTCGATGTAGGTGTACTCGGCGCGGCCGGTGTCGTGCAGCAAAGCGTGTTCAGGACCGACCGAAGCGTAATCCAAACCGGCGCTGACGGAGTGCGTCAGCAGAATCTGTCCGTCGTCGTCCTGCAAAACATAACTCTTCGTGCCCTGCAGCACGCCGACTTTTCCGCCGGCGAAGCGTGCGGCGTGTTTGCCGGGCTCGATGCCGAGGCCGCCGGCTTCGACGCCGATCAGGCGGACGCCTTTATCCTTTATGAAGGAGCTGAAAATTCCGATGGCGTTACTTCCGCCGCCGACGCAGGCGATAATGGCCGTCGGCAGACGTCCTTCGGCTTTCAAAATCTGTTTGCGTGCTTCGATGCCGATCACGCTTTGGAAATCGCGAACGATCATCGGATACGGGTGCGGCCCGAAGGCGGTTCCAAGCACATAATGAGTGTCGCGCAGGTTGCTAACCCAGTCGCGCATCGCTTCGTTGATGGCTTCTTTCAGCGTCTGCTGTCCGGCGGTGACCGCGACGACTTTCGCGCCGAGACTTTCCATGCGGAACACATTGAGCGCCTGGCGCTCCATATCGACCTTGCCCATGTAGACAACGCACTCCATGCCGAAAAGCGCGGCGGCGGTGGCCGTGGCGACGCCGTGCTGGCCCGCGCCGGTTTCGGCGATCAGTCGCGTCTTACCCAGCCGCTTCGCCAGAAGCGCCTGCCCGATCACGTTATTGATTTTGTGCGCGCCGGTGTGATTGAGGTCTTCGCGCTTGAGATAAATCTTCGGGCCGCCGAGCTGCGTAGTCATCCGCTGCGCAAACCAGAGCGGCGACGGACGTCCGACGTATTCACGCAGGTAGTAATCGAGTTCTTTTTTGAAGGCGGGATCTTTCCGCGCCGCTTTATAAATGCGCTCCAGTTCGCGGAGCGGCTCCATCAGCGTTTCCGGCACAAAGACGCCGCCATACGGGCCGAAGTGTCCTTGTTTATCTGGTTGAGTCGACTTCATGGCCGCAACGATAAGCCAACCCTCCGCCCTTTTCCACAAAAAGGACAAAAGAAAACGTGCGGTTACTGGAAGAAAAGTCCAGTGCGCAGGGTGTAGCTGTCACCGAACTGCAATTCAGCGGAGCGTCCGTCGGCCTGTTGCTCGAAATCCTGAAGCCGGGTATAGGCCGCGCCGGCAAAGATTCCCCAGTGTTCACCAACCTGATACTGGAGGTCGGCTCCGGCGTAAGCGCCGAACAGAAACTCTTCTTTCGTGTCGCTTCCGGAAGCCAGCGCCCCGTCGCGATAGGAAAAATCGCTCCGGATCCATGCAACCGTTCCGCCGGCCGAAAGAACCGCGCGCAGTTTTTCGGTAAGATTCAGTGCAAGCGTCGGACCGAGGTCGAATCCGAAAAGGTCCGCATCGAGTTTGCGGGCGGCTGTCACTGCCGGACCGGCGGTGGAGGTGATGCTCCGCACGGGAATATCACTCAACAGAAAGTTAGGCCCGGCGAAGCTGCCGTCAAACGGTGCGCCGGGCGGAATTCCGGTATAGCTGTAGGTGTCGGAAATGGTTTCGATGGCTGTGGCGTACATCGCGCGGTTGTCGAGTTCGATGTGCTGCCAGCGCAACGCAGCGCGAAGCCCGAAATTCCAGCGCTTATTTTCGGTCAGATCCTGCTGCCAGTAGATTTCGAGGGCGGGCGGCGCCTCTTCCTGCGAACCGGAAGAGTCGTTGGCGTCGATGGTCGTCTGCGCGCTGTTCATGGTGATGCTGCCGCCGTTATCCTGCGAGACATTCTGATAGCCCCAATACGTTGTTTCGTTACCGAAGTTGCCGGAGCTGTCGACGCGGGTGTAGCCGTCGTCGTAGAAATGATCTGTACCCGCAACAGCAGCACCGGGATCGGTGGCCCGCGCCTGAACGGCGGCGGCGGAATGAAACCCGGCTTTATAGTTGAAGGAGGCTCCGGCGCTCACTCCGAACTCCGCCTGAGCCGCGCCGGCGAAACATCCTGTTGCGAAAAGAGTCAGTACGATTTTGATCTGTTTTTTCATCGGATAAACTCTGCTGAAATTATTGAGTGGTTTCTATTACACGATAGAACCGGCCGGGAACAGTCCCCGGCGCGCTTTCGGTGCCGGGCGGGCCGGAGTCGATCCATTGAATCCGGTTGACTGGCGCGACGATGGACGGCTGCACGGTTTTCCATCCGCTGGTTAATGCGGCGGTGTATTGGATATAATAGGTGCGGCCGGGTGTCGCGCCGAATTCAATGAGGAACGATTGTGTGCCGCCGATATTCTGCGGGGTCCCGCTCAGATTAAACGCGGTTCCGCTAATCCCCGTTGCCGGAGCTTCAAGGCTGAGCGAAGCTTGTACCGTGGCCGAGGGAACGGTGCCGCGCGTTGCTGTGTAATACTGAAGCGTGAAGTCCATGGCCGTGAGCGGCGCAAGCGTTCCGATCCAGAGGATTTCCGGATTGCCGTATTCATCCGTGCCGGTGCTGTTGTAGAGGCTGGATCCCGCCGAAAGATTGGTCACCGTCAGCGTTACGGCATTGGCCGCGAGCGTCGGCGAGGTGTTGGAAACCGTCGCCGTCTGTTCATACAGGCCGTTCTGCGGGTTCAGTGTGATCGCGCTTAACATCAGGCTTGGCTCGGGCGCTACAGCCACTGTGAGGGTCGTTTCAACCCAGAAGCCGTTCGAGTCCGTGACCCGAATGGTGATATGGGCGGTTCCGATCATTCCAGCGGTGTAGTTGAAAATCAGATCCGTTCCGCTGAAGGCCGCGGAGACCAACGCCGGGTTGCTGTTGGAGACGACGTTGTAGCTCATGCCCGATCCATGGAAAAGTTGGGCCATGTCGATAACATCGCTCGATCCGGCGCTGACAACGCCATTGGTTTCTTCATACTGGATGTACGGCGTGTTCGTGCTGACTGGCACTTCGATCGGGTTGGAGTTCGTGCTGGATCCATACATGTTTTGTGCACGTACACGGTAGTAATAGGTGACGCCGTCGGTTAACCCCGTCACCAGACCGGCGGTTACATCACCAAAGCCCCGGTTGTTGTAGCTGCCGGTGAAGGCTGTGAAGGCATTGGTTTGCGCCACATCAATCAGGTAGTTGGTCGCACTTTCCGCCGTCGTCCAGCGCGCGGTAAAGCGGTCGGCCTCGATATCAACCGCCGAGAGCGCTTCCGGCGGGGGCGGAACCGGCTGGTAGGTGAAGCCATCGATCAGAGTAACGGTTCCGTAGCCAGCCGACTGCACAAGAACATCGGCGTTGGTTTCCACGGCCAACGCCCCGGAAGTTACCGTTACGCTGTGAATACTTTGCGTCACAATCGTGGCGGCAACATCACACAGCGTTACGTTGGTGATATCGGTTCCGTTTCCGAGCCAGAGGCCGGAAATCGTCACTTGTGTTCCGCCGTAGAGCGTGCCGCTGGCCGGCATCACGTTGGTGATCACGCCGATGACATCAAACGCATTCGTCATGGTTGGCGCCGCGTTCCAGTTTCCATTTCCACCCTGAGTCGCCAGAAGGGAACCCGGCCCGATATTACTGAAGCTCAGGTTCGTACTGCTGTTGATAGACGCGGGCCCGGAGGCAACCGAAAAGCTGACATTAAGCGATGAGGTCGCCGTGGCGCTCAGCCCAACCCGATTCGTCACCCCTTGAGTTCCAATCGCAGGAAAGCTGATGGTTTGATCTGCCTTGATCACGGTCAGTGTGCCGGTTGTTCCGCCTTGGTACATCGGCTCATTTACCGTAGCGATAACCACATACGAAGCGGCGTTGCTCGGAATCGTTGCGCCGCCATCGTAGGTAACCACAACGGTTTGATTTGTTGGCGCCGTTGTGACCGTAACGCTCTTCGCCGTTCCATCATACGTTTGATTGGTATTACTCAAGCTGAGCATTGCCATGGCTTTGGTGACATCAAAGGTAATGTTGGTGGATTCCGCGTTCCAGTTTCCGTCTCCATCCTGCGTTGCACGCAGGACAACCGTTCCGCTGTTCGTGAAGGTTAACGAGGCTCCGCCGACAACAGCCGGCCCGCTCACCACGCTGAAGTTGGTTACACTCAGGCTACTCGATGCGGTCGCGCTCAGCGTCACCATATTGGTGGTAAGCTGATCTCCCGGATTCGTGAAGGCAACCGCCTGATTCGCCTTGGCGATCGTCAGCGTCCCCGTGGTTCCGCCCTGGTACATCGCTTCGTTCACGGTTGCGATAACCACATACGAAGCGGCGTTGCTCGGAATCGTTGCGCCGCCATCGTACGTGACCACAACGGTTTGATTCGTGGGAGCAGTCGTAACGGCAACGCTCTTCGCAGAACCGTCATATGTTTGATTCGTGTTGCTCAGTGAAACCGATGCAGTGGCTTTGGCGACATTAAAGGTGATGTTGGTTGCCGGAGACACATTCCAGTTGCTGTCGCCGGCCTGAAGTGCACTGAGAACAACCGCTCCGCTGTTGGTAAAGCTAACGCTTGATCCGCTCACAACGGCCGGGCCGCTGACGACGCTGAAGTTGGTGACGCTCAGCCCGCTCGATGCCGTCGCGGTTAGTGTAACAACATTCGTCGTTTCCTGATTTCCAATGGTTGGAAACGTTGTCGTCTGATCCGCCTTGGCGATGGTCAGCGTACCGGTGGTTCCGCCTTGGTACATCGGTTCGTTCACAATCGCGACGACCACATACGAAGCGGCGTTGCTTGGAATCGTTGCGCTGCTATCGTAGGTGACCGCGACGGTTTGGTTCGTTGGGACGGTGGTTACCGTCACGCTCTTGGCGGCGCCGTCGTACGTCTGGTTCGTATTGCTCAATGAAACCGATGCGACGGCTTTGGTGACGTCGAATGTGCTGTTGGTTGAGGGGGACGCATTCCAGTTGCTGTCGCCGTCCTGCAGGGCACTCAGCACGACATTCCCGCTGTTGGTAAACGTAAGCATTGATCCGTCCACCAGCGCCGGGCCGCTGACAATGCTGAAGTTGGTGACGCTCAGCCCGCTCGATGCCGTCGCCGTCAGTGTGACGACGTTGGTCGTTTCCTGATTTCCAATATTCGGAAACATTGTCGTCTGATCGCCTTTCGCGATGGTCAATGTGCCGGAGGAAGCGCCCTGATACATGATTTCATTTACTATCGCGGACACCGCATAGGTTCCCGGATTGGTCGGAGCGGCTGAAGACCCGTCGTAGGTGATGTTAACGGTTAGGCCGGACGGGACGGTGGTCGCAGTGACGATCCGTGCGGTTCCGTCATACATTTGATTGGTATTACTCAAACTGACAGGGGCGACGGTTTTGGTGACCTCGAAGGTGTTGGTGACCGTTGCGGCGGCGTTCCAGTTGGTATTCCCCGCCTGCGCGGCCGTAATGCGAACCGTGCCTGCGCCGCTGAACGAGAGGTTGGTTCCGCCGCTAATGGAGGCGGAGCCGGAGGCAACGGCAAAGGTGACCTCGAGACCGGAAGATGCTGTTGCACTCAGGCCGACGGTGTCCATTGTGAGCCGGTCGCCAACGGCCGGGAATGTGATCGTCTGATCCGCTTTGGAAATGGTGAGCGTGACAATCTGATGTTGCGGGCTGTTGGTGGCGGTAGCGGATAAAATGGAATTGGTTGCCGTATGGGTTCCTGCGTTTAGAGAAACAGAACTCACGGTCGCAGTGCGGGTCACAAAATCCACCGCATCGACCGAACCGGCCTGCGCGAGAAGCCAGCCGGTTGCGCCGTCTGAATAGGTAACGTTGTTGCTGAAGGAATACGCCGTCTGCCCGCTGTTGGTCAGCACGAAGATTTGCGCATCCGGACTGGTCCCGTAGGTGCCGCTGAAATTTAAAGTTTCCGGGTCAATGCCGATAGCTCCTTCGGCGAGAGTAACCAGCGAGGTAGATGCGGAATTCGTACTGGTCGCGCCATCACGAACAGAGCGAAGGCGATAGTAATAGGTAACGCCGGGATTCAGATTGGTCACCCACGCTGTAACGACGTTACTAATGGCTAAACTATTGTACCCACTAACGAATCCGCTGAACGTCACGCTGCTGCTCACGTCGAGTTGATAGCCTGAAACGGTGGGAACCGCGCTCCAGTTCGCATAAAACGTGTGGGCGGTAATGTTGGTTGCCGGCAAAGGATCCGGCGGCGGCGGCGGCGCGACACCCAGCGTATAGTATCCTTCATTCAAGGCGACGGCATTAAATGCTACTTCGCTACCGCTGATTGCGTCGGCCGTGGTGCGCGTTGCGGAAAAGTTTCCAGAGGTGCTGTCGCGCCGCAACAGCTGATAATCATTCGTACTGCTCAACAAAACAGAACTGCCGCCAGCCACCGGATCAAAATAGAGGTTCGCTGTCTGCTGGGTCGCGCCGTGGAAATCAAAATGCCAGATGCGATTCTGCCGACTGGCGGAAATCCCCGCAGACAAATCCGCATTCGTTCCGCCGGAAAGCCCGTTATCGCCGAACACAAAAAAGTTGGTGTCGCCGCTCACCCCGGCACCGCTGATCCGCAATCCGCGCGAAGCGGTTGCCGCCGGCCGCAATTCCCAGATCCCTCGGTTCTTCCAGTGCTGTGAAGCGATGGCGTCGCCCAGCGGCGCACCGCCTGCAACCCATTGAGGACTTTGGTTTGTGTCAAGTAGCGGATTGATTTGCGCAAGAAAGTCCGCGCCGGTTTTCACACTGTTGGCAATGGAAACATCCCGAATCCACCCCTTAAACCAAGTGGACCCTCCTCCGGTGGCGGCACCAATCTGATATTCCCTGTACGTGCCCCATAGCGTATTCCCGGCCAGGCCCGAATTCTCCTCGATGCCGTTCACAAAGAGTCGCATGGTTCCGCCATTCGCCGAAGTGCCTGCCACGTGGTACCACGTGTTCGGCTGGAGAACGGTTGTGCCGGTCACCAACCGGACCGATCCGTCGTAGGAGTAAAATTCCGGTCGATTAGCGGAGTTAATCCGAAGCTGATGATTATAACTGGACAGCGGATTGCCGTCGGTGAAGACCATGATGTTCTGCGCGCCGGATTTTTCGGTGCGAACCCAGGCTTCGATCGTGTAATTGGCGGTGGCGGCGGCACTGTTCGTCAGAACATCATCAACCCCGTCAAATTCATCGCCCGCCTCTCTCCACACTCTGGAGGAGGTTGCCGGAGCAAACCACGCATCGTGAGCCGCCGCGCTACTGTCGTGCATGTCGCTTCCGAAGGTTCTATCCATGCGGTAACAGGCAACCAGATTGGTTTCAACGCCGCGCAGATAGACGTTCATCGTATCGATGATTTCGTTTGTCGTACGAACTTTCTTCCAGAAACGCACTTCGTCGAGAAGTCCATTATAGTTCGCGTAACTTCCCGGCATGCCGACTCCAAGGAACACGTTGGTCATGCCGGTAAGCAGCATCGTGCCGATGGAAACGGGCGGGCCCTCTTCCTGTCCGTTCACGATAAGGTTCAGGGTGCCGCCGTTCTTTGCCGTTCCTGCCACATGGTACCACTTGCCGGCTTGAACCGTCGTGGAGCCGGTAACTGTTTTTGCGATGCCGTCGTTAATGTAGTGCTCAAACTGTCCGGCGCTGTTAATTCGAAGCTGCTGGGAAAAGGCGGTTAATGGATTTGTATGACTGCGGACAATCAGATTCTGCGCGCCGGTCGCTTGCGGGTTAACCCAGGCTTCGATCGTATATTCTGCGGGGGTGTTGGTGAGCGGCAGAACAATCTGATCATCCACTCCGTCGAAATAAAGCGCTGCCCGGGGTCGACGTCCGGCAGAAATCACGTCCAGTTCGTTGGCTCGCACATCGTACCAGTTGTTGTTGTGGTATTCCCGAAATGCGATGCGGATTTCGGCCCCTTCCTGCACCAGTGCGCCGATATCGGTCACAACATTCGTCCATTCCGGATAATCCTTTTTAGGCTGGCCCAGGGGGCCCGGATAGCCGCGCGGAAAATAAAGATGCGCTGCTTCGATCGTGAAGTCCGATTTCCGATAGGCATTCTCATCTGTGGAAACCATGAGATAGAGATTGTCAGCAAAGTTCGAAAAGCAGCTCCGGTACCAGAAGCTGACATCATAATCCGGCGGAATATCTTTCAGCGGCGGCGAAATCAGCCAAAGGTCATTGGTTTTTGCGCCGCCATCCGTATACGTCACATACGCCATTCTTGATCCGGCCCCTTCGGCCGGCGGAACGGTGTTGGTTCCGCTCATCCAGCCGGGCATTGGCCGACGCCCCGCCCAGGAATTCGACCAGCCGCGTCCGCCCGCTTCCTGCCATTTCAGCCAGCCGGCTGGAGGCATTTGCCCAATCGGCACATCTTCAAATGACTCAAAGAGGTACCCTTCTCCGTCGGCATCGCCGGCATAAACAACCCGCTCCTCATCACTGTAATACATCCCTTTCGTATGCTTAACGCTGGCCTGGATATACAAATTTGCCGATGCCTGAACATTGCTGATGACACACGTTCCTGTACCCGGAGACACCTCGATCGAATGATGCCCGTATGGAACATCATGATTAGCCGACGGCCCCCAGTTGATCCTGCATGTTCCTGCCGGATACCCTGCAAAAATTGTATAATCCACCTCCACTGTCGTCGGGTCACGCATCCGAACAGCTCGAATCGAAGGAATGGGAGCGCTCCAGAGATCCGACTTGATCACATCCAGCTCGTTGGCGCGCACATCGTACCAGTTATTCCCGTGAAATTCCCGGAAGGCCACGCGAATCACGGCTCCTGCAGGAACCAGCGCCCCTATATTAACCACGACATTAGTCCATTCCGGGTAGTCAAACTTTCCAGGGCCGGTTGCCGGCGGATAACCACGTGGAAAATAAAGATGCGCCGCCTCAATCGTGAAATCCGACTTCCGATAAGCCGCCGGATTGGTGGAAATCATCACATACAGATTATCGGCGAAGTTTGAATAACAGGAGCGATACCAAAAGCTCACCGACGAGGTTACCACCACACCACGCAACTCCGGTGTAATCAGCCAAAGGTCATTGGTCTTTGCGCCGCCGTCCGTATACGTTACATACGCCATCCGTGATCCGGCATCCGGATCGGGCGGCACGGTGTTGGTTCCGCTCATCCAGCCGGGCATTGGCCGACGCCCCGCCCAGGAATTCGACCAGCCGCGCCCGCCCGCTTCCTGCCATTTCAGCCAGCCGGTCGGCGGCATTTGACCGATCGCCACATCCTCGAACGACTCCATAACCTGGCCGTAAGCGGAACAAGCGGCTCCGCTCAAAAAGAGAAGCATCGTCCAAAAACCGGCTTTCCTCAAAAAACAGATCCTATTCACAAAACGCCCTTCATCCTGGCCTGAATATTCCGGCTGAAAAATGTGTTTTTGACCGAGCTTACCGCGAAAGATACGATGCCCTGCTCGCAGACCCGCGTCAGGATAGATAAAACCCGCATCAAGGAACAAGGGTTTTATTAGAAAATTCCGCAGGAGCTTCAGGCGCGGACAGCGGAAATAAAATGCTTCACTTTGCGGAGGTCTTTGACGCCCGGCTCTTTTTCGACACCGGAACTCACATCCACACCCCATGGTTTTATCGAGGCAACGGCCTCGCGCACATTTTCAGGAGTGAGTCCGCCCGCCAGCAGGATCGGTTTGCCGACAGCGGTTTTCATCGCCTTCGCATTCTCCCAGCTACTGACCTTGCCGGTGCCGCCGACGGTTTCCGGATCGAACGAGTCGGCCAGCAGAACCGAAGGTTCGGGATCAACGGCTTTCAGAATGTTGCGGTTGATGTCCTCGCTCAGGCGCGGCGCAAGCCAGACTTCCAAACCATGGAAAATCGGGCGGTCGATTTTCCAGTCATTGGAATTCAGGTGGATCTGAACCACGTCGAGAAGGCAGGTAACGGCCACGGATTCGACCTCTGCGGCAGACGGCTCGACGAAGACGCCGACTTTTTTAATCTGCTCGGGAATACTCTTAAGCCAGCCAGCGACCTGCTCAGGCCGCACATAGCGCTGGGAGCGCGGCCAGAAAACAAAGCCGATCGCATCGGGCTCTAAAGCGCAAATCTGCTCCAAATCGTTTTTGGAGCAGATTCCGCAAATTTTAACAAATACACTCATGGGAGCATCTCTGGAATAATGGAATGGCGGATTGCTGGATTAATGGAAACTTCTCTTCGGCTGTTTCCCCCGATCATCCATTATTCCTTTGTTCCATCATTCCGCGTTCGGGAGGAACGCTATCCTTCCACGCTTTCCTCTGCGAGTTCTTCGGCGATTTCCTCGGCGGCTTCAAACGCCATGTCGCGGCGGATCGCGCCGTCGCTGAAAAAGAGCGGGTTCTGGCCGTCAGCCCAGGCAATGCGGATATCGGTAATGCCGATGAAGCCGAAGGCCGCGCTCACCTGACGGGTCAGCGCGTCGCGCGGATCGTCTTCTTTATAGATGCCGCCGGAGGAGACCAGCAGGACGAGGGCGGTAATATTGTGCGACGGTTTCGGGCCTTCGTCGGTCAGTTCGAACAGGAAGCCGGGGGCCAGCACCTGATCCATCCAGGCTTTCATGATGCCGGGAGCGGAAAAGTTCCACATCGGCATGGTCAGCACCAGCACGTCGGCTTTTTTGAGTTCGTCGATCTGCTTCTGAGCATAGTTCGAGGCCGCTTCTTCGGCTTTGCTCGGCTCATAGGTCGGATCGAAGACCGGGTTCCACATGCGGCGGTAGAAGTCGTTGGAGTAGTAAGGCGGTTTGTCCTGATAAAGATCGACGTTGTTGAGCTCCACATCCGGGTTAAGCTCCAGCAGTTTGCCGAAAAAACGGGCGGCGAGCTGCTTGGAAACAGACTGCTCGACCGGCTTCGGATTGGCGCACACATGCAAAATATTCATTCGATCATACTCCCCTAGGTTTGTTCTGTTCAGAAAATCAACGGTCAGGACTGTAACAGCGGCGCGGGGCGCGGCACAAGCGTTTCTTTAGAACCTTGGACGATTCCCACCTGCATTGCAGACCGCAGGCCTGAGTCTTCGGGCTTTAGGTTCCGAATTCTAGAAGTCCGCGTTTTGAAAACCCTCCTGCCTTCTTGTCCGCCGAAGGAGGAAAGTCTAAGGCCTTTTTCTATTCTGACAGGAGGCCTTCAGCCAGACGGCGTATTCTTTCTGATCGATCTCTCCGGCGAATATTTACCGCCTCATTCAGCCAGCTTCTTGAGCGCGTTGTGATAGCGCCGCAGGCCGCGTTCGGCAATTTTCATCTGAAAGTTGGCATTTGGGGCGGTAGCCTTCGTATGGTCGCCCGCGCTTGGGTTGCGGCTTTTTGCCTTTTGGCTTTTGGACTTATCGGTCATATGAAAACTGTGTTTATAACGGCCGGCTTTGGCAAGGCAGAATTTGCTTCTGCTTCGTTTCCTCCCGCTCTTGCCTTTCCGCACCCATCGTTCCAGTATTCCTTTATTCCAACCCCGTGGAGGTCTGCCATGAAAAAGCTGTTGCTGGTTGCTGTTCTGTTCTCCGCGTTCACCGTTGTTGCGCAGATGTCGCGGCCGGAACGGCCGGAGCGTCCCTCGTCCTTCCGTCCTTCCTATGGCTCGCCGACAAGCGAAACATACCGACGGTTTCAGGCTGTCGAAAACACCATGGACTCCGGCTTCTACTGGCTCGATACCCGCACCGGTGATCTGTGGCGACTGGCCCCCGAAACGAAAGACTGGACCTATCTCGGCTCGCCGCGCGGCGCCAACTCCGGAGTAAACGGCACCTATCAAGCTCTCTCCGACCCGAAGGGCGGCGTCTATATTCTAAACACCGAAAAAGGCGAAGGCTGGTGGACCGACGGGACCACCTGGAAAATCATCGGCGAAGTCTCGCGGCGGATGAAAACGGAATAAGGTCTGCGACCTGCGGGCGCAGACTTCAGGCTTCCGGCTTGCACTTCCTCTTCCTGAGGCCTGCGTCGCACCCCGGGTTTTTTCTCTCCTTCTATGTTCTGTTTCGTCGCCCGCGCTTGCATCTGAACCGTTAGAGGTTCAAAATGGCCGCACCTTAACCGGTAAAGGAGTTCGCATGAAAAAAATACTGTTGTTTGCGGTTCTGCTTCCCCTCATTAACGCGTTTGCACAGTTAGCGCAGCCGGCATCGGAACAGCCGGTCGTCTATCGTCCTTCTTATGACTCGCCGAAAATTGAAGGATTCCGTCGGTTTCAGGCCATCGACAACATTGCGGACGACGGTTTCTACTGGCTCGATTCCACCCGCGGCGATTTGTGGCGACTGGATCCGGGACTCAGAGTATGGGTCTTTATCGGTTCGGCGCGCAGCGCGGGTTCCGGCCGCAACGGCTCCTATCAACTGCGCACCGACCGGCAAGGCGGCGCCTATGTCCTCAACACCGAAACCGGCGAAGGCTGGTGTAGCGACGGGAACACCTGGAAATCCATCGGCCACCCTTCGAGCCAACCCAAATAAACAGAATGAGGTCTGAGGACGGAAGCCTGAGGACGGAGGACGGGGGACAGAAGACAGAGGTCGGACGTCAGCGATCTGTAGCCTGCGGCCTGAAGTCTCAAGCCTTCTCCAAGAATCTGCCCCGGACAGGATTCGAAATCCGATGCTTCCGCCGTTGCCAAAGGCTATGGCGGACAAGCTTTCCGGAAAGTTGCCTCGGACAGGATTCGAACCTGTGACCGTCGGATTCGAAATCCGATGCTCTATCCAGCTGAGCTACCGAGGCATCCAAAACCTTTCGCCCTCCAGTTGCCTGCCTGCCAAGCCGTAGCTTTAGCGAAGGTTGGTTCTCCATAGCTCGCAGAGCGACGGAGGAAGCTGCCGGGGCGAAGAGGCGGAAGTATGAGGGATGAACTATGAAAGATGAAAGCGGATTTTGGGCAAAGAGATTTTTTAACAGATTTATCCCGACCCTGCGGGAAGGTCGCGAAGTTCACGAAGGAAGTTATAAACGGCGGGGATTCCGGAGGCTGGAGAGAGTTTTGACCGCGAATGGACGCGAACAGGAAATTGATTGGCCGCGAAAGATCACAAAAAGCAAAAAATAACCGTCTGGTCGGCGTTTAAATGGCCCGCCTAATTTGACACGGGGCCTCAAACTAACTAATATGGCTCCGATTTAATGGTTGCTGCCCCAGAAAAATATGGTTCAATGCGCACCCCGTTTAAGGGAGAAAATTATGGCTAGACCTATTAAAGAAACCCCGTTCCTGCACGGAAACGATGCCCGCCGGTTTAATGAACAGATCAAAGCTCCGGCCCGGGTGTCTCCGGAAGAAGTCCGCCGGGCTCAGTCCGTCTATCGCGCTGTCAACAAACACAGCGGAATCCCATGTTGCGGCTAGAAGACTGCAAGATCGAACGCCTGTCCGGTGTTCCTGCGAATTTCGACTGCGGCGATTCAGACCTCAATGAATTCCTGCTGGAAGATGCTTTGCCCCATCAAAACGATCTGCTGGCCGTTACTTATTTGATAAAGCACGGTGAAGCGGTTGTTGCGTATTTCAGCGTACTGAATGACCGAATCGCTGTTGAGCAGTTCCCGACCAAATCCCAGTTCCGCAAACTGCAGCGGCTTCTGCCTCACCGGAAACGCTGCTACAAAAGTTATCCGGCCGTAAAACTCGGACGCCTTGCTGTCGGAACCGCGTTCAAGAAACAAGGCCTGGGCGCGCAACTGCTGGATTACATCAAAATCCTTTTTATCACCGGAAACAAAACGGGATGCCGCTTTATTACGGCCGATGCCTATAAACA
>Ga0208046_1000065_pt1 | contig 19846 bp, 24 predicted proteins | sample PL_2010_300m_FD_184161 | JGI IMG/M metagenome (GOLD analysis project Ga0208046, IMG submission 184161) | Freshwater microbial communities from Powell Lake, British Columbia, Canada to study Microbial Dark Matter (Phase II) - PL_2010_300m... | ecosystem: Environmental > Aquatic > Freshwater >... | reverse complement strand
GGCACCACGTTTTTGAGATTTTCTGGATTTTTCAAAGAGCGATCTAATCATTACAATGAGTTATGATGACGAACCATTAATCTGCTGTAAAAGAAAAGTCTAAGCTTCATGTAGCGCCAAGGCATCGACGATCAATGAACTCCGCCGTCATGAGATACACTAATATTGGTGTTGACAGGCTATGCGATTTTCTATAGAGTTTTATGAAACAGCAACAGGACAGTGTCCGATCCGTGACTTTTTAGACGATCTCAAGAAATCGGACCCCGGCGATTTTGCCGCCATTCTGGCAGGTCTGAATAAACTCCAGGATCGGCAGTATCACCGGCCTCCGCTGTCCAAGCCTGTCGGAGATGATCTGTTTGAATTGCGACATGTGGGAAAGCTCAATACACGGGTCCTATATTTTTTCATGAAAGGGCAACGCATGGTCGCTGTTCACGCCATCCGCAACAAAGGCAGGGAGATACCGGAAAGGGACCGGAAAACAGCCCTAGAGAGGAAACGGGATTGGTTGGTGAGGCATCCGCAATGAAAAGAAAAACAAATTTCGATCAATATCTTGAGGAACAACTCAAAGATACGGCTTTTGCCGAACGCTTTAAAAAAGCCGGGGAAGCATGGGATGTCGCGTTGGAACTGGCCGCCTTGAGAAAGGAATCCGGCCTTTCGCAGAAGGAGCTTGCCCAACGGGTGGGCACGACCCAGCAGCAGATCAGCCGACTGGAATCGACGTCCTACGAAGGCCATTCTCTAAGCATGCTCAGAAGGGTTGCCGAAGCCCTCGGCGCCACGATTCATATCGAACTGCTGCGTGGAAAGCAAAAGAAAAGCATGGGCGTCGCCGAAGATAATCCCCATTATGGAAGGATGAAATGAATAGCGACGACCTCCTAAAGTTCGGGAAAAACGGCGAACCCCTCCCCTTTTACGGAAAATCCGGCGTGTTGGCTGGAAACAGGGGCTTGAACTCATTCATTACAGGATGAAGCGAGCGCCTTCAGGGCAAGCATTCGCTTTGTCACAGCGTCGGGGCCAGAGCCTTTTGGAGAATAAGCTTTACATGTGGTAACACTTGTGTTACCTTGTAATCAACAAGAGGGGCGCATGAAAATTGTCGAGTATTTGGCAGTAAATGGCGCGAGTCCTTTCCGGAACTGGTTTGACGGACTCGACAGTCGTGCAGCCGCCAAGGTCACAACCGCCCTGATCCGAATGGGCATGGGAAACGAATCGAACGTGGAAAGTGTCGGGGGCGGTGTTTATGAAAGAAAAATAGATTACGGTCCCGGTTACCGTGTCTATTTCGGCATGGATGGCAAGGAGTTGGTCATTCTTGTTGGGGGCGGTACAAAGAAGCGCCAACCACAGGATATCGAAACGGCCAGGGAACGCTGGACGAACTATAGAAAAAGGAAGAAGCAACCATAGATGGAGATCGGGAAAATGCCGCTGACAAGGGATTTTAGGGAAACGGTCATGGCACGGGTCAAGTCGGATCCGGCATTCAGAGGCGAATTGATCGTTGAGGCTACCAATGCATTCCTGATGGACGACATGGAAACGGGCAAGGCGCTGCTGCGCGACTACCTGAACGCTACCGAATCCATCGCTGATATTGCCCGGGAATTACAGGTCAACGAGAAGAGCCTGCGCCGCATGCTCGGTCCGAAAGGAAACCCGACCCTCAAGAATTTCCTAAGTCTTCTGAAGGTGTGCAGTTCGGCGGAGCGCCTTACGCTTCAGGTCTGTCACCATTGATCCATAAAACGGAACGGCCAATGAACCACCTCCGCGAAAAATAAAAGTGCGTTCTGTGATCAGAAGCTGTCTCAAGGAGTAGAATTGTGCATAAAATTTCAGCATATCGCATATATTCTGCTATAAATTCGATACCCTTTCCTCGACTCTATCAGATCATAGCCTCAATAGGTGAGGCGTACTCAATCAACCACAAGAGCAACAATGCTGTTGCTAGTCGTCTCGGAATACCCGTCCATCTCGTTCATCTTGTCTTGATGGTCGAAGACAAGCGCTTTTGGATCCATCCGGGGATTGATCCCATTAGCATCCTTCGGGCCATATCTATGTGGACCCTTAGAAAGGGTTGCCGTCAAGGCGCAAGTACAATTCCAGAACAAGTAGTAAAGTTAAGAAAATTTAGATTGGGGAGAACAAAGATATGGGAAAGAATACAGCGTGCATTCTTCGGCGTGGTATTAATATCGCGCTTTCCGAAAGAAGATATTTTAATAGAGTATTTGAACCGTGTTTATCTCGGAAAATCATGCTACGGTGTTAAAGCTGCAGCACTCTCTTACTTTGGTTGTACAGAATTTCTTACTCCAGCCCAGTCACTTTTCATTGCTGACCGTATCGCATTACCTAACCAGTGGCGTTATGGTCGACTAATTAATATTCTGAGGAGGCCAAGTGTATGTGATGTTCTAAGTCAGGATATCTGTGAATTGCCTAAGATTTATGGTATGAACTTTGGGAAGCAAGCAGAAGCTGCCGTACGAAATATTTTGAAGGTCTTATCGTATGATTGTTTTCAACGCTGAGGAAGCTCACGAAGTTGGTCGAAGCGGTGTCATCAGTGCGAAGCATTTGCTATGGCAAATTCTTGGTGCAGCCATAGACTTACCTTTTAATGCGTACGATCATAGATCAAAGCTCACATTTGTTGATATTATGGATGGGAGTGGGTCTTTTTCTTTTGACCTCGGTGGAGTGCTTCGACATAAAAGCTCAGTGCATGTAGGGGGGGAAAAAACTGTTGAGGTCCTCGTAGAGGTAAAAGCCGACCGTATAGGTAATGGGCTTCTCGGTGATTATCGTGAGTTTCTCCGACGTGCTGCTATTGTATCTCTAAGCGACAGACATCGAGATACTTGGTTTATCTTCCTAGTCAGTGTACCTTTTGGGACGAAATACGGAGTTGGTCTCTTTGATGGTTCATTGTTAAACGAATGTAAGAAGGCATGGCCAGAACTACTCAAGTCAGCGCCTTCGGATCTTCATAAAAGAATCACAGTAATGATAGCGACAGAATCTTTCAAAGAATTGTTGGCTAGATGGGGGAAAAATGAAGGAGCTTCTTCTTGAAATACAGGTAGCCAAAACCTGGAGAGATTATTACGATGCATATAAACGGGCATATTCCTATATATTGAACGATCTCTGGGCATTTGGGAAAATGGGCTTTGCCCAGCAACTTCATCACACCGCAGTTCCGGATGTCTCTGGCGCAATCGTCGATTCAGTGAACTGGGCAGCCTATTCTCAACCATCCCACGAGACATTGGAAACATTTCTCCCGGTATTTTCCGAAGCACTAAGGGCTGAACCGCAACGCATTCGTAGTAACCGTTACTTCTTTTTTGTTACATATGGAGCTCCCATAGAAACATCGATAGTACAGAGCACACTTGGTCATTTTAATAACCAAGTTGATTTTTGGTGTGGTTCATTTGAGGATATTCTATCGGCCGGGAATGTATATTCAACTGCAATTGGTCTCGGTGCATTATTCTCGACACAAAACTGGTCCCCCCCCATTGATCGAACAACTAATTCTCTTTCGGGTACAGAGGCGGTAGTCTTCTTACAACGCATTCGCAAAGCAATAAGTGAACAAATCCTAATCAGTCATTCAATTGTGCCAAGACAAATAATAATCCCTCTGGTCGATTCATTCATAATTCTGATGGGATTCAAAATGTATTTAAGTGTGGAATCACTTAGCACAGTAATAGGCGATAATGTGGGCATCGCAGCCTGCATTGCCCTTGACAGAGTGAAAGCGTCTGGTTGGCGAAAAGAATCCATCAATTATTGTGAACAGATTATTTCTCTAAAACCGCCGAAAACAAATGACTATATTGTACAACCAAGCGATATGCTTTCGAGAATAGTTAGGCAACATTACGAAATGGCATTCTATCAACTCTGGCCGTTGATCCGCGTTTTGAACCCTCAAATTAAGGACCCCAATCGTATCTTTCCTGGTCAGCGTATTCATCTGCCTGTTTTGCAATAGCCTACATGCGGCTAAATGATTTAATAATCCCTTTTCAAACCAGAAAGTACGCAGGAACCGGATGAACCCGAAAATTGTCTTGAGTGCGAAGGGAATTGATTTGGCCGAACCGAAACCAGCCATCGTAGAAATCAGGAATATCTTCAAGTCCTATCACCGGGAAAACCTCGCCGTCCCGGTCCTGCACGATATCACCTTTGACATCGCCGAAGGGGAATTCCTGGCGCTGATGGGACCGTCCGGTTCCGGGAAAACCACCCTCCTGAACCTCCTGGCCGGGATCGACAAGGTGGACAGCGGGGCAATCCGGGTGGGCGGCGTCGATATCACTGCCCTTTCGGAGACCGAGCTCGCCCATTGGCGCGCCAATAACGTCGGCTTCATCTTCCAGTTCTACAATCTGATCCCTGTGCTGAAGGCGGTCGAGAACATCGAGCTGCCCCTCCACCTGACCGCGCTCTCCCGGCGGGAAAGGCGGGAACACGCCGAAATGGCCCTGCGCATGGTGAGCCTGGAGCACCGGATGGATCATTACCCCAAGGAGATGTCCGGAGGCGAACAGCAGCGGGTCGCCATCGCCCGCGCCATCGTCACCGATCCCACCATCCTGGTCGCCGATGAGCCGACCGGGGATCTGGACCGCGTATCGGCCGAAGAGATTCTGACAATGATGGAGCGCCTGAACGCGGAGATGGGCAAGACCATCGTCATGGTCACCCATGACCCCCGGGCGGCCCAGCGGGCAAAGGTTGTGAGGCTTTTGGACAAAGGATACCTGAACGATGCTCCAGCTCAAAATCCTCTTTAGAAATGCCTTTCACAACAAGCTTCGCAGCGGGCTCACGATCCTGGGCATCACCGTGGCCGTTCTGGCGTTCGGCCTGCTTCGGACGGTGATCGGCGCATGGTACGCCGGTGTCGATGCCGCTTCGGCGTCCCGCCTCGTCACGAGAAACGCGATCTCCATCATTTTCCCCCTCCCGATTGCCTACAGCGAAAAAATCCGGCAGATCGAGGGAGTAAAGCTCGTCTCCTACGGCAACTGGTTCGGCGGCATCTACATCGATGAGAAGAATTTCTTTCCGAACTTCTGCGTGGAACCGCGAACCTATATGGCCATCTACCCGGAATTCGTTCTCAGCCCCCCGGAGAAGAAGGCCTTCCTTGCCGACCGGAAGGGCTTTTTAGCCGGCAGGAAGCTGGCGGCGAAGTACCGCTGGAAGATCGGCGATACGGTCACACTCAAGGGGACCATCTTCCCGGGAAACTGGGATTTCGTCCTGAGGGGCATCTATCGGGGCCGGGACGAGACCATCGATGAAACACAGTTTCTTTTCCACTGGGATTACCTCAATGAAACCATGAAACGTCTCATCCCCCGAAGGGCGGACCAGGTGGGTTTCTACATGATCGCAGTGACCAGGCCGGATGTGGCGCCGGATACGGCCCTAAGCATCGACAAGGCCTTCAAGAACTCCCTGGCCGAGACGCTCACGGAGACGGAGAAGGCCTTCAACCAGGGGTTCATCGCCATGAGCGGGGCCATTGTTACGGCCATCCAGATGGTTTCCTTCGTCGTGATCCTCATCATCATGGCGGTCGTCGCCAACACCATGGCCATGACCACCCGGGAGCGCATCGGCGATTACGCGATCATGAAAACCCTCGGTTTCGGCGGCGGGTCCATCGCAGTCATGATCTTCGGCGAATCCCTCGTGATCGCCCTGACCGGCTGCCTGACCGGGATGATTCTGACGTTTCCGGCGGCCAGGGCCTTCGGCCAAACCCTTTCCACCTACTTCCCCATCTTTATCGTCTCGGCGCAGACGCTCTGGCTCGACCTCCTTGCCGCCCTCCTGATCGCCTTTTTCGCGGCGATCATCCCGGCCCGCCGTGCGATCCGCGTCGGCATCGCCGAGGGATTGCGGAGGATCGGATAATGGCCGTTCCCCTCTCCTACAGCATGCGGAATCTCTGGAAGCGCCGGCTGACGACCATCCTGACGGTTTCCGGGATGGCGCTGGTCGTGTTCGTCTTCGCCGCCGTCCTGATGATGGCCGCGGGGCTCCAGAAGACGCTTGTGGAGACGGGCTCTGATGACAACGTGGTCGTCGTCCGCAAGGGATCGACATCGGAGGTGATGAGCGGCATCGAACGCGGACAAGCCGCAATCGTGGAAATGCTGCCCCAGGTGGCGATCGGCGGGGAGGGCCGCAGGCTCGTGGCCAAGGAGGTGGTGGTTCTGATCGCCCTTCCCAAGCGGGGCGCGGGCAATTCCAACGTCGTGGTCCGCGGCGTCCAGAAGGCGTCGATCCCGCTGCGGCCGCAGGTGAAGCTCGTCGCGGGGCGCCTGTTCCGGATGGGATCGTCGGAGATCATCGTCGGAAACAGCATCGCCAAGGGATTCACGGGAGTCGGTCTTCAGGGAACCCTGAACTGGGGGATGCGGAGATGGACGGTGGTGGGCATCTTCGATGCGGGAAATACCGGCTTCAGTTCCGAAATCTGGGGGGATGTGGACCAGGTGATGCAGGCCTTCCGCCGGCCCGTTTTTTCATCGCTCATTTTCAGATTGAATAACCCGGCCGCCTTCCCGGCCGCCAAAACGGCCATCGAGACCGACCCGCGGCTTACGCTCGAGGCCAAGCGGGAGACGCGATACTATCTCGACCAGTCGGAGATGATGGCGAAGTTCCTGCGGATCCTGGGTCTGTCGCTGACCGTCATCTTTTCGATCGGCGCGATCATCGGGGCCATGATCACCATGTATTCGGCGGTGGCCAACCGGATCGGGGAAATCGGAACGATGCGCGCGCTGGGCTTCCGCCGGCGGAGCATCCTGGCCGCATTTCTCGCGGAGTCGCTGCTTCTGGGCTGGCTCGGCGGCCTGGCGGGACTCTTCTTCGCTTCCTTCATGCAGTTCATCACCGTTTCCACCGTGAACTTTCAGACCTTTTCGGAATTGGCATTCAAATTCACGCTCACCGGGCGCATCGTCCTGCAGGCCATGGCATTTTCACTCGTCATGGGCTTCATCGGCGGTATGCTGCCCGCGCTGCGCGCCTCCCGGATGAAGATCGTCGAGGCGCTGCGGGCGGCGTAGCGTATGCAGGTCGCCCCTTGCTCCCGCTTGCAGTTGCGGCCGTCTCAGGATATAGTTCTCTTACCGCCGCCGAACAGATGCTTCAGCGGTATCATGAGGAGGGGGAAAGATGGCGGAGACGGAAACAAGAATCCAGCACGAGGCGCTGGTCGATGCCATCCGCCAGGTGCTTGCCCGGGAAGGGGTGACCGAATCCATCGGCCGGATCGAAGCGGATCTGATGGCTGAGGCCGATCTGCTGGGTGTGCCCTCGCACGGCGTGCGCATGTTGCCGGGTTTGGTCAAAGCCATCCGCGATGGTCGCTGCAAGGCAAATCCGCAACTGGTCGTCACGCGGGAGCGCGGCGCAACCTGTGTCCTCGATTGCGACCATGGGACGGGGCGCTACACGGCCGTACAGGCCATGTCGCACGCCGTCGAGCGCGCCGGGAAGTTTGGAGCGGGCGTTTGCCTCGCCCTGAACACCACCCACTGGGGGCGCGCTCACGCCTATGCCTGTCACGCGGCGCAGGCCGGCATGATCGGCCTGTGCACAACCAACGCGATTCCAAACATGCTGGCGTGGGGATCAACGCGACCCGTGCTCGGCAACAACCCGCTCGCGATTGCGGCGCCGCGCGGGACAGGCCAGGTGCCCGTCGTTCTGGACATGGCGATGAGCCAGGCGGCTGTGGGCAAAATCGGCACGTACCTGCGCGAGAGGAAACCCGTTCCCCCCGGCTGGGGGCTGGACGCTTCCGGCCGGCCAACGAGTGATGCGGCGGCCATCCTGGAGAGCGGGAAACTGTTGCCGTTCGGGGATCACAAAGGTGCGGGACTGGCGCTGATGATGGAGCTGCTGACGGGCGCGCTTGCGGGCGGGTTGCTTTCCCAGGAGATTATTCATCACGATTCCAGCGGTCTGGACGGCTACGCGACCAAGCTGTTTCTGGCGCTCGACGTCAGGGCGTTTGTGGACCGGGAAAGATTCGCGCAACGGGTGGAGGACTTGATCTCACTCATTCAAACCATAGAGCCGGGACTGGAGATCTCATTGCCCGGGGGGCGGGGTTGGCAGACCCGCGACCGCTATCTGGTCGAGGGCATCCCGATCCATGCGGACATTGCGGCATCATTGCGAACGATCGGTTTCCCGCTGTGAACATGGAGTACCGCTGCCCCGCGTGGGCGGGAAACAAGCTCGCCGTCCTCAACGCCATCGACCGGGAGCTGGAAACGCGCGACAGTTGGCAGGGGAATCGGTGGGGAGGAACGTCATGATCGGGATCGTCGACTACCGGGCGGGAAATCTGACCAGCGTCGCCCGGGCGCTGGAATCGCTGAACGAACCCTGCATGATCACAAATGATAGCAGATTGTTGGATGACGTGAGCCATATCATCTTTCCCGGCGTCGGCGCCGCCGGAACGGCGATGGCGAACCTCCGGGAAAGCGCCCTGGACGGGCATCTGCGGAAATGGGTGCAGAAAGGCAAGCCGGTCCTTGGAATCTGCCTCGGCACCCAGGTGATCTTCGACCGGAGCGAGGAGGACGATACCCCCTGCCTCGGCATCGTCCCGGGAGAGGTTAAACGGTTTCCCGCGGATCTCCGGGAAGGGGGAGAGAGGCTCAAGATCCCCCACATGGGGTGGAACCGCGTCTCGTTCCGGAAGGGCCATCCGGTCTTTGCCGGGATCCCCGCGGAGGCCGAGTTCTATTTTGTCCACTCCTACTATCCGGCCCCGGCGGACGAAACCTGGGTCGCCGGCTGGACCGATTACGGCATCCGCTTCTGTTCCGCCGTCACCCGGGGAAACCTCGTCGCGGTCCAGTTTCACCCGGAGAAGAGCGGCCGGCCGGGGCTCACCCTCCTGGCCAATTTCTGTCGCTGGGGAGGAAACCATGCTCAGTAAACGGATCATCCCCTGTCTCGACGTCCGCGACGGCCGCCTGACCAAGGGGATCAAATTCAAAGGAAATGTGGACATCGGCGACCCGGTGGAGGCAGCGCGCGCGTACTACGAACAGGGGGCGGACGAGATCGTCTTCTACGACATCACTGCCTCCTCCGAGGGGCGGGCGATCATGCTCGACGTCGTAAAAAGGGTTGCCGAAACGATCTTCATCCCTTTTTCCGTAGGGGGCGGCATCGGGACGGTGGAGGAGATGCGGCGGGTGATCCTCGCCGGGGCGGAGAAGGTCAGCGTGAACACGGAGGCGGTGAAGAATCCGGACATCATCGCGGAGGGGGCGAAGGCCTTCGGCAGCCAGTGCATCGTCCTCGGCATGGACGTTAAAAAAGTCCCTGCCGGCGAAGAGATTCCTTCTGGATATGAGGCGGTCATCCACGGCGGGCGGACCTTTACCGGCCTCGACGCCCTCCGGTGGGCAAAGGAGGCGGAACGTCTCGGCGCGGGGGAGATCTGTCTCAACTCCATCGACGCCGACGGTACTTTAGACGGCTACGAACTCGACCTGACGGCGCTGATATCGAGTCATGTCGGCATCCCGGTGATCGCCTCCGGCGGTGCGGGAAAGCCGGAACATCTCCTCGATGTCCTAACCCGGGGGAAAGCCGACGCCGCCCTGATTGCCTCGATGGTCCACTACCGGACACATACCATCCCGGAAATCAAGAACTTTCTCCACGACCACGGTGTGAAGACCAGGCTGCAGTGGTAGGAAGAGGGGATGGATCGCTGTATTTCTTCCGGATCAGGGCCTCCACTGCATCGGTCTTCACGGTATCCCTATGGATCATGCCTCTTGATCAGTTCCGGGTGGTCAATATCCTGTTCCCGAATTCACATGTTGTCAACAAATAGTGTCTTTTGGCCGGTCAACGATCTTGCCAACGGCAGACCGATATCGTATAATAGGCCAGCCATGAATCGGCCGGGGTCTTGTCACCAAAGGGTGCGTCATAGGCGCCGCCACTTCGACGAGCCCTGTTGGTTTGCCTGTTGAACATCGATCCAGCCCCTTTGAACACCCCGGCCCAATGCTCTCTTCGATGGCAATTTCGTCGAGCGAGGAGTAGAAGATGGACCGTAAAATCCTCGAGAGGTTATCTCCAAGATCATGGACACCCAGGTTGATCGTATTGATGTCGATCACCCTGGTCTCCCTTTTGCTGATCTATCACTTCGTCCGACCCATTCCCCCGAATACCCTGACCATGACCACCGGGATGGAGGGAGGGTCGTTCGTTGTTTTCGCCGAGCGGTATCGGCAGGTGCTGGCCCGCGATGGAATCCGGGTCAAATTGCTTCCCTCGTCGGGGGTCGTGGAGAACCTGCGGCTTTTGAGCGATGAGTCCCGGGGGATTGATGCGTCTTTCATCCAGGGGGCGATCGGCAAGGGCGAGATCGCGGCGAATCTGGTGTCGCTGGGAAGCCTCACCTACACCCCCTTGTGGGTCTTTTATCGGGGTGAGGAAACCCTCGATGACCTGTTGCAACTCAGAGGGAAGCGGATCGTCATCGGACCCAAGGGAAGCGGCATCCAGAAGCTTTCCCTCAATCTGCTCAGGGCCGCCGACGCAGCCGATCCCTCCACGGTCTTATACGAGTATCCCTACAACGCTGCCATGGAGGCAATCATGGCGGGCAGGGTGGACGCGGTCATGGTGTTCGGCTCGGCCGACAGCCAGGTGGTGACGAAGCTGCTCCACACGGATGGGATCAAACTGATGAACTTCAGTCAGGCCGAAGCCTATACGCGACATTTCCCGGCACTGTCGCATGTGATTCTCCCCCGGGGGGTTTTGAGCCTGCCGAAGCGGTTTCCCCCTTCGGACATCCACCTATTGTCCCCGACGGCAAACCTCATCGTCCGGAGGAGTCTGCATCCCGCCCTGATATATCTGCTTTTGAAGGCCTCGATGGAGATCCACAGCGGCGCGGGATGGGTTCATAAGGCAGGGGATTTCCCCTCGCTCAACAAGCAGGACTATCCGGTCAGCGAGCAGGCCGAGCGGTTTTACAAGTCGGGCGGCTCGCTGCTCTATCACTACCTTCCCTTCTGGGCCGCCACGTTCATTGACCGGATGATCCTGATCCTGATTCCCCTGGGAATCCTTCTGTTCCCCGTCATTGGAATCATGCCGCGGATCTACACCTGGCGGAACCGGTCGAAGTACTACCGCTGGTACCGTGAACTGAGCAATATCGAGAAAGAATTGCTGGAGCATCCGCAACCGGAAATGGTCAAGAGCTTTCGGGCGCATCTCGAACGGATCGAAAAGGCCGTCAGCGATATCCGCGTCTCGGTTGGTTTTTATGATCAGGTGTTCACGCTGAAAGAGCACATCCAGATGGTGCGGCAGAAACTGCTCCGTTTGAAGCACGGATCTCCTGAAAAGTCCGATTAATTTTTTGGTTTCCAGGCTTGGCCCATCGACGCCAGCCTGCTGGTCAAGTCATTTAAGCCCGCCTCTACCTCCTCGGGCCGGCCGGTGAGTGATAAGAAATTGCTTTTGCGTGGACGACACCCCCTGCCTCGGCATCGTCCCGGGAGAGGTCAAACGGTTTCCGGCGGATCTCCGGGAGGGGGGGGATCGCTGTATTTCTTCCGGATCAGGGTTTCAACGTCACGGATGTCCCGCCGGAAAGGGCCTTCCGCATCCATTTTCAGACTGGTCAGGGCGGCCGCCCAAATCACCGCTTCGTGCGGAGGCGCGCTGAGTCTGCGGGCCATATAGGAGGCGATGCATGTATCCCCTCGGCCGCTGCGGCCCGTCAGCGTTTCAGGATGGAACCGGGCTTCATAAAAACGATCCCCATCGTACACCAGCACCCCATCCCGATGGGTCAGCACCACCTCTTTCGGACCCAGATCGGCAATTCGTCTGGCCGCAACCCGCATGTCCTTCTGCCCCGTGAGAAGTTCGGCCTCAACCGCATCGGTCTTAACGGTATCCACTTGGCTCAGGACCTTTTCTTTTTCCGGCCAGTCCTGAAAAACCAATCGACCGTCGCGAACCACCCGGATAAATCCCTGGAGATCGATTGCGATCACGGCGTCTTTTTTCCGCAACGCCTCGATCACAGCGAGCGGCACCTCGCCGCGGACCGAGGCGCCGACGACAAAGGCTTTTGCAGAGATATCCTTCACCTCTGCAATCGTAAAAGGCCCCGCCGAACTGGTGATGTATAGAACGCGGTCATCCACGTTGGATGTCGGATATTCGAGGCGGAGGCAGGTCGATTGATTTATGGTTTTGCCGAATCCCCCGTTCCCCCCTGTCAGCACCCCCTGTCAGCACCACTTGCTAATTGTCCTTGACGGCATTATATTAATGCCATAAAAAAGAACGCAGATGATCAATCCTTCAGGGAGGTAAAAATATCATGGAAGCAAAAAGATATGAACTGAATGTCCAACTGGCGCAGATGCTCAAAGGCGGCGTCATCATGGATGTGACCAATGTGGAGCAGGCAAAAATCGCCGAGGAAGCGGGCGCCGTGGCCGTCATGGCCCTGGAGCGGGTTCCCGCAGACATCCGGCGGGACGGCGGGGTGGCGCGGATGTCCGACCCGGCGATGATCGCTGAAATCAAGAAGGCCGTTTCCATCCCCGTCATGGCAAAGGCCCGGATCGGCCACTTCGTGGAGGCCCAGATCATCGAGGCCCTGAAGATCGACTACATCGACGAAAGCGAGGTCCTGACCCCCGCCGACGAGGAGTGCCACATCGACAAGACGAAATTTGCCATCCCCTTCGTCTGCGGCGCCCGGAACCTGGGCGAGGCGCTTCGCCGGATCGCCGAAGGTGCAGCGATGATCCGCACCAAGGGCGAGGCCGGGACGGGAAACGTTGTCGAGGCCGTCCGCCACATGAGGACGATGAACCGCGAGATCCGCCAGCTCGTAGCGATGCCGGTGGAAGAGGTGACCGGTTTCGCCAAGGCGAATGGTATCCCTTATGAACTGGCCCTGAAGGTGAGGGAACTCGGCCGCCTGCCGGTCGTCAACTTTGCCGCGGGCGGGATTGCGACGCCGGCCGATGCGGCGCTGATGATGCAATTGGGCTGCGACGGGGTTTTCGTCGGCTCCGGGATCTTTAAATCGGCGACGCCCGCCGTGCGCGCCCGGGCGATCGTCAAGGCCACGGCCTATTTCAACGATCCGGCTAAAGTTCTCGAGGCCTCCATGGGTCTTGGCGAGGCGATGCCCGGCCTGGAGATCTCTGCCATCCCCAAGGAACAGCTCATGGCCGGCCGCGGCTGGTAGGGGAGGTCCTCAGGACGGAATCGATGAGCCGCACGGAATGGAAGACCCCCATCGCCGCAGGAAGGATGATCGGCGTCCTGAATTTCCAGGGGGACGTGTGCGAACACCTCGATCACATGGGGCGCCTTGGCGTCGCCGCCCGGCCGGTGAAGCAGGCCGAAGACTTCGAAGGGCTGGCCGGCCTCATCCTGCCCGGCGGCGAGAGTACCTGTATTGCCCGGCTTCTGCAAATCTTCAGCATCGATAAGGTTATCATCCGGAAATTCCACGAGGGGGTAAAACTCTGGGGCACCTGCGCGGGGGCGATTCTGCTTGCGAAATCGCTTTCGGGAGAGACGCCCCACCTCGGCCTGATCGACATCGAGGTCGCGAGAAACAGCTTCGGGAGCCAGTTGGACAGCTTCGCCAGCGAAGCCTCCATTCCGAAGCTTTCCCCAACACCCATTCCGCTCACCTTTATCCGCGCCCCCAAGATCCTCAGTGTGGGAGAGGGGGTGGATGTCCTCCTCCGGATGGGCGATTTCATCGCGGCGGCCGAATCGCCGGATGTTCTGGTGACCGTCTTTCATCCTGAACTCACGCCGTCTCTCGCCTTTCACCGTCATTTTGCACGCAAATGCGGCCTTCAGCCGGGCACAGAAGAAACGGCCATAAATCCTTCCTGGGACCGAACAAGCTGGATGCGACTCGCGCGGATCCCTTAAATGGATAGCATCAGGTCGATACGGGATCGGATGGCGGAGGCCTTTTCGACGTCTCCTGCCGCTTCGTGGAAGGATTTCAGACGTTCGAGCCAGGCCAGCAGCGCCATCTTCCAACCGTTCCGCGAAGCGGTTTCCACGGCGGTCCGGATGATCACCTCCGTCTCCAGCCGGTGTCGGACGGCAAGACCAGATGCGATCAGACGGGAGAGGGGGTCATCGATCGCGGTGATTGCGCCGGCCGCCTTTGCGGCATCACCGCTCCGCAATGCCGCCCAAAACGGACGGTAGGATTCCGGCAGGAGCGACACATCCAGCGCCGCCGCATCCCCCTTGAGGAAAAGATAAAAATTCCGGTTCGCAGGAACGGCCTCCGCGGCCTCAATCTTCAGGTAATCGCCTTCCTCCGGTTCCCTCAGAACGGCGATCTGCAGGGCCATCCGTGTCAGCCACGCCTTCCCCAGAAGATCGATATCCCCGCCCTTTTTAATCTCCTCGACGGCATTCCGGAAATGGATCTCTGTGATGCGCGGCGCGCGGCCGGTCAGAAAGTCCTGTTTGAATGTCTCCAACTGCTTATGACCCGCCGCGATCCACAACGGTGCGGGCTTGGCGCCGCAACCGGTCAGCAGAAGCAGCAGGAACAACAGAGAGAAAATCTTCTTCATGGCAGTTTGATCTCCGGTCGGGTCTTGAAGGGGATCTTCCGGTCGATCTCGTCGGCCAGATTGCCGATCGCCGTGACCGTCTCATCCAACTCGTTCCGGAGCGCCCTCAGATCTTTCGTCGAATCGGCCGCCTCGGTACTGATCTTGTTGATGTTGTCGAAGGTGGCGTCGATCTTTGCCAGTTTCGCCAGCAGGTCGCGGAGGATGTTCCGGAACTGAGGCAGGACGCCGTCTCGGCCGTAGATCTCCTCATCGGTCTTACCGGCCATTGCATCGACCCGCTGGAGGATCCCGTCGACCCGCTGGAGGATCCCGTCCGCCTTGGCGGTGATGTCCCGGAGCTTCTTCAGGGCCTCGTGGATCGATTTGACGCTTTCCGGATCGCCGACGGCCATCTCCAGAAGGGATTCTTTCTTCGAGAAACGGGCGATCAACGCCTCCGCGTCCCGGAGGATCCGGTTCACCTCCCCTTTCGGATCGGCCAGATTTGCCGTAATCTGTTCGATATTGGCCATGATCCGGTCCGCCTTGTCGACGATCGGCTGCGCCCGCTTGATGATCTCGTTGATGTCATTGGATTCGGTAATTTCCGGAATCGTCTCCGGTGAGAGAAGGGGGCCATTGAGATCGGTCGTCTTGACGACGATCCGCGGCGAACCGATCAGCGGCTTGTCGAGGACGAACTTGCTGTCCGCCCGAATCATCAGGATGTGGCGCTCCGGGATCTTGATCCGGATGAGGACGGTCCCCTGATCGGTCAATTCCAGCGAACTGACCCGGCCGATCTTGAAGCCCCAGACGGCGACCGGCATCCCTTCCGTCAGGTTCTCACCCGTCTTCGAGGAGAGGGTGTAGGTATAGACCTTGGAGAACACCCCTTTCTTGTAGGCCACATACCCGATCGAGGCCATGATCAGAAGGGAAGTGATCGTGATGAAGAGCCCCACCTTGAATTCAATCCTCTGTATCATCCGTTGCCCCGTATCGTTCTTTTTCCCAACTATAATCGAAAATATGGGCTTCTGCAATCAAATCATCGACCTTCCGGAAGGCATCCGTGAAAAATCGTCTCTCCCGGAGGTCGGGCAGGATCCGGAAAGGTCTGTCCAGAACGACAACGGCGTCGCGGACCATCGCCGCTCGGATGAGCATCACGCAAAACAGCTCCTCCATTTTCAGCGAAGGGTTTCTCTTTTCGGCGATCCCGGCCATGTCGAAGCGTTTCAGAAGACCAACCACCAATGCCCTGGCCTTTTCCCAAGGCATGTTCTCGTGGTACTGGCGGATCAGGGCGATGTTGCTCCACACGGGCAGATTCGAGATCAGGGGGACCTCCAGGGAGACCAGCCCCAGATGCGCCTTGTGTTCCGCCAGGAATGCATCCAATGATGTCTGTAGGGCATCTTCGCTATCGAAGAACCTCAAATGAATCTTACAATCGATGACAGCACCTCAATGGTTACGATGGCCAGGAAAACCTTGACCATGCCGTTTAACACCGCAACAGGAATGCTTGTCAGCTCCTGCGAGGCATTCAAGCCGAGTCGGATCGGGATCAGCGTGATGAAAAATCCGAAGGTCGCACACTTGATCAGCAGGACGACAATATCCAGAACATCGGCTGATTGAAGCAGGGTATCAATATAGGCGTCAACGCTCGTTCCGAAGACCAGGCTGGAGACGAGTAGCCCGATGGAGAGGACCACCAGCGCAAAAAGGCTGGTAAGGAGGACCATGGAAAGCATCCCGTTGAGAATTCGTGGAATAAAGAGATAATGGATCAGATCGATTCGGAAACTTTCGAGGGTATTCAGCTCCCGGTTGACCTTCATCACGGCGATCTCGGCGTTGATCGCGGAGCTGGAGCGGAGCGCGATCAGCAGCACCGTCACGAAGGGCGACAGTTCCGTGACGACGAAACCCATCAGCAGCCGTCCCAGGTAGTCGGTCAGTCCCAGGTTCTTGACCACATGAAAGGCCATGCCGTTGATCAGGGAACCGAAGATCACCGCCACGAAGAGAAACAGCGGCAGGATCTGAACCGAGGTGAAGTAGAACTGATGGATGAAAACCATGCGCGATGCACTGTTGTACGTCCGGCGGTCGAAAAGATTGAGGAAGACGCGGGCGGCAAACGCAAGTGTGCCGCACAACGAAGAGGTTGTGTGCATGGCGGCCTTGCCGATATTGCCAATGGCCTTGATCATATCGCAAATCGTCTCGGACGTTCCCGAGGAATTCATCCGGATTCCCTTCCCTGATCATCGCCTGTCCCGCGCTCAGACCGGAGAATAAGGTGAGGTTCTGTCCGGGAAGCGACAGCTTTTCATGATGTGGTCCTTTTTTAACACAAGAAGGCTCCATGTGCAAATGAGATTCAATGAAGCAATTTCTTTTTTTTACGGATCCTGCTATAGAAGCACAAAACATTCATAAGGAGCAGACTATGAAAATCGTGCGCTTTTTAACCGAAGAGGGAAAAATCTGTCTGGGAAGCATCGAGACGGATCGACCGAAAGAGGCCCGAATCGTCCGGGGCGATTGGTTCGGCAAACTTGAAATCACCGGGCAGACGGCCCGCATCGGACGTCTCCTTGCCCCGCTGGATCCCCCCAATATCCTTGCCGTCGGACTCAATTACGGCCGCCATGCGGAAGAAACGAAAATCAGCCGCCCGGAGATTCCGGTCCTGTTCATCAAGGCGACAACAACCGTGATCGGGCCTGACGAAATGATTCTCCTGCCGTCGGTGGGGCCGGACCAGGTCGATTATGAGGCGGAACTTGCCGTGGTCATCGGCCGGAGGGCAAAAAATGTAAGGCGTGAAGACGCCCTCGGGTATGTTCTGGGATACACCTGCGCAAATGACGTCAGCGCCCGCGACTGGCAGATTGAAAAACAGAAGAAACAATGGGCGCGGGGCAAGAGCTTCGATACCTTCTGCCCTCTCGGGCCCTGTCTCGTAACCGGGGATGAAATTCCGGATCCGAACATCCTCGGCCTCCGGGCGATCCTCAATGGTCAGGTCATGCAGGATTCCAACACCTCCGACATGATTTTCGATGTGCAGTCGCTGATCAGCGATCTGAGCCGATCTTTTACGCTGCTTCCGGGAACCGTTATCCTGACCGGAACGCCGGAGGGGGTCGGTTATACGCGGAAACCGCCGGTATTCCTCAGGGAAGGGGACGCGATCACCATCGAAATCGAGGGGATCGGAAGTCTCACCAACAGGGTCGGAAGGGAGTCACGTGAATGATAGCATTTTCGGGCTTCTGATTTTAAAAATAATTCTGTTGAGCATTGTTTTTGAAGCCCTCCGGTATGGGGCGATAAACGGGCGTGGGGCATTGACAAAATCCATTTGACGTTTATATTACGCCCGGTCGATTCGAGAATCGTAAGGCACGGCGCGACAGAAGGTAAGCCGGCCCTGAGAGTCGAAGGGAAAGGAAATCCAAGCGCCGCGAGGGGCTTTTTTTAGATAACGCCAATATTATGAACAGCCGCGTTCAGAAAGAACAGCAGCGATCTATCAGGAGGTAGACAATGAAAACGGAAAACAAGGGCCGAAAAACCTTCATCATGTTTCTCATGGCATTTCTGATCGGGTTTTTCGTCGTTTCGGTCGTTGAGGTGCTTCGCTCCTCCTTTGCACCGTCGGGACCCGGGCCGGATGTCCAGGTGGCGTCGGCCGTTTCAACCGGTGATGTCGCGCGCGCGCCCTTCTCCTTTGCGGATCTGGCCGAAAAGCTAAAACCCTCCGTCGTAAACATCAGCACGACCAAGACGGTGCGGAGCGGAGGATTCCGCTCCCCCTTCGGTCAGGGGTCACCTTTTGATCGTAATTTCGGCGGGGATGATTTCTTTGAGCGGTTTTTCGGAGACATGCCCCAGCGTCAATTCAAACAGAAAAGCCTCGGCTCCGGGTTCATCATCAGCCATGACGGCTATATCTTCACAAACAACCACGTCGTGGAGCAGGCCGATAAAATCCTGGTAAAGCTTTCCGACGGCAAGGAATACGAGGCGAAGGTCATCGGCAAGGACGCCAAGACCGACATCGCCCTGATCAAGATCAAAGCGAACGACAGCCTGCCGGTCGCGGAAACGGGCGACTCGGAGAAACTCAGGGTGGGAGACTGGGTTCTGGCCATCGGGAACCCCTTCGGCCTGGAGCAGACCGTCACCGCCGGGATCGTCAGCGCAAAGGGCCGCGTGATCGGCGCGGGGCCGTATGACAATTTCATCCAGACCGACGCCTCCATCAACCCGGGAAACAGCGGGGGACCGCTCTTCAACATGGAGGGCAAGGTGGTCGGCATCAACACGGCGATCGTTGCGCAGGGGCAGGGAATTGGGTTCGCCATCCCGATCAGCATGGCCAAGACCATCCTGCCGGACCTGAAGGCCAAGGGGAAGGTGACCCGGGGATGGCTGGGGGTTTCCGTTCAGGACATCAGTGAGGATATCGCCAAGAGCATGAAGATCAAAGACAAGAGCGGCGCCCTGATTTCGGATGTCTTCAAAGGGGATCCCGCCGACAAGGCAGGGTTAAAATCGGGGGATATTGTGACCGAGATCAACGGCAAGCCGGTCAAGGACACGCATGAGCTGCTGCTGATGATCGCAGGATTCCACATCGGCGAGACGATCAAGATCAAGATCGTCCGTGATGGCCAGGAAAAGGTCCTCCCCATCACGATCGCGGAAAGAACGGAAAAATCGGAGATGGCATCCGCTCAGCAGTCCGGAGAGGCGTTCGGCATGACGGTCCAGGAAATCACACCGGAAATCGCCCAGCACCTCGGGCTTACCATCAAAAAGGGACTCATTGTCGTCGATGTCCAGGAAGGAACGGTCGCCGAGGAGGTGGGAATCCAGCCGCAGGACATCATCCTTCAGGTGAACAAGGTCAAGGTCACGACCATGAAGGAGTATCAGAAGGAAATCGCAAAGGCGGGGGAAAAGGGCAGCATTCTCCTTCTGATCAAGCGGGGGAAGGCGACCTTCTTCGTGCCTCTGATGAAATGACGAAACCGGGGAAAGCCGGATGGGCCGCCGAGAAGAACTGCTGAAGATGTATGAACTGTTGAATGGGTATTTCGGCGATCTTCACT
>Ga0208046_1000063_pt1 | contig 20370 bp, 20 predicted proteins | sample PL_2010_300m_FD_184161 | JGI IMG/M metagenome (GOLD analysis project Ga0208046, IMG submission 184161) | Freshwater microbial communities from Powell Lake, British Columbia, Canada to study Microbial Dark Matter (Phase II) - PL_2010_300m... | ecosystem: Environmental > Aquatic > Freshwater >... | reverse complement strand
AGATTGCTTCGTCCCGCCGCCCATTTACATCTCTAAATGTCTAAGTTTAAGATTGATGGTTGCCGCTATGATTAAAATTGCTCCTACAAATGTTTGATACCAATAAGCAGGTGCACCCATCATTACCAGGCCGGTTCTCATCATCCCCATAAGAAATGCTCCAAAAAATACTCCAATGATTGTTCCATAACCTCCGGTTAAGAAAGTTCCTCCGATAACCGCTGAGGCAATTGCTTCCAATTCCATTCCTGTTCCAAATGATGCGTTAGCCAGATTAAATCTACTAATTACAATACAACCTGATAATGATGCCATTAGAGCTGATAACATAAAATTGGTTACTTTTACTTTATTGGTGTTTACCCCCATTGCCCTGGCTACTTCTTTATTTCCACCGGTTGCAAATACCCAGTTTCCATAATGTGTATTAGTAAGTATAATTGAGAAAATCAGGGTCAGTGCAAGAAACCAAATATGAGAAGGCCGAAAACCATAACCTATAAATCTGGTTAACATGATTGGCATAATGGAATCACTTTTATAACTAACCGATTCACCTCCGGTAACCGCCAAGAGTGACCCTCTTAGTAACAACATCATGCCTAAAGTTGCAATAAAAGAGGGAATACGTGCACGTAAGGTTATTATCCCATTACAAAATCCGATAAAGGCTGCTATAGCCAAGGTGATTACAAAGGCTAATGGTGAATTATATTTATTAGCTAAGGTTACAAAGAGGAAACCTGAGAAGGCATAAACACTACTCACTGAAAGATCGAATTCTCCAGCAATCATTAAAAAAGCCACACCGATAGCCATAATTCCTAATTCTGAAACTATAGTAAGTATTCCGGTAATATTGCGTAAGGTTAAAAATTTTGATGAAAAAATGGAGAAAATTATAAGCAATGTTAGGAAAGCAATTATTACTCCAAATTCAGGCCATCTACGTATCTGAGAAAAACTTAAAAATTGCCCTCGAGTTTCAACTCCTATGTTGTTCTTTGGCTCTTCCATCAATTCCTCCTAATAGTTATTTTATATAATGTTGGGTGGCACTATTTCTCAGACACCACCCAACATATCTAATGATCACCGCTTACAGTCAAGATTTACCTATATCCTTCTTTAACTAAACCCTCTAAGTCAGGAATATTATCTGCAGTAATGACAGCTGGTCCTGTGGAGACTGGTGCCGGTGGAGGAATATAATTATACTTTGCACTTAAATAAGCAAATACTACTCCGAGGTAACCCTGAAGGTATTGCTGCTGATCCATAGTAAACATTACTTTGCCTTCCTGGATGTATTCGAGTATCTTAGAAGAGGCATCCATCTGGGCAATCTTTACATCTACTCCTACTTTTATTCCATCTGCTTCTAAGCGCGGAATGATTGTCTCTGTACGAAGAGTGTTTGAACAGAATATTGCATCGGTTTCGGGATGTGCTTTTAAATAAGCAGCTACCATCTCGGCTCCTTTAACTGCATCGTCAGTAATATCCAGAGATTCTACCATTACCCCTTTTGCTTTCAGGGTATCCATATAACCTCTTCCTCTTGCTTCGATGTGAGTGGCTCCTGGATGATGGTTAGCAAATATTGCACGTTTGGGAGTAAATCTCGCTAATGTCTCCTGAGCTGCCTTAACTCCGATAAAGTAGCTATCTTCACCAACATAAGTTAAAACAGGTATCCTGGCTTCGGGGGCTCTAAGGTCTGGCGCATTAATCGCTACTACCGGTAGTCCTTTAGCAATAGCTGCTCGAAGGGGTTCATCCATAGCTTCAGGTGCAGTCAAGGTGCAGACTAAAGCATCGGGTTCGCTTGCCAAGGCGGCCTCTATATAGGCCATAAACTCTTCAAGTTTAAATTCTGCAGGTCCGGTGTAAATTACCTTTAAATCGGGATATAGAGCCCCTGCATCAAGTGCCCCTTTCTCACAAACTTTCCAGAATGGATCCGCAATACCACCGTGGACTACTACATAAATTTTATATTCCTTTTCTGCTGTAAAAGAAGATAGGAAGATGCTCGAAAACAAGAAAATCACTAAGAAAATAAACAAACCAGTCTTTAAATTACTTTTCATTTTAACCTCCTAAAAAATTTTCAAATTTTAAAAACACTTAGAAATAATTTTCTTCTTATATCTCACCTCCTCTTGTTGGTTCCCTGTTTTTATTTAAAGGACGGTCTCTTTTTTCAGGGTATGGTTACAGGGAGTTTCTCGATTTTTAAGAAACTTATTTTAGTGATTTTATTAGTGGAAAAGCTGTGCTAATTAATAATCTGAAAATGTATTATATTTAAGTTTTTTGGTATAATCTAACCGGTTCTTTAATATTTACGCGAACGTTTGCATTATATTTAAATAATTTTTCTAAAATTTATCTTTTATTTTAATTTAACCGAAAATTTCTTGGCTCAATATCCAGACTTTTCATTTGCCGATAAATTATAAATCCAAAGAAAAAATGCAGGAAATTCAAGAAGCATTGTTGCAATTATGCATTCGATTGCAGGTTGTTTTATTTTACAATAAGGCAATCCTTCTTGTCAAAGATTTTTTATAATATTCTATGATAGAATTGACTTTACTGCATTTAAGACAAATAAATAGGTGCCTGCTATTTTTTGTAAAAAATCCTCTTTTTGAAATAATAAAATAATTTCTGGTTATATGTTATTGATTTTTAGGACCATTAATCCTATGATAGCGCGTACTTCTTTTTGAGAACTACACATAAAACCACACTTATCCCAGCCATTATCCCCGCGGAAAAAAATGTTGAGGTATAACTTCCCGTAATATCAAACAGCCATGAACCTACTGCAGGTGCAAGACCACCGATTCCAAAGGTGGTAATTAGTATTCCATAGTTGACTCCCAGATGCTTGGTACCAAAACATATAGAAGTCAGTGCAGGAAAGAGGGCCAGAGTAACAGCATAGCCCCAACCTAGTAATGCTGATGCAATATATAATGTCGGTGAACTTACTGCAAAGATATGAAAGAAGAGAAATGTCATTGTCTGTATAATATAGGTGACAATCATAACTTGTACTGCTCCGAATCTATCACCTAAAAGTCCGGCCACAGGTCTACCAAGCCCATTAAAGCCAGCAAAAATGGACATCGCCAGCGCGGCTTTTACAGGTGTTAAACCAAGGGTTAAATTCCCATAGGACGGAATGAGTCCGATACAGATCAATCCTCCTGCGCATACTAATGCCATTGCTAACCACATAATCATAAATATAGGGTTCCTAAGCATCTCCTTGGGTGTGGATTCTTGTTTTACCATTATTGTCTTCTCTGCTCTATTATCAGCTTTCCACCCTGGGGGTTTCCATCCAGCAGGGGGATTCCTTATCAGCCAGGCAGCAAAAAGAGATACTAATGAAGTTATAATGGCAATAATAAAAAAGGTTCCTTCTATTCCATAATTAGGGATTAAATGCTTTGCTTTGAGAGGTGCGAGGACCAAAGCAGCCAATCCAAATCCACTTACACCAACTGAAATGGCAAGCCCTGGTTTATCTGGAAACCACTTTCTAGCAGGTGGAGCAACACAAGCATAAGTCAGGCCACAGGCTATTCCGCCTATAACACTATAGGTTATAACCAACCACCAAGGATAAGGGAAGCGATCAACCAATGCAGCCAAGCTGTAGGATACAAAAAACAGTACTGCACCAAATGCGGAAACTCTTCTTGGCCCAATCTTATCCTGCAGCCTTCCTGCAGGAATCATAAATAAAGCAAATATCAACACAAAAACGGTAAATGGTAAATTGGCCTCCGCTTTCGTCCAGCCAAAGCTTTCCTCCATAGGGATAATAAAAACACCCCATGCATAGGAGAACCCTCCCATTAGGGCAAGTAAGAACCCGGCAAAAGGGATACTCCACCTTGATATAATATACTTACTGATTTTCCTCTTCTCATGTGATTCTGCATCTATTCGGTTCACTTTATCCATATCTTACCTCCTAAAATATATTATCTAACTTATTGTATCTGCATAAAGTACGGATATCTTTCCAAAAAAACCTGCCAGAGAACCGTCCCCTGGTATGTTTTTATTATTTATTTAATATCATATTGTAATTTCGATCATGTTTCCTTCTGGATCTAAAATACAGCTTTCAAAATAACTATCGCCTGTTTCTCTTGGTTCTGAAATAACTTTATAACCATCTTTTCTTAACTTATCTGTCAGTTTACAAACGGATTTATGACTTCCAACCGAGACAGCGAAATGGGTTATACCAATAAACTGTTCAGTATAGTCATAACCACGTTCTACGATTGTAGGTTTTTTCATAAGTTCTATTTTTGTTCCACCATTAAAGTCTAAAAAATAAGATTCAAATGAATTTTTGTTATTAGTATATTTTTTACTTGGTTTACAATTAAAGTACTTAATATAGAAGTTCTTCATTTTTTCCAGGTCTTTTGTCCATATTGCTAGGTGAATAATAGGCATTATATTCCTTCTTTTTTGTGCCATTAGGTATTGAAAATTAAAAATAAGGACACATCCAATTTTTTCTATTAGCCTAATGTTTCTGTCACTCTTTAAGTTAAGTGATTAATTAATATTCTTATTCCGATACCGATTAAAATTAAACCGCCGATTATTTCAATTTTCCTTTCAAAATAGGGAAACGGTTTTATTTTCTGCTGCTTAAATAGTGAAAAACACTTAATGTAGCCTTTGCTCCCTCTCCGGCAGCGATAATTATCTGTTTTTCAAAAACATCAGTAACGTCTCCGGCAGCAAATATACCGGGAATATTGGTTTCATTTTTATTGTTTACCTTAATTTCTCCAATTTTTGTTTTGTTTAAATCAACAGCAAAGTCTGAATTAGGTATAAGACCAATTTCCACAAAAATACCCTGAACAGCAAGTGTTTCTTCTTTTTTGTCTTTTTCTATTCTTATAGCATTAACAAAATTATCACCTAAAATTTCTATCACCTGACTGTTATTTAAAATAGAGACTTTCTTACTTTTCTTAATTTTTTCCTGCATTATTTCGTCCCCGGTAAGGTGATCGGCAATATTTATAATATATACATGATTGGCAATCTTCATCAATTGTAAAGCAGCATCCAGTGCAGAATTTCCTCCGCCAATTACCGCTACATCATCTTCGGAAAATAAGGGAGCATCACAGGTGGCGCAATAGACAAGACCCTTATTTTTAAATTCTTTTTCACCGGAAACACCTAATTCACGGGATTTTTTACCGGAGGCTACAATAACCGTCTTCGCCCGGTAACTATTTTTATCTGTTTTTACTAAAAAATTATTTTGTTTGGCAACTAATTTTGTTACTCCTTCGTTTTCCCTGATATCAAAATTAAATTTACGCATATGCTCTTCAAATTTTTCAGCCAGTTCCGGTCCGGAAATAAATTGATAGCCGGTATAATTTTGGATATCTCCACTTAAGGCCGCTTGTCCTCCTATGTCTTTAGAAACTACCAGGGTATCTATTTTCTTCCGGGCAGCGTATACTGCAGCGGTAATACCAGCAGGTCCCGCTCCAATAATTATCAAATCGTAAATTCTTTTCATATTTTATCCCTTTAGAAGTTTTTCAATTTTAGCTTTATCAAACCCAATTATAATTTCTCCTTCAATTTCGATTACCGGTACAGTTTTTTGGCCAGATTTTATAATCATCTCTTTGGCAAAATCGTGATTTGCGGAGACATCCAGATATTCATATTTAATACCTTCATCATCCAAATATTTTTTAGCCCTCCTGCACATAGGACAAGTCGGAAGTCCGTATAATTTTACTTTTTTATTCATAATAACCCTCCATTATTTTATATTTTACTTACCGGGGAAAGCTATGCTTCCCCGCTTTAGTTTGATATTTATTTGTAAAATAATTTACCTAATAGATAAAAAAATATAGATGGCTTCTTTTATTATAAATACAACATAAATCTTGAAAATCCTTCTGGTTAACAAAAATTATTCGCGTGCTTTGCAATACCATCTGTTTAAAAAACTCCTCGGATTCCATAGATTGTCTGCTAAAAACTACCGAATTATTTGCCTGGTACACCTGCCTTATTTATTTCTGCTTAATTTCCGGGCGTTTTTCCATAAATTACTTTCATATCAGAACGTTCAGTACAGTAATAATGAACCCAGATATAAAGGTGGTTAAATAATGCGACTATCAAAGCTGTTTTCGAGAATAAAAGTAACCCGGGCAAATATAGAACCAGGATACCATAGACATACATGCCATTGTCCGTGTAACGAAAAATCCCTTCTTTCACATAGGGTTGGTTATAATTTTTATCAAAATGGTCGATCCCAAATGCTCTTTCGAATGTAAAGTAGCGTATTACAGAGTAGAAAAGATAAATGATAACCGGGGTGATTAATGCCGCTATTAAATAGGTGTAAAGAGGATTTACAGAAAGTGAACCTTGGTTACTCATGGCTAAGATGATAATGGAAATCATTCGACAGACAAAAAGGAGAGAAAACCCTGCTGAATATATTTTAAAAGCTCTTTGTACTCCATAGCGTGATGTGAAGGTGCTGTTATAGAGTTCCAGCCGCCAGATTATCCAAACATAAACCTGATGAAAAATTGGTATAGCGATTGCTATCCGGAACCATGCTGTGGTACTAATACCCCACAATTCACCATTCGTTGTATCATAGCTAATGGAAATAAATTTCTGTGTAACAGCAATGAGAATTATTACTGATACTAAATGCCAAATTTGATAACCAAAAATTTTCTTGATCATAGATTCATTCCCGCTATATTATTATCTAAGCATAATATTTATAATTTGTTGTTTTCCCTATAAAAATAACAGCGATTGTTTTCGCCGAGCCAAAGAAAATAGGAACAGCTTTCTTTGGAAGGCTGGCATCATTTGCACAATCTTTGACGAACTGCCTCATATAGAATTATTCCGGCAGCTACTGATGCATTTAAAGATTCAGTGGACCCCAAGATAGGAATTTTTAGCTGTTTATAGGCTGCCTCCCTCCATATATCATTTAGTCCTCTATTTTCGTTTCCAATTACTAAAGCGAAAGGTTCTTTGAGATTAACGGAATAGTAATATTCTTCACTATCTAAATCTGCTGTTATGATATTTATAGAGTTACGGCTTAACCATCTGACAGCCTCCTCATCGTCAAGACCGCTTACAATAGGCACCTGAAACAGTGAGCCCATTGTAGACCTAATAACTTTTGGGTTGTATAAATCTACAGTTCCTTTGGTTAATAATACTGCAGTAGCACCTGCTGCAGCGCTGGTTCTTATGATTGTTCCAAGATTTCCAGGATCCTGTACACCATTTAAAACAACTACTAAAGGGTTTGCACCAAGAATTATATCTGCCAATGATACTTCTACTTGCTCGGCTACCGCTATTATTCCCTGGGGGCTGACTGTATCTGAAACTTCTTTAAATAGATTATCGGGCAGCCTTAAAATCTGGCAATCCTGATTAATTTTCGGCACATTTTCTACGGTTTCATTAATAATAAGGTAATTTATTTTTACTCCCTTACTGCTGGCTTCCTCAAGAAGCCTGGTGCCTTCTATGAGAAATAGTCTGCTGCTTTCACGGACTTTTTTTTGACTTAAGGCTTTTATTAGCTTATATATTGAGTTTTCTTTGGAAGTAATATCTTTATACTGCATCACTTATGATACTCCTCTATAGATTAAAATTAAGGGGCGTAAGCCCGTAGGTATTATGGGGTCTATTGTCCTACTCTGACAATGCCCGGCGAAGTTTTTTCTTCTTCAATACTTTAAGCCGAAAAAAATCCTCCCTCTCCTTTTCTTCCAGCACTTCGGAGATAAATTTCACCAGGGCTTCGTACTTGGGTATCTGGATATTCTTGAGGGCATTAGTCCTTTTCTGGGTTCTCTTTATCTCTATGGCCAATTTACACACCGAATCCTCTACTTCTGCCAATTCATAGAGTAGATATTTCACCTGGTGGAATTTCTGTAGAGCCACATCCAGAGCCGTATTGGTATGATAAAAGCTGTAGTAAGGCACGATCTCACGCTCTTCGTACTTTATTTGAGGTATCTCAACACCCATAACGCTATAGGTAAGAATGCTAAATTCAGTGGCTTGGGGTATGGACCTGGCCACTTCATGAACTTCGTTGATTCCAATGGTGATATTGGCCACAGTTAGGGCTTCATACGCATCTTTAAAGATCTCCCGCATTTTTTGCTGAATTTCTTTGGCCCTGTCCATAAATTCCATCATCTCTCTAATGAGCACATTCCTCTTTTTATCCAAAAGTTCGTAACCTTTTTTGGAAAAGTCCAGGGCTATCTGGGCGGCCATTAGATTGGCCTTAGTCGAAGCAATGTTTTCCTGCATTCAAAATCACTTCCTGAGGTATTTTTTCACCAGTGAAGGGTCTATTCTGGTGAGTTCCTGTTCGGGCAAAATCCTAAGAAGCTCCCACATTATTTCCAGAGTCTGATTTATATCCCGATGTTCTTCAAAGTCTTGTTTTGCAAATTGCTCTTCAAACTGCCGCCCAAATTCCATGTACTTACGATCTATCTCTGAAAGCTCATCTTCTCCTATGATCTGAGCCAAAGCCCTTATCTCCTGGACCCTGGAATAGGAGGAAAAAACTTGGTTTGCCACATCGGGATGGTCTTCCCGGGTGCATTCCTCACCTATGCCATCCTTCATGAGTCGCGACAGCGATGGAAGGATATTAATGGGGGGATATATTCCCATCTGATGCAGTGACCTATTTAACACTATTTGCCCCTCAGTGATATACCCGGTCAAGTCTGGTACTGGATGGGTGATATCATCATTGGGCATGGTGAGTATGGCTATCTGGGTGATGCTTCCTTTAGAACCCTTCAACATTCCTGCCCTTTCATAGAGGTTGGCAAGGTCTGAATAAAGGTATCCCGGATATCCCTTCCTGGAGGGCACCTCTTCTCTAGCTGATGAGATTTCCCTTAATGCCTCACAGTAACTGGTTATGTCGGTCATTATCACCAGTACATGCATGTCACATTCAAAAGCAAGATATTCAGCGGCAGTAAGGGCACACCTGGGAGTAATAATCCTCTCCATGACCGGATCATCGGCCAGATTTAAAAACATGGCCACCCTGCCCATAACACCAGCCTCTTCAAAGGCCTTCCGGAAAAAGTTAGCCTCGTCGTGCTTGATACCCATAGCCGCAAAAACCACCACAAAACTACCGACCTCTTCACCGGAAATCCTGGCTTGTCTTACAATTTGGGCTGCTAACTGGTTGTGAGGAAGGCCATCTCCTGAAAAAATAGGCAACTTCTGACCCCTTATTAGGGTCATAAGACCATCTATAGAAGAAATCCCGGTCAGGATGTAGTTTCTAGGGTAAAGTCTGGCTACAGGGTTCATAGGCCTGCCATTTATGTTGTAATTTTTGCTGGAATATATCTCTCCGGCACCGTCTATAGGCTTTGCCGTGCCGCTAAAGACCCTGCCAAGAATTTCACTTGACATAGGTATTTCCATGGGTTTGCCGGAAAAACTTACACTGACATCATTTAAAGAAATGCCTGATGTCCCCTGAAAAACCTGTATGATAACTTTTCCCCGGTCAATCTGGACTACTTCGCCCATCCGGTGTTCTTTGCCAGGCATCTCTATATCTACTATTTCACCATAAACCGCATCTTTTACTTCATCCATTATTACAAGAGGACCTTCAGCTTTGTCTAACTTTAAATACCTAATTTTCATCTGCCGCACCTTCCTTGTACAAGTTCTCTATGCTGTCATAGTAGCGATTTATCCTGTCGGTAAGCTCCTGGAAGAGTCTGGGTTTTGCTTCAGTAGCGTTGTATTTCATCATGATGATATCGGAAAAAAGTTTTTCATCTTTCACTTTGGAAAGGGGTATGCCCTTTTTTACGCAGGAATATGCCCGGTCATAAAGCTGGTCAATAACCTTGAGCATACTATACTGACGGGAAAGAGCCACATAGAAATCCTGCGGATGATAGGCGTTTTGCTGAAGATATCCAGTCTTTATGATTCTGGCTATCTCCAGTATAACCCTCTGGTCATCCGGTAGCACATCCTCTCCTACCAATTTTACAATGTCCATAAGTTTGTTTTCTTCTTGAAGTATCCCCATCATTTTAGATCTGATACTTATCATGTCTGAAGCAACATTCTCTTTAAACCAATCTTTCAGCATGGGAATATAGCTGCTGTAAGATAATAGCCAGTTTATGGAGGGAAAATGTCTGGCATGAGCCAGCTCTCGGTCCAGTGCCAGAAAAGCCCCCACGATTCTCTTGGTGGACTTGGTAACCGGTTCTGAAAAATCCCCACCGGCAGGAGAAACCGCTCCGATGACGGTAATAGATCCCTCGGTACCGTTCAGATTTTTGACATATCCCGCCCTCTCATAAAATGCTGCCAACCTTGACGCAAGATATGCGGGGTAACCTTCTTCAGCGGGCATCTCCTCAAGTCTGCCGGAAATTTCTCTCAAGGCTTCAGCCCACCTGGAAGTAGAATCAGCCATAACTGCCACATTGTATCCCATATCCCTAAAGTATTCAGCTATGGTGATACCGGTATATATAGAAGCCTCTCGGGCCGCCACCGGCATATTGGAGGTATTGGCTATTAGCACTGTCCGGTCCATCAAAGGATTGCCAGTTCTGGGGTCCATTAACTTGGGGAAATCTTCCAGAACTTCGGTCATCTCGTTACCGCGCTCACCACAACCAATATATACGATGATGTCAGCATCACTCCACTTGGCTAACTGGTGCTGGGTAATAGTCTTTCCGGTGCCAAATCCTCCGGGAATAGCAGCAGTGCCACCCTTGGCCAGAGGAAAGAAAGTGTCAATGACTCTCTGCCCGGTCACCAGTAATTTCTCTATAGGCATCCTCTGAACTATGGGTCTTGGCTGCCTTACCGGCCATTCCTGATACATCTTAAGCTCAATTTTTTTACCATCTTCATCCAAGACAGCCAGTGTATCCTGAATGGTGTAAGAACCGCTTTTTACTGTACTTACCACTCTACCTTTTATCCCCGGAGGAACCATAACTTTGTGAACGATAATGGTTGTCTCCTGAATTTTCGCAAAAACCTCGCCAAATTTTAAAATATCTCCCGGTTTTACCATCATCTCTACGTCCCAGAATTTTTTCTCGTCTATAGATATGAGACCTATGCCCTCAGGGATGAATTTAAATCCCGAATCATACATCTTGGAAAGAGGCCTCTCGATGCCATCAAAGATATTGCCGATAATTCCCGGCCCCAGCTTTAATGAAAGGAGTTTTCCAGTGCCATACACCTTTTCTCCCATTCTGAGGCCTGAGGTCTCTTCGTATACCTGGATGGTACCCAGATCATTTTCCAGAGAAATGACCTCACCTATAAGCTTTTTTTCACCCAACATCACCATTTCCCGCACCATGAAATCTTCCATATGGTCGGCTCTTACTACAGGACCATTGATATAGATGATATTTCCTTGTCTTGTCATTTTAGTACTCCTTATTTAACCATGAAGACAGGGTTTCTCCAGCCAGCTTGTTGCTCTCTTCCAGGATAGTATTTATAGTGAAATCTATCTCCAGCCTGCCATCACCACTTTTTACAAAAACTCCGCCGATCAGGCGGTCAACGGCCTCAATTTTATAAGTAGCCTCATTCCTGAAAAACTTTATAGTCCGTAAAATAACTTCCCGCTGGTTTTCAATATCATTCCTGCTAAAACTAAAACTCACAAATTGGTCATCAGAAAACTTGGATAATATTTGTTTTATGGCTTCCTTTAAAAATTCCACATATTCTGCTGTACCAATAAAAGTCCTGGTTCTTTTCTTAACTTCATCCATGATCCTTTCGGCAAATTCCTGCCTCTTTTTCAGCACTGCCAGATGCATGGCAGACCGGGTCTTTAAAATAATCTGCTGCTTTTTGGTCTCGGCATCTTTTGTGGCTCTCGCCACTACAGTCCTTTTTCTTTCTTCGTTATCCTTTATAATTGTAGTTTTCCGGCTTTCATAATTTTCCACCAGCTTTTTTTGTTTTTGCTGAAAGTCAAGTTCTATTCTCTCTATAACCACCTTAGTGAAAAGGGAAATTTTATCTTCAATAGTACTGGACATATCATTCACCTCAAATCTTAAGTCCTATGGATTCCCTTATATACCTGGTTAAAAAGTCGGGAGGCCGCCTGGTGCCGTGCCTATCGGGAATCTCAACTATTATGGGAAGACTGCGTGAAAGTTTCATTTTGTTTAGTTCCAGCTGAACCCTTTCCGCTAATAGCTCGGTTATGAGAAGAATTCCTATATCCCGCTTTTCCTTTACCTTTGCCAATTCTTTCAATATTTCTTCCCTTTCGTGGACTACAACTCCTTCTACACCAGATAACCTCATGCCGGTTAAGGTATGGGTATTGTCGCTTAATATAAAGACTTTCATACGGATCCCTCTAAATTCTACCCAGTATCATGATTGAAACAATCAGCCCATATATGGCAATACCTTCGGCTAAGCCCACAAATATAAGGGTTTTACCCAAAATATTCGGGTCCTCCGAAACAGCTCCCAGGGCCGAGGAGCCTACGGCACCCACGGCATAACCTGCGCCAATAGTGGCAAGTCCGGTAGAAAGTGCTGCTGCTATAAACCCCATTCCCGATGAAGAATTTTCCGAAGATTCAGCACTGGCGATATCCGGTATCAAGAAAAACAGGAAAGCCGCTACCAGTGCAACATAAGTCAATACACCGGCTTTTACTAATTTTCTGATCCTTTTTAGATCAGCTTTATCTTTCTTTAAATAAATATAGAACCCTGCTGCCACGGTCAATCCCGATATGGCCATAGCGATAAACAATACTGCATACATTCTTAAAACCCCCATTTCAAATTTATAATGTTGTAAAGTTATATTTTCCGATACCAAGAGAAATAATCCTTTTATGGTATAAATTTATTCTCTTACCGACAGATGATCTATCTTTTATTTTTACCGGGACGTATTCTATACCATCTCCCCGGTAATATTTGGTAAAGAGCTCGTAATATTCCAGCCTCAAAGCCTGAATAAATACTATCAGTCCCTCTAAAGTGATAATTACTATATTTCCCAATACCAATACCGCTATATTCCCCCATGAGGTGCTCATCATCCTGGCCAAGGTAACAAAGGCTATATAAAGTCCGACATGGTTCAAGGCAAAAGCTCCCACCCTTAGAAAGGAGATGGTATTGGAAAGCATGGAAAGAAGAGTCTCTATTACTCCAAACCCCTCTTCTATATAATAATTTGCCGGAGATTCTCTGTAGAGCTTATCAGTATGGGTTAGCTTGTTAGATAGAGGCTGTTTAAATAACATCAAAAGAAGAAGGCCAACCATAATATAAACCAATGCCGCTGATATATTACTGTGGGAAACGACAACTCGAAATATTGTATATAACAATATCAGGTAAAAGACAAGTCCTACTGCACCATTTCTGCCGAAAAGACCTTCTTCCAGGTTTTTTTCCAGGATGGAATTTATTATATTGTATATATAACTACTTAAGATAAGTACTATACCAAAAACCACTGCTGCCACCAGCATGGCATTGATGTTTGCCATAGGCCTGATGATAAGCGGTGATAGGATTTCCTCGGAGCCGAAAACACTGCCGTAAATGAAACCAAAAACGGTGGAACTTAATCCTATCCTGCTCAAAATTCCTCCCAGGCCAGTCCTCTTCCATACAAGTTCTAAAATAAGACCGGTAAAAAGCAGTATAAGCCCCTGGCCCACATCACCAAACATCGCTCCAAAGAGAAGCATGTAGGTCAAACCAAAAAAGGCCGTAGGGTCTTTTTCACGGTAAGCCGGGGTGCCATACATCTTCACCAAGGTTTCAAAAGGTCTAACTAACCTTATATTACTAAGTTTTGTGGGCGGGGTTATGCCCGAACCAGGTTTATTTACATCATCCACCAAAATGATAACCTCACTCCCGAACTGGCTTTCCAGTTCGCTTTTCAGCTTGGACACACCACTGACAGGCACAAAGCCAAACATGAAAAATAATTTATCACCTATGGCAATCTCTGATTTAAGTTCTTCGATTTTTTTCTCCATTTCCAGTCTGGAATAACCTTTTTTTAATTCTTCAATGTATTTTAACTTATAATCTTCCAGAGATTCTTTAAGAGATTCTATAACCTTTTGGTCCTCACCTATACTTTTGGTAAGCTCCTCCATAACTTCTGCGGCAGTGCCCCTAAACTCTCTGGGTATGGCCAGAATAGTATAATTAAGAGAACTAAAAATCTTCTCCAGGGTTTCCTCCAGGTTTGCTGGAGTTATGGAAGCCACTATGACATATTTACCTTCCACCGCCACCTTTAATACTACTGCTGGTATATTCTCGTAATTCTTCTTGAGCTTATCGTAATTTTCTCTGGAAATCCTTATAAGCTTGAATACCAGATATTTCATGTAAATAAACCGGCTTATATCTAAACTAAACCTCGACAGATATTTAAGGTTGTTAACGTACTCTCTTTTTTTATCGATTAAGCGCGCTTTTTCTTCTATCTCATTGGCAGTGGAGCTGACCTTAGCGTAGATGTCCGAAAATTGCTTCATAAAGTCATCATAGTCATAATCCTGACCCAAAAATTCCATTCTTAATTGGGGCTTTATATTAAAAAGATTTAGTAATAATTTTACCAATTCTTCGCCTTTAGTAAAATCCCGCTTTGAAGAATAGGGCCTTAGGAAAGGTTCTTCTTCCAGGGCTTCTATGTTTTTCTCACTGGGAGGCAGGAAAAAATCGGTGGAATTCACTCTGACCAGAGCGTTTATCATGTGCATACTCCCGTTTAAAGCCACCAAACGTAAAACCCGGTTTAAAAGAGTTTTTTTACCTATAATTCCTATAATTTTCATTTTTTCTACACTCATAAAAACGTCTCCTTGAACTTATGCCGCTTTCACCAGAAATTTTCTGGCTTCTTCCGGTGGCAGGTCATATCTTATACTCTCTATGATTGAAATAATATCCTTTATTTCAAATTCAAGCAACCACACATATCCTATGGTTTGGATTATACTCATAGGGAGCTTACGGGTTAGCGCCTTTAGTTTATAATACATAAACCTGTTTATGCGCCTTTCCATATATATATTCGTGGATTTCTCTTCTTCTTTAAACAGAAAACCATAGACCGAATCTATGGTCATCCTGTAGAGCTCCTCAAGGTTCTTGGTATAACACATGTCCTTGCGGTCCGCAAAAGTCAGTTTATCTCCAAAATTTATGGTGTAGTTTAAAAGCTCTTCGGGTGACAGGTTGTAAAATTTTTTGCCCCGGTATATCCACTGAATATTATACAGGTCGGCTACCATGCCTTCCCATTTCTTCAGTATTTTTCTGTCTTCTCCGGATATATTTAGCCTTCGGCTTTGAATGATGTTAAAATAACCCATGTCCAGAGCCATCTCAAACCTGAAGAGGTTTTCTCGCCTGCCATCTACCAAGGGGATCAAGAACTCAAAAAACTCCGAACCTTCCAAAGAATATATCAAGTCCCTAATAGTCCTTGATTTAAAAAGCCTCTTAGGGCTAACTCGGCTGTATTTTCCTAAAAAGTAGAGGGATTTTTTAATAGTTTCCGGCTTCTTGCCGTTGAAAATACTTCTGGCCAGAACTTTTAAATCTTCTATCTCGTATTTTATATAAAGCGAACGGATAAGATCCTTATAATCATCCCGGAAATAATGTATCAGTTTATCCATGTTTTTGATCATATTGCGCTTCAGAATGTCTTCCAGGTCTCTCCTGCTGACAGTGTCCAGGTGAATTTCTCCTAATATCTTGCCATAAGAAATGTCCTCTTTTAAATAGCGGGCTACATCTGCCACGGACTTCTTCTTAAGCATGTTCAAGTAGTCTTCCCGCTTCAAAAATTCTTTTTCCAGCGCCCTTATCTTGGTATTTATGGCTGCATATATAGTAACCTTATCCATGGCTCTCCCTGTTAATATCAAAAATCCGCTTTAATATTTCATCAGTAATATTTTTCAGGGATTTTTCAAATTCCCGCTCCATGTTCTCCAGGACTTTCTTGGTATTCAACTTCAACTGGTCAACTTCCTGTTGCGCTTCTTGGAGTATCTTTTGTGCAGTTTTCTTAGTTTCGTCTTCTATCTGGCTTGCATAATCCTTGAGTATTTCCCGTTCTTCTTCTTTGTATCGGTGTTCCAGTTCCACCAGCTGTTTTTTTCTTCCTGTGCTTATATCAGCTGCTCTGGTATCGAGCTCGATGAGCTCCTCTATGATAGTTTGCTCTTCCAAAATACCACCTTCTTTAAAGTTTTAAAATTCTCCAAAAAGTCTTTAAAACCTGCCCGTAGGGGACAGACCAATTTAAAAATCAATTATCGTTTAACTAAGATTTAAGTATATTACTACTCTGTTACAAAGTCAATTATCGAGAAAGAAGTGTTATTTAAAAATCAAAAGTGAACTCTTAGAAATAACTTAAAATTATAATCATATAGGATTAAAAAGTAACATTCCTAGCATATGTGATGTTTGTCCGAAGGGCGAATGTGGCAAAGCCCGGAGCGAAGTGGAACACATATGCTCTGTTATTCACTGTTGCTACTTTTTTGTTCTATTCTAATTAAAGTGATAAAAGATGCAAAAATTGTGGATAATAGCTGTAAGAATGGTGAAATAAATATCATTAGGATTGACCAACCAATAAAACTTACTTTAGGGTCATAGAGAATAAAAGGATGTCCAAAATTTTGAAAATCAGACCTGGGATCAAAAAGCATTGGAATTGTTCTCCCCCAGATAACAATCATTAGTATAAAAGTGAAAACTGATGCCAGGAAGGACAATTTCAAAATTTGATAAAACATTAAATGGGAATATTCCATGGATGTACAGATTCTTTTAACAATATACCAGCCAAGTGGGAATCCAAATAATATGCAAAAAATTGGAACGCCCATACCCACTCCAACACATATTATCTCGATAAGTATGTATAAAATAACGACAACTTTTGCATCAAGTTTTAATAATTTCTCCGTCATATTGCTATCTATATTCCTTTTGCGTGACAAGGGATGTCCCCTTGTCTTACTTGTCTTACCTAGCATATCTTTGCCATATTGCAAGACCCCCTATAGCCGCTTTTACATTAGATTAATCAAGAAAAGTAATATGGGGAGTGACAAAACTAAACCAAGGGTGGTAAATACCCAGCAAGAATTTGCCAAGTCCAGATTTAACCCATACAGCGAAGGTGGTATCAGAGAATGAAAGGCAACGGGAGCTGAAGAAAGAATGAGAATTACCTTGAGCGGCAAACCATCATTGATTTGATGGTAACCCAGTAAAAAACCGATGGAAACCATGACAGCTGGCGCAATTAAAAATTTAATACCGGTAATTAAAATAGATTCTTTTAGGTACTGTCTTACTTTATTAAACTTCATGGAAAGACCTATTGAAATCAATAATAAAATGGTACTTGTTGGAATAAAAAAATAAATAATCGTGGTATAAAATACAGGCCTTACTAATCCTGATGCATTGAAGCTTAATCCAATGATAATGGAAGCCAGCCCAACCAGAATAAAGGCATCTTTGAGCATCACTTTCAAATCAAAAATATTTTGATTTTGTTGCTTGTCCTTCATCGAATAATATTTGGCAATGGAAAAACCGATTGCATAATAGGTGATTTGTGTTAAAAGGGTGTATAAAGGAACCAGTTTATATCCTTCTTCTCCTAAAAATAGGAAGCAGGTTAATCCTCCGATATTGATCAAATTACTAAAAAACCCGCAACAAAAAAATGAACCTGTATCTTTATTGTCCAGATGGATGCGTCTGGCAATCAATATGGCAATTGTTCCGCCCAGAATGAGATTAAAAATACCCAACAGTGGAAAAAAAAGAAGTTTTATCTGATGAAAATCCATTGTCCAGTAAACTCCGATATAAGTGATGGGGACAAAAAATAATATGGCTGATTTTTGGAGGAATTTTCTTATTTTCTCTAAAGGAAAAGGCAAGCTTAGAATGGATTTATTCACTAAAAGTTGTATTAAATATCCTGTTGCTAAACTGATAAAGATAATTAAAAAAGAAGTCACTAATTGCTTGACCATTAGAAAATGCTCCTCTTATTGTTTATGATGATGTCAAAGGGTTAGCCAAGACTGGCAGCAATGTTTTTTTCTCTTGATTATAAAATAAATCCTCTATTTTTGCTTCATGGTACAATTAGTAAAATATCATATCATAAAATGGTCTTTTTTAAAAATTAATTTTAATACTCCGGTAACTTCCTTCTGAAAATCTCCTTTGTCAAGCACGAAAGATTTTATAAGTTTTGTGTCTGCAATACATCCTTCAATATTACCCCATTTTCTTTATCTCGGTTATGTCGCAAGACTCCTTATATCTCGAAAAAAGAGTTTTTTAGCTATTGACAAATCATTCCTCTAAGCTATAATACAATTGTAAGATAAGCTTGTTAATTTAGATCGGGATGCCGGTCGGTAAAAAGTCTCCTGTAAAAGGAGACTTTTTATTTTAAAGAGATAAGCCCTGCAATAAACCAGCTATTTTTTTCTATAGTTTAGCTTTCCATTTTACGAAGTCTTTCTTTGGGACATCTATCTATAATAATACTTAAAGCCTCAACCATTCGGTTAAGAACTCCTCAGACCCTATAGATTTTCCGGGAAAAGCTACCGAATTATTGAGCTAGTATACCTTCCCAATTTATCTAATTTAAAAGTAAATATTAATTATCTAAGAAAATGGGTGTCCCTATTATATTCCTATTTATTATGGGTTGCGTCCTTCATCACGCCATACTTCTCACCCATAAGAAGATGAATATCTGACGCCGCCGTCATTTCAAATCCGGCACTTTCCTGGAAAAGCATAACGAAATCAGACCCTCCAAACAGGAAATTCCCGAGCATGTCGCCCTTCTCGTGAGTAGCTCCCACCTTCACATCATCCTCAAAATTGACAGAAGACACCTGGGCATACCCATGGGAATAAGTGCCACTAACCCATATTTTCCCGTATCCACTATTACATAACCACGGGTCTGAGAAAACTGCCAACCTGTTGAATCGATTGGAATATATCTGCCTTGTTCTGCACTCCACGCCACCTCTAAAGCAATATTTTGCACTATGATTTTCTTTTCTTTGATTGTTCCGCCAACAGCGAAATGATAACGGTGGTAGTCAAATACATTCAGGAAAGTGTGGGTGAGCACGCCATTGGCAAAGGCATCCTTGTACTGACTATCCTCACCAAGCAAATCCTTGATGCTGTAATAACGCACAAGTTTGACTTGCAATCCGTCTTCTACCCGGATGTTTGAATCATCATCAATTGCCCACACTCCCTGAGGGACGGAATCAGCCGGTGAAACAACGACTGTCGGGTCACTCGGCGAAGCGATAGGCCGCGCACTAGGCGACTTTAAATATCTGGAGAAAAACCGGTTAAACGTGTCCCAGTTAGATGAAGATTCATACCACCCTTTCTGTAAACCGAAGCTCGGGTCGTTATAAAACCCCTGATAAGTTTTTTGGTTCCAAGAATTTTCGGTATCAAGGAACGCTCCCCAAACTTTGGCAAAATCGCACAACCATGAGGAAAAAGGTGTGTAAAACTGAATCGTATTCCTGTACAGACCCTTGTTTTTTAATTCAGGCAGGGGTTGGTCAACCAGAAAATAAAAGTAACAGAGGCTTTGTAATATTTGGTCACGTATAAGATCTGACGGATTCTCAAGTATTTCGTGCGGTATAAGCTCTGATGTACTGTCTATGAAATCATAATAGCCCGACAAGCTCTGAGCAGGATTCGTTTTCGGATCGGGATTTATTTTTTTGGCTTCTGCGATGGATGTTTCCAACATGTCCCGGATTTCCGGATTTTTCTCAAATAAATCTATGAGCTCTCGAGTTATCGGCTTATAACTATCATCCCCTATACAGACTGCACTTAAAGTAAAGATCGATACTGCCAATACTATTATTGCTAAAAATGCTAAATAAAGTTTCACCTTAGAAATCGTTCTTTTCATTTGTCTAATCTCCTTTTAAATTATTTTTAATATAAATTTCGCCTAACCTAAAAAGTATTAAAAACAGGGGGACGGTTCTTTGTTTCATGTCCTTAAGATTTTATTTTGCGAAAATCCGGTCAATCCGGATAATTGCCTTAATGAACTGCCATCGAGTTCTTTTAAATATTTAAAAATCC
>Ga0208046_1000062_pt1 | contig 20688 bp, 18 predicted proteins | sample PL_2010_300m_FD_184161 | JGI IMG/M metagenome (GOLD analysis project Ga0208046, IMG submission 184161) | Freshwater microbial communities from Powell Lake, British Columbia, Canada to study Microbial Dark Matter (Phase II) - PL_2010_300m... | ecosystem: Environmental > Aquatic > Freshwater >... | reverse complement strand
TATCAAACATTTGTAGGAGCAATTTTAATCATAGCGGCAACCATCAATCTTAAACTTAGACATTTAGAGATGTAAATGGGCGGCGGGACGAAGCAATCTCGACGAGATTACCACGCTTCGATAAATCGAAGTTCGCAATGACATAAGGTGAAGGAGGGTCATAATTTATGCAAGAAGTTACCTCATTAGCAAAAATGGTAGATATAGTAAAGAATTTTAGAGCAGTCCAGGCCTTAAAAAAGGTAAACCTTGAGATTCGACAGGGAGAAATTTTAGGGCTGTTAGGAGATAATGGGGCAGGTAAATCTACTCTTATAAAAGTCCTTGCCGGTGTTTTTCCACCCGATAGAGGTGAAATTTTTTTTGAAGGTGGTCGGGTCAATTTTTCATCCCCAAAAGATGCAAGAGCAATGGGGATTGAAACAGTTCATCAGGCACTATCTTTGGTAGATATAATGAGTATCTCCAGGAACTTTTTCTTGGGAAGAGAGCCAATCAAAAAGATAGGCCCAGTGTGTTTACTTGATAAAAAAAAGATGAACGAAGAATGCGAAAAGGCGGTTACGGGGTTAGGCGTAAGGGTAAGATCTCCAAATGAATTTGTATCGATTTTATCCGGAGGAGAGAGACAGGCAATATCTATAGGAAGAGCTATGCATTTTAAAGTCAAACTCCTTATCCTTGATGAGCCTCTTGCGGCTTTATCGGTTAGAGAAACCAGAGAAGTGCTTAGACAGGTAGAAAAAGCAAGAGAGTCAGGAGTTTCAGTTATTTTTATCACTCACAATGTTTATCATGTTTATCCTGTTGCGGAAAGATTTGTGATGATGGATAGGGGGATAAAAATAGGAGAAGTGTATAAAAAAGATGCCAGTCCGGAAGATATTATAGAGATAATAGCTACTGGAAAGATGTCAAAGACATTAGAAACTTGAAAATTAGAGTAAAAGTTACTAATTTATCTCATATTTTTTAGGAGATGCACTAATGAATTCGCGAGAAAGGGTAAGAAAAGCCATTAATCATCAAGAAACTGACCGTGTCCCTCTTGATTTAGGTTCAACTTTGGTGACTGGAATCCAGGCAAGTACTTACGCTAAGTTAAGGCAGGCTCTGGGTTTAAAAGATAAATTAGTAAAAATAGCCGATCCTTTTCAGATGCTTGGTGAAGTTGACCTGGAAGTAATCGAGAAATTAGGGATTGATACCATAGGATTATGGCTTCCTACCAATGTATTTGGATTTAAAAATGAGAGATGGAAACCCTGGAAGCTATTTGATGGTACCAAGGTATTAGTGCCTGAAAAATTTACCACTAAACAAGATGATGAGGGAAATGTTTTTCTCTATCCTCGGGGAGATGTCTCAGTTCCTCCCTGTGCGAAGATGCCTCAAAGTGGTTATTATTTTGACCCTTTAGTACGTCAGGAACCCCTTGATGAAAAAAACTTAAATCCGGAGGATTGGGCAAACCAGCAGTACTCAATTTTTTCTGAAGAAACATTAAGATATTTAGAGAAGAAAGCGGATGAACTATATAAAAATACAGACCTTTGTATTGTCGGAGAGTTTATAGATGCAAGCTTTGGAGATATTTCTATGGTGCCAGGCCCAGCCATTAAAAATCCCAAGGGGATCAGAGATCCGCTAAGATGGATTACCGCTCATATTGAATATCCCGATTATATTAAGGGAATCTTTGAATTACAATGTGAAATAGCACTGAAAAACTTGAAACTCTCTTATGAAGCAGTAGGAAACAAGATAGATGTAATTTATGTTAGCGGAACAGATTTTGGGACTCAAAATGCCCCCTTTATATCACCTGAAATGTATCGGGAGTTTTATAAACCCTTTCATAAGAGGATAAATGATTGGATTCACAAGAATACACCATGGAAGACTTTTTATCATAGTTGTGGCTCTATTGCAGTTTTTTTAGATGACTTTGTAGAGGTTGGAGTGGATATTTTAAATCCGGTTCAGACCTCAGCCAAGGATATGGATCCCAAAATGCTAAAGGAAAAGTATGGAGATAAATTGGTTTTCTGGGGCGGTGGAATAGATACACAGAAGACACTTCCCTTTGGTACCCCGGAGGAGGTAAGAAAGGAAGTCAATGAGCGCTGCCAGATATTTGGGAAGGGAGGAGGTTTTGTATTTAATACTATTCACAACATTCAGTCAAAAGTGCCCATTGAAAATCTTATGGCTATGTTTCAAACTATAAGGGAATTTAAATTTTAATAAAAATATTAAAAATGATTTAATTATAGAGGAGTGAAAGTTTAATTCTCCCAGATTAAAACCTCTAAATTTATTAGAAGATTTTTTGAAAATAGGAATTTATTATTCATTTTATTTATCTTTTTAAGTTCTACGGATGGAATATTTATATAAAATTGAAAAGCAGAAAAGGAGATAATTATGGAAAAAGTTAATATAGGTATCATTGGTGTTGGCAGAATAGGAAGATTACATGCCCGCAATTTAAAATATCAGATTCCCGGGTCAAAGGTGTTAGCAGTTGCTGATATATTTGAAAAGAGTGCCAGGGAAACAGCCTCTCAATTAGAAATATCTATTGCTGAAAAAGATTATCGGGTTTTATTGGAAAATAAGGATATTGATGCAGTGGTAATTTGTTCATCTACTGATACCCATGCTCAAATAATTTCCGAAGCAGCCCAGGCGGGGAAGCATATTTTCTGCGAAAAACCTATCGCTTTAGATATAGATAAAATTGACCAGGCTATAACGGCAGTCAAAAATACAGGAGTAAAATTGCAGGTGGGATTTAATCGCCGATTTGATCCCAGTTTTAAAAAAGCAAAAGAGCTGGTGGCGAAAGGAACAATTGGAACCCCTCATTTAGTAAGAATAACCAGCAGGGATCCTGAACCACCGCCAATCAGTTATGTTAAAGTATCAGGGGGAATCTTTTTGGATATGATGATTCACGATTTTGATATGGCCCGCTATCTTTTAGATCAAGAAGTAGTGGAGTTAATGGCAGTGGGTAGCTGCCTGGTAGACCCGGCTATTGGAGAGGCAGGAGACATTGATACCGCTATAGTTACTTTGAAATACGAAGGTGGTGCCTGGGGAACTATCGATAACAGTCGAAAAGCAGTTTATGGCTATGACCAGCGTATAGAAATATTTGGTTCAGAAGGATGTGTAATGGTGGGAAATCCCAGACCAACAGAGGTAATTATTAATAGTGCTAAGGATACTATAAGTGATAAACCTCTTTATTTTTTCATAGAACGTTATCAAGATGCCTATTTGGCTGAAATGGAAGAATTTATCAAATGCGTTCAGGAAAACAGAGAGCCATCAGTAGGTGGATTCGATGGTAAAATCTCTGTCCAGATGGGGTATGCCGCCAAAGAATCTCTAAGTAAGGGTTGTTTTGTAAAAATAAGCAAGTAAAAATTAGGGAGAAGAAAGGGAAGTTAGGATAAATTATGAATACTACTATTAAGGATGTAGCAGAATTAGCGGCAGTTCATCCCTCTACGGTATCCAGGGTAGTAAATAATGATTCTCGGATTAGTGAAAAAACCAAAGAGAAGGTTCTTTTGATAATTAAAAAATTAGGATATACTCCCAATGCCATTGCCCGAGGATTAAAAATTAAAAGGACTTACACCCTGGGGATGTTGATTCCTGATATTACCAATCCTTTTTTCGCGGAGATAGCCCGAGGAGTGGAGGATACGGCAAATAAAAATAATTTTAATGTTATATTGTGCAATACTGATGATAAACTAAAAAAAGAGAGAACCTATTTAGAAATATTACGGGGGAAGAGGGTCGATGGTTTAATTTTGGGAACAGCCCATATTAAAGACAAGAGCATCTTAGAATTAGAGAAGAAAAAATTTCCCTATATATTAGTTTCTCGAAATATCGAAGGGTTGGATAAGAACTGTATAATCGTCGATGATGTAGAAGGTGGAATGATGGCTACTGAATATTTGATTAAGCTGGGTCATCGTCGAATTGCACATATCACTGGTCCTCTTAAGACAAGGTCAGCGCTTAATAGATTAAAAGGATATAAATTAGCATTAAAAAAACATAAGATTGAATACAGGAGTGAATTAGTAGGAGAAGGTGATTTTAAAATAAAAGGTGGCTATCAGGGTATGAAGAGATTTTTAAAATTAACTGAACCGCCTAGTGCAATATTTGCTGCCAATGATCTGCTTGCTTTGGGAGCTATGCAGGCTATTCAAAAAAAGAATTTCCATATCCCGGAAGATTTTTCAGTAATAGGTTTTAATGACATTGAATTAGCATCTTTTGTCTATCCTGCGTTATCCACTATTCGTCAACCGATGCTGGAGATGGGAGCATTAGCAGTGAAGATGTTATTAAGAATAATAGAGGAGGGAGAATTTGATCAAAGAAAAATAGTGTTAAAACCTAAATTAATCATAAGAGAATCTTGTATAAAAATAAGTAAAATATAAACATAAGAAATAAATCATTAAATTAAAATTAAAAAAAAGGAGAAACAAAAATGAAAACTGTTACTTTGTGTGCTGGTTGGCAGCCTAAGCCAGATTTTAAATTAGGAGCAAAAGATATTGACGGGAAACTTACTTATTTAGGAAGCAAAGTTTGGAAAAATCCGGAGATTAAAATAGTGGAGAAAGATGTTCCTAAAATTGGACCTACTGAGGTTTTAATCAAAGTTAAAGCCTGCGGAATCTGTGGTAGTGATGTCCACATGGCTCAACCAGATGATGATGGTTATATCTGGTATCCGGGGCTTACCGCTTTTCCGGCGACTTTGGGTCATGAATTTTCAGGCGTAGTAGTGGAGGCGGGTGAACAAGCCATTAACAAAAGAACGGGGAAAAAATTCGAAGAAGGAGAGGCGGTAACTGCAGAAGAAATGTTCTGGTGTGCCTCTTGCCGACCCTGTGCCGACGGCTACCCCAACCACTGCGAGAAATTACAGGAAATTGGTTTTAGTTGCGATGGTGCTTTTGCGGAGTATGTTAAAGTTGATTCCCGCTATATTTGGAGTCTGGAAGAATTAAAGAGAGTTTACAAGGGTGATAACCTGTTTCTGGCCGGTAGTTTAGTTGAACCTACTTCGGTAGCCTATAATGCGATAATAGAGCGAGGAGGAGGGATAAGACCCGGAGATAATGCGGTAATCTTAGGAGGAGGGCCTATCGGTCTTGCCGCAGTTGCTATAATGAAAAAAGCCGGAGCCTCAAATGTAATTCTCTCTGAACCTTCTGAATCAAGAGCAAAATTAGGCATACTAATGGGCGCAGATCATATCATAAATCCAATTAAAGAAAATTTTGCTCAAAGAGTGTTAGATATAACCGGTGGTTTAGGAGCTAAGCTATATTTAGAAGCAACCGGTTTACCTGATGTAGTTTGGGAAGGAATTGAACAAGCTATTTGGGAAGGTAAAATGATTAATAGTACGGTGGTGATCGTTGCCCGTGCAGACAAGAAGATTCCGGTAACCGGAGAAGTATTCCAGGTAAGAAGGGCTTCTATCGTTGGTTCTCAAGGTCATTCTGGTCATGGAACATTCCCCAGAGTTATAAGTTCAATGGCTTCCGGGATGGACATGACTCCATTGATTACCAAAAAGATAACTTTAGACGAAGTTCCGGAAAATATAGTCTTATTGCGGACTAATAGAACAGAATGTAAAATTACCTGTGAGTTTAAATAAATTAAGGAAAGGAGATAACGAAATGTCTGATAAAAAAAATGAAAAATGGTTAACTACAGACTATCCTCAGATAATTTTTGAAAATACCCAGGTGGGTAGATTAAAAAAAGAATTATTTGATGCACCGATGAGTAAAATTGAGGAGATACTTAAAGAATACGAAACCCCTTCTCCTTCTGAATTAGGGAAAGCAGGTAGTTATATTCAAACTACTCCCCGTATGCATGTTATTGAAAACAGACGTAAAAATGATTTTGTCTTTGTTCCGGTAGGGTGTACCGAATGTCACGGTGATTATGCCAACACCGGTCTGGACACTTTTATGGTTACCCAGATTTGTGAAGGAGTACGCCGTTTTATAAAAAACAGGGATGGAGTTGGCTGCAGCCTGGCTCTACCTCCCTTAAATTATGGCGGACATCCTTATCATCATTGCGGTATGGCCGGTACTATTATTATGCCCGAAGATGTAGTAAGGGAAACTATGATTAACGTGATGTATGGACTTTGGAATGATGGTTTCCGCAAGCAAATGTGGGTTAATAATCATGGACAATTATGGATTTTAGAATCAGCCATACAGGAATTTTGTAAACGCTATCAATTACCCGGTATTTATCGAGTAATCGATTGGCATCGATCAATTAGAGAATTCTTTATTCCTATTGACCGGGAAGATAGTTTAACTACTGATTTTATTCATGCCGATGAAGCAGAAGCTTCAGTTGCCAAATTACTCTTCCCTGAGATGCTGGATATGAAGTATGCTGTAGACGCTGAAGGTGATTCGTTACTGCCTGGAGGTCATTTTGATACCTCGGTTGACCCTTATCATCGACCTCAAGGGTGGCAGCAAGGGGAAGGTCAATCTGCCATTGAAAGATCAGCTGTCCCGGAAGGAATAGTAGGCTGTCCGACTCGAGCGACTGCCGAGAAAGCGAAACGTCCCATCGCCGCTATTCTCAGATATTTAACTTTGGTTCATGATGAGATTATGGAAACCTATCCAGCAGGCAAAATACCTCCGGTAGAAAAAATTAGTTTGCGCGACCCCAAAGAGATGGAACCATTCTTAAAAGAACCGATGAGCGAAGGCTGGAAGTCTGTATTTGAGTTGCCTTATATCGGGCAGATAAATAGCTTATAGCGAATAGTAATTCGTATTGCGTATTGCGTATTGCGTGGAAAAAATAAGATTCAGGTGTAGGGGGAATAATCCGAATAATATTAGACAGAATCAATTCGAACCCTTTATATAACATTAATTTAAATTAAAAATGGGAGTATAGAACAATGAAAAAAAGTATAGTAGTTTCAAATACATCAACCATATTTTCAGCCTTGGATTTTAAAATAAACTTAGAAGAGAATATAAAAAAAATTGCGAGCCTGGGTTTTGACGGGGCTGAATTGCATGTTGGGAATCCCAAAGATTTAAATGTGGAAAATGTTGTTAAAGCAATAAAAGAAAATAATTTAGAAGTTCCCACTATAGGTACAGGGCAGGCCTACACGCAAGAGAGTTTGAGTTTTTCCGATTCCAATGAAATTGTTAGGAAAATGGCAGTTAAAAGAATAAAGGACCAAATAATTTTTGCTTCCCATTTTAATTCCCAGGTAACTATCGGCTCAATAATGGGAAAAATCGAAGAAGGTGTGAATAGAACAGAAGCTGAAGAGTGGACTGTTGATTGTTTGAGAAAATGTACAGAATTTGCAAAAGAGTACAATGTTCGACTTACTTTAGAGCCACTAAATAGATACGAGAGAAATTTTATAAATACCCTCAGTGAAGGAGTTGAATTTATTAAACGGGTAGGAACATCTAATTTAGGATTATTGGCAGATACTTTTCATATGAATATAGAAGAAGTTTCGATTTACGATAGCATTGTTCAAGCCAAAGAATATATTACCCATGTCCACTTTGCAGACAGTAACCGCTGGACTCCCGGCTTCGGTCATCTGGATTTTGCTAAGATAGTTCAGACTTTAAAAAGGATAGGTTACCAGGGACATGTATCAGCAGAGGCACTTCCTTTGCCTGATCCTGATAGCGCTGCTCGAATTACCGCTGAGACATTAAGTGAATTAGATATTAATTAATTGCATCTTTTACCATAAAATAATTTAAGAAAATAAGGAAAAAAATTTATACAAAAAGTTGACAAAACTTAAATTCGTCTTGTATAATAAGGGTATAGAAATGATTTCTATATTACAGAAATAATCCAAGGGAAACAAGATGGAAAAAGCAAACCCCAATTACCCCATAAAAGTTTTAGATAAAACCTTCTCCATTCTGGATATTTTGATTCAACATGGTTCCTCTATGCATATGACCGAAATCAGTAAAAAATTAGACCTCTATCCCAGCACCACTCACCGCATATTAGATACCCTAAAACACTGGGGTTACATAGAACAAGATCCCCATACCCAGAAATACCAATTAGGTCTGAAGGCATTAGAATTAGGTATGGCTAAACTTCACCAAATGGATCTGGTAAGAGAAGCTACTCCTTATTTAAAAGAATTAGTAAAGCAGTGTAATGAAACTGTTCATTTAGGAGTTTTAGAAGGAGGAGAAGTTCTTTACTTGGCCAAAGAGGAGTCTTCTCAAACTATAAGGATGATCTCTTACGTGGGCAAAAGAGCTCCCCTTCACTGTACCGCTTTAGGGAAGGTGCTGTTAGCCTATCTTTCAGCGGAAGAAAGAAAGAAGATATTGGGAGAAAAAGTGCTTCCTCGCCTTACCGAGAATACTATCACTGATAAAATGGAATTAGAAAAAGAACTTGGCAAAGTAAGAGAACAGGGTTTTGCCTTAGACCGAGAAGAAAACGAAAAAGATGTTCGCTGTGTAGCTGCCCCCATTAGGAATTATCTAGGGGAAGTAATAGCTGCCCTTAGTATTTCAAGTCCTATTTTCAGGATAGATAAAAATGCACAAAACAATCTAAAAGAAGCTCTTCTGGAGACAAGTAAAAAGATATCTAAAAGATTGGGATATAATGATAAATTGTTAAAAAGAATAATCTAATAATAGAAAAATAATTTTAGTTGTGAATAGAAGATGAATTAATATCTGATCAATATAAAGCATAAATTCAGTATACCTAATCTTAATAATAAAGATTACAGCAATAAATAGTATGTTTTTATAAAGGAGATTATTGATATGAATAAAATTCTTGAGAAAATCGGTGAACTGGGCATTGTCCCGGTAGTTAAAATCGAAAAAGCTGAAGACGCTCTCCCACTAGGAAAAGCACTTATAGATGGTGATCTTCCTATTGCTGAGATTACCTTCAGAACTTCTGCTGCAGAGGAGTCAATTAAAATCCTGGCCGGAGAACTCCCTAATCTTTTAGTGGGTGCAGGTACTGTATTAACCGTTGAACAGGTAAAAAAAGCAGTTTCTGCCGGCGCTCAATTTATTGTTTCCCCGGGTTTTAATCCAAGAGTAGTAGATTATTGTATAGAAAACAGCATTCCGATAACTCCGGGCATCAATAACCCCACCCAGATTGAGATGGCTCTGGAGAGAGGAATTGAGGTAGTAAAGTTTTTTCCTGCTGAAGCATCAGGAGGATTACCACTGCTCGAATCTATGTCGGCACCTTATTCCGGCATAAAGTTTATTCCCACCGGAGGGATTAACCTGAATAACTTAACTTCTTACCTGTCTAACAAAAAAGTACATGCCTGCGGAGGCAGTTGGATGGTAAAGGATAGCCTTATTTCTTCGGGCAATTTTAATGAGATTACCAGACTTACCAAAGAAGCGGTTTCAATAATGTTGGGTTTTGAATTTGCCCATCTGGGAATAAATGAGGAAAATGAGGATAAAGCCCTAAATTCTGCAAGCCTTCTTTTAAGCCTTTTTTATTTTCCTATAAAAGAGAGAACGAGTTCTATCTTTGCTGGTCCAGGTTTCGAGGTTATGAAAAAACAATATTTAGGAAAGCATGGTCATATTGCTATAGCTACTAACGATATTTACCGGGCAATAACCTACTTAAAAATGAAAGGCATTTCAGTTCTTCCGGAGACCGCTAAAGAAAAGGATGGTAAACTTAAAGCAGTTTATCTAGACCAAGAAGTATCCGGATTTGCCATTCATCTTTTGCAAAAATAGTTTTTTTAAAATGGAGGAAATCATGAAAAAGTATATTACCTTTGGTGAAATAATGTTGCGGCTTAAACCACCTAATTGGGAAAGGTTTTTTCAGAGACCTCTTTTAGAAGCTACTTTTGGAGGGGGGGAGGCAAATGTAGCCGTCGGACTAGCCCGATTTGGCTTGAATGCAGCCTATGTTTCTGTAATCCCCAATAACTCAATTGGAGATGCTTGTATTAGAGAACTAAGAAGACAGAATATTGATACCTCTCTTATGGTGAGAAAAGGAAACCGATTGGGTATCTACTTTTTGGAGGCCGGAGCTAACCAAAGACCTTCTGTGGTTATTTACGATCGTTCTCATTCCGCTATTGCCGAAGCAAGACCTGGTGACATTGATTGGGAAAAGGTATTTGATGGAGCAAGTTGGTTTCATATAACTGGAATTACTCCAGCTATTTCTCTTTCGGCCTCAGAGCTTTCCTTAGAGGCAGTCAAAAAAGCGAGAGAAAAAGGCATTATCGTTTCCTGTGATCTTAACTTTAGAAAAAATTTATGGCAATATGGGAAATCTGCTCCCGAGGTAATGGGGGAGCTAGCCAAATATGTGGATATTGCCTTGGGGAATGAAGAAGATTGTCAAAAATCTCTGGGGGTAAAAGTAAATATAGATGTAGAATCAGGTGAACTTCAAATTCAGCAGTATCAAGAATTAACTGATAAAGTTCTTAGTTTATATCCCCATCTCCAGAAAATTGCTCTCACTTTAAGGGAGAGCCATTCTGCAGATTACAATGGATGGTCTGCAGTAATTAATAATCGTAAAGAATTTCTTGTTTCCAAGAAGTATGAAATTCATAATATTGTAGATAGAGTAGGAGGAGGAGATGCTTTTGCCGCAGGCTTAATCTATGGTTTTGATAACTTAAACAGTGATAAAGAAGCTCTTGAATTTGCAGTTGCAGCATCTTGCCTTAAACATTCTATTCCTGGTGACTTGCCTCTGCTTTCGCTGAAAGAAGTAGAAAGTTTAATGGGAGGAGCTTCCTCCGGGCGAGTCCAGAGGTAAAAGGGAGTAATAAAAGTATAAAGCCGATACTCACCGGATGATTAGGACGAAATTTAGGTATGGCTTTACAGGGGAGGTGATAAGCTGAGAGAAATGATATAAAAAGTATATTTTTTAACTAACATTAGTAGTTCAAGGTTAAATAAAATAAATTAGGAGGAAAGATGAGATGAAAAAGTTAAGTATAATTTTATTAATAGCTGTAATATTAATATCGGTATGTTCTTTGATGGTATCAGCTCAGGCAAAATATGTGTTAAAATTTAACCATGTGTTATCACCCAACGAACCATATCATCAGGGTTTTCTCAATTGGGCTGAAAGGGTTAAAGAAAGAACAAATGGTGGATTGGAGATTCAAGTTTTCCATAGTGCACAGCTGGGTGTTGAAGAGGACATCATAGAACAGATCCGCCAGGGTGTTAATGTGGGACAGAATACCGATTCAGCACGCCTGGGAAATTATGTTCCCGGAATTGCAGTAATGAATGGTCCCTATTTTGTAAATAGTATTGAAGATGTTGTAAAACTAAGTCAGCTTCCTACTGTTAAACAATGGAATGAGGAATTGGCTACCGAATATGGGCTAAAGGTTCTTTCTTTTAATTGGGTGCAGGGTTTCAGACATTTTATGACCAACAAGCCTATCAGATCACCTGAAGACTTGAAGGGACTTCGTATCAGGACCCCCCCTGCTCCTATCTGGCAGGAATCTGTGAGAGCACTGGGTGCAGTACCCACAGCTATTAATTTCGGAGAGATCTATACGGCATTACAACAGAAAGCAGCGGACGGGGCGGAATTGGTTTATGCTAATATCTTTGGTGCCAATCTATTTGAGGTGCTGAAATATGTTAGCGAAACTAAGCATTTTCTGCTGATAAACTTTGAAGTGGTGAGTGCCAAATGGTTTGACAGCCTTCCTGAAGAATATCAGAAGATATTGGTTGAGGAATGTGATCGGGCCGGATTGGAAACTTCTTATGGAATGGAAGAAGGGATTCCGGATTTTAGAAAAAGAGCTCAAGAAAAAGGCATGACAATCATTCAAGATATTGATATAGAGGCATTCCAAGAAGCAGGAAAGGCTGCCTATGAAGTACTGGGTATTGCCGATGTCAGAGAACAGATCATTAAGGAATTAAAAGCTTTACCATAGGTGACATCTTGTTTTGTCTATCACTATAAACAACAGTTTTTGTGAAAATAAGAGGGCAAAGCTATTTACTAATATTGGAGTAAAGGTAAACATGCTTTGCCCTTATTTAATCAAAGTTGTATTGTTGTCTTATATAAATATTTTTATTATTGTCATTGTTTTTTTTCATACATAATTATGAAGTAAGCTTATAGTTTAACCCAGACGGGTAGATAAGCTAATAATTTTAGGTCCATGCGAAGGTTTGGTATCTTTGAATTTACCATAGTTTGCCTGACAGATAGGGGGGTATTTCTTTGAATAAATTTAAAAAAGCTTATGAATTTATCGGTCAAGCAGAAAATGTGTTAGCCAGCTTTTTTTTCATTGTTATGGTGTGTATCATATTTGCAGCAGGGTTCGGAAGGAGTATTGGTTATCCTATTGGATGGGCTATGGATACCTCGACCTTTCTTTTTGCTTGGGCTGTATTCTTTAGCGCCGATATTGCCATGAGGAAAAATCGGCATGTAAGTGTAGAAATATTAGTAAACAGATTACCCAAAAAAATTCAAAGTTATATTGCTTTACTTAATTATGTCATTATCGTTGTCTTTTTAGCTTTTCTGATTGTCTATGGAATCAAGCTTTGTTTTATTACCAGATTCAGGGCTTATCAGGGCATTCCCGGATTTAGTTATACCTGGGTTACCTTAAGTATTCCGGTTGGATGTACATCTCTTCTTATAACTATTCTGCTTAAAATGTGGAATTTGGTTAAAAGTGAGAAGATTCAAATATTTAAGATGAAATATAGAAATAAAGGATTATGAAGAATATGATTGATAAGACGATTAAATAATCCCGGGTACTTACTAAGGAGGAATAATAATGTTACTTGTCTTTCTTTTATTTGCTGTTTTTCTGTTGTTGGGGATGCCGGTAGCTTTTGCCATAGGAATATCGGGATTTGTTTTTTTTATCCAACAGCCAACCTTGCCTTTTACTATGCCGGTTCAAATAGTCCTTTCTCAAACCCAAAATTTCACTTTGCTTGCCATTCCTACATTTATCTTTGCCGGTAATTTGATGAATAACACCGGGATAACTAAAAGACTTGTCAGGTTATCTTCGGTTTTAGTCGGGCATAAACCCGGTGCTCTTGCCCAGACCAGTGTAGTAATGAGCACCCTAATGGGTGGTGTTTCAGGTTCGGCTATTGCTGATGCTTCTATGGAATCACGCATATTGGGACCGGATATGACTAAGCAGGGTTATGCCCGGGGTTATTCAGCCGGTATCAATGGTTATTCAGCTTTAATTACCATATCGATTCCACCAAGTATCGGTATGGTATTATACGGAAGTATTGGTGAAGTGTCCATTGGACGCCTTTTTGCAGGTGGAATTGTTCCCGGTCTTTTAATGATGCTTTTCTTAATGATTACCGTATCAATTACCGCTAAAAAAAGAGGTTATCTTCCGGAGAATAAAGAGAAAGCACCTCTAAAAGAGATAACGGTTACATTTCTTAGTAGTATCTGGGCAATTTTATTCCCGATCATCTTGTTAGTGAGTCTGAGAACTGGTCTATTGCTCCCTTCGGAAGCCGGAGCTCTTGCTTCTGTCTATGCCTTTGCTGTAGGCTTGGTTGTTTATCGTGAATTAACCTGGGAAAAATTTAAAAATGCTATTTATGATACCATATTAGATGTTGGAATGATTATGTTTTTGATAGCCATGTCAGGTTTAATTAGTTATGGAATCACCTGGGAGATGTTACCGCAATTTCTATCTCAATATCTTTTAGGATTAAGTGAAAATCCTCTAATTATTACCTTAATTATTTTACTATTTCTCTTATTATTGGGAACTGTGATGGATTCAACAGTTATTATCTTATTATTGACTTCGATCCTTGTTCCCATTATGAAAGAACTGGGCGTAGATTTAGTATATTTTGGTGTTATCATGGTTATCACTTGTGCAATTGGTCTGTTGACTCCACCGGTAGGTTTGGCAATGTATTCTGTTTGTTCAATCATGGATTGTTCTATAGGGGAATTTATGAAGGAAAGTTGGCCTTTTTTCTTAGCTGTAGTGTTTGTAGTCTTCTTATGTATGTTATTCCCGGATCTTGTTACTTTTATTCCCAATCTGATTTTTGGGTAAAATGAATACAATGAAGATTAGATAGAAACATAAACCATAAACATATCATTTGAAAAGGAGACTGCTCTATGTATAACAAAAAATTTAAAATCATCATTACCGATTGTGATCATCCGTCTGTGGAAATAGAAAAGAAAATATTGAGTGAAATTAATTCGGAGCTTACTCTGGAAACTTGTAAAACAGAAGAAGATGTAATAGCAGTAGCGTCAGATGCCGATGGAATCATCAATCAATATGCTCCCTTTACCAGGAAAGTGATTAAGTCATTAAATAGGTGTAAAATAATCGCTCGCTATGGGGTAGGAGTGGATAATATTGATGTTGAAGCGGCTACAGAACAACATATTATTGTAGCCAATGTTCCTGATTATTGCCTTGATGAAGTTTCCACACATGCTTTAGGCCTTATTCTAGCCAGTGCCAGAAAAATTATATTTCTGGATAGAAAGGTAAGAGAAAGAACATGGGATTTTAAAATAACAAAGCCACTTTTCAGGACACAGGGTAAAATACTGGGTCTTTTTGGTTTAGGCAGGATTGCCAGGATGGTGGCTCAAAAAGCTTTAGGATTTGGATTTAAAGTTATCGCTTTTGACCCTTATGTTTCTGAAGCAAATAGTAAAATAGAGATGGTTACACTTAAGCGTTTATTGTCTGATTCAGATTTTCTATCCATCCATGTCCCCTTAACGGATGAAACAAGACATTCTTTTAGTGAGAATAAGCTAAGAACTATGAAAAAAACTGCCTATCTGGTCAATACTTCACGCGGGCCTATTGTTGATGAAAAAGCGCTTTATGTAGCATTAAAGGAAAAATGGATTGCCGGTGCGGCTTTGGATGTAATGGAGAATGAACCACCCGATTGGGAAGACCCTCTATTAAAATTGGACAATGTAATTATTACACCCCATAGCTCTTTTTACTCAGAGGAATCCTATGTGGAGTTAAAGACTAAGGTTGCCGAGTCAGTTCGTTCAGTTTTACAAGGAGAATTACCCAGGGCAATGGTAAATCCCCAGGTAATAAAAAGAAAGATTCTATAAGGAGGTAGATAGATGAATTTAGTTGATAAAGTAGCCATAGTGACTGGTGCTGGTAGAGGCATAGGAAAGGCTATAGCTATTGCTTTAGCCCGGGAAGGGGCAAATGTAATTGTTAATGACGTTGATCTTCAGACAGCTGAGAAAGTAGCCAAAGAAATTAACTCTATGGATCAACAAGCTTTGGCCATCCAAGTAGATGTTTCAGACAGTAAAGAAGTTAATCGAATGGTACAATTAGTTATTAAAAAATTTAAACGAGTTGATATTTTGGTGAACAATGCTGCAATTATCAGGCGTGGTTTGATAGAGGATCTTAAGGAAGAAGATTGGGATAAAGTTATTGATGTAAATCTCAAAGGTGCTTTCAATTGTATGAAGGCAGTCGTGGGAATTATGAAAAAGCAGAGATATGGTAAAATAATAAATATTTCCTCTATTGCTGGAAAGGTTGGAGACCTTGCTTCTGCTCTTTGCTATGGAGCTTCTAAGGCAGGTATGACTTGCCTGGCGAAGTCGTTGGCCAGAGAATTGGCACCGTATAATATAAATGTAAATGTGGTTGCACCCCATGCTATTGAAACAGATATGAGCAAGGAATGGTCAGAAGAAAAAAGGAAAAATATTATTGCCAATATTCCTCTTGGCCGAATGGGGGAACCTGAGGATATTGCAGAAGCAGTAGTATTCCTGGTTTCAGACAAAGCAAAATTTATCACCGGAGAAGTACTGGATGTCAACGGTGGATATTTAATGGATTAATCTATGGACATTTGGAACAGACTATTTAATCCGAATTTAAAATCTTCTGTCCTGAATGCTCCTCAGACACTTGAGGTATTCAATTTTTTGTAGATCTTTACTGTAAAAATAAGGTAATTTTAACTAATAAGAACCTAAAATTGGTTATTTTTTCATGGCTTAATTAAAATTAGGGAGGTTTATAATTATGGAAAAGCCTATCCGCATTGGGATTGTTGGTAGTCGTTTTGCTGCCCAGTTTCATTATACCGCCTATCAGCGGGTAACTGGCATAGATGTCGAAGTAGTTGGAGTTACTTCACTTACCAGAGAACATCGTGAAGATTTTGCAAAAAAATGTGGAATAAAGGTTTTTGATTCCCTTGAAGATATGCTTCCCGAGGTAGATGTCATTGATGTTTGTACTCCAGGATATGCTCATGAGGAAGTTTCTATAGCTGCTTTGGAAGCAGGGAAGCATATAGTAGTTGAAAAGCCCTTTACCGGATACTTTGGTCCTTCTGGAGATAAGAGTTTTACAGGAAATAGATTCTCAAAAGAAAAAATGTTAGAAGAGGCGATTACCAGTGCGAGACGAATCATTGCAGCTGCCTTAAAGAATAAGAAAAAGATCTGTTATGCAGAAAATTGGATTTACGCTCCAGCAGTGCAGAAGGAAGCTGAAATTCTTACTAAAACCCAAGGACAGATACTATGGGCTTTAGGAGATCAATCACACTCAGGGAGCCTCTCTCCAGCATATGGGATTTGGAGGTTATCAGGAGGAGGATCGATTGTAGGTAAGAGTTGTCATCCCTTATCAGCTATACTTTACCTGAAACAGGTAGAAGGCCTTGTTCACAATGGCAAGGCGATTCGTCCGAAAGTGGTTAGTGCTCGAACTCATGAAATAACCCGAAACCCCAAATTTATCGATAAAGGTTTTCTAAGAACTGATTATGAGGATATCGAGGATTACGGTAATATCCACGTAATTTTTGATGATGGTATGATCGCTGATGTTTTTGCCTCAGAATTGGTAATGGGAGGTGCACATAATTGGCTGGAAATTTTTGCAAATAATCATAGGACTCGGTGTAATTTGAGCCCTACTAATATAATAGAATTTTATAATCCTCAAGAAGAACAAATGAAAGATGTCTACGTGATGGAGAAAATTGGAACCAAACAAGGTTGGTCCAATCCTTCACCGGATGAAAACTGGATGTTTGGTTACCCTCAGGAGATTCAAGATTTTATGGAAGCAATTGCCACCGGGCGGGAACCCAAGTCGGGAATGCTGGCAGCGAATGATATTGTAAGTGTTTTATATACGGCCTATATTTCAGCGGAACGTAAAGGAACTGAAGTAGAGATACCACTTGACTCTGCTATTTAAATACGAGGTCCCATAGAACGCCAGTAGTTTTTACAAAAAAGATTTTCTCTTGGGTTGGCCTACTTAATAAAAGAAATTAGATTAACTTCCTCATTGGGTGGAAAGATACTCAATTATGGGGAATATTAAAAAAAAGAATTTAATATTTCCATAATAGGAAGTCAAAAAAGATTTGGATAAAAGTTTAAAACCTCTAAGTAAGTTCAAGTGCATTTTATGTAAGGCGTTAAGTTCAGAAATGATTTTTTTATATGTGGGGTGTTTGTTTTTAAGTAAACTCTTCCTTAATTATAGAATGGTATATCCAAAAGAGTTTATTTATATTATTTTAGGAGAGCTTAATATGGTAAATAAAAATTTTAATTACAAAATTAATGATTCCCAGGGAACAAATATTGAACCTATCCTTATTAAAGATTTTGATCTTGAGAAATATCATGATTATGAATCTTCTTTAAGTGAAAGGTGTAAAGATTTCTGGAATAAGAAGAAGGGGGTAGCTGTTTACCGTAGATTTAGGGTTCCCCGGGTTTTTGCTTCGGCTTGTAAAGATATGAAAACCTCTCTTGAATTGCAGCTTGGTGCACTGAATGAAAGTATGAAATATAAAGCTGATATCCCAAATTTCCTCGAACCTTGGTATGGGATTGGAACAATCACCAGTGCCTTTGGAGTTGATTATATCTGGTACGAAAGACAGGCACCTGCTATTAATCCTTCTTTTAATAGTATAGAAGAGGTATTAAATTATCAATATCTTCCTGTAGAGAAAACAGAAATCGGAAAACATACCTTAGATATAATTGAATATTTTTTAGAAAAGACAGAAGGGAAAATTCCACTTTCTTTTGCCGATATACAATCACCTTTGGATATTGCCTCACTTCTTTTACCGATTGATAAATTATTTCTTGAGATGTACGATAATCCAGAGAAGTATACAAAACTGCTTTCCATTATAGTTGATTTATTATTAGATTTTACAAAAAAACAGCAGGAATTGATCGGTGATGCTTTAGTTTACCCTGGACATGGTTTTGCTAGTAGTCGGTATTTCAAGGGTATTGGCATGAGTGATGATAATACTGTAATGGTATCGAATGACTTTTATGAAAGATTTGAAATTCCTTTTAGGAAGAAAATAGGTTTAGAGTTTGGAGGTTATGTTTTTCATTCCTGTGGTAATTGGTCTAAAAAAATTTCTGTCATTAAAAAAATAAGTAACCTTGTTATGGTGGATGGTGCTTTTTCGGAAGAAACAGATCCAGATCCTAATGTAGTTGAACCTTTTGCCGAACAGTTTGTAAATACCGGAATAATTGTAAATGCCAGAATAGTGGGGGACATCCAGACTATAACGGAAACAGTAAAAAAACTTTGGAAACCCGGTATCAAATTAATAGTTGTAACTTATTGCAAGAGCCCGGACGAACAGAAGGAAGTTTATGAACGGATTCATGAAATCTGTTGTAATTAATTGCCGGAAAATTTGAAAATAGTGCTGCAAATTCAGAGGAATATAAATATATAAAACTGATTAATGTGTTACATAAAGGAAAAAGGAGAAGAGGAGAAATGACAGGTAGGGAAAGGATACTATCCGTATTAAGAGGAGATATACCTGATAGGGTCCCTGTAGGCTTATTTGTTCAAGAGGAGTATCTTAGTTGGTTTTTTCCAAATAAAAAAGTGATTGATAGGGTTACAGATGCAGTAGAGTGTGCCCGGATTTTAGAGTTTGATTTAATTACCAGAGATAGAAAATTTGAAACTCCCTATTTTATGAAAAAAAATTATAAAAATTGGGAAGTTGATGAGAAAATTAGAAGAGACAAGGGTATGCTCTATCGGATTATAGATATAACTACTCCAGATAGAACACTAAAACAGGTTGAAGCAGGTCCATATGACCAAAGAACAGTATCCGGAATTCATTTTTCAACAGTTAAATATTTGATTGAAGATGAAGGAGATTTTGAGATCTTCCAAAAGTATGTACCTGAGCTTGATTCAAAGACTATTTCCGAGATGAAGGAGAGGGCAAACTTTTCAAAGGAATTAATTGGTAATTTAGGTATTGCTGCTCCCTGGGGTTGGGGAGGAGTATTTAATCAGGCTGCAACCTATAGAAATATTCAAAACATATTAATGGATGCCTACCTTAATCAAGATTTCTATCGAGCCTATATGGAAAAGATGACGGAACTAATTATGAAAAGCAATGAGGCTTTAGCAGATACGAGTTTTGAATGTATCGGAATTCAGGGGAATATGGCCAATTCCGGGGTGGTCGGTGCAGATTTCTTCAATAAATATATTCTTCCTTATGAAAAAAAATTGGTAAAAACTATTCATGATGCAGGTAAGTTTACCTTATATCATAACTGCGGCAAGGCCAGGGTCTTACAGGAAAGCTATATCAAAATGGGTCTTGATATGTGGGAGACGGTTGCAGGATCACCTCAGGGGGATAATGATTTAAGGGAAACTAAGGAATTGATAGGTAATAAAATAACTATTTCCGGAAATCTGGATCAGGTAAATTTTATTAAAACAGCCAGTTTAGAAGAAATTGAACAAAAGGTTTCTGAACTGATACATATCGGGAAACCAGGAGGAAGGTATATATTTGCAGCATCCGATTTTTTGGAAAAGGGTACTCCTTTAGAAAATGTAAAAAAAATTATAGAGGTTGCTAAGAGAGAAGGGCGCTATTAAAAAATAGGTATTATCTTTTTTAGAAATGAGGAAAGATTTTGAGAGTGAATAGTAAACAATCAGAGAACTTTTTACCCGTTACTTTTGTTTTTCACCCCGAGTGGTGGTATAAAAACTATGGCTTGAGTTTTGAAAGAGATTTTTTCTATGACCTGGATACCCGGGTAGAGGCCGATTTAAGAATGCGTAAAATACTTAATGAACGTTTCGGTAAATATAATATAGAAAAAGAGGCTTACATAGAATCTCGACCCTGTATTGGGGCGGTTCATCTGGCAGCGGGATATATAATATCAGAGATGTTTGGCTGTGAGGTAAAATATACTAGAGATTCCTCACCACAGGTTATATCGAAAAATATATCTGATGAAAAAGCCGACGAGATTGAATCTGTAAATTTTAATAAAAACGAGACATTTCAAGAATTAAAAAAGTTGATTGAACAGCTTAAAAAGAAATTTGGTTACGTTATGGGTGATATAAATTGGCAGGGAGTTTTAAATGTAGCCCTAGATATCCGCGGAGATGAAATTTTTATCGATATGTTAAAGAATCCGAAACGAGCA
>Ga0208046_1000061_pt1 | contig 20849 bp, 19 predicted proteins | sample PL_2010_300m_FD_184161 | JGI IMG/M metagenome (GOLD analysis project Ga0208046, IMG submission 184161) | Freshwater microbial communities from Powell Lake, British Columbia, Canada to study Microbial Dark Matter (Phase II) - PL_2010_300m... | ecosystem: Environmental > Aquatic > Freshwater >... | reverse complement strand
GTAATGGACCTGCCCCTCGCGTGGCTTGACATCCTCCGGCCACGATACCGTCTGGACAAGCACACTGTTGTCATAGAGCATCAGCCGGTCGCGGGCGTTTGCCATCCTCAGTTTATCGCCGGATATGACATCGGGCACACGCGGGGAGCTGTCATACCATTCATAGTCAGGCAGCCGCCCGTGTGCCGTTTCAAAAGCGGCCGCGTCCCGTGCGATGGTGAGCGTGCCGTTGATTGTTGTGCCGGGGGGGAACCTGAACCCCTCTTTCCCATCTGAGACCGCGATCCCGTCAAGGGAACCGGTGCCAGAAAGTACCAGGTACTCATCCGCATCGTCATGCAGGTACGGGTCAGGGCAGAACTCAACAATCTGGACCGCACTGCACGCGGCTACACACCACAGAACAAAAAGAGCAAAAAGAGCAGGGACGGTCCAATGCATGATCACCCAGTTTGGTGTCGCCTGTTTTATAATCTGGCGTTCCCTCGTTTCCTCGTTCCCTTCTTCTCCCCGCCAATGCGGCAGGAGATCGAGGCCCGGTACGACGGCATGCCGCAATGCGGCCGGATCTGTCACCTCCCGGGCAAGTGGCGGGGCCAATTCGAAGATGTCCTGACGGACATCTTCTCCAGTTTGCCCTTCCCTGCGGGAACGGCAAACAAACCCAAAAACCCGGTGCAATCTTTTAATGGTCATAAGTGAGATAGTATAGGAACCCAAGTGTGGAGAAGATTCATGGCAAATAAAAAATGTTCATCCTGCAACGCTCCGCTTGCAGAAGAGGGCGCAACGGATTTCGGGTGCCCTGCGTGTGGTTTTGAGATCAGGCGGTGTTACCGCTGCAGGGAGCAGAGCATCCCCTATCTATGCCAAAAATGCGGATTCGGGGGACCGTAAGGATATGGGCAGCGTCGCTGTCATCGCACGCGTGATGCCGGAATCACCCGATGTGGATCTTGAAAAACTGAAAGCCGCGCTCAAAAAGAAAGTGCCCGGCATCCAGGACATCAGGGAAGAGCCGATCGGGTTTGGCCTCAAGGCATTAAAGCTCGCAGCGGTTGTCAACGATGCCGGCGGCGAGACGGACGCGATCGAGCGGTCGCTTGCTGAAGTGAGCGGTGTCGAGCGGGCAGAAATCGTTGAAGTTACCCTCATATAGGGGTTTTTGTTCAACCCTTGTACCTGTTTTTTTTTAAAATACGCGCTAGGTCTCGATTGCTGAAAGGACCTGCCGGGTAATTGCCCGTAACTTTTCAACCGATTCGCGGAACGCAATAACTTCGGATTCATCGATCCTGATTGCTACGGGAAATATGCCGTTGCGGTTGATTCGCGCGGGAACGCCGATGCAGATATCACCGATCCCGTGAACCTCAGTCTCGATATACGTTGATACTGTCAGGATCCTGTTTTCGTCACCAAGAACCGTCTTCACCAGTGACGCAATCGCCTCGCCGGGCCCATAGACCGTCGATCCCTTGTTCTTGATGATCACCTCCCCGCTGCATTTCACCGAGCTGATGAACTCCTGCACGGGAAGGTGCGAGAACGCGGGCAGGTTGGAGATCTTGATCCCCCCGATGGTTGTCGCAGACCAGAGCGGCACCATGCTGTCGCCATGTTCACCGATGATACGGGTGTGTACTTCGCTGACATGCACCTTGAAATACGATGCAATGAGCGATTTCAGCCGCATTGAATCCAGGTGCGTGCCGAGCCCGAACACCTGGTTTGGCTTCATGCCGGAATATTTGAGTGCGACACAGGTCATCACGTCAACCGGGTTGGTCACGACAAGTACTTTCGCGTCCGGGGCAACGACACCGATCGTCTGTGCAAGCGATGCAATGATACGGGCATTGCCGAGTGCAAGATCGAGGCGATCCTGTCCGGGCGTGCGCGGAATTCCGGCAGTAATGACCACGATATCTGAACCGGCCGCATCTTTCAGGTTCGTCGTCCAGTTGACCACAATATCCGTGCCCCTTGCCGCAAAAGAGTCAATAAAATCCTGGGTTATCCCCTTGAGCAGGGCATCACGCCCTTCCCGCCCGTAGAGCAGGATCTCGTGGACATGCGGGTTGAGTGAAATGGCATGCGCAGCGTAACTGCCAACATTGCCGGTCGCGCCGATGATGGTCACTTTGGACATGATGATCGCAGATGGGGACGCGTTCTCGGTCGACTGTACGTGCCTGCTTTCACCAGAACTTCCATCCTCCGCCCCGTTACCCCATGGGCGCCGGATGTCTACGGTAAGTCTGCTCCCTTCCGGGCCTGAACCGGTCCCCGCAGCAACAGGTCGCAATTCCCTCCGGAATCCTGATGCCTGTCCACCGACCTCATGGGACGAGGTTTCACAGTCAGAACGCCCCGGTTCCAGCAGGTCGTTGCAGCCTCGGTCAAACTTCGCCCCCCGCGTACCGACGGTTTCAGGTGACAGGTGACGCCGAACCACCCGGGCTAGTCCCCATATATCTTGCACACCACGGGAAAAAAGGCTTTGTACCTGAAAAATCACGTCACCCGCACAAAAAATCCGCCGGGAATGGATGAACCGGCCGGTTCAGGGAATGAACACGTCACCGCCGACCCGTGCCTGCCAGTCCTTCAGGATCGCGTCAAGTGCCTGCCGGTCATTCTTGTCAAAGAGGTCGAGCGCAGTGACAGGCGAACCGGCAGGCAGGACCCGGTACAGCAACCGGTAGTCTCCCTGGAACACCTCGACAACCTGGTCGCCCTCAGTCTGCGCAATTTTGATGGGGTCCTTTGCGACCGGGTGTTTCTGCATATCGTTGTACTGCTCAAAAATCCTGATTTTTCTGAGGTTTAAGTATTCCCTGTTTATCTCGAGGTTGAATGCCGACCAGAACGCAGACGCGTACCACGCGTCGTTCATGACCACAAGAGGCACCCCCATGCACGCAGCGGCAAGACCGAGCGTGCCGACGCCACTGCAGGCATCCACGAAGTACGGGACCGCGGGTTTGCCCACGTGCTGTTCAACAGACTGGATCTTCGGGTAGCCCCCCCGCGGGAATTCGATATGGACCAGCGACTGTTGCTTGTACATCACGAGGGGACCAGTTATGAGGGGGAACACATCTGCCCTGACATCACAGCCGGCAAGGAGGTCGTACACCCGCGGGACGGTATTGAGATCGGGGTCGGCAATGCCCGGGATAAAATTCCCCGATTTCACCACCCCGCGCAGTTCGGGCACCTCCCGGAGCAGGATCTCTGCACACGGCTTTGTGACCCGCGGGGAAAGCAGAACAAGGGATTTTTCCGTAAGGAACGGGGGGCGGTCCATCGCAAAGCCCGGGTGGACAAGGGGCGATCCGACGGCAGCCAGCGGGTCGGTCTTTGCAAGGTCCCCCTGTTCTGTCATGATGACATACATGTGGGCAAAGACCTCATCGATGAACCGTTTTCCGCAGGAAGAGCAGGCAAGCCCATAGGTGAGATCCGTGAGGGGGGCCCGTTTGTCAAGAAACCGGGCGCTGCAGTTCGAACAGGGGAGGAACATCGTCGGCAGCATGGCAAGGATGTCCTTTGCCGACCTGACACAGTCCATCCCGCACACGGGGCACTTCATAATTGTGGATGTTGTCGCGTGTGATTGAAAAGGTTGCGAAACGGAATTTATAGCTGTACTCTGGATAATTCCCACATCACGTATCTGATAAGGGATCAGAGAACTCCAAAACGGTTTTCCCCTGATATCACAAAGGGGGTGTCTGCTATCCCCAAAGGATGGCGGACTCGTAAAAATGGTTATCAGACCATTTTTTAAGTGCCACAGCGGCGGGGAATCAATCGTCGCATCAGCGAGGATTGATTGGAGAGGAATTCATCAGAATTCTTCGATTGCACTGACCGATGCAAACACCGCCTGGAGCGTTATACAGAATTTTTATAGAATTAAAAAGTGCCCGATGGCAAAATGGGCCCGATGCGATTCGAACGCATGACCGCCCGGTTATGAGCCGGGCGCTCTGACCGGACTGAGCTACGGGCCCATAAACGCCGCCAACAGGACTCGAACCTGTGACATGCTGGTTAACAGCCAGCCACTCTACCAACTGAGTTATGGCGGCAGTCGTGCTGTGCCTTATATGATTCTTTTTGGCGCTTTTTAAAGGTAGCTGTCGGCACCTGACGGTGGAAAAAACCCATCCGCTCCTGGCAGGGGAATGGTGGTCTGCCCTGGTATTTTTCCGCATTTACGGGTTCGTTTTTTTCATGGCGGTCAACATGCCGATGAGGTCTCCGAGGTCATTGTCAAGGTCGGCAAACAGCTGGGATGCCTGCGGGGTGGCGACGGCACCATCTGGGGATGCGCGGATGTACCCCATCTGCTCAAGGACATGCAGCGAATAGCGGATCCGGTGGGAGGGCAGGGCAAGCAGCTCGGACAGTTTCAGGATCCCGATGGGCTGGTGGTCGACAACAGCGCGTGCCACCTCGATATGCCGGCTCAGGAGCTCGATCTCATCCTTCATTTTTTTCAGCATGCCGGTAAAAGGCCCCCTGCTTACGGCGGTTTTTTGTCCCCTTTTTCCGTGTCCGCGTGTTCATACAGCCATGCCCTGGTCTCATGGTACTTTCTGCGAAACGTGATTGCAAAGTATGCCACCAGCAGGATCATCGCCAGCACGACCGGGATACGGTACGGTTCGGGAGCAATGAACAACGCCATCACGGTCAGCGCAGCCAGCAGGATGACGGCATTGAGATGGAGCGCCACTTTATAGAATTTTAGTCGGAACAGGTCTTTTGTCTCCGCGTCCATTACTCATACGTCACCTCCATGATAAAAGTACTTGACGTTTCAGGGCTCAGATCAGGTATAATGGATGCACTGGACGATGCAATTGTCGGGAGCGGTGCCGATGCCTACGTGGCATATGCATCATCTGATGATGCCAATATGAGGTATCTTTCCGGGTTCAAAACAAGCGATCCGTTCATCTATTTCAGAAAACCGCACCGGCGCGGTGTGATCATCGTGTCCCAGATGGAACATGCGCGTGCCGTGCGTGAATCGAAGGCGGCGGTGATGACACGGGCGCAGGCAGGACTCGTTGAGATCCTGAAGCATGAGCAGGACCCATGGAATGTTACGGCAAAGATGATCACCGGCCAAGTGAAGGGATCAATCCTTGTGCCGCCCCGGTTCCCGCTCGCGCTCGCCCGTGCGCTGCAGGACTCGGTTGATGTTATTGTTGACAAGGATTGTCTTGAATTGATGCGTGCTGTCAAGACCCGTGCGCAGATGGCAGAGATACGAAACGTCCAGAACGCCACTGAGTCTGCAATCGATACCGGGATATCGCTCATCAGGGGATCGAAGGTAAGAAAAGGCATCCTCTTTGCCGGCGGAAAACCTCTCACGTCTGAAAGGGTACGGGCTGCAATGCACAACCATCTCGCCGATCGCGGCTGCATCGCAAAAGATACCATCGTGTCTTGCGGGGAAGACACGGCAATCCCCCACTCCCTGGGAACCGGGGCACTGAAAGCACACCAGCCCATCGTGCTCGACATATTTCCCCAGGACGAACGGTCAGGGTATTTTTCCGATATGACGCGCACGGTCTCGAAGGGAAAACCCGGTGCAGCCGTTCTGGACATGTATGATGCGGTGTGCGAGGCACAGATGCTGGCAGAAAGGCACGTCCGTGCCGGGGCATCGGGAGCCGGCATTCACCAGATGGTCGTCGACCTTTTCAGGGAAAGGGGGTACGGCAGCACGACGACGGGTTTCGTGCATAACCTCGGGCACGGGGTCGGTCTTGCCGTGCATGAACTGCCCTCACTCGGGCCTTCCGGAACCGGGCTTGCAAGCGGTAATGTTATCACCATCGAACCCGGCCTGTACTGTCCGGGCACCGGCGGGGTCCGGCTCGAAGATATTGGTGCGGTCACCAAAAAGGGGTTTTCCCGGTTCACCCAATACCCCAGAGAGCTGGTGCTGTAATGGACGACACCGTTCTGGAAAACTACCTGCATGCAGGTAACATCGCGGCAGCGATCCTGAAGGAAGGCGCACAGGCGATCCGGGTCGGTGCCTCGTACCTCGACGTCGTTGAATCGGTCGAAGCACGGGTCACGGAGGAGGGTGGCGGGCTCGCGTTCCCGCTGAACCTCTCGTTAAACGAAGATGCCGCCCATGACACCGCGTCAGTCGGTGACGAACGCCTGTTTAAAAAAGGCGACGTGGCAAAACTTGACCTCGGGGTCCACATCGACGGCTATATCGCCGATACCGCGACCACAGTCGACCTCGGCTCCAGTCCTCTCCTGCTCGAGGCTTCGTACGAGGCGCTCGAACACGCGACCAGGACCGTCCGCCCCGGGGTTTCTGCCGGTGAGGTGGGTGCTGCAATCCAGCATGAGATCGAGTGCCGGGGATACCGCCCTGTTGCAAACCTGACCGGGCACGGCCTTGACCGGTTCGTCATCCACCGCCCGCCCACCATCCCCAATGTCGGGATTGCCGGGGGGATTATCCTTGAAGAGGGGATGGTCTTTGCGATCGAGCCGTTCGCGACCACGGGCAGCGGGCGGGTCGGGGAAAAAACACGGAAGGAGATCTACCAGCAGATCTCCGGTAAACCAGCGCGCACCCCGTCAGCACGGTTGATCCTGGAGCATGTCAGGGAGCGGCGCGGCCTCCCGTTTGCCCGCCGGTGGCTGCCTGACAAAAAAACCGATATTGCCGTTGCGGGGCTTGTCCGGACACAGCACCTCCACGTCTATCCGGTCCTTGCCGACGTCCCGGGTTCACTGGTCTCCCAGCACGAGCATACGCTCATTGTTACCGAAGACGGGTGTATTGTCACCACACGGTGAGATAACCTTATGCCGTTTTGGGGAGTATATTTATAGTTACAACCATGTCCGGCGATACTGACACCCTGAATGTGATGGAGATCGTTCTGACCGCCGAAATTTTCAACCGGCACCCGGAACTTGATGTCAACGACCTGACCCCTGCGTGCCGGGAAATTTTTTCATCGGCGGGTGCGTCGGGCATAAGGCGCCCGGTTTTTGTCAGCGAGGGCGTGCTGAAGCGCTCGCTGGGCATCGCCGATGCCCGCAGGGTACTGGATGGAAACCCGTTTGTCTCCTACGAGGAGTTCGGGCAGCGCCTGAAACTCACGGCGCTGGAACCGTCAGCCCTGTGGTTCCTCAAACAGGGGGGCGGGCCTTTTGTCGAGAAGAACCCTGCGCTTGCGTTCTATTTCGAGCGCACCGGTTCAGGGGGCATATCGTACGAGGCCGTGAAGGCAGCCAACCCCCCGTTCGAAGACACCAAGGCGTACCTCGACACGAAGATCTCGAAGCTGATTGCAGACGATGAGAAACTGAGAACCGCACTCGACCTTGTAATCGTCAGTGCACCTGAGGAGGTTGAGCAGCGGATGGAAGACCTCGTCATTACGACAGACCAGGCCTATATCATCGACAAGATACGGCACGCGATCAGCCAGCGGGACGTCCTGCTCCGGCACCGGATCCATGAGGTCGGCAAACTCCTCTTCGTCGGCCCCCCGGGGACTGGCAAGACATCGCTCGCGCTTGCAATGTCCCGCACCATACACATGCCGGTGCTCGAGGTCCGGATCTCCATGATCACCTCCCAGTACCTTGGCGAGACCTCCAAGAACATCGACCGGATCTTCGAGCTGGCCAAAAAGATCTCCCCGTCCATCCTGTTTATCGACGAATTCGATTTTGTGGCAAAGAGCCGCGTCACCGATGACCATGGCGCAATGAAACGTGCGGTGAACTCGCTGTTGAAAAACATCGACCGGGTCAGTCTCGTCAAAGATGGGGTCCTCCTCATCGCTGCCACCAACCACCCGCAGCTGCTCGACGAAGCCGCGTGGCGCAGGTTTGACGAGGTGGTGGAGTTCTCCCTCCCGGACCAGGGGATGCGCGAGGAGATCCTAAACAAAGTCACTGCCTCGATCGACTCGAGCTGCGATTACCGGCAGCTGGCGGCAGAGACCGAAGGGTTCTCCGGTGCTGACCTGCGGCTGATGGTAAAAGAGGCGCTGCTCTCCGCGCTGATGAACCGGCGCGAGGCGATCGACCGCAGCGATATCGAAAAAGGCATCCTGATGGTGAAAAACCGGGACGCGATCCGGCGCATGAACTGGTTGTAGCATGAAACTCACCCTCCTTGGCACCGGTGACGCGATCGGCACCCCCAAGGTCGGGTGCTCGTGCCCCCAGTGCACCCGCGCCACAACGACCGGCACCATGCGGTTGCGGACCTCGCTCCTGATAGAAAACAAAAACAGGCACATCCTGATCGATTCAACCCCGGACCTCCGGCAGCAGCTCCTGCTGAATGGTTCGCCAACGATCGATGCCGTCCTCTGGACCCACGGGCACTACGACCATTTCATCGGGTACGGTGAATTTTACCGGGTGCAGGACCTGCCGCCGGTCTACGCCGCACCGCCGGTGCTCTCCTACTGTGCGGAGGTCTTCCGGTTTCTCTCGTTTAAAAAACATGCGGTGAACCCCTACGAGCCGTTCGACCTTTTCGGGTGCTCCATCACCCCGTTTCTTGTCAGGCATCCCCCCGCGTACACCTGCGGCATGCTGGTCGAGTGCAACGGGGCGAGAATCGCCTTCACGTCCGACACGAACGCGGATATCCCGCAAAAGAGCCTCGACCTGCTGTGCGACCTTGACCTCCTGCTCATTGACGCCCTTGTGCCCTCAGACATCAGGATCCACAAGCACATGAACTACCTGGACGCCTGCACGCTCGCACAGAACCTGAAGCCCGCCGACTTCCGCTGCGTGCACACGAGCCACCTCGTCTCGTGGGACCTCCCCCACATCGGCATGGACGGTGAGACATTTACATTCTAAAAAAATTTCCAGCGGTACTACATCACCTGCCGCTGCCTGCCTGTTCCTGATCCACCCATACATTAATAGTTTTCAGCTCCCCAACCATAGGTGCATGATCGTAAAAGTACTCGAGCTGGAAAGCAACAAGGCACGGCTCGTTCTGCAGGGGGAGGGGCATACTTTCATGAATGCCCTTACCGATGAGATCCTCCGCGACCCTTCTGTTGATGTTGCCACGTATATCATCGAATTCCAGTTCTCGGATCCCGAACTCCTCGTCACCACCAAGGGCAGAAAAGATCCCATCGTGGTCATCCGGGACGCCTGCAAACGGCTGTCCAAAAACTGTGATAAACTTATCAAGGAACTGGGCAAATAACCGGTCTTTTCGGTTCCTTTACGATTTTTTTTAAACAATCGATTCTGTAGAAATCCCTGATCTCACATCATTACCAGAGATCCATGATGAACCGGTTTTCGACGGATATCGCAAGGGGGGTGTCACCCGTACCCTGCGGGTAGGGATGACTGGAGAAAATTGTTAATAGACAATTTTCGAATGCGGAACGCTTGCAGAAAATATTCTTTGAATATTTTCGAAGTGCCGCAGTGGCGGGGTATATCAGGTCGAAGATTTTTCAAATCTTCTCCAGCCTGCCGCTCCTTTCAGGATCGGCAGTCTCCCCCAAGAACATTATGAAAAACGATGATTTCTACAGAGCCAAAAGATTCTCTGTTTTTTTAGAAATTTTTAAAAAAATTTACAGCTGGAAACCTGGTGGATATCCCGATTGTACCGGAAGCCAGGCTGCAAAAAAAATCGTATTGAATAAAAAAGGAAAAAAACCGCCTGGTCTTGATTACGGGGCACGTTCGGTAAAGACTATTGAGCCTGAAACACGGGTGATCTTGACCTTCACCTGCTGGCCCGGTTTTGCATTCGCGATGTAGATGATGTACCGCCCCATCTTCACGACCCCGTCCCCGCGCCGGGAGAGCGACTGGATCACAAGGTCGAGGATCGCCCCCTCCTCCAGGTTCTTTTCGACCGGCTCCGTACGCGCCTTGCGCTTCCGGACAGGGCGGTGGCCCCCGCACGCATCGCAGCGCAGGAGGAGGATCCGGTCATCCTTCACGAGCCGGGTGTCCGGCCTGCCGCACTCGGAGCAGATGACGTAATCGTCAACGTAATTTTTTATGATCGCCTTGATTAAGGAGATCTCGAACTTCCCGTTGAAGATGGCGCGGTTGCCGTCGATCTTGCCGGAAGTCCCGAGCTCTCCTAACAGGAACTTCATCAGGTGGTCGTGGTCACGCCGAACCTTATCGGCGATCTCAATAAAATTTTCCAGCACCGTTGTTTTGCCCTCGATATACGCCTTGGCTTCCGGGACCACGAAACGCTCTGACGACGTACTGACTTCTGATATATTGGAATATGCCTTCTTTAACAGGTTTTCATAGGAATCGGTCATCGTACATAATGAGGGGCGGTACACAAAAAAGGCTTTCCCAGCGGCAGGGCGGGCGTGAAAGGGAATGCAGACAACGAGACATTCCCACCGGCACCAGGATCCGGATCCCGCTGATGTCTGGTACAGGAGATATTTTGTAATTTTACGTCCAATCATTGATTATGACTTCTTTTATCCACCGGATAGAAGTCCGCTATACATCCGATCCCAGATTAAAATCCAGAACCGACAGGATCCGCTCCCTGGGCTTTCCGGTTGATGAACTGCACCTCATCGACGTCTATACGATTGCAACCGTCTCGCGGGATTTGACCCGGGATGATCTTGTGCAGGTTGCTGAACAGCTCTTCAATCCTGTCGTCCAGGAATATACCATAGACCAAGCGACAGAGGCCGTTTTTGATTATGCAATCGAGGTGGGATTTCTCCCCGGAGTTACCGATAATGTCGGTGCTACGGCAAAACAGACCATCGAGGATTATTTTTCGATCCGTTTTAAGGAGGGGGAATCCGTCTATAGTTCGCAGCTTTATTTTGTATGCGGGAACCTTTCTGCTGATTCGCTCCAGAAACTTGCATCAACGCTTGCAAATCCCCTCGTGCACCGGCTGCATATCAGGACATTACAGGAATACGGCGATACGGGCATGGATACTTTCGTGCCGTATGTCCGCCTGCATGAACTTCCCACAGCAGAGGCCGTTGATCTCGATCTGGATGACCGGGAACTTGCCCGGCTGGGGAAAGAGGGAATACCGGACCCGTTGACCGGACAAAAAAGAGGGCCGCTGGCGCTTGACCTTGCCCAGCTTCATGCGATCCGCGACTATTTTTCAAAAAAAGGCAGGAAACCTTCGGATGTGGAGCTCGAGTCCCTTGCCCAGACCTGGAGCGAGCACTGCAAGCATACGATTTTCGGATCACCGATGGATGACGACATTCCCGACGGGCTCTATAAAACCTGCATCCAGGCAGCGACTAATATAATCCGCAAGGAAAAAGGAAAAAAGGATATCTGTGTATCGGTGTTTTCGGACAACTCCGGCGCGATACGATTTGATGACAGGCACCTGGTGACACATAAAGTCGAGACCCACAACTCGCCGTCAGCCCTGGACCCGTTTGGCGGAGCCCTGACCGGGATTGTCGGGGTGAACCGTGACACGATTGGATTTGGCCTCGGGGCAAAACCATGTCTCAATTATTACGGGTACTGCGTGGGGGACCCTGAAACGGATCCGGCACTGTTCCGGGGTAAAAACCGCATAAATCCGATCCTCTCCCCCCGCCAGATCCTTGACGGCGTGGTCCGGGGCGTTGGTGTCGGCGGCAACTGTTCGGGCATCCCCACACCGCAGGGATGGTGCTATTTTAACGACCGCTATATCGGCAAGCCTCTCGTGTTTGTCGGAACCGTCGGCGTGATGCCCCTTGTGCACAACCGGAGGAAACTTTATAAAAAGCAGGCGAGACCCGGCGACCTCATTGTGATGGCGGGAGGGCGTGTGGGGAAAGACGGCATCCACGGGGCCACGTTCTCCTCAGAGGCCCTGGACCCGGCAAGCCCGGTAACCGCGGTCCAGATCGGGGACCCGATCACCCAGAAGAAGGTATCCGATGTCATTGTCAAAGAGGCACGGGACCTGGGGCTGTACAACAGTATCACGGATAACGGGGCCGGCGGGCTCTCCTGTTCCGTTGCCGAGATGGCAAAAGAGTGCAACGGCTGCCACGTCTTCCTTGACAAAGTTCCGTTAAAATATCCCGGCATGGCGCCCTGGGAGATCTGGATCTCTGAATCGCAGGAGCGCATGACGCTTGCGATCCCGGAAGGGAAACTGAAGAGGTTTCTGGACCTGATGGCGAGGCGGGATGTTGAGGCGACGGTGATCGGGACATTCACCGATACCGGGAGGTGCGTCGTCGAATGCCAGGGCCGGGTCGTGATGGACGTGGAGTTAGATTTCCTGCACAACGGCCTGCCAAAAAAGCTCCTGAAAACCACCTGGACCAAAAAAACGTACCCTGAACCAAAAACCGCCTGCCCGGCCCGGCTGGACGAGACACTGCTCGCCATGCTGCAACGTAAGAACATCTGCTCGACCGAGTTTATCTCCACCCAGTACGACCATGCGGTGCAGGGCGGTCATGTCCTCGGACCGGTGCAGGGCAGGGGACGGGTGCAGGCCGCATCTTCGTTGACGAAAGTCGTGCTGGGCTCAAAAAAAGGGGTCGGGTTGTCGCAGGGCCTCTTCCCTTCGTATTCGGAGCTCAACCCGTACCTCATGGCGGCTGCAGCGATTGACACTGCGATCCGGGGACTGATTGCAATCGGCATATCCATGGAGAAGATCGCCCTTCTGGATAATTTCTGCTGGTGCTCATCAGATGAGCCTGAGCGGCTCGGGGAGCTGAAGCGGGCCGCCCAGGGATGTTACGATTTTGCCACCGCGTTTGGCACCCCTTTCATCTCCGGAAAGGACAGTATGTTCAATGATTTCTCCGGGTTTGATGCAGGGAACAACCCGGTCAGGATATCCGTGCCCCCGACGCTTCTCGTCTCCTCGATAGGAATCCATGATGATGTGGCCAAGGCTGTATCCATGGATGCGAAATTTGAAGGCGACCTGGTCTATGTCATCGGGGAGACGTCCGAGGAACTGGGCGGGTCTGAATATTTTGCATACCTTGGCAGTACAGGCACTACCGTTCCGGCGCTGGACGCAGGAAAAGCAAAAGCACGATACCGGAGACTGACTGCGGCGATCGACAAAGAGCTCGTGGTCTCTGCATACCCGGTCAGCCACGGGGGACTCGGGACAGCCCTTGCAAAGGTCGCTATCGCGGGCCGGATCGGGATGGATATCGCGATTCCTTCCGGTCTGCGCCCGGATTACTACCTGTTCTCCGAGTCTTTGGGCCGGTTTGTTGTGACGGTTTCAAAAAAGAACCGGCAGGCATTTGATGAGATCCTTGGCCCTGATGCGCAGCTCAGGGGATCGGTCGGAGGCGGGGCTTTGCGGGTAACGGCAGAAAAAACCGTGCTTGACCTTCCGGTTGACGAACTTGAGACTGCCTACCGGTCACCGTTCCGGGGGTACTAAGCATGCCTGCAGGAAAAAAGACGATCACAAAGGGCCTTGCACCAAAGGCAAAGGCCAAAAAGAGAGCTTCACCGGTTCCTGCAGTGACTGCAGAAAAAGCCCTTATCATGAGCGGCTACGGGATCAACTCCGAGATGGAGACCCAGGAGGCGCTCGCCCGGGCCGGCATGGGTTCGGACATCGTCCATATCAACGACCTGATAGCGGGAAGAAAAACGTTGTCAGAGTACCGGTTGCTGGTCTTTCCCGGCGGTTTTTCGTATGGTGACGATACCGGCGCCGGCAACGCGTATGCCAACAGGGTGCGAAACAACCTCTGGGGCGACCTGGAGAAATTTCTGGACGGGGATAACCTTGTCCTTGGTATCTGCAACGGGTTCCAGATTCTCGCGAACCTTGGTATTGTGCCGGCGTTCGATAAAAAATATGTCCGGGACATCGCCCTGATGCCCAACCGGAACGGTGTACTGGAATGCCGGTTCGTCACGTTACAACCCGTATCCGACAACCTCTGGACCCGGGGCATTAAACAGATGTACTGCCCGGTCGCCCATGGGGAGGGAAATTTTTTCTGTTCTGAAGAAACCCTGCTCCGTTTAAAAAAGGAGAACATGATAACGTTCCGGTACTGCCGGGATGACCTGAGCCCTGCAGGCGGAACATACCCCTACAATCCCAACGGTTCGCTCGAGGATATTGCCGGCATCACGTCTGAAGACGGAAAAGTCCTCGGGTTGATGCCGCATCCGGAACGGGCCATGGAGTTCACCAGCCTGTATGACTGGCCGTACCAGAAAGAAAAAATGAGGCGCGAAGGTGTGGAGTTGCCGCAGGAATCACTGAATATGCAGTTTTTTAAAAATATTGCACGGTATTTCTCTTGAGTAGTGGTTGAGACATAATACATTGTAGGCGCGGTGACCGGGCAGCACTCTTGGTGAAGCGGTTGTTGTCAACTCCTCGCCCGGCACGGCCCCGGCACAAGCGGCACGAGCGCCCCCATGCGGGGAAGGAGATGGAGACGGCGCTGTCGTCCCTCACCCGGCTCATGCGGCAGTCGTACCATTGAGAGGGTGCCCGCAAACGTTTTTCATCGCCACAAAAAGAATGGTGCCCCCGGACATTCCTGCGTATGTCAGGGAGCTGATGTCCTTCCCAGGCGCAACAGACGCAATCGCGTTGCCTGGAATACTGATGTATCAATACTGGTGTATCATATTACGCGATTGCCGCAGCGTTGACCATTACGATCAGCTCGTTGATCTTTTTTCCGTCCCTGACGGTTTTTCTGTCAAAGACCATATCCCCGACGACCTTCACGCCCTTTTTTTCAAGCGCCTTTTTCATGATCGCAATCGTCTCGCCCGCATCACTGCCGCAGGTTGCATAGATGACCGCGGTTTTCCCCTTGCAGTCTTTGAGCGCGGCAATCGCTGCGTTGATAACCGGTGTCGGTTTCCATGCCCAGACCGGGGACCCGATCACCAGCATGTCATACCCCGCGACATCGATCTTCTCCGGGTTGATGGGGTCCTTTTTCCCCTTCATCGCACGGTACCCGCCCAGCGGGTAGACCGTCAGCGCGTTGTATTTCTTTTTGGGTTTCACTTCGATGAGGTCCCCCCCGCAGGCGGCCCGCACCTTCCGTGCGACACCGCGGGTTTTGCCTGAGTAGGAATGGAAAATGATACACCGGGACATACAGGGAATATCAGTACTGCGGGAAAAAAAGGTTGGCGGATCGCAGGGTTATTTCCCGGCCAAAAAAAACACACATATTTTTTCCATGGGACAGGTTACGGCAATAGTGAAAGGGAGTTTGGAAACAAAAACCTCTGTGAACAGGATTGGTTGGCGGAGCAGGCAAAGAGCAGCAGGCCCTGAAACGAGCGGCGCGGGACTGAGTGGGGTGCGTCTTTTTCAGCCCGATCAACCGATGGCGATAATTTTTACCGGCATGGGCGGGAAGAGGGTGACAAAAGGATGGGCAAAGCCCGGCGAGACTGCCGCCCTGACAGAGATGGTGGAGAAAACCCAGAGCCAGCTGGCAATGAACCCGGCAAGCAAAGATGATTTTTTGTGCGTACGCACAGGTTCCGCCCTCTTCCGGAAGATATGCCTCCGGTTCAGCGACGCTCATTGCCAGGAATACAGCAACGACACCGGCAATGATGACGGAAACGATCATTGCAGGGCCTGCAGCGCGGTCTCCGGTCACTTCCTCATTGCACAAAATAATCCAAGTACTGCAAGGGCAGCAATCAATCCTGAAAAACCGGAGGCTTTCGTGCTTCTGGTATCTGTGGCGACGGCCAGTGGAGCAGCACGCTCATCCTCAACAGATGAAATTATGCGGCTGACCTCTTCTGCCGCATCCGCGATCCGGGGGCCGGGCCGGCTGATGATGTCGGCGTTGATAGCATAGACATGATGGTTTTTAACCGCAGAGAGAGATGCGTATTGCGGGTTGGACATGAACTCTTCGAGGATTACATCTTTTGCAGATACATCCATCCCTCCCCCGCTGCTCACGATGATGATATCGGGATTGGCGAGCAGGAACTCTTCGAGAGATACCGTGCTCCAGCCGTTCCGGCTGGCAAAGACATTGATCCCGCCAGTACGGGAGATGATATCGTTCTGCATTGTCGTGTTGCCGCTCACGTACAGAGGCTTGGAATAGACTACATGAGCAACGGTCGGGCTATTGATGCTCGGGACGGCGGAAACTTTTGCAATGCGCCGGGTGATATTTGCCGCAAGGTCTTCTGTCTGGGTATCAGTTCCGGTGATCTTGCCGACCATGCGGATATCGCGGATAACGTGTTCGACGTTCTTCGGTGCCACAACAATGACCGGCAGGCCAATCTCTTTGAGCCGGCTTATGGTCTCCTGGGATGTTTTGTCCGATGCGATGATGAGGTCAGGTTTTGCCAAAGCAACCTTCTCGATGCTGATCGCAGAATAGCCCCCAACACGGGTCTTGTTTTTCACTTCGGGGGGATAGTCGCAGACATCCGTGACCCCGACAATCTTGTCAAGCAGGCCGAGAGCTGCGAGGATCTCGGTGTTGGACGGCGAGAGCGACACAATGCGTTCCGGTGTTGTGTTGAGGATGATGGTCGTACCGGCATCGTCCGTGACGGTAATTGCAGATACGGTCATCGGGCAGAGGACAAGCATCACGGTCATGGCCAGCAGGGTTATACCGAGCGGGGTTTTAATTTGTGTTCCTGGTTTCATGGTTTTCGTCACCGTTAAGGTTGGGCAATAGGAGCCTGAGTATCCCGTCATACGTGGAAGTGCATGCTGCGCCGGCGGCGCACAGGTCCTGGTACGCTGTGGCTGCGGTGCCTTTGGTAAAATCATACGAGGTAAACTCCCTGCCTTCCGGCAGGTGGATGATAATCCGGGCCGGGTCCACGTCGTGGAGTGCCAGAAGGACCGGCAGGTTTCCGGCCCCCACCGGGTGAGCAGAGAGGATAACGCGGTCAGCCCCTGCCAGCATCGCTTTTTGCTTCTCCAGCTCATGGGCCGGGATCTGGGAGAACGGCAGGACCGGAATACAGGGGATTTCCAGCGCTTGTGCTGTGAGGTAATCGGTATCCGTGGTGGCAAGGATGCCGGCCGAGAGGGACAGCCCCCTGCCTGCAAGGAAGTGCAGGAGTCCGGCCCCGCTTCCGCCTCCGGAAACCACCAGTACGTTCAGGGATTTGAGATGCGATCCGTTCCCGTTTGTCGTTTTAACCGGCATCAAAAATGTCCGGCCTGTGGCCGGGTGGCACGATGTGACTACATCAGCACCGTACACGTTTCGGATTTTTTCCGGTGTAAGTACCTGTGCGGGTGTGCCGTCGGCGACCATCTGCCCGTTTTTGATCATGATGAGCCGGTCGCAGTAGAGCGCGGCGAGGTTGAGGTCGTGGAATACGCCGATGATAGTAGCGCCCGAAGCCGCGAGATTGCGCATGAGCATGAGGATGTCAGACTGGTGGGCAAGGTCGAGATGCGAGGTCGGCTCGTCCAGCAGGAGCACGCTCGTGTCCTGTGCAAGTGCCCGGGCAATGAGCACCCGCTGCCACTCGCCGCCGCTCAGGGTCCGGATAGACCGGGCGGCAAGGTCGGTGATTCCCGTTTCGGCAAGAGCCCGGTGACACCGGTCATAATCGGCCGGTAAGAGAGCGGCAAACCGGCTCGTGCGGGCATACCGGGCCATCAGGACGACCTGCATCACGGTATAGGCAAACGGACGGGGCTCGTCCTGCGGGACAAACCCGAGCGCCATGCCGAGTTCTGCGGGGGTATAGTCGCGAACGTCTTTGCCGTCCAGTTCGAGGATCCCGCTTGACGGGATAGCGCGGCTGAAGGCCCGTAAAAGCGTGGTCTTGCCCGAGCCGTTCGGCCCGATGATGCCGGTAAACGTGCCTGGACCAAAGGAGCAGCTGATGGATTTGACAATAGCCTGTGTGTCGTATCCAGCGTGGAGGTTTTCTGCATTAATACGGTTCGGGTCACTCATGTCACGTTCCCCCGCTGGTAGATGAGCCAGATGAAGAACGGCGCACCGATGAAGGCCGTGATAATGCCAACCGGAAGATCGGAGAAGAACGTGCGGGTGAGCGTATCCGAGATGACAAGAAGGATCCCTCCGGCAAAGATGCAGGCAGGAATTACCACACGGTTGTCCTGGCCAAGGAGCATCCGGACAATGTGCGGGGTGACGAGACCAACAAAGCCGATGGAACCGGCAATCGAGACGGCACCGGCAACGAGCAGGGTGCTGCCGCCCAGCACCGACCACCGGGCACGTGCTGCATCGATGCCGAGATGGGCAGCGGTTTCCTCCCCGAGCGAGAGGGCGTTGAGGTCCCTGCCCATGAAGAAGAGGAGGAGACCGGCCGGAACGAGGATGCATGCGGACAGGATCGCATCGGAAGCCGACGCGTTCCAGAACCCGCCCATGAGCCAGAAGATGATTTGGTGAACGTTCTCTCCGGCAATGGCGATCAGGAACGAGACAATAGCCGAGAAGAAGAATGAGACGGCAATGCCGGTCAGGAGCAAGGTCTCAACCGAGATGACCCCCCGCCGGCTGGCAATCAACCAGACGATAAGGATTGCAATGACGGCTCCGGCCCATGCGAAGACAGGGACGAAAAGGCCGCCGAGGAAGACGATGGCAACCGATGCCCCGAGCGCCCCGCCCGATGAAATTCCGAGGATGTAGGGATCGGCCATCGGGTTCCTGAAGAGCGCCTGCATTGCGGCACCGGCAACGGCAAGGCTGGCCCCGACGAAGAATGCGGCAAGGACCCGGGGCAGCCGAATACTGCCGACGATATCGGCAGCACCGGGTGCGGTGGAAATAAAACCGAATCCGGCGGGGCCAATGAAAGTGCAGAGTATGATTGTCAGGATGGCGACAATGGTCAGGCAGGTAAGGACGGGGATGGTTCTGGTCAAGGCGGGGGATTACTCCTCGTTTATTCTGCATTCTTCCTGCGTACCTGGCCGAACCAGAAACCAAATACGCCACCGACCAGAATCCCGCCCACGGCGGCCTGCAGGGCAAACAGGCAGGCCTCAATTTCCCCGCTTGGGGGTTCCCACTGGGGAATTAATGGCTGGAAATTTTCCACCGGGATATTGGAAAGTTTTGCGATAAGTCCTGAACCTACATTATCAGAACCGGCAAATTCCGCCCCGCTCATTGTTGCACTCGTGTACAGGAACAATGCGCAAAATGCTATAATTGCAATCCCGGCCAGGATTTCGAGCGTATACTTGGATGCCATCAGGTATCAGCCCTTGCCGCGTTGATCTGTTTCTCCGAGAATATTTTCAGCCGTATCAGGATATCCGGTTTGAGCGCCACGATATACTTGAACACAAGTGCAAGGACAATGCCTTCGACAATCGCAAGGGGAACCTGCGTAACGGCAAATATGCCCATGAACAGGATGAATGAACTGACAAAACCACCAGTCTCTGCAGGGTATGCCAGCGCCAGTTCAAGCGAGGTTGTTACATACGTGAACATATCAGCGAGAGCGCTTACCAGGAATACCGTTATGTAGATATGTACGGAAGTGTCCCGGAGTAACCGGTATATCCCATACCCCACCAGGGGTCCAACGATCCCCATGGAGACGATGTTGGCCCCAAGAGTTGAAAGCCCCCCGTGGGCAAGGAACAGGCTCTGGAACAGAAGAACAATCGCACAGACTACTGCTGTGATCCATGGCCCGAAGGATATTGTCGAGAGCCCGGTGCCGGTGGGATGCGAACAACTGCCCGTTACTGAGGGGAGTTTTAAGGATGAGAGGATGAAAATAAATCCACCCGTTACCCCAAGGAGGGGGAGGGCTTCACGGTCAATGGCCAGAACTTTTTTCAGCTGGTATAGTCCAAGCAAGAGGCACGGCAGTGCGATGATCCACCAGACCAGACACCATTGCCATGGTAAGAATCCTTCCATGATGTGCATAATAATACAACACAAGTGTACCTGTTTTAACTAAATAAAACTTGCTTAGTTGATTTTTTGATTGGAATTTTACGATGGACCAGAATAATACCAAGGGCATGAGCTGAGGCAAGAGAACGATGGTCTCCCTTCCCCGTCAGCGGCTTCCACGCCACGGTCCCGGTTGCCGACTTCCACAGCACAACCGCGTCGGTGGTCCGGCCAGCGGGCTGCTCCCGATACAGCTTCGGTATCAGATCCACTTCTTTCTCCTGAAGTAAATAAGCATCCCCATTACCATGATGACCATCACAATCAGTACCGAATAATAGCCAAATTCCCACTCAATTTCGGGCATATTCTTAAAATTCATCCCGTATAAACCGACAACGAAGGTAAGCGGGATGAAGATGGTCGCAATCAGCGTGAGCACCTTCATGATCTCGTTCATTTTATAACTCAGGCCTGAAAGGTAGATGTCGATCATCCCGGATACCATATCACGGAAGGTCTCCAGAGTATCGATCACCTGGATCGTGTGGTCATAGACGTCGCGCAGGTAGATCCTGGTCGATTCTTTAATGAGCGTGGATTCGGACCGCTCAAGGTTATTGATCATCTCGCGGAGCGGCCAGACAGATTTCCGGAGGAATATCATATCCTTTTTAAGCCGGTTGATCTTGTGGAGGGAATCCTGTGTCGGGTTGACAACCAGTTCCTCCTCTAAGTCCTCGACCTGTTCCTCGAGATTCTCCATAACCGCAAAATAATTGTCGACTATGCCGTCGATAAGCGCGTAGGCAAGGTAATCCGGGCCGAATTTCCGAATCCTGCCATCTTTGCGGATTCTTTCGCGCACCGGGTCAAAAATATCCCCAATATCCTCCTGGAACGAGATGAGGAAGTTCGGACCGATGACCATAC
>Ga0208046_1000060_pt1 | contig 20870 bp, 18 predicted proteins | sample PL_2010_300m_FD_184161 | JGI IMG/M metagenome (GOLD analysis project Ga0208046, IMG submission 184161) | Freshwater microbial communities from Powell Lake, British Columbia, Canada to study Microbial Dark Matter (Phase II) - PL_2010_300m... | ecosystem: Environmental > Aquatic > Freshwater >... | reverse complement strand
GTTCTGGTACATCATCTTCCTGCTCGCTGCCGGCGTCGCGGTCCTCTTCTACCTGTTCATCCGCACTCCGGCCGGGCGGCTCTGGTGGGACCGGCTGAAGCTCCGGGTGCCGATACTCGGGCCGATTCTCTACAAGATGACGCTCTCGCGTTTCGCCCGGATGTTCGAAACGCTGGACCGCACCGGCCTGCCCATCCTGCGCAGCCTGGGCTTGGTCGCCAAGACCATCGGCAACGTCTACATCGGCGGAGCGGTTGACAAGCTGGCCGAGTCGGTGCGCCGCGGCCGCGGCCTGGCCGCGCCGATGCGGGAACTCGGCGTCTTCCCGGTGATGGTAGTTCAGATGGTAGCGACCGGTGAAGAGTCCGGCGCTCTCGACGAAATGCTCAAGCAGGTCTCGGACTACTACGACTCGGAAGTCGAGTACGCGGTTAAGAACCTGACCGCAATGATCGAACCAATAATGATCCTGGTAATGGGCGTCGGCGCCGTGTTCCTAATCGTCGCCATCATCATGCCGTACATGTCCATCCTGACCAGCTTCGGCTCCGGCGGCGGCTACAACACGAGGTAGCTAGAAAGACCGCAGACTCTTACTGACCGCCTCATCGAGGTTCTCGATGACGGCGGTCAGAAGTTTTACGGCCGCGTCGTAGTCCGCGGACGAAACGACGCCGGTGTGGGCGTGGATGTAGCGGGTCGGCCAGCCGATGACGAGCGAGGGTACGCCCGAACGGTGGATGTGGATGGCGCCGGTATCGTACCCGCCGCGCACGGTCGTCAGGTGGTACTTGATGCGTTTCTTCTCGGCCAGGTCAATTACCCAGTCGCGCAGCCGGGTGTTGGGAATCATCGAATTGTCGTGGACCAGAATGGCGGCGCCGTTGCCCAGCCGTTCGGCCACGTTCTTGTTCACCTTGTCCGGATGCTCGTAGCTTAGTGAGACATCAAGCGCCAGCGCCACGTCCGGCTGCACAACCTCGGCCGCGGTCCGCGCCCCGCGCAAGCCTACCTCCTCCTGCACGCTCCCCACAAGGAAGACGGAGTTCGGGTGCTTCTTCCCCTTGAGTGCCCGGGCGGTCTCAATCACGATTCCACAGCCGCCGCGGTCATCCCACGCCTTGGCCATCATCAGGTTCTTGCCGAGCTCGACATAGGGTGAAACCGGCACAATCGGGTCTCCGAGTCGCACACCTAGCCTCGTCTTGACGTTGAACCCCTGGACGCAGCCCAGGTCGATGAACATCTTGTCAATGTCCGGCAACTGCTTCCGCTCTTCCGCGGTCAACTCATGCGGCGGCTTTGAGCCGATAACACCGGGGAAGTCACCCTTGCGCGTCCGAATCAGCACGCGCTGGCCGAGCAGCACTCGCGGCGACCAGCCGCCGATAGGCAGGAACCTGACGTAGCCGTCAGCCGTGATGGACTTCACCATGAACCCGACCTCGTCCATGTGCGCGGATACCATGATGCGCGGCCGCTCCGACCCGCCTGCGACCCGGCAGACTACGCTGCCCAGTCCGTCGCGGGAAACCTTGCCCGCCCGACCCAGTTCCCGCGCCACGATGTTCGCCGACTCGGTCTCGAAACCCGACGGTCCGAACGCCTCGGTCAGCTCGCGCAGAAGCTTTCTGTCAGCCACATTCGCCTCCCAGTCTTGGAGTTATACTGCCCTAGTCGATCAGCTTGGCGGTCATCGGCTCCAATGACCAATTCCTAAGTCCTCTCTGCGTTCTCGCAGGTGCCATCCGACGGCTCAATGACCAATCAATACCCAATGTCCAAATGGCGGAAGTTCCATCGTTATTGGGTCCTGGTCATTTCCGCCTTAACTAGGAATTAGCAATTGGGAATTAGACATTCCCGGGCTCCTGGCCCGGGTCCTCAGACGTCCAGATTCTCGACATGCGCCGCGTTCTTCTCGATGAACTGTCGGCGCGGCTCGACCTCGTCGCCCATCAGCATCCGGAACACGGCGTCGGCCTCGGTCGCATCTTCCATCGCCACGCGCTTGAGCGTCCGCTTCTCCGGGTTCATCGTCGTCTCCCAGAGTTGCTCCGGGTTCATCTCGCCGAGCCCCTTGTACCGCTGGATGTCGAACTGCGTGCCCTTGTTCTTGCTGGAAAGGCTCACCAAATCCTCATCGCTGTAAAGGTAGTTCTCGGTCTTACCCTGCTTCACCTTGTACAGCGGCGGCTGGGCAATATAGATGTAGCCCGCCTCAATCAGCGGCTGCATGAACCGGTAGAAAAACGTCAGGAGCAGGACTCGGATGTGGGAACCGTCGACGTCCGCATCGGTCATGATCACAATCCTGTGATACCGCGCCTTCTGCGCGTCGAAGTCCTCCTCACCGATGCCCGCGCCGATCGCGGAAATGAGGGTGCGAATCTCATTGTTCGAGAGAATCTTGTTCAGGTTCGCCTTCTCGACGTTGAGAATCTTACCCCGCAAGGGCAATATCGCCTGGAATTGCCGGTTCCGCCCTTGCTTGGCCGAGCCGCCGGCCGAGTCGCCCTCGACGATGTAGAGTTCGCTTTCGGCCGGGTCCTCGGAAGCGCAATCCGCGAGCTTGCCGGGCAGGCTGTCGGATTCAAGCAGCGACCGACGCCGCGTCAGATCGCGCGCCTTCCGCGCCGCCATCCGCGCCTTGGCCGCGGTGAGCACCTTCTCGACAATCCGGTTCGCGAAACGCGGGTTCTCCTCGAAATACTGGGCCAGCTTCTCATTCACCACGGTCTCGACCACGCCCTTCGCCTCGCCGTTGCCGAGCTTGGTCTTGGTCTGGCCCTCGAACTGCGGGTCGCCGATCTTCAGCGACACCACCGCGGTCAGCCCCTCGCGCGCGTCCTCGCCGGTCAGTTCGGTATCTTCCTTCAGCGCGCCGGACTTCCGCGCGTACTCGCCAAGCGTCCGGGTAAGGGCCGACTTGAACCCGGACAGGTGGGTGCCGCCTTCGTGGGTGTTGATGGTGTTGGCGAACGAGAAGATGCTCTCGACGTACCCGTCGTTATACTCGAACGCCACGTCGACGTGCATGCCGTTCCGGTCCTCCTCAAACATCACCGGCTTGTGCAGCGCGGTGCGACCGGTGTCGAGGAACTTCACGAAATCGGCCAGCCCGTTTGGGAAGTGGAACGTCTCGCTCGTTCCCGTCCGCTCGTCCTTCAGGGTGATCTTCAGGTCTTTGTTCAAGTACGCGAGCTCCCGCATCCGCGCCTGGATTACCTCGACCTTAAACTCCACCTTCTTGAAAATCTGCTTGTCCGGCTTGAACCGGATGAGCGTCCCACGCTGCTTCGTCTTGCCGGTGACCTTCAGGTCGCCCTTCGCCTTGCCGCGCTCGAAGTCCATCCGGTACGCCTTGCCGTCCCGGAAAACCTCGGCGGTCAGGTGCTCAGAAAGCGCGTTCACCACCGACACGCCTACGCCGTGCAGCCCGCCCGAAATCTGATAGACCTTGTGCTCGAACTTCGCCCCGGAGTGGAGCACGGTCAACACGACGTCGAGCGCGGACCGCTTCTCGGTCGGATGGATGTCAACCGGTATGCCGCGGCCGTTGTCGAGGACCGACACCTCGTCGTCCGAGTGGATTGTGACGGACACCTCGTCGCAGTACCCGGCCAGCGCCTCGTCAATCGCGTTGTCCACCACCTCATAAATCAGGTGATGCATACCCCGGACCCCGATGTCGCCGATGTACATCGCGGGACGGTGCCGGACCGCTTCGAGACCTTTCAGGACATGGATTTGTGCTGCATTGTAGGCTTCTGACATTGGACTCTATGATACCGTAAGTGGTTGAACAATCAAGCTCAATTTCGCCTCAGAAAACAGAGAATTCAACCGTCAAGGACGCCAAGTTCGCCAAGCTTCGGAGAGGACTAACCGCAGACCACGCAGATGCCACAGATTCAGCCGCTGACCGCCATTCGCTCTTCGCCGACCGCACTTCTGACTTCCAGCCTCCAGCATCCGACCTCTGACTTCGCCCCTTCCTTCGTCATTTCTCCTCTCTTTCTCCCTCCTCCCTCCTCCCTTGTCCGAGCACAAACCTCAGGTCTAGTATCAGCCCCTTACCCACGCGCCCGGCAATCTTCTTCAGGAGTTGCGGCTTCAGGAACCGGAGCTGAGCAATCCACGCCGGGCTGTCGACTACGATGACGAGGGTGTTACCGTCAACCTCAAGTGCCCGCGTGTGCTCGGCCGTCTTCGGCCCGGCAATCTCCGACCAGAGCGTCACCGCCGGCTGCGCGGCGAGCACCTTATCGAGCTTCAGCCCCTTCAGCACCCGCGGCAACACGCTGCCGACGCTACGAAACTTGCGATACTTTGCCGGCCTCGACATGGAATTCCTTTCTGCAGAAGGGGTCCAGGGATCCAGGAGTCAAGGGGTCAAGTGAAGGACCGGCGTCGCGAACGGATGGCGCACGCCCCTGCTCCGCTTCCTCACTTTGTCCTTTGTCCTTTGGACTTTCTACTTGCGGCGCGATCCTTCGCGCGGCTGCGTACATTATCTGGCCGCGCTCCGCCACCATCTCAAGCACCATCCGGCTCCGCTGCTCGTCCAACTCCGACGCGACCTCGTCCAGCAGGAACACGGGCCGCTGCCGGCCCGCGCTCAGAATCATGTCCGCCTCGGCCAGCCGCAGCGCGATGCCGGCCAGCCGCTGCTCCCCCACCGAACCGAACTTCCGAAGCTCACGCTCGCCCCGCGTTATTCTGATGTCGTCCCGATGCGGCCCGACCACGGCATGGCCAAGCGCCCGCGCCCGCTCGCGCGTCGCCGCCAGCCTCTGCCGGAACGCTGAGGCCAGGTCCGAAGACTCGCCGACGCTCGACCGGTAACTGAAAGCCGCCCCATGCCCAGCCAACCGCTCGTAGTGCCTTGCTGCGTTCTCAAGCAACCCGCCCACCTTCGCCAGCCGTGCCTCATACACGGGCACGCCCGAGAGCACCAACTCCTCCTCCCACGCAGAAAGCTGGTCGGCTACCGGCTCACGGCTTGCGCCTGACCGCTCCAGAAGGCGATTATACTGGCTCACGGCCCGCCGATACTCGCCTGTCAGCGCGATGTAACTCCGCTTCTCGTCCCCCATTCTGCCTTCTGCACTCTGCCTTCTGACTTCTGAATTGGCCTCAGCGGCCCCGGTCGGACAGTGCGGCTGGCCGTCGGTTAGTGTCTTTGTGTCTTTGTGGTAAGAGTCCTTCCTGCTCGGGCCCGCCTTCGCAATAGCCACATCCAGGAAGTTCCGCCTGATCCCCGGCGCTCCGCGCACCAACTCAATGTCCTCCAGCAACAGCACCACCACCGGCAGCCAACCGAAGTACTCGGACAGCTTCTCGACCGGGATGTTGTTTCTGAGTATCCGCTTCTCGCGGCCGTCGAACCTTATCTCCGCCGTGTCGCCGCCCTCGTCGGTGCCGGAAACGGCCAGCACGTCCTTGCCGAACCCGAGCATGTCCGCGTCCGGACACCGCCGGAACGACCGGCCGATGGCCAGATAGTGGATTGCCTCGAGCAGGTTCGTCTTCCCTGCGCCGTTCGGCCCGAACAGATAGTTCGAGCCCTCGACAAAGTCGACGGATGTCGGTTCGAGATTCCTGAAACCGCGCAGACTGATGCTCGCAAGCGCCACGCCTCAATCTACCCGAAACCGCAACTCATTCAAGGAGTGCCCGTCCAAGTCACCATCGAAACCGCGGCGCAAACCGCATCGCAACTCACCCCGAAAGTCGCCCTGCATTTCCTCCTCCGAGTCGCCGCCACAACCGCACTGCAAATCAGCCCGACAATAGCATTCCGAATCACCATTCAGATGATGGTCCAAGTCGCAGCCAGAATCGCACTGGAAATCGACTGCGGAATTGCCGGGAAAACCCCTTTGGAGATTCCTCCCAGAACCACCTCCCGAACCGTCCCGGGAACGGTTCTCAGGGTGATTCCCAGAATCGTCACTTGGGCGACATCGCCAGCGTCTAACGCGGCTTCCTTCAGCTACTTAGGTCAATGGAAGCCTATGTAACCGTGCGGATTTCCGTCATGGACCCGATCCGTCAGGTTTCGCGCCCGAAGAACGGCCAGTCCATGCTCCCGAAACCAAACGCCCGGCCTGTTTGTCCTGAGGCTGCTTTCGCCTGCCGCGTCCGCGTGAATTCGTGGACAGCTTGCGGCTTGAGGCTTTCGGCTTGCCACAGGTCCCGCACAGAGTAGCACCGGGGGCAAGCCGAGCGGTGCCATCCGCGCGTCTGTGATTGCCGGCGGACTCAGACCGGTCCTGGCCGCGAGAGGGATTCCCGCAGACAAGTTCGTCGCCTACTTCGCCTTTGCCCAGAAGCTCGGCCGCCGGTCCCGAACGTACGCTGACAAGTCCCTCCAGATGGCCGTGGCCGACCTGATTGACCTCTACGAAGCCAAGTCCCTCGACCGTGACACGCTTCTCGCCATCGCCACGACCCTCTTCGGCGTCAACGTCACCACCTGACCGCCGCCCGCGCATTTGACAAGCCATCCACTCCGTTTAGAATCCCTACACTGAAACCTGTCCCGTGCCCTGCTTTGGCGCGGTTCGGAAAGTAGGGCAAGACGCTAGTTCGGCCCCACACAGGCAGGAATCGGTTACCGAGGAAGGAGCTACCATGGCCGTACCAGATTATCAGAGTGTGATGTTGCCTCTGCTCAGGTTTGCGGAAGAGCGAAAGACGGAGATTTCCACGGACGATGCGGTCGAGGCGCTTGCCGCCAAGCTGGGCCTTACCGCAGATAACCTCAAGGAGATGCTCCCGAGCGGTGTCCAACGCACGTTCGTGAACCGAGTGGGATGGGCGGCGACCTACATGAAGAAAGCCGGGCTGTTGGAGCCGACCCGCAGAGGCTACTATCGGATTACTCCGCGGGGCCAGGAACTCCTTCAGAAGAAACCCACGACTATCAACGTGAAGCTCCTTAAGCAGTACCCCGAGTTTCTTGCATTCCAGGGACTCAAGGGAACGCGCAGCGGAGCGAAGGTGAACTCATCAGGAGAGACTCTTGATACGTCAACCGATACTCCTTCCGAGGCACTGGAGGCTGCCTACGAAAACCTCCGCGATGAACTGATTGACGAGCTGCTCGCCAGACTCAAGAAGTCGACTCCGTCCTTCTTCGAGCGGGTCGTTGTCGAGCTTCTCGTGAAGATGGGGTACGGCGGTTCACGCGCCGACGCAGGGAAGGCCATTGGCAAAAGCGGGGATGGAGGCATCGACGGCATCATCAAAGAAGACAAGCTTGGGCTCGACGTTGTCTACATTCAGGCGAAGCGATGGGACACCAATCCCGTTGGCAGACCGGACGTCATGCAGTTCGCCGGAGCGCTTCAGGCGCAGAAGGCGAGCAAGGGTATTTTCATCACAACCTCCAGATTCACTGATGATGCTCGAACCTACGTTTCTCAAATCGGAAGCAAGATGGTCCTGATTGACGGAGAGCTGCTCTCCCATCTGATGGTCGAGCATGATGTTGGAGTATCAACGGTCTCTCTGTATCCAGTGAAGAAGATCGACACCGACTACTTCGATGAGAGCATCTGATTATCCCTCGATGGAATCCGAACCCTGACCAGTCTTGACGAAGACCGGAAATATGGGAAGTGTGGGGCTGTTGAAAAAGTGTCTAAAGGCTCCTCGTTGGCCAAACGGACAGGAAGTCGCCGGTGCAAGTAACGCTACTGCGGCAGTTGCGGACGGTTGTTTCCGCGTCAGGCTTCGACTTGGCTCCAAAGTGGGGTTCTTCAACAGCCCCAGTGTCCCGGGTTTCCCAGATATAGGAGGCGCACTTTGCAGTTCCCTGACTATGTGAGACATTCTGCAGTTGTGGTTCTTCTCGCGACGGCGTTGCCGCTGTTGGTTTCCACATGTAAGAAGCCGCCGATTGGCCACCCACCAGCGACTCCTGCCAAGCCGATGGGCATCTCCAACGGCGGCTACAACACGACGTACGAGTTCTCGACCACCACAACAGACCCTGACACCGACAGTGTGGCAGTCCGTTTCGCTTGGGGTGACGGAACGACCTCGGACTGGAGTGAGTGGATTGCCAGCGGCGAGACGGCCACGTTGTCGCACGCGTGGTCGAGCGCCAACACATATCAGGTCAAGGCTCAGGCGAAAGATCGGCCGGGCTTGACGTCGGACTGGTCTGAACCTCTACCTGTCAACATAATAGCCACCCGCGCACCGAACACACCCGGAGCGCCAACCGGCCCGTCGTCGGCACGCAAAGACAGCTTGTGTACATTTACCACCATAGCCACCGATCCGGACGGCGACGGCGTCAGCTATCGGTTCGATTGGGGCACGGGCGACACATCAGATTGGACCGACTGGGTTCCCAGCGGCCAGCCCGCGACGATGCAGTACGCCTTCCGCCGCGCCGGAACGCCGGGCGTCCGCGCCCAAGCCCGCGACGTCAGTGAGGCGCTTTCGGCGTGGTCGAATCCGCACTCTGTGACCGTCCCTAACCCTCACCCGCCTTGGTCGCCATACGTGGAGTTGTACTCAGGCGGTGGTGTGGCTGGTGAAACGCTTAGCTTTGCTGCGTCCGCATCCGATCCCGATGGTGACAGCGTGGCAGTACGCGTCTCATGGGGTGACGGCGACACATCGGACTGGAGCGACCTTGCCCCTCCTAGTGGGGCTATTGCGATGGAGCACGCTTGGAGCGACAGCGGCACCTATCCGGTGAAGGCGCAAGCGATGGACGAGGATGGTGCGACCTCCGACTGGTCGGCAGGCTGCTCCGTGTACGTGTGGCGGCCAAAATGGCGCTACCAGACAGGCGGCCCACTCTCCTCACCTGCGATTGCTGCAGACGGCACGGTCTATGTGGGGTCGAACGACGGCTACCTGTACGCCCTGAACCCGGACGGAACCCTCAAATGGCGCCACCAGACAGGCGGCCCACTCTCCTCACCTGCGATTGCTGCAGACGGCACGGTCTATGTGGGGTCGAACGATGGTTACCTGAACGCCCTGAGCGCGGACGGAACCCTCAAATGGCGCTACCAGACCGCCTGCCAGATACACACTTCACCGGCGCTCGCTACGGACGGCACCGTGTACTTCGGAGCGGAGGACAGTTGTGTGTATGCAATAAACCAAGACGGGTCCCTGAAGTGGCGCTACGTAACGGGTGGTCTGGCGCGTTCTTCACCAGCTATCGCTTCTGACGGTACGGTGTATGTTGGATCATCAGACTTGCGTCTGTACGCCTTCGACCCAAGCGGTGCTCTTAGGTGGAGTTACGAGACCCCCGGCAGCGTTGGGTCCTCGCCAGCGATCGCCCTCGATGGCGCTGTGTACGTCGGGGCGGGCAAGTACCTCTACGCTATCGATGCTGCCGGCGAATTCAAGTGGCGTTGCCTGGCTGGAAACACTGTTGTGTCGTCGCCTGCCATCGCGCCCGACGGAACTGTCTATGTCGGGTCGTACGCCGATTGCCTTCTTGCTGTCGACCCAACTGACGGCACCCGCCTGTGGTATTACGAGACTGACGATAACGTCCTATCCTCACCTGCAGTCACGGCGGACGGCACTGTGTACTTCGGCTGTGACGATTGCAGTCTCTACGCGCTTGACCCCGAAGGCAATCTCGTGTGCCGTTACCAGACGGGCGGCATGATCGAGTCCTCCCCTGCGGTCGCGGCTGACGGCACTGTGTACGTCGGGTCAGGCGATCGCTACCTGTACGCGATCGAAGGGAACTACCCGTTGGCCACTTCGCCTTGGCCGAAGTTCCATCACGACAACCGCAACACCGGCCGCGTTGGCGGACGGTGACAATGGGCGACTCAGGCAATTGGATCCGAACCCCTGTCCTCAACGGCATTCAGCGTGTGATGCTCGGTTCATGGCAGGCCTTTGACGAATTCCTCGACCATGGTGACATTCGAGTTCAGGACTTCATATGGCGCGGGCAGGCGAAGGACTGGCCGCTGCTCCCGGAACTCTACCGTAGCCCAGACAGGTATACTGCGTGCGGCTACGATGCCCAATCCGAGGCTGTTCATCTCGACAACTTCAAGAAAGCCTACCGAAGCCTGAAGTCCGCGCCGCCGGAACCACAAGATGATGACTCCTGGTGGGCATTGGGCCGGCACTACGGGTTGGCCACACCACTGTTGGATTGGACCGAATCGCCCCTGTGCGCAGCTTTCTTTGCTCTCGTCGAGGAGAATGGTCGCTGCGACCACACCCGTATGGTCTACGCACTAGACCGGAGGTGTACCGAGCTGGCCGCAAAGACGATAGGCGTATCCGGCAACCGGCCAGCCACGGGCACTGGAGGGATGGCCCACATAGTAAGTCCGCCGCGCCACAACAACGCTCGACTGGCCGCGCAGGAAGGCCTGTTCACGTACCTTCCAGTGGCGTTCAGCATAGGGGTTTGGCTCAAAGCATGGCAGGCGGATGCGATTGGTAGAGCGCTACTGCTGAAGATACGCATTCCAGACAACAAGAGGTTCGGTTTCCTAGATCAGCTTGAGAGAAGACGAGTCAGCTCGCTGACGTTGTACCCGGACGTTCCTGGAGCCGCCGAATACTGCAATCTCCAAGCGCTGGCCCGAGGTCGGCACAGGCTCAGACCAGCTCGGCTGACGCCTGCCAGTTCGGGGAAGGCAAAATGAAGGATACTTCTATGAAGAGCCCTCTGTCAAGGCGCGGCTCGACGGACCCCGAACGTGCGGAGACGCAGTAGCCAATTCCTGACGCGCGGCTGCCCGGTTGACATCCCCGCCCGCGAGTCCTAGAATCGAACCATGATCGAGCCGAATCCGGGATTGACGGACAGAAGGAACTAGATGTCCCCGAAATCCTCAGAAGGTCGCGCTGGCAAGGTGAGCGGCGGGGGCGCGTGATGTGGAAGCGCCGACATCGTCTACTCTGTAGGCACCTTACCGAGACTGACGAAAAGCCCCACTGGTGGCGCTATTCCGTGGTCATCCAAGCGGTCATCGCCGGTCTGACACTCTTCGTGCTGGTCGCGGCAGTGCGAACCGCTAGCTCGGCGTGGGAAGCCAACCGGTTGACTAGCATCATGTTTGAACAGCAAAGGCGCCCCTGGTTTTCCCTCGACGTAGTCGGCATGGTTACCTATGGAGATACCGCCATTGGGTTCCTGGTCAATGCAAAGAACAGCGGGTTAAGCATGGCATCACACTTCGGGATGACCACTAGGCTCGACACCGTGAACTCTGCTCCACCCAAGAGCATGGACGTCGTAGTGCTCGGGGACTGGAACAACCTCGGACCGGGCGACACGAGGCTATTTCCAACCGGGCCGCTAGCATACCACAGCCTAGTGGCCTCTCTCGACGACACAGTCTACCTCAGAGTCAATTGCGTGTTCAGAAACGCTGAGTCCGAGCGCTGGTACTACATGCAGCAGGTTGCAGCGATGGTGCCCGGCCGAATCGTGCCGTTCGCCTTGGCGAGCGGCGCGGAGCCGAGGATTGCCCCGGGAGCGGCGTGGCCTTGCGGCGTGTACTACGGCGGCGCGACGGTGATGCCAGACAGCAGTTTCCGCATCCGGATGACCAAGCTGCAGCCCTGATGCGTAGTCCGACGATTGTGCGCGCAATAGAGACCATTGACCCCGGCCCGCCCTTTTGACAACCTCTTCTCCCCCGCTACCATACTCGCGATGAAACCGGATCCGTATCCTCTGCTGAGAGCTTGGACGTTCCGGTGATCGCAAAGGCCACGTTCCTCAATGCCTGCGTCTGTCAGAAGCTAGGCTGGCTCCAACACCGGAAGCAAGTCGAGGCCGTTCCCTCGCTTGCTGAGAAGCTACGAATGACTGAGGGCCGAGAGGTCCACCGCAAAGCCAGGTCCCTCCGTCCAGACGGGCTGACTCCGAGCAGCAGTGAAGGGGCTGCGGCAGCCGAAGCTACCGCCGGCCTCATTGATAGAAGTTCGACCAAGTCGGTCTACGAAGCGACTTTCGTGAGTGACCCATTCGTGGCTCGGGCCGACATGCTTGTCCGCGCCCAAGGGGCTTGGAATGTGCTGGAGGTGAAGTCCAGCACCAACGAGAAACCGGAGCTCCTTGATGACTTGGCCTACACCGTGATGGTCTGTGAGAAAACCGGACTCCCGGTGAATAGGGCAACACTATTGCTGGTGTCTAAGGACTATCGCCTCGGCATGCCGGACGAGAAGCTCTTCACCGAGGTCGATGCGACGACCGCAGTCCACTCGAGGGTTGCCGAATTCGGGGCGGTCGCTGACGGCGTGGCAGAGTCTGTCCTCGGAGACCGGATCCCTGAGGCCCGGCCCAGCTACGAATGCAAGGACTGCCCGCTGATTGAGGAGTGTGCTACCAAAGGAATTCCTGACCCGATATTCAATGTCCCGCGACTTGGCGCGCCCAAGTGCAAGGAACTCATCTCGCGTGGCATCCTGAAGATTGCAGACATCCCGAGTGGTTTCCCGCTTTCGGATAGCCAAAGGCGGGTCGTCGACTGCATCCGCTCCGGCCGCAGATACGTCGGCACAGGGTTAGCAGCTAGGCTCGCAGCCATTAAGTGGCCCGCGTATTACCTGGACTTCGAGACCATAAAACCCGTCATGCCGCTGTACCCGGACACTGCGCCACACACGCAGGTGCCGACGCAGTACTCAATACACAAGTGCGACAAGCCGGGGAACGTCGTGCAGCATCTGGACTATCTGGCTGACCCACGCCGAGACTGCCGACGTGAACTCGCAGAACGGCTGCTGGACGACCTCGCTGAGCGCGGCAGCATTGTGGCATACTCGACGTTTGAGAAGACAACTATCGACGGACTCGCAAAGCTCGATTCGTGCAAGGACCTTGCCGCTCGATTGGAGAACTTGAAGGCTCGCATCTTCGATCTCCACGACGTGATCCGCCTTGAGCTATGCGACCCGCTCTTTCACGGCCGCACGTCGATAAAGGTCGTTCTCCCTGCCCTGGTCCCGGAAATGTCATACGATGGCCTTGCCATCGCCGACGGCGATTCAGCCCTGGCAACCTTCACGCTCATGGCCCGCGGCAACCTGACCGGTAAGCCGGCAGAGGAGGCGAAAGCGAACCTGCGGGAATACTGCAAACGCGACACCTTGGCCATGGTCAAGCTGCACCAGCACCTCGCCCAGTACGCTTAGCAAGCCCGGCCGCAGGCCCGAGAACCTGAACTCTTGGCCTACAGGGAGTACCGGTAACACTCTTCTGAACCCGACTCCGATATGTGTCAAAGATGATGGCTGACGGCTAACGGCCGACGGCGTACCGATTCTAGATTCTGGATTTCAGATTGTAGACGACAGCGCGGGCTGTCGCCCCGAGAGGAAACGAGGGGTCTCTCCTGAGAGGCCCGTTCGACTCGCTACGCTCGCTCAGGGCGACGCTGCGCGTCGATTGTAGATTGGCTGCCTCAGGCCTTGGCGTTCTTGGCGTCCTCTTGGCGGTTCAATCCGTTCCAGATTGCCCGACAGCTCGCGGCTTGCGGCTCGGCCGCGGGCTAGGTCAGGTCCAGACTGGCTGAGAGATTTCTCGACTCCGCTCGAAATGACATCCTCTTCGTGCCTTCGTGGCTGACCCTCCTGGATATCTGCGCCATCTGCGTAATCTGCGGATAGTCCCCTCCAGGTCTTGGCGGGTCGCCGTCTGCCCGGGCCTGCGACTTGATGCTTGCGGCTTCCCACCGGTCTTTGACACCATAACGTTATGACGCTATACTGAGGCATGAAGACCTCTTTGCGAAGGGCTACAGTCTACTTCAATCCCAGGGTGCACCGCGCACTGCGCCTGAAGGCTGCCGAGACGGACCAATCGGTCTCCGACCTCGTTAATGAAGCGGTCGGCCTGAGTCTTCAGGAGGATGCTGAGGACTTGGCTGCGTTCGACGAACGAGCTCACGAGCCGAACATCCGGTTCCTCGACGCCGTGAAGGACATGAGGCGCTGTGGCAAGATATGAAGTCTTCATCAAACCCTCGGCGCTGAAGGAACTGGAGTCCGTCGGCACACGGAAGCTACGTCGAGACCTGGTTGAACACGTTCAGGCTCTGGCGGACAATCCCCGACCGCAGGGGTACACGAAGCTAACAGGAGGCGACCGGTATCTGGTCCGATGTGGAGCTTACCGCATCGTCTACTCGGTCGAGGACGAGCGCCGGATTGTGCTCGTGGTGAAGATCGGTCATCGGAAGGACGTCTACCGCTAGTCCGCATCACGGTCGTTCCTAGTTCATCGTTCTTCGTTCATGGTCTTGCCCATTCGCCGTTTCCCGTCCGCATCTTGGCGTTCTTGGCGTCCTCTTGGCGGTTCAATCCACTCCCGATGCCTGACAGATCGCGGCATGGGGCTCGCGGCTCGGCCGCGTGCTAGATCAGGTCGAGGCTGACGCGCAGGGCACGGTTGGCAGCCGCAAGTAGCTCCGGTGTGAGTTCTCCCAGCTTCTTGATGAGTCGGGCCTTGTCAATCGTCAGCACCTGCGCCATATTCACCATGGAATCATGTGGCAGTCCGCAGGTGCGCGCGCGAATGACGACCGTCACCGGATAGGGCTTGATTGTAGTCGTGATTGCCGCGACTATCGTTGTTGCCGCGTACTGGTTGCCAACGTTGTTCTGCACGATGAGCGCGGGCCGGACGCCCTTCTGCTCGCTGCCCCGCCCGGGGTTGAAGTTGACCAGCCAGATTTCGCCGCGCCGAGGGCTAGGGACACGATCCGAATTGCCCGGGCGCAATTCAGTCATGTCCCGCGCCCGAGGGTCTCAACGGCGCTCCTCAGGTTCGCCTCGGCGGTCTTGCGGTCCTCGGCCGCCATCGCCTTGTAGCCTTCGGCTAGCTCTCGCTTGAGCCGCCGCTCTTCCCAGACCGTCAACGCCTCTTCTATCAGGGCGCTGCGATTGGTGTCGCGAGCAATGGCGACCTCATCCAGTTCAGCCAGCCGGTCCGAGGCAATGGAAATGGTGACCTTCTCACGCTTGGCCATGTCTACTCCTCTATGGTCATACGAACCATCATACCAATCATACTGCCGCTCGGCCCGCCGTCAAGCTGGTGCGCTGTTCATATGTGGCGGGTGCTGATGGCCGAGAGATTCCTCCGCTCGGGCGTCGCCCTCGGGTGCGCTACGCACCGTAGGAACGAGCGGAATGACATCAGCCTTGGCGTTCCGGGCGGCTGTGCCGATTTCCGATTGCCGAGTGTCGAATGTCGGGCCGCGGCGAGTGGACGAGACCCCTCCTTGAGGGTGCGCAACGCACCGCAGGAACGAGCGCGGTGACATTCCGTGCCATCTTGTGTTGGCCGCAACGGCCCCTGTAGGACAGTGCATCTGTGTCCATCTGTGGTTAGTCGAACCGTGCCGGGTTTGCGCGTCTGACGCGCCGAGAGTAGACTAGTAGTCCGTGCCTGATTCAACCCGTTTTCTGAAGCCCGAGGTCGTCGCCAAGCTGAAGGGCATCGACCTGAAGGCGCGACTGGTGGTCGAGGGCTTCCTCGCCGGCCTGCACCGATCGCCGTACAAGGGCTTCTCGGTCGAGTTCACCGAGCACCGGACTTATATGCCCGGGGACGAGCCGAAGCGGATTGACTGGAAAGTCTATGCCAAGACCGACCGGCTCGTCGTCCGCGAGTACGAAGAGGAGACCAACCTGCGCGCGTACCTCGTGCTCGACGCCTCCGGCTCGATGTCTTACGCGACCGGCAAGGTCTCGAAGCTCGAATACGCAAGCATGCTGGCCGCGAGCCTCGCCTACCTGCTGCTGCACCAGAAGGACTCAGCCGGTCTCATCACCTTCTCGGACAAGATAAACACTTACGTGCCGCCCCGCAGCACCCCGGCCCACCTGAACGCGCTCCTGCACCAGCTCTCAATCGTCAAGCCCGGCGGCGACACGAAAATCGCCGGCACGCTCCACCAATTGGCCGAGCGGGTGAAACGCCGGGGCCTCGTCATCATCATGTCGGACTTGTGGGACGAACCGGCGGCCGTGCTGACCGCGCTCCGCCACTTTCGGCACAAGAAACACGAGGTGCTGGTCTTCCACATCCAGGACCCGAACGAACGCGAGTTCGCGTTCCGCACTCCGGTCGTGCTCAAGGATATGGAAACCGGCCAGGAACTGACCGTGGACCCGCGCGTGCTCCGCGAGCAGTACCAGCAGGACTTCGACCGGTTCTTCGCTACGTTCGAGCGCGGCTGCCGCGAGGCCGCGATTGATTATCACCGGGTAACGACCGACACGCCGTTCGACCGCGCGCTCTTCTCGTACCTGGAGCGACGACACAGGATGAGATGATGAGGGAATTACCAAGTCCTAATTCCCAATGACTAATCAATCCCCAATGACCAATTCCCAGGGCCCGAGCTTTCTCCTTGGTCCTTGGTCCTTCGTCCTTCGTCCGTTGTCGCTACGACTTTCCGCTTTGCCGTCGCTGCCGTCCGCACTTTGCCATTTCTCCTTTCCACTTTCCCCTTTGTCCTCTCCTAGCTGATGGGATTCCTGGCCCCGTCGCTCCTCCCCTTTGCCATCCTCGCCTCAATCCCTGTCGTCATCCACATCCTGAGCCGGCTCCGGCTCAAGCGCGCCGAGTTCCCGTCCCTGCTGCTGCTCACGACCGCCAAGCGCGAGCGGTTCTCTTGGCTGCGGCTCAAGGAACTGCTGCTGCTCATCTTCCGCACGCTCGCGCTGCTTGGGCTGTTACTTGCGCTGGCCCGACCCTTTGTCCGCCATCGCCTGCCCGGACTCGGCCGGTCGAACGACCTTATTGTCATTGTGGACGATTCCTACAGCATGTCGAGGCCGTCGCAGTGGCAGCAAACGTTGGCGGTTACCCGGGAGTTGCTGAACTCGCTCGGTTCGGGACGTCGGGCCGCCCTGCTCGTTACGAGTCAGGCCGGTCCGTCCAACTCCTCCCTCCTCTCTCCTCCCTCCTCTCTCCTCCCTCTGCTCGATTCGCTGAGGCCATCATACTCGGCCGCGACGCTGGAGTCGGCGCTGAAACGCGCAGTTGAGCTAGCGAAGCCGGCCCGGGCTGAGGTCGTGGTCGTGACCGACCTGCAGGCCCACGCGCTGCCGTCGAATTGGCAGCCGCCGACCGACGTCCCGGTCCTGCTCATCGGGGTTGCCGTGCCGGACGGCGACAACGCGGGCATTACGCGTCTGTACACCGAGGACCGGTTCCCGGTCGCGGGTCGGGCCACGCGCATCAAGGCGGACTTCACAAACTACGGCCCGCACCCGGCAACCCGTACCGCTGTCCTGACCCTCGAGAGCCGTCGCGAAGAGCAGGCCGTCGCCATCAAACCGCACTCGTCCGCGACCGTGACCTTTGAGTCCGCGCTCGCCGACTCCGGGTATCACGTTGCCAAGCTTGAGCTGCGTAGCGATTCGCTGGAACCGGACAACACGCGCTGGCTCGCGGTCTATCAGCCGCGGCGGCTCGCAGTTCTCGTGGTGGAGTCGCCCGCCGCGCCCGCCCGGTATCTGGCCGACGCCCTGGGCACAGACTCCTCTTCGGTCTTCAGCCTGACCAGCATCCCTGCTTCCGAGTTTGGTCGCTATGACCCGCGCCGGTTCGCCGCGGTTGTCATCACCGACGCTGCCGCGCTGAGCCGACCCGACTGGACCCGTCTCGGGTTCTTCCTTCAGTCCGGCGGCTCGGCCCTGGTCATGTTCGGCAACCCGCCTTCCGACTCATCACTGCTCGCCGGCCGCATCCGGGTCCTCGGGTTATCACGCCCCGCCGGGTTCGTCTCGGTCACCTCGGTCGACACGACCCATCCGGTGCTGGAGATACTGAGTGCCGCCGACCTGTCGGCTGCGCGGTTCTTCCCCCATGCACGGCTGGGCCCGTCCGCGGGCCGGGTTCTTGCCCGGCTCTCTGACGGCGAGCCGCTGATGATTGACTCGGAGAATGGCCGGCTGGTCACGTGGGCATTCACCGCCGTGCCCGAATACACCGACCTCGTGTTCAAAGCCGCGTTCGTGCCCTTGCTCCACCGGACCCTGCTCTATCTTGCCAGCGGGCAGCTCCGTTCGGAGTATGTAGCCGGTGATACCATCCGCGCGCCAGTTACGGGTTCAGGCCCGGTAACGGTCTCAACGCCGGGCGGCCGCGTTGTCGTGACGCCGGAACCGGGAGCAGGCCGTCCTGAGGTCGTGCTCACACGCACCGGGCAACCTGGCATCTATCGAGTTGGGGACCGGCCGTACGCAGCCAACGTCCTCGCCGCAGAAGGCGACCTGACCATGGCTTCGGCCGATGCCCTCAGAAAGCAAGGCTTCCAAGTCCTGTCCGCCTCCTCCAATCGCCAATCGCCAATCGCCAATCGCCAATCCTCTGACCTGTCCCCTCTCCTGCTGTGGCTCGCGGCATTCGCCTTCGCCGCGGAACTGCTGCTGCTCGCGCTGTAGCGCGAGAGTCAGCAGTTATGAGTTAGGTGCTAGGAGTTGCGGGCCGCGGACCAAGGTTGTGGGTTTGAATTGTGGGCTTGGCCCTGTCTCTCTGCTACTGAGCTTCGCGTAGGTAATGCCCCACCAGCGTCACCCTCACCCTTCCCTCCCCCTCAAGGGGGAGGGAATAGAAGGGAGGGGGCGAAGCGCTTGATTGTTTGTGCGGAGGTCAATAACTGCTGACTGCTAACGTCAGCTACAGGTACACGCCGGTGCGAAGGTAGTCCACGTAGCGATGGAAGATAGTCTCATCTTCCAGCAGTGCCACGCGAGCGATGATCACGATGTTGGCTTCGGAGGTAACCTTCATGCCGTAGGCCGGATGCCCGGGTTCGCGCACTGTGAACCCGGCGTCATACACCTCCTCAGCCTTCTGGTAGCCGCGACCGGTCACCTGCTCCATGAACCATGAGAGATTGTCGCCCACCGCACTCAGCGCCTGCGTCGCCAGGACTTGCTGCCGCATGGGAATCCTGATGACCTCGCCGCCGGTCGCCCGGGCGTCGACGACTTCGGCCTGGTCGGTGTCAACGAGCTTGCTCAGAAGGCTAAGTGAAGAAGGGTCCATCTGACAAGAATCTACTAGTCGCCGGGCGCATAGTCAAGAAAGTACAGAAAGGACGGAGCGAAACCAAACAGGACTTCACCGCAAAGACACCAAGACATGGAGACGTGTCTGAGCTTCGCCACTCTGCCTTCTGACTTGACCCAGGCGGTCCCTGTCGGACAGTGCGGCCGGGCTGCGGCTACTGCCCCATCAGATGGGCGTAGACCGCAGCGTTACCCACCATGTTGGCGATGACCGAGAACTCGTTGGGCTTGTGCGCCTGGCCTTCGTTGCGGCCCCAGACCACGGCCGGAATCCCGCGCCGGCGAAACAGCGCTGCTACCGTGCCGCCGCCGATTCCCCGCGTGAACGGCTCCCCGCCGTACACATTGCGGACCGCATTTGCCAGCATCCGGACAACCGGCGCGTCTGGCGACGTCGGCGGGGCCGCCTGCGCCATCTGGACCGTCTCGACCTTGGTCTCGACCTTGAACTCGGCCGCGACCTCAGCGGCGATCCGCTTCATGTCTTCCACCAAGTCGGTCAACTCGTACTGCGGCAGCATCCGGCAGTCGAAGTAGAACACATCTTCAGCCGGAATCGTGTTGATGTTGGGGACGTTCTCCTCTTTCTTGGTCGGCTCGATGGTTGAGACCGGGGGCGAGAACAAGCCGTCCTCCCCGTTGTACCGTTCGTGCAACTGCTGGTCGAGACGCAGGAGCAGGTGCGCGCCGGCCCGGTGCGCGTTGTTGCCGTGATGGGGAGTCGAGCCGTGCGCCTGTCGGCCGAGAGTCGTGAACTTCACCCACGCGATCGACTTCTCCGCCACTTCCAGCAGCGTCCCGGCGTCATTGCCGGCGTCGGGCACGACCACGAGGTCCTCGGGCCGGCACAGGTCGTGGTTCTCCAGCAGCCAGCCCACGCCGTAGTCCGAGCCGTTTTCCTCGTCGGCAACCAGCATCAGGACGACGTCGGTCTGCGGAACCAGCTTGAGGTCGAGCAGCGCCTTCACCGCAAAGCACGAAGCCACCATCTCCTGCTGATTGTCCTCGGTTCCCCGGCCATAGATGCGGCCGTTCTCGACCCGCGCCTGGAACGGATCGCCCTGCCAGAGATCCTTCGGCCCGGAGGGCACCACGTCGACGTGTGTCATCAACCAGAGCACGGGCCGTTGCTCCCGACCCTTGACCCGGGCGGTGAGGCTCGGCCGGTACCCGCAGGGGACGCGCTCGTCCGGCGCCCGGTACTCGGTGACCTCGAGTCCCCACGACCGCAGTAGCCCCGCCAGGTACTCGATCTTGGCCTGCTCGCCGACGCCGCCTGATACCGGGCTGATTGCCGGCAGCGCGACGAGCCGGCGCTGCATCTCAATCATCTCCGGCTGAAGCCGGCCGATCTGCTCTCGGATTCTCTTGAAATCAGCTTCGTTCCACATCGTTACTCCTCTTGGGGCAAGCACCAAAGACCCGACCCCTTGGACATTCGGGCTTGATTGGGCATTGGCAATTGGGACTTGGTCATTCTCTCCACAGATGATTCTCGAAAACCCGCCGCGAGTCAAGCCGGAACGGCTCCTCACCGCGCCCTGGAACCTGATACCTGTTGACTGGTACCTCGCGCTACGGGTGGTATCGACGTCGTTCGATAGTGTCCTTCACTGCCCACTGCAAACTGCAGACTGCAGACTCGCTGCGAACGCGGCGTTGTGTCTCTCGATGTACCTCTCGTTGTTCGTCAGGATGTAGCGACGGTTGTATCGCCAGCCGTGTAATCACTTACGTCGGCACATGTATCGTCGGCTGAATAGTGAGCTGTATATCGACCTGTATCTCAACCTGAATCCGTCGCTGTT
>Ga0208046_1000057_pt1 | contig 21195 bp, 17 predicted proteins | sample PL_2010_300m_FD_184161 | JGI IMG/M metagenome (GOLD analysis project Ga0208046, IMG submission 184161) | Freshwater microbial communities from Powell Lake, British Columbia, Canada to study Microbial Dark Matter (Phase II) - PL_2010_300m... | ecosystem: Environmental > Aquatic > Freshwater >... | reverse complement strand
TTCGTGCACTTGGCTGACGACAGACCCCCGACGGCATCGGCGCCGAAGCGGTCCGCCGCCTCCCTCAGCTTGCCGGCGGCCAGAGAGATCGCCTCGTCCCAGGAGATCGGACGAAAACCGTCGCCGTCCTTCAGCAGCGGCTGCGTCAGGCGTTCCGGCGAGGCGACGAACTCGTGGGCGGACCACCCCTTGATGCAGAGGGTTCCCCGGCTCACGGGGTGCTCCCGGTCGGGCAGCGTTCCCGTCAGGCGGCCCTGATCGACCTTGAGCAGCAGTCCGCAGCCGGTGCCGCAGTAGGGGCAGGTGGTGCGGACGAATTCAGCGCTCATGGGGTGCCTCGCTCGAAACAGTCCACGCCGGAAGCGCGAACCCCGCCGGCGATGCATGCTCGAAATCCATCAACAGCGGCGATTTGCGGTCCGCCTCCAGCCCCGCCTCGTAGCCGTACTTCTCCCTGAGCGACCGGCGCATGACCAGTTGCAAAGCCAGAAGCGGGATGCCGACCGGGCAGGCGTCCTGGCAGGCCCCGCAGGCGACGCAGGTATCCGACAGGTGAAAGGCGCGGATCAGGTGGTAGGGGATCATCTCCGCCGGCACGGCGCTGCGCTCCACCCAGAGATCGTCCTCTAATTTGCAGGGGGTGCACACGCAGATCGGGCAGGCGTTCCGGCACCCGTAGCACTTGAGGCATCGGCTCAGCAGACCCGTCCAGCGCGCCATGCGCTCTTGGTCGTCCCCCGCGAGGAGGCTCGCGAAGCGGGGATCCCCGAAGGGATCGACGCCCTCGATCTTTTCGCCGGCGGCGGGATTTTCCGGATAAGGCCGCGGGCACAGGCAGGCCTCGGCCTGCTCGCGGCCGCACGTGTACGAGAGGGTTGTCATCCGGGAGGCGTCGATCTGGTTTCTCTTCACGAGTTCCAAGAGGGCGCGCTCGTCGCACCCCCGGCAGACGACGGTTAGGCGGAAGGATTTTTCCGCCGAGCGGAGCGTCTGCATGGCGAGCTTGGCGAGGTTCCACTTGGGCTCGATCTCGAGCGAACCAACCTCCTCCGCTTTGTGGAAAAGCCGGGGCTGCACGACGTTGAAGCGGTCGCGTCCGAGGCACAAAACGCCGTCGGCCAGCCCCCCGGCAAGGAGGTTTTCCGCTTTTCCCCGGATCGTTTTCAAGGTGGACGTCATCTTTTTGCTCTCACCGAAACGAAGGTTGATTCAACAGGGTCTTGCGCCAGGCCGCAAGCGAAGGCAGCGGCTCAAGCTCCCGGAAGAAGGCCCCCAGAACCTCCGCGAACTGGCGCCCCTCGTGGGCGGTGCCGAAACTCAACAGGAGCCGCCTCCGGCCGATCCCCACCGCATCCAGCAGATCCCCGAGGGCCTCCATTCTTTTCAAGGCCACGTGGTTGGCGTCGTTGAAACGGCAACCGCCCAGGTGGCACCCCATGACCGCCACGCCGTCGGCGCCGCTCGCCAAGGCCCTCAGGACGGAATCCGGCTCGACCATGGCGGCGCACTCCACGGGGATCACGCGGAACGAGGCCGGCAGATCGGCCCTCCCCCTGCCGACGGCGTCGGCGCCGACCAGTGCGCACCAGCGGCAGGCAAAAACCAGGACTCGGGGCGTCCCGCGCGTCGTCTTGTCGACGATTCCTTGAACGTTCATCCGGCGTCCCCCTCTGCAAAGGCCCGGCGGATCATCGCGCCCACGGCCCGGGCGTTGTGCTCGGGCATCTGGACCGTTCCGTTCGGACAGACGGCGGTGCAGCTTCCGCAGGCCCGGCAGCGCATCTTGTTCGCCCGGCTGACGAAGGCCCCGCCCACCCGTTGCAGCGTGCAGGCCTCATAGGGGCAGACGGCCACGCAGTTTCCGCAGCCCGAGCAGGCGCCGTCCTCGATACGGGCGTGTCCGAGCTTGCCCTCGGGCAGGCGGCTCATGGAGCGCGCCGAAAGCTTCTCCCGGCAGAGGATCGCCAGGGCCTTCATTGCCGCCCCCTCTCCCTGGGTTGCGGCCTCGCCGGAGGAAACGGGCCAGCGGGCCGAGCCGCAGATGAAGACCCCCCCCTGCCTGGTTTCCAGCGGATGGAGGGGATAGTCCTCCCGGAAAAAACCGTAGTCGTCGAGCGGGACATGAAAGAGTTCGGCGAGCTTCGCATTGTCGGCGTTGGCGACAAGCGGCGTGCTCAGGACGACCTGATCCGCCTCAATCTCGCGCTTCACGCCGCTGATCGCGTCGAAAACCTCGACATGCTCGACATGTCCCTCGCCTGAGATCATCGGCGGTTCCTCCACGGCAAAGCGGACGAAACGGACGCCCGCCTCGAGGGCGCTGCGATAGTAACGCTCCAGAATGTGCCCGGGCGTCATGATGTCGCGGTGCAGAATCGTAACCTCGGCGTCGGGATCGGCCTTTCGGAGAAGGACGGCATTCTTGATGCTGGAGGGGCAGCACATCGTGGCGCAGTAGGGCCGTTCCGGGCAGCGTGCGCCGGCGCACTGGATGAAGACTGACCGCTTCGCTGCCGTCTTGCCTTCCCGTTGGCGGCGTTCGAGTTCCATCAGCGTGAGGACCTCCTTCAACTCGCCGTATCGGTACAACCCCCGGGGAAGCCAGACCCCCGCTCCCGTGGCGAGGATGACGGCGCCCACGCGCACATTCACGTCGCCCGTCGCGGATGCCAGGCGAACCTTGAAGTCGCCTGCAAATCCCGTCGCGGAGACTACCCTGGTTTTGGGGTGGAAGGCAATCCGGGGGTTCCGTTCGACCTCCTCCAAGTAGGGCCGGAGCTTTTCCGCCGCTTCGACATCGGTGGGATAGACCCGGGAAATCAGCTTCAGCATCCCGCCGCCCTCCGCGGCGCGCTCCACGAGATGGACCTGAAACCCAGCCCGGGCGATGGAAACCGCCGCCGCAAGCCCCGCCGAACCCGCCCCCGCCACGAGGCATTCGGGGCGCACGGCCACGACCGCATCCGTTGAACAACCTCCGTATCGGAGGAAACCCAGACCCATACACAGGAGGTCGCAAGCCTTGGCCGTCGCCGCCGTCCGGTCTCCCCGGTGGATCCAGGCGCATCCCTCGCGGATGTCGACGAGACGGACCCGGGAGCGGTCGATGCCCCTGGCGCAGAGCGCGGAGACGACGGCGCCGGCCTTCCCATATTGCGAGCAGGCCGCAAGCAGAATCCGATCGGCCCCGCTGCTCTCAACCGCCTTGACGATCGCCGCGCCGTCTTCCGGCAAACACAGGGAATCGCGGACCTCCACGGAAACGACGCCGGCCTCGCGGTCGATCCGCTCCCGGAGCGCCTGCAGATCGACCGCCGGCTCGATCTGGCCGCAGCAGCGGCAAAGAATGGCGATCACGCCCGGCATGGTCCCTCCCCGCCGCCGATCAGAATCTTCAGGGCCGCAGAGGACCCCTGGCAGGCCGATTGAGCCACATCCGCGGGCTCGGCGGTGAATCCGCAGGCGTTGTCCTGCGCCGCGCCGTCCGCCGGATACCCGTCGCCCACGGCAGGGCGCAGATTCCCGTTGAGGACCACCATGTCGAAGCGCCGGATTTCCCGCTTCTGCGTCATCGTGTCCTCGAATTTAACGGCGATGCCATCCCCATCCGGAAGGGGATGGACAAGCCCCGGCCGCCCCCGGACGAGCCGCACGCCCGCGCCCTCGGTGGCGCGCAGGGAATAGGCGTAATAGTCGCGTCCAACCGTGCGGAGGTCCGTGTAGAAGATCCAGCAGTCGATACTGTTATCCCGGCGCTTCACCCAGGATGCCTGCTTGAGGGCGTGCATGCAGCAGACCGCCGAGCACCAAGGGAGCAGGCGGTCGTCGCGCGCGCCGCTGCACTGGATGAAGGCGATGTTCACGGGCCTGCCGCCGCCGGATTTCCGGACGATGCTTCCGCCGTTCCTACCCGCCTCCGCCGTCCAGGCCTCGAACTCCAGCGAGGTCATGATGTCCGGATGCGTCCCGTATCCGAATTCCGGCAGCGGCGAGAGATCGGCTTCGCGGAAGCCGGTGGCCCTGATCGCCTTCCCGATCTTCAGGGTTTGCCGCTCCTCCTTCCGTTCGAGATCGATCGCCACGGTGGGGCAGACACCGACACAGCAGCCGCAACGGTTGCAGAGCCCCTCGTCGATACAAAAGGAGGGCGGATAGACGTGTTCGCCCAGCGGCCGCGCCGCCTCCAGCGGACAGGCATCCGCGCACCTGCCGCAGCTGATGCAGCGCTCCGGCACAATGAAAGGGGGTCTCGTGACGATCGTCGCGAGGCTTCCCTCCGCGGACGCCTCCAGGGAAACGACGCGGGATAAAAGATGAACGGTAATCCCGGGTGCCTCCTTGAGACGGCGGATGTCCGTCCAGAGTGGGCAGAAGGCGCAGTGGTCGGTGGGATAGATCTTGTCGAGACGCAACACCTGCCCGCCGAGAACGGCGGTACTCTCGACGAGGTGGACGCGGCGGCCTGCGGCGGCCAGATCCAGGCAGGCCGTGATCCCGGCTGCGCCGCCGCCCTCCACAAGGACGGGCGGTGCATCCGCTTTGCCTTGTCTGGGATTATCCCGGGGAATCTCCGGCGTCACGGCTTATTCCTCCCCTTTCCACAGACCGTATCGCTCGGCCAGGGACTGGATCCGCGAGACGAACCAGTCGTAAAACTCGCGGCCGCCCTCGGCGCCCGTCCGGTCCTCGAGCCGGACCAGGAACCGTTCCTTGGGCGGATCGAAACGTCTCACCCGATCGTACAGGACGGTGATGGACTTGACCGGCTTCGTCGGGCAGCGGCGTTCGCAGGCGCCGCAGCCGTTGCAGTTCTCCCCGACGACGGCCGGATTCTTCTTCTCGTCCAGCGCGATCGCCTTGTACCGGCAGGCGCGGAAGCATTTGTCGCAGGCCTCCTTGCCGGACCACTGCAAACAGGTTTCCCGGGCGATGGCGGCGTTGCCGATATCGATCTCGGATTTGGCGATCTTCTGAATGGCGCCTGTCGGGCAGATCTTGATGCACTCCATGCACATAATGCACTTCTTCCATTCGAGGACGGGCGTGCCGGCATTGGCCATGCCGTCCAGGATGGATGCCGGATGGAGCGCGTCGGCGGGGCAGATGTCGATGCACTGGTAGCAGCGGGCGCAGGACTTGAGAAACTCCGGCTCGACCAGGGCGCCCGGCGGGCGCGGCAACGCCCTGGCGCCGCCGACCTTGATCAGGCCAAAGACGGTTCCCGAAACAGCCCCGGCAACGATGATCTGGAGTATATCCCGGCGGGAGAAAGCCATGAGGAACCTCGAACCCATTCAAACACCGGGGGGCATTTCCCTGCATAACGCCCCCGGATTCAAGCGCAAACCGGGGGGGCGAAGTGAAAAAAACAACGGACGCACAAAAAAAAGGGGCGGGAAACCTGAGGCCTCCCGCCCCTGTCCAAGCTGCTACAGGTTTTTCGTGGCCTTCTGCACGTCCTCGATCAGGTATTCCAGATCCAGGGACTTGAGCGTCGCCTCCGTCGGAATCCCGTTGTCATCCCAGCCGTAGTACTTGTAGTAGGCCTCTTGCATCTTCTTCTCGTCTTCCGCCGTGAAAATCGCGCCCTTTTTCGGACCCGCCGGCAGCATCTCGGTCATGAACCGCTTGGGAAGCCGGTCGTCCTTGCGGCTGATCCCCTCGCGGACGTTGAAGCTGCGCTCCATCGTGATGATGCGGCGCGCCGTTGCCCAGTACTCCTCCGACGTCATGTCCCACCCGCAGAGCGGATTGAGCATGTTCACGAAGACCGGCGGGGTTTCCTTCGCCCAGGGATAGCCGCCGACGAAGGAGCACATGCACAGCGAGTTGACCATCGCCCAGCGCGCCTGGATCTCGGGGCTTTCGCCCTCGTGATGATCGCCCCCACACTGACCCATGGCATAGCTGTAGGCGCGGCCCTTGTCGCCCCGCGGATCGTGGGCGGCGATTTCCTTGCCGCGCACTTGGACAGCCCAGGCTTCCGATCCCTTGCCGATCTCCTGGGACATCTTCTTGACGCCCTTGGCAAGCAGTTTTCCCGCCTTGCCTTCCTTGTAGGCTATCTTCCGGATCAGTTCCAGGTAGCCGTCGGCGTAGCCCCACTTGATCTTAACGCCGCCGAGATCGGCCGCCGTCAGCACGCCCTTGTCGACGCACTCCGTCGTGAAGCCAAGAACGCCGCCCGTGGAGATCGCGTCGAGCCCCAGCCCGTCGCACAGCTCGATCATGGCCATCATGCCCGCGAAGTCCTTCATCAGGAGGTTGCTGCCCAGGAGGCCGCCGGTCTCGTACTCGGGACCCTCGGCGATCAGGCCCTTGTGCTTGCCCTCGCGGATGACGCCTAACTTCAGGCAGTGGACCGGACAGTTGTTGCAGGCCACGTGGCGCTTCCAGAAGGTCCGGGCGGCCTGCTCGCCGCCGATGTGCTCGATATCGGGATACCATGTCGTCTGGAAGTTCTTGGTGATGAGCGATCCGCTGACCCAGTTCTTCAGTTCCAAAAGACCGCTGGTGCCCCAGCGCTTGATCCCCTGCCAGGCCTCGCGATCGACGGCGAGCTGCTCGGCCTCCTTCGCCGCTTGCAGGAATTTCGCCGGGTCCACCGTGGGAACCGCTTTCGTCCCGCGCACGCCGATCCCCTTGAGCTTTTTGTTTCCCATGAGCGCGCCGGTGCTGGTGCGCGCCGCCGCGCGGAAACGCTCGACGATGACGCAGGCGAAGGGGACGCCGTTCTCGCCGGCCGGACCGATGACGGCCGTCCGCGCGTAGGGATCCTTCATCTCCTTGAGGATCATTTCATCGGTCGTTTCAGTGTCCTTGCCCCACATCTTGGAGGCGTCCTTGATCTCGACCTTGTCGTCCTTGATGGAAAGCCAGACCGGTTTCTTCGACTTTCCCTTGATGTAGATCCCGTCCCAGCCGGCCCACTTGATCTCGTTGCCGAAATGGCCGCCGACCTCGGCATGGCTGATCAGGCCCGTGTAGACGCTCTGGTTCACGAAGCTCGCGCGCGTCCCGGGACAGTACGTTCCGTTCAGCGGGCCGACGCCGATGAAGATGAAGCTGTCTTCCGCGTAGGGATCGTGTTTTGCCTTGTACTCCGTCGTCAGAAAGTGGTCGCCCATGCCGGCGCCGCCGATGCATTTCCGCGCCAACTCATCGGACAGGGTGCGTGTCTTGATCTCGTTCTTGCTCAAATCCACTTCCAGGATCTTTCCGAAATATCCACCCTTGGGTGCTGTCATAGCGATCACCTCCCCTTCCCGGATTTCCCGGTGGCGGGCCTGCCACCATTACCGGGATAAAATAGCAGCTCCAGCATGTCCTCACCGGCCTTGACCGGCTTGACGTTCCGGTAAGCCAGGTTGACGCCAAAGCCAAGCGTATTGGCAACCAGACAAGGCCCCTGGGGTTGTCCGGACTGCCTCACACAGGCCTTCACGCACTCCGGATCGCCGCCGCACATGTCGCACATGAGAGGCTGACCCGTGTCCGGATTGGCCCGCACGTACTGCGCCGGACAGGCCTCCTGGCACTTCATGCATTTTTCGCCGAGACAGGTCTTCTCGTTGAGGATGATCCCATTGCCCTTGGGATCCACGGTAAGCGACTTGGGGTTCGTCGGACAGGCCGCGATGCAGGGACGGTCGTCGCAGTGCCAGCAGATCACGGGGATATCGACGACTCCCTTGTGTTTATAGACGTGAATCCGCGCCATGGATGGCCGCACTACGCCCAGGTGTTCGATGTTGCAGGCGTACTCGCAGCCGCGGCACCCCGTGCAGTTCTGGCGCTCGGCGAACAGGTAGCGCTGCACGACCTTGGGCGCCTCCGCCGCCTTGACCTCCTTCGGCCGGCCACCGCCGATGGTCGCAAGCGCGATCGCCCCGCCCGCGGTCATCGCCGCTCCCTTCAGGAAGCCGCGCCGCGACGTCTCCTTGTTGACGATCTCGGGAATCTTGATCTCTTCTTTCATAGAAACCTCCATTTCGTCCATTTCGACACTCACAAATGATTTCACTTAGCCGAACTCAATACCCCCCCTTCCCTACATAAAACCCGTCTTAAGGGTTTCCCTCCGTTTCGCTAACCCATGCGGCGCGCCCGCGTTCAAAGGTTCCCCCGAAAGGTTATTTCAGTTTGCTCGAATAGACGTAGTCGTTGGTCTTCTGCGCCGCATGGCAGCGGATGCACTCGTCGATCTTGCCCTCCTCCACGACCTTTCCGTCCGGGGTATACTGCGCCCAGAACCAGTCTCCATCCGCGGGGTTGAAGCCCTTCACCTTATACATGACGCCGATGAAGTTGAGTTTCTTATCGGCCTTGAAGTTGTCGATGACGACCATCGACTCCACCGGGAGTTTTCCCTTCTTGGCGGCGATGCCCTTGAGCACCGCATCGTTTACATAGACATTCAGGAGCGCGCCATGCGGATCGACGCCCTTGTGCAGGGGTTTGGAATCGGGCCACATCTTCCACTTCTTCGCATAGTCCGCCTTTTTCAAAAAGCCCCAAACGGCGGCGCCGTTAGGTGCAAGCTTTGTCTGCGCCGACACCCAGCCGGCAAAGGCAATGGAGAGGGCAACGAAGATCACCATTGCAACAATCGTACGTTTCTTCATGAATTTCCTCCGTGATGGCTGGTATGGATGAAGCGCGGAAGCGGAAGTGCAGGTCGTTGAAACGATATTTTTGTGTAAAAAAAACATCCGATAACCTTTGACCAAACCCACCGGACTGCTGTCCGGCTTCTCTGTAAGGTTCCCTCTGACTGTTTAAGACTAATCGATTCCCCACCTGTCTGTCAACCAATATTTACAGAAAAATGCAGCAATATTGTCATGTTATGACATTTATGACATATGTCTTGCCGAGCAGCATGTAATTTGATAGATTTAGACATTAATGGCTTCTCATCTTTAAGATCTGGGAAGGGTTGCACCATGGAAATCAAACACAAGATCTGGCTGGAAAAAAACGGGAAGGTCATTTTCGGACCCGGGCGGGATGTGCTGCTCAAGACCATCGGCGAATGCCACAGTCTCAACGCAGCAGCGAAAAAGCTGGACATGTCCTACCGCGCCGCCTGGGGACGTTTGCGGGCTTCCGAGGAGCGCCTCGGGATGAAGCTCGTGGTAACCGACCCCGGGCGAACCGGAATGCACCTCACGGAGGAGGCGAAAATCCTGATCCGCCGGTTCGATCAACTGGATGGAGAGATATCCTCCCTGCTCGAAGAAGCAAACCGGAATCTTTCCTGAACGCATTTCCTCCAAAAACCTCATTCTTGGCAACGACTTGTTTTCGTGTTAAACATCACCCTATGGGCGTCCCGCTCGCGATCCTTCGGCAAGCGCCGGCCTGGGAGGCGACCCCGGCTCGCACCGGCCAGTGCATCCCAACATCCTTGACTTGATTTTTTAAGCTGAAGACGGATCGGCGGGAATTTCCGAACGGCAGAATAGGAGAAGTATGACAAAAACACGCGGCGGTTTCAGGGATTTCTTCATTTCCGTCCGGTTAACCATCGTCCTGCTTGCCGCGATCGCCCTCGGGGCGCTTCTCGGGACGATCATCCCCCAGCAGGAGGCGGCGGAAGCCTTTTCCACGCGGTTGCACCCCGCACTCCTGGCCGTTTTTCAAGCCTTCCAGCTCTTCAACGTCTATAATTCCGCCTGGTTCATCCTCCTGCTCGTCCTGCTGGCCGTCAACCTGATCGCCTGCTCCGTGGATCGCTTTCCCGCGGCCTGGAGACTGTTTCGCGGCGGCGCCGCGCCGGATGGAACGGAGCGCCTCGCGGATCTCCCCCTGGAGCGGATCGTCGCGGCGGAAAGGCCGGCCGCGGAGGAGGCCTCCCGGCTGGAGGCCCTCCTCCGGAAGCGCTGCAGGCGGGTCCAAAAGGTGGAGACGCCCCAGGGGTTCGTCCTCGCCGGAGGAAAGGGCACCTTCTCCCGTTTCGGGGTCTTTGTCGTCCACCTGGGCGTCCTGCTGCTGATCGCGGGGGGGCTCGCCGGCGCCCTTTTCGGCGTCCGGGGCTACGTGGAAATCGCGGAGGGCGAAACCTCAAATACACTTGCGTTCCGGGGCGGAAAGGGGGCAGAGACTCTTCCCTTCGCCATCCGCTGCGACCGTTTCACCGTGGAGTACTATGAGAACGGCGCCCCGAAGGTGTTCCGTTCCGATCTGACCTTTCTTGAAAAGGGAAAAGTCGTCCGGCAGGGGGCCCTCCTCGTCAACCATCCGATCTCCTTCGGCGGCCTGCGTTTCTATCAGTCGAGCTATGGCCTCCTCCCGGGCGGCCATTTAACTCTGTCCTATGTCCGGGGGAGTGGAAAGATCAACGAACGGGAGACGGCCGTCGGCGACGCTTTCGATCTGCCGGGAGCGGAAGGGCGGGTGGAGGTCCTCCGCGCGGAGAACGACCTCATGCGGATGGGTCCGGCGGTGAAGCTTTTCGTCACATCGACACGGGGGAATGTCCAGTTCTGGGTCTTCCAGAATATCGAGCGGATCAAGGATGCGAATCCGGGGGTGCTCACGCAGGTTCCCCTGATGAACCCCGCTCTTTTTGCCCCTTACCTCTTTTCCATGCAGAAAAAGGGAGAGCGGTTCTACACGGTGCTTCAGGCGGCCCGCGATCCGGGCGTCCCTCTGGTCGCCGGAGGCGCGGCCCTGCTGGTCGCCGGCCTGATGGTCACCTTCTTTTTCTCCCACCGCCGGTTCCGGATCGTCCTGGAGGAGGAGAAGGGGAAAAGCCGGATCGGACTCGCCGGTTCGAGCAACCGGGACCCGGTCGGTCTGGAAAAGGAGATGAATCGACTGCTTGCGGAGATCGGAAAGGCGGAGGGGCGTTCATGAGCGATTCGGCGATTCTGAGCGGGGTGACCTTTGTCTACCTGCTCTCATTTCTTTTGTATCTCGTCCGGATGGTCCGGGGGCGGGAATTCTGGGGAAGCGCGGCCTCCGGGATCGCCCGGATCGGTTTCCTGCTGCACAGCGCGACCCTCCTGCTGCGATGGAAGAGCTCCTACGACCTCGGGATCGGCCATGCGCCGCTTGCGAACTTCTACGAGTCGCTAAGCTTCTTCGCCTGGGCGGTCCTGCTTCTCTACCTGATCATCGAATGGAGAACACGCAGCCGCAGCCTCGGCGTCTTCGTGATCCCCGTCGCCTTTCTCCTTCTGGCCTTCGCCTCGATCTCCCCGGGCGTCAACGACCGGATCCAGCCCCTCATCCCGGCCCTGCAGAGCAACTGGCTCACCGTCCATGTCCTCACCTGCTTTCTGGGCTACGCCTCCTTCGCGATGGCCTTCGCCCTGGGAATCATGTATCTGCTCAAAGGGAAAGGGCAAGACGGCGGGAAGGAGGAGGGTGCGTTTTCCCGCCTGATCCCGGCCGCCGATGCGGTCGAGGAACTCCTCTATCAGAGCGTAGTACTCGGTTTTGTGCTGCTGAGCCTCGGGATCATGACAGGGTCCGTCTGGGCTCAATACGCCTGGGGTTCTTACTGGAGCTGGGATCCGAAGGAGACCTGGTCGCTGATCACCTGGATCGTCTACGCGGTGATGCTCCACGCCCGTTCCGTCCGGGGCTGGCGGGGAAAGCGGATGGCCGTCATGTCGCTTATCGGCTTTGCCTCCGTCCTGTTCACCTACCTCGGGGTGAACTACCTCGACAGCCTCCACAGCTATTTCTAATCATTCCCAGTAAAATGCCACCGGCACCTGGATATCCGGGTGCAGGCTCTTCAAAACCGGGCAGGTATGGACGGCCTGTTGAAGCATTTTCCGGTTTGTCTCTTTCAAACGGCCGCCATTGGCTACGTGAATCTCGACCGTCAATTGACCGATCCGTCGAACCGGTTCCTGGACCATCTCCTTGAGAACCTTGACCGCGGTGCCTTCAATCGGATAACCATGGCGCCGGGCGAGGATGCCCATGATGGTCATCATGCAACTGCCCAGGGCCGTCGCAACCAGATCCGTGGGTGAAAAACTCTCACCCTTTCCCTCGTTGTCCACCGGTGCGTCGGTTTTCAGAACGACGCCGGAAGGTCCGTGTTGAGCCCTGCACCGCAGCTCACCTTCATAAACGATATTGATTTCGACTGCCACGATCCATCTCCCTTCTTCAGTATGTGATCAATAATTGGGGACAGATTTCAAATCTGTCCCCAATTACAAAATCTGTCCCCATTCGCTTCCAAATCAGATCGCCTGCCCCTTGAACTGACTGACGTAGAGATGGTGGTAGAAGCCGCGGCGGGCGAGCAGCTCCCGGTGGGTCCCCTGCTCGACGATTTGCCCCTGATCGATCACCAGGACCTGGCCGGCGTCGCGGATGGTGCTCAGGCGGTGGGCGATCACGAAACTGGTCCGCCCCGCCATGAGTTGCAGCAATGACTTCTGGATGCGCGCCTCGGTGCGGGTATCGACGCTGCTGGTCGCCTCGTCGAGGATCAGGATCGCCGGATCGGCCAGGATCGCACGGGCGATCGATAAGAGCTGCCGCTGTCCCTGGCTCAGGTTCCCGGCCCGCTCCGCAAGGCCGGTCTGGTAGCCGTGCGCCAATTGGCGGATGAAGGGGTCGGCGCCGGCCATTTTGGCCGCCTCGATGCACGCCTCGTCTGTGGCCTCCAGCCGTCCGTAGCGGATGTTCTCCATCACGGTGCCGGAGAAGAGAAACGTCTCCTGCAAAACGATCCCCAGACGGCGGCGAAGGTCGGCCTTCCGGATGGACCGGATATCCGCGCCGTCGATCGTGATGCTCCCTCCGTCGATCTCATAGAAGCGGGTCAAGAGATTGATCATGGTGGTCTTCCCCGCGCCGGTCGGTCCCACCAGCGCCAGCGTCTCCCCTGCCTTGGCTTCGAGGGTCATATCCTTGATGACGGGCGTCCCGGGCCGGTAGCCGAAGCGAACCTGGTCGAACCGGACTTCTCCCCGGATCGCTTCCAACGGCGCGGCGGCCGGGGCGTCGTCCGCCTCGGCCGGCGTGTCGATGATCTCAAACACCCGCTCCGCGCCGGCGAGGGCGGCCTGGATCGCGTTGTACATGTTTGCGAGCTGCCGCAGCGGGCTGATGAAGTTCTGCGCGTAGTTGATGAAGGTCGCGATGATCCCGACGGTAACCAGCCCCTGCAGCGCGAGCCAGCCGCCCAAGCCCGCGAGGACAATCACGAAGAAGTTCCCCAGAACGTTTGTCAGCGGCATGAGCAGGAAGGCATAGCTGTTGGCCCAGACGGCCGCGCCAAACACCGCCTGATTGCTCCGGCGGAAGGCCTCGATTGCCGACTCGTTCCGGCCAAACGCCTTGACCACCTTCTGCCCGCTGATCGCCTCCTCCATCACCCCGTTGAGTTCGCCCAGATGCTTCTGCAGCTCCCGGAAACCCCGGCGCGTGTATCGGGCGACGAACTCGGTGAACCCGAACATGATGGGGACGACCAGGACGGAGGCCAGCGCCAGCCACTTGTCCAGAACGAACATCGCCACCAGGATCCCGATGAGCGATAGGACGCCGGCCAGTAGCGAGGTGACATTCTGAGAGACGGCCTGGTTGACGGCGTCGATGTCGTTCGTCAGGCGGCTCATCAATTCGCCCGCCGGGTTGCCGTCGAAAAAACTCACGGGCAGGGTCTGCATGTGGGAAAAGAGATCCCGCCGCAGTGCTTTGAGGGCGCGCTGGGAGACGTCGGCCATCAGCCACGCCGAGACGGCCTGGAACAGGTTGTTCAACAGGTAGACGATGAGCATCCAGAGGGCGATCTGCGCGAGCCCGGCCAGCTCCTTCACGGCGATGAACCGGTCGATGGCCACCCCCATCAGGTAAGGACCGATTAACCCGAGAACCGTATAGATCACGATCATCCCGCAGACCGCAATCAGCATCCCCTTGAAGGGGCTCAGGTACGGCAGCAGGCGCCTCAGGGCGTGCTGCGGGTCGCGTGCCGCCTCGATTGTCTCCCGCATCCCCCGCAAGCGCGGCTGCATCGCGGCGCGGATATTACCGGTGGCGCGGCCTGCCTTGGCTAATCTCATCTTGAGACCTCCCGCGCGCCGCTTGCCGCCGCTTCTTCCTGATCCATGTCGTTTCCCAGTTGGGATTCGAATATTTCACGGTAAATCGGACTTGCGGCCATCAGCTCCCCGTGTGTCCCCTCCGCTGCGATCCGCCCCTTTTCGAGGACGACGATCTTGTCCGCCTTCAATACCGTGCTGATCCGCTGCGCCACCACGAACGTCGTGCACCCCCGCATCCGTTCCGCCAGCGCCTCCTGGATCTTCGTTTCGGTCTCCACGTCCACTGAACTGGTGCTGTCGTCGAGGATCAGGATCGTCGGCTGCATCAGCAGCGCCCGCGCGATGGCGATCCGTTGTTTCTGGCCGCCGGAGAGGTTCGTACCGCGCTCTTCGACGTGGGTGTCATACCCTTGGGAGAGCGCCAAAATGAAGTCGTTGGCCTGGGCCGCTTTGGCCGCCGCGAGGATCTCCTCGTCGCCTGCGCCGGGGACGCCGTAGCGGATGTTGTCCCGCACCGTCCCCGAAAAAAGTACCGTCTCCTGCGGCACGATCCCGATCTGTGCCAGGAGCGAGTCCTGCCGGAGCCGGCGGATGTCGATCCCGTCGAGCAGGATCCTCCCGGCGGAGACATCGTAAAAACGCGGCACGAGATTCACCAGCGTCGATTTTCCCGAACCGGTCGATCCCAGGAAGGCCACGGTCTGCCCCGGCTCGATGGTCAGGTCGATCCCCTCCAGGACGGATTCGGCATGGGCGCCGTTGTAGTGGAAAGAGACGTTTTCGAAGACCAGCCTCCCCCGGACCGGTTCGGGCAGGGCGATCGCATCCGGCGCGTCCCGGACGTCGGGAACGGTATCCAGGACTTCGCTGACGCGCTTTGCCGAAGCGATCCCGCCCGCCCAGATGTTCGACAGGATGGTCATCATGATGAGCGGCGTCATGGTCGTGAGCAGATAGTTCGTGAAGGCGACGATCTGCCCGACCGACAGATTTCCGTGGACGGACTGGATTCCGCCCGCCCAGATGACGATGACCATGCCGATGTTCACGCACATCGTCAGAACGGGCGACATGGTCGAGACGGCTTGCAGCACCCGCACCGATTGGCCGGTGTAGGCCTCGTTGGCCGTTTCAAAGCGTTCGCCTTCGTAATCGGCCCGCACGAAGGACTTGACCAGCCGCGCCCCGGCGACGTTCTCCTGCAGGACGGTGTTGAGCCCGTCGAGCTTCTGCTGCACGGATCGGAAGAGCGGCTCCATCCGGATGACGAAAAACACGATGATCACGGATGTGACCAGCAGAAGCGGCAGCATGGCCAAGGCCAGGCTGGGGCTGGTGCTGACCATCAGGATCAGACTCCCGACCATCAGCAACGGGGCGCGCGTGCCGATCCGAAGCGAAATCAGCACCACGCGCTGGATGGCGCTCGCGTCGCTGGTCAGGCGCACCATCAGTTGGCCGGTCTTCTGCTCATCGAGATTGGCGAAGGAGAAGGTCTGGATCTTCGTGAAAAGCGCATCGCGCAGATCGCGGGCCACGCTCTCCCCGACCTGCACGGACAGGATGTTGTTGCCGATGGCGAACAGCGTGCTCACAAGCGAGATGCCGAGCATCAGCAGCGCGGTCCGGATGACGACCTGCTGGTCGTGCCGCCCGATCCCCTGATCGATGATCCGCTGGACCAGCCGGGGGATCGCCAGATCCATGAAGACCAGCGCGGTCAGCAGGACCAGGGCCAGGACGGCGCGTTTCCAGTAGGGCTTGATGAAAGAGGCGAGTTTGAGGATCTGGTCCATTGTTTATCACGAAGTCTTGAGGATTGTCCTGAATACATCCATCAGCCCCGGATTGTCCAGCGCTTTGGTGAAGATATATCTGTATTCCATTTCTTCACGTCCGCAGATCATCCAAAAACTCCGACGCCGGCACGACGCCCGTCACGAGCAGGCGATCCCGCGCCCGGGTGCAGGCGACGTAGAGCAGGTGGCGCTCCGTGTTGTACACCTCTTCCAGATCCGTCTCGTCGGCTGCCGTCTCGATCCGTTCCTGTAGGGGAATGACCTCGTCGTCGCAGGTCATCACGGCGACCGCCCGAAACTCCAGCCCCTTGGCCAGAGGCATTGTGCCGACCGAGACGCGGCCGCCGGGCGTCTCCCCGTTCTCGTCGAGGACCGTGAATGGAAGCCCCGCCTCCCCGACGGCCTCCCGCGCCCGGTCCATCTCCGCCGCGGAGCGGACGAACACGCCCATCTCGTGGGGCGCCACGCCCTCGCCTTGCCGCTCCAAAAGCCATGCGGCGACGGCCTGTCTTTCCTCCTCCCGGCTCTCCAAAACCCGAATGATGGACGGCGGCCCGTTGAAGACGGAAATCGTCCCGCCTCGCTCCTCCGTGTTGCCGTCCACGTCGGACAATTCCGGACCCAGCAGGCGGTCGGCCTGCATCCGGATCTGATGGGAGGTCCGATAATTGATGCGCAGGGTCCGGGAGCGCCCGCGGATATCGACGCCGAGCGCCTTCCAGGAGAAGGGCTGTTGGAAGATCCGCTGGCCCAGATCGCCGGTAAAAAAAAGGCTGTTCGGCCGGCCCGCCCCGAGCGCGGCGAGAAACCGCAACTCGGCGACGCCGACGTCCTGCGCCTCGTCCACGACGGCAAAGTCGAACGGCGGATGGTTGCACTCAGCAAGCCTGGCGGCGAGGCGGCTGAACAGGCCGGAGGCGGTAACCAGGCCCCGGTCGCTCAGGCGGGCGCGGACGCTATCGAAGATCGACCAGAGGCCGACCCGCTGCGGCTCCGGCAGGCGTGTCTTCCGGCCCAGCCGCCGGACGTCCCGGTACGCCCCCCAACTCTCCAACTGCCAGGCGTCAACAACCGCCTCCCACTCCGTGAGCAGGAAACACAGTAGCTTAGGCTGCTCATCAGCGCTGTGTTGCCCATGAAAGTTTTTGATGCCATCGATCTCATTGAACTTGTCTCATGGATACAGATGAAGAACCACCGGGCTTATCTCTCTCACAGGAAACGAAAGTTTGCTGCATTGAAGTTGACACATCATGTATCGTTGTAGGGATAGGAGAAGGCCAAGAGATATTCGAGTCAGCGGTCCTAACATTTCACACGGGCAAAGCCGTTATAAAAAAGTAGGGAAACTGCGATTCCGGCGATCACCATATAGATCAGTTTGACGTTGAAAAACAGGCCGGTCAAGGCGCCGCCGACAAGGATGATGCGTACGGCGTCCCAAGGGACGTTCAGCCCGAAACGAATCGTTACGGACAGGAGAAGTCCGACAAAGGAAAACAGAATACCCCGGAGCGCCCGATTGAACCAGGGGGTCGATCGGAGCCGGTTGTAATAGGGAACCGTTCTGGCGATGATCAAGAAGGAGGGGAGGAAGATGATCACGGTGGCGACCAAGCCGTCCATGAGTCCGTATTGCAGATAGCCGATGAAAGTTGAGGTGATGACGATCGGTCCCGGCGTGCCCCAACCGAGGGCGATGCCGTCCAGAAATGTCAGACTGTCCATCCCGTCCTGTAACTTTGAGCGGTTCACAGCCGGGAGGTTTTCTTTTATTCCCGGAATTGTCAAACTCTACGAGTTCCCCGGTAGAGCCGGGGGTTTACTCAGGAGAATTAAAAGCCCTGAACCCGACGTGGGCAGATCAGAGCTGGCCGGTCAAAACCTTCTCGAAACGACGTAGTTCCTGGAGTGCCTGCTCGTCTAGGGTCCCGCCCGCGGGGGGACGGACAGCGGAGGTTTTCAGGATGCCCAGATCCTTCAGGATCGTTTTGGTTACCATGGCACTTCCCCACCTCGCCCGGAAGACGATCAAGGGAAGTATCCGGCCGTGAAGTTCGTCCGCCTCCTCTTCCCTCCCCTGCCGATAGAGGTCATAGATCCGGATGAGCGGACGGACCAAGACGGAGCCGGGCATATTCCCCGTCGCGCCTCGGCGGAGGTCGTCGACCAGGGTGACCCCTCCGAAACCCGACAGGATGCTCACCCGTTCTCCCAGGGCGTTGCGGATCTGGGTAATCTTCCCGTTTCCCGCAGGGGGAGGGGTTTCCTCTTTCACATACTGGATCCGGGCATCCGCCTCCATCACCCTGACCATGGACTCCAGGGCGAGGACCCCACTACCGCCCGCAGCCAAGGCAAAATTCTGCACCACCACCGGCAGGTCGGCAGCCTCGGCAATCGATATGTAATAGTCAACCGCTTCCTGCTCAGCCATCTCGGGCCGCGAGGGAGGAGGGGCCTTGGCGAAAACGGCCACCGCGCCGAGACGGCGGGCATGGGTCGAAAACCTTACCGCCGTCCCGGGATCGGTGCCGCTGACCCCCATGACTAGGGGAAGGCGACCCGCGATCCTTTGCGCCACTTGGTCTGCGATCTTCTCATATTCCTCCGGCGTCAGTTTCTCCACTTCGCTCGCCACGCCGTGGATAGCGATCCCATGGGCTCCCCAAGTGAGGGCATGGTCGACCAGACGGTTCAGGCTCTCCAGATCGAGACTCCCTTCCTCGTTGAAGGGGGTGGGCAACACGGGGATGATGCCGGAAAGTATCTTGTCCCCGGGATCCTCCGACAAGACCCGTTTTTCCCTCTCTTCCTGTTCCTGCGTCAACGGGATCAAATCGGTTTCCATCCTTTTCACCTCCCTTTCCGGGTTGAGGCCAAAGTCCACCGCCCTTTTTGGCGTCGAGTAGACCGGTTTCTCCCGACTTACCGTCCGGTTTCCTGATGGTGCCATAGCACTTCAAGCATTATCGTTTGTACTCTCGCAGGATTCTCAAAATCCGTCCATCACTGACTTCAGCTGTCAGCACCACCCCTTCACAACAAACGGGGCCTATGATCGATACACAGTTCTTCAAGTTTAACACGGACTCGTCAGAATCGGTATTTCAACCCTATGGCGAGGGCATTGGAACCGCCCTTTTCAGCTAATAGGCCATAACGTAGGTACCTATTTTCCACGGCGCCGTATGAAAAAAACCGATCCCGCTCCCAGCAGAGCCGCAGTGCCGAGGATAAAATAGACCGTCTGGTAATTATCTGTTTTGACCGATAAGAACTTGCTTTTATTTGTGGAAAGGATACGAAGAACAGCTTTATATGTCAATAAGTTTCTATCACAATCTGTGGTGACCGCGTATGGGACATCATTTTTTTTGTTTGCAGAGTGCGTTTCTTTCCGGTAAGGCATTCCGGCCTCTCACATCCTTAGGTCATCGAGGAACTCCGACGCCGGCGCAACGCCCGTCACGAGCAGGTAATCCCGCGCCCGCGTGCAGGCGACGTAGAGCAGGTGGCGCTCCGTGTTGTAGACCTCCTCCAGATCCGCGTCGTCGGCCGCCGTTTCGATCCGCTCTTGGAGGGGAATGACCTCGTCGTCGCAGGCCATCACGGCGACCGCCCGAAACTCCAACCCCTTGGCCAGGGGCATCGTGCCGATCGAAACGCGGCCGCCGGTCGCCTCCCCGTTCTCGTCGAGGACCGTGAATGGAAGCCCCGCCTCCCCGACGGCCGCCCGCGCCCGGTCCATCTCCGCCTGGGAACGGACGAACACGCCCATCTCGTGGGGCGCCAAGCCCTCGCCTTGCCGCTCCCGAAGCCATGCGGCGACAGCCTGTCTCTCCTCCTCCGGACTCTCCAGAACCCGGATGCTGGGCGGCGACCCGTTGAAGACGGAAATCGTCCCGCCCCGCTCCTCCGTGTTACCGTCCACGTCGGACAGTTCCGGACCCAGCAGGCGGTCGGCCTGCATCCGGATCTGGTGGGAGGTGCGGTAATTGATGCTCAGGGTCCGGGAGCGCCCGCGGATATCGATGCCGAGCGCCTTCCAGGAGAAGGGCTGCTGGAAGATCCGCTGGCCCAAATCGCCTGTGAAAAAAAGGCTGTTCGGCCGGCCTGCCCCGAGAGCGGCAAGAAACCGCAACTCGGCGACACCGACGTCCTGCGCCTCGTCCACGACGGCAAAGTCGAACGGCGGATGGTTGCGCTCCGCAAGCCGGGCGGCGAGACGGCTGAACAGGCCGGAGGCGGTGACCAGGCCCCGGTCGTTCAGGCGGGAGCGGACACTATCGAAGATCGACCAGAGGCCGACCCGCTGCGGCTCCGGCAGGCGCGTCTTTCGGCCCAGCCGCCGGACGTCCCGGTACGCCTCCCAGCTCTCCAACTGCCAGGCGTCAACAACCGCCTCCCACTCCGTGAGCAGGAAACGGGGATTGAATTTCAGACCTGGAACCTCCCCGGCCGCTTCAGCCAGGAACTGCCGGATCTCATCGCGGGAGGCGATCCGCGGACGGCCGAAGTGCATCTCATAGAGCCGCCGGCCGATCGCCTCGATGGCGTGGACCTCCAGGCGTTCGCCCAGACGCGGTTCGTTGCCGATCAAACGTCGGAGCTTGGTTCGCAGGGCATGGGCCAGGGTCTCGGAGAAGGTGGTGAGCAGCACCCGGGCGTCGGGGTTGGCGCGGGCCAGAAAGACTGCCCGGTGCAAACCGACGATCGTCTTTCCCGTACCCGCCGATCCCGAGATCCGCGCGGGGCCGCCGTATTGGCGCTCCACCAGCTCCCGCTGCGCCGGATGGAGAAAGACGGCCCATTTCTCCCACGGATATTCGAGGGCGCGTTCCAGCTCCTCGACGTTGCTCATCACCCGGAAGCGGCGCCGGGCGTCGGGGTGATCGAAGGGATCGGCGCCCACGGCCGCGGCCTGAACGACCGTCGGCCTCCCGCCGGTCGCCAGCTCCAGCAGGGCCTCCGCCGCTTCAGCCGGCAAATGGTCGGCCAAGGCCAGCAGGGCGTCTTCATCGGCCTGGCGGACGTCTTGCAGCCATTCGACCGGTACGCCGTAACCAAGCAGCTCCTCATCGGCGACATGAGCAAACAGGGGTTCCTTGGGCGGGGCCGTCTTGGGGGCTTCCCCCTGGACGGGGGTGATGATCTCCCGGATCACCTCCCGAATCTCGACCAGTTGCGCGGCGCCGGTCTTTGGATGGGTTTCCAGCTTGCGTCGCTCGGCCCAGCGGTAGGCGTCGTCGTGGTGATCGACGTAGCACAGGAGCATACTTGCAGCAGTCCGGTGAGCGATCAACCGGATATCACTGCCGACCCGGATCGACCAGAAATTCCTGTCTTTGGCCTTGTCGAGCTTGTGGAAC
>Ga0208046_1000056_pt1 | contig 21215 bp, 15 predicted proteins | sample PL_2010_300m_FD_184161 | JGI IMG/M metagenome (GOLD analysis project Ga0208046, IMG submission 184161) | Freshwater microbial communities from Powell Lake, British Columbia, Canada to study Microbial Dark Matter (Phase II) - PL_2010_300m... | ecosystem: Environmental > Aquatic > Freshwater >... | reverse complement strand
AACCGCCACGTCGTCCGCAGCCGCAAGGCCAACGAGGCAGGCAAGGAGTTTTTCTACCGGGAACTGAAGAAGCTGAACAAGGTCTTCTATCTCAAGAGCTTCGCCAACTTCGTGTTCATCAACTTCGCGGTTGATTCCCAGGAGATATTCGAGGAATTGCAGCACCGTGGCGTGATTGTCCGGACCGTCAAGGAGTACAGTTTCCCCAACGCCCTGCGGGTGTCGATCGGCACGCCGGCAGAGAACAAACGGTTTATCAAGGCGTTGTGTGAAGTCGTCCGTTAGACTGAGGGAAGTCCGGACTCCGGAGTTCGACCTTCGAACTCAGGCGTTCGGAGTGTCCGCGGGCTAGAGTTCGGGCTTGCCGTAGATGCGCGCCTTGGCGAGGTCCATGGCGCAGCGGAACCCGAGCCAGATCGAACCTTTCATCTCCGGGTCGACGCCCCAGCGGCAGGTCGTTCGGCAATAGGCCGCGCCGTTCTGAAAAGAGCCGCCCCGGATTGCTTTCCCCATGCTCTCCCAGTTACCCGAGGTCATCTGCCATACATTCCCCGCCATGTCATCGGCTCCGACCGGGCTTCGCCCGTCGGCAAACATCCCGACCTCGGTAGTCCCGCCGGCGCTCCACTCCTTGCTGTTGCAGTGCCGTTTGTCGAACTCATCACCCCAGGGCCAGAGGCGTTCGTCGGTCCCGCGCGCCGCGCGTTCCCACTCCTCCTCGGTGGGCAGCCGCTTGCGCGCCCACTGGGCAAAGGCCTCGGCATCGCCGTAGGATACCCCGACGACCGGGTGCTCGGGCTTGTTCCATCGCGGGTCTCTCCAGAAAAGCGGCGCTGGGTGCCCGGTCGCGGCCATGAAATCGGCATAACGGTGGTTTGTAACGAGGTGGCGGTCAATGTAGCAGTCACGGACCGTAACGATCTCTCTGGGCTTCTCGGTCCGGAAGACGGGGTCTTCCTGTTCCTTCAGTTCCCGGACAATCTCGGCGACACGGGCCTGGTCGATCCCAAAAACAAAATCGCCGGCCGGGACCAGGACCGCCTCGGCGTGGTCGTTGGCCGTTACGATAGCCTGAGGTAGTGACATGGGTGCGAGGGACTATAGCGAAACTCCGGCTACGGTCAATAGCCTGGCGCGAGAAGCCGTCCAGACCGCCCGGTGCCCGATGGTACGTGGCGAGTTTGGCGCTTGTCCTAAGAGGCGCAGTTTCTTGACAGTAGAACGCTGGCGAGGTAACATCGTCTGCAATTCCGGGGAATCTCCGTGCAGTTCATCCGCCGATTCAGCGGCGTCAACTTGGACGCCGGCTTGAGAGCCGAATGAGCATCGGCCGACCGCTAACGGCTGACTGCCAACAGCCGGAAGCGCTATATGACGACGAGATTTGCAGCACACCTCAACCGACAGGCGGCAGGGCCTGAGTAATAGGGCGATGCTATTCCTGCGTCGAAGACCGAAGGAGGGGCGGGCAGCGTTGGATGATTTCCTGTCGAACTGGGAGAAGTTCCTGGCCTTTGACCCAAGAGAACGTCGCGATCCGAACTCACGGCTGGTTGACTTTCTTGACACCATTCCACAGTCGGTCGAGAACGGCAGACGGCAGTTGGCCGAGGCGGGCCAGCAGGGCACGAGTAGCGGCGTTGACTACCTGCTCGACGCTGTGAGCCTACTTCCGTCATTGGGGAAGGAGAGTCGCGAGCCGAGAGTCGGTAGTGGAGACTGGCAAAAGACGATTGAGGACCCGCAGGTTTCGTGGGAGAAGCTGGAGAGCGAGGTCGGCGTCGCGGCAAGGGTCGTGAACCGCTTCCGCGTGCATGAACTGCAGGCGGTCAGCGGCCCGGGGCGGGAGCGCGTCGACCGCCTGCGAGAGCGCCTGCGCGAGCTGGGGCGCTGGGCGGACCGGAGCGAGTGCGCGGCGGCAATGCAGGAGCTTGAGCAGGCAGTTGCCGGGCTGGACCGGGCTCTCGCGGAGCACGACCGGGCCCATCCCGAATACCGGCTGTATCTGAAGCAGCTGGGCGAGCTGTACAGGTTGCGCGAGGAAGGCTTCGGAGCCCTGGTTGCGGTCGAGTCGCCCGAGGGTCTATCGGTGATAGTCGAATCGCTGAACAGCCCCAAACCTGAGCGGGTACAGCTCGTCCTCGAGGTGCTGCTGGCCCGGGGCTGGCAGCCGGCGACGGTCGAGGAGAAGCTCGATTGGTTCTGCGCCCAGGCGCGCCGGCCGGACCTTCGCGTCAAGGCGCTGGCCGGGCTTTCGGACCTTATCGGTCAGACCACCGACCCGGTACTGCTTGTTGACGTTGTTGAACCGCGGCTCGCCCACGAGGGGCTGACCGACCTGCAGGAGGAGAGACTCCCGGACCTTCGGTCCGGCTTGCTCGAGCATCTCGCCGCAATGGGCGGGGAGCGGGCCGCATCGAGGCTTGTAGCGGTGCTCGAGTCCCACACCGAGCCGCCGAGCCTCAAGGTGACCGTCATCCGTCTGCTGGCGAAGGCGAACCCGCCGGAGGCGGTCAGGCTCCTGACCGACGCGATGAGTAGCATGGAGACCGAGGTGCGGGTGGCGGCGACTCAGGCGCTGGCGACAGTCCGGACCGGTACGGGAACAGCGGAACGGGCTGCCGTGCTTGACCGCCTGGCCTTTGCACTGCGCGACGGCGAACCGGTCGTCCGCGATGCCGCGGTCGAGTCACTCAGGAAGTACGCGGACGCAGTCGGGCAGCTGATAAAGATCCTGCTCGAAGACCGGAACCCGGTCGCGCGCGAGTCTGCGGCCCGGACCTTTGCGAGCGAACTCTCGCCGGACGCAGCCGCCACCGAGGCTCTGACGCGTGCGCTATCCGATGAGGACGCTGCGGTGCGGCGTGCCGCGGCCGAGGCACTCGCGGCCCAGAGCCGGATACCGTCTGGCCCTGAGGGTAAGATGCGGTACCTCGCTGCAAAGCAAGATTGGCGGGGAGTGCGGCAGACGGGCCGAGCGGCAATTCCTCACTTGGTGCATCTGCTGAAGGACCGCGATGAGAACGTCCGCCTGGAAGTCGTGAAGCTGCTTGGGTCGCTGCGAGAGCGCGAGGTGGCTTCTGAGTTAGGTCACCTGCTTTCCGACGCAAGCCAGGAAGTGCGGAGGCACACGGCGCTCGCCCTCGCCGCGCTGGGCGACGCTGCTCAGGTCGTAGCGCTGCGCGCTGCGCTGGCCAAGGAAGGGTTTGTAGACGTGCGCAAAGAGATGGAGAGCGCGATTCGGCGGCTGGAGAAGTGACTTTGGACTTTGGACTCTGGACTCTGGACTTAGGACTTTCCTCATTTGGGATTTGGGATTTGGGATTTGGGGTTTCCGTCCTCGGGCGTTGAGATGCTGGGGTTCCTGAAGGGCATCATACCGTCCAAGAGCGACCGCGAGGTGAAGCGGCTCTGGCAGAATGTCACCCGGATGAACGAGGTCGGGGAGTCGTACAAGAAGCTGGCCGATTCGGAGCTGCCTAAACAAACCGAGGAATTCATCGCCCGCATCCGGGACGGCGAAACGCTCGACGACCTGATGCCGGAGTCCTTTGCCCTCGTGAAGGAAGCCTGCCGGCGACTGGTCGGCAAGAAGTGGACCGTTACCGGGCTTGAGATGACCTGGGACATGGTGCCGTTCGACGTCCAGCTCATCGGCGGGATGGTCTTGCATGAGGGAAAGGTCGCCGAGATGCGCACCGGGGAGGGCAAGACACTCGTCGCGACAATGCCCCTGTATCTGAACGCGCTCGTCAAACAGGGCGCGCACTTGGTCACTGTAAATGACTACCTTGCTCTGCGCGACCGGGAGTGGATGGGGCCGGTGTACGAGTCGCTCGGCCTGACCGTCGGTTGCATCCAGCAGGGGATGGAGCCGGCCGAGCGGAAGCCGCACTATAACGCGGACATCACCTACGGCACGAACAACGAGTTCGGGTTCGACTACCTGCGCGACAACATGGTCGGCCGCTGGCAGGACAAGGTCCAGCGCGGTCACAGCTACGCCATCGTCGACGAGGTCGACATCATCCTGGTCGACGAGGCGCGCACGCCGCTCATCATTTCCGGGCCGGTCGAGGCCGAGGACAAGGGTTTCGACCGCCTGACGCCGCAGGTGCGGAGGGTCTTCGGTCAGCAGAGTCTGCTTGCCAACCGCCTGGCCGCCGAGGGGTTGAAGTTCCTCGACGCGGGCGACGAAGCGGAGGCGGGCGTGCGGCTGCTCACGGTCCGGCGCGGAGCGCCGAAGAACAAGAAGCTGCTCGAGGCCGAGCAACGGCAGGGCGTCAAGTCGCTCATCGAGCGGACCGAGCTCTCTTTCATCCGGGACAAGCGGTTCCCGGAGATTGACGAGAAACTGTACTTCGTCATCGACGAGAAGGACCATTCGGTCGCCCTGACCGACATGGGGCGGAAGGAGCTCGCGCCCGGTGACCCCGAGGCTTTCGTTATGCCCGACCTGGGCGAGGAGCTTGCTCGGGTAGACCATTACACGTCCGTGACCCCGCAGGAAAAGATAAAGGCGCGGGAGGAAGTTTACCAGCGCTACGCGCGGAAGAGCGAGCTGCTCCACAGCTTCCACGCGCTACTGAAGGCGTTCTCGCTCTTCGAGAAGGACGTGGACTACGTCGCGCAGGAGGGCAAGGTCATCATCGTCGACGAGTTTACCGGGCGATTGATGCCGGGCCGGCGGTATTCGGACGGGCTGCACAGCGCGCTCGAGGCGAAGGAGAACGTAAAGGTCCAGGGCGACACCCAGACGTTTGCGACGATAACGCTGCAGAACTACTTCCGGATGTATGCGAAGCTGGCCGGGATGAGCGGCACGGCGGTGACGATTGCGGGCGAGCTGGTCCACGTCTACAAGCGCGACGTGGTGACGATTCCGACGAACGAGCCGTGCCGGCGCATCGACTACCCGGATATCGTCCATAAGACGCGGGCGCAGAAGTACCACGCGGTCGTGGACGAGATCGAGACCTGGCACGAGCGGGGCCGGCCGATTCTCGTCGGCACCACGTCGGTCGATGTGTCCCAGGTCATTTCCGACATACTTCGGCGCCGCAAGATAAACCACGTCGTGCTCAATGCCAAGTTCCACCAGCACGAGGGTGAGATCATCAAGGACGCGGGCCAGGCCGGCGCGGTCACCATTGCCACGAACATGGCGGGCCGCGGCACCGACATCAAGCTCGGCCCGGGGGTCGTGAAGGGTGAGTGCTGCTACGTCGTCAAGGACACCGGCGGCAAGTGCCCGACGTGGGAGGAGAACCCCGGGAGCTGCAACGAGGACGTGCCCTGCGGGCTCTACATCATCGGCACCGAGCGGCACGAGGCGCGGCGGATCGACGACCAGTTGCGCGGGCGTTCGGGACGGCAGGGCGACCCGGGTTCGTCGCGGTTCTTCCTCTCGCTCGAGGACGACCTGATGCGGTTGTTCGGTTCCGAGCGCGTGGCCAAACTGATGGACCAGTTCGGCGCCAAGGACGACGAGCCGATCGAGCACCCGCTGGTGACGCGAGCGATCGAAGGGGCCCAAAAGCGAGTCGAGGAGCGCAACCGGGAAATCAGGCGGCACCTGCTGGAGTACGACGACGTGATGAACCGGCAGCGGGAGGCGGTCTACGCGATCCGCGACGCCGTACTGAAGGATGAGACAGCGGTTCAAGGTTCAGAAGGTTCCGGACCGGCACCCGAACCCCTGAACCCCGGAATCCCCGAACCCGCGGCTCCTGGGACGCCGGAACCCACGCTCGAGCGGCTCCGGAGCGTCTATGATGACATGGCCAAGGGCCTGATCGACGATTTCGTGAACAAGACCATTGTGGCCGGGAAGCGCGCCGATGAGTGGGACTGGGACGGGCTGCGTGCCGAACTCTCGATGACCTTCCTTGCCGACCTCAGGCTGGACGACGATTACCGGTCCCATGCGACTCCGGACGAATTGCGCCAAACCTTGACAGATATCGCTTCCCGCCGGTATGATGAGCGTCGACAGGAGTTGGGCGATAGGCAGTTTGCCGGGCTCTGTCGGAGCGTGTTCCTGTACGCCATCGACAGCCGGTGGCGCGAGCACCTCTACGCCCTGGACACTTTGCGCGAGGGTATCAGCCTGAGCGCTTACGGTCAGAAGGACCCGCTGGTCGAGTACAAGCGCGAGTCTTTCGACCTGTTCCAGGAGATGATGCGGGACCTCTACAAGGACGCGCTGACGATGCTGTTCCGCGCACAGGTGCGCGGTGTCGAGGAACGGCGGCAGCCGGCGAAGCGGCCGGTCCGCGCCTACAAGCCGGAAGCGTCACCGGCGGCGCCCACGGGAGCGCCAGCCGACCCGGCGAAGGCAGCTCAGGCCCGGCGTTCCACCGACAAGGTGGGGCGCAATGACCCCTGCCCGTGCGGGTCGGGCAAGAAGTACAAGCGGTGTTGTGGAAGCAGCAAGCCGGACTGAAGGTCCGCGCAGAAATCGCAAACCCGGACTGCGGTCCTGATGCCGGGGCCGGGTCCGACAGAAGCTCACTAAGGAGGATCGATGGCACAAGGCAGCAAGAGCCGCATCATAATCTGGACGATCGTTGCAATACTGGTCGTGGTCGAGGTCGTGATGCTCGTCACGAAGCCGAAGACCAGCAGCGGGCCGCCCGTGAATGCGGAACGGTTCGTGCGCCAGTACGAGAGCAAGTTCGAGAAGCTTGAGTCGAGAGTCTCTAGAGCGCAGTCGGAGAATCCGGGCGCGCCGGCCGAGCAGTGGGCGGACATAAGCCAGAAGATCGCCCTCGGCAGGCAGGTCATGGCCGGAATGCTCGGGCTGACCGAGCAGAAGGACCTTGGAGCCAAGCGGGATTCGGTCTTGAAAGCCTACCTCGGCGCCAAGAAGGTGCTCAAAGCGATTACCGGGCAGGAATACAGCGAGCCGGCCGGCGGGGAGTAGCATGCCATAGCCGGCAGGTTCCGAAGGCAGTAAGCTGGCCGGCCTCGAGAGAACTCGGGGCCGGCCTTGCCGTTGCGTCGCCGCAGCATCCGAAATGGAACCAGCTCCGACGGCGACATCACAGAGCAAGAAAGGAGAGGTTGAGATTGAGGTCAAGATGGAGGAATCTCCGCCCTTAGCCTTAGCCTCTCTGTGACCTTTGCCGGTATGTCCCCATCGGCCCCGGGTCCCGCCGGGAGCTTGACGCCGGTCGGGCAGGCGCTAGACTACTGGCCGCATGACAACAAACACTTGGAGGAACGAGTGAAGAGCAGGATTATAGTCTGGAGTCTGGTTGGAATCGTCGCCATCATCGGCGTGATAGTAATCGCGACGGCGCCCAAGGCTGCGCGGGGCCCCAAGATGACGTTCGAAATCGTGAAGAGCGGAGTGGCAGAGGCTGAGGCGCAGCTCGACCGTCTCGTCACCCGGCTTGATGCGCGGCGGAAGTCGACAGCGCCGGGCACCGATGCCGAGGCCTTTGATGAGGCCGACCGGCTGCTGGCGGAGGCGCGGGAGAAACTCGGTCAGGCGCGCCAGGCGACCGATGTCAAGCAGGCCCGGCAGTTGTTGATTGAGGGCCGACAGGTACTACGTACGGCGCGCCGTGCGGTTGCGCTGGCAACCAAGCCCAGGTCAAGGCCGCAGGGAATGTACTGAGAAGAGCCGGAAAGCTGGGAGCTAACGGCCAGGAGAATTTACTACTCCCAACCGATTAACGGCTGACTCGGTTCAGTAGTAGATGTAGCGCAGGCGGGGGAAACCGAATCCGCCGAACAGCCCCTCGGTAGTTCCCTCCAGCAGGTCTCTGAGCCAGGAATTGAGCCGGCGACCGGTCCGGATGAGCCGGGGCTCGCCTTCGATGCCGGAGAGGGACGCGGCGATCCTCTTGGCGTCCTCGAACGTCCCCAACGTGTCAACCAGGCCAAGGGCGAGGGCCTGCCTGCCGGTCATGATTCTGCCGTCCGCAAACGCACGGACGCTGTCCTCCGGGATGTCGCGCTCCATGCTGACAATTGAGACAAACTGGTCGTAGGCGTCGGTCACGACGTCCTGGAGCAGCTCGCGGTCCTGGTCGGTCATGTCGCGGAAGGGTGAACCGATGTCCTTGTGCACGCGGGATTTGACTACTTCGACCTTGACGCCGAGCTTATCCATCACGCCTTTGAGGACCGGGAACTCCATGATGACCCCGATTGAACCGGTAAGGGTCTGGGGGTTGGCGACAATCAGGTCGGCCGGGGCCGAGACGTAGTAGCCACCGGACGCGGCAAGCGTTCCCATCGAGACGATAATCGGCGTCCCGTCATCGCGGACGCGCCGGATTTCCTCGTAGATTTCGTGAGAAGGGGTAACGACCCCGCCCGGGCTGTCGACCCGAATCAGGATGCCCTTGACCAGTGGGTTGTGTTCGAGTGCCTTGAGCTGGCGGACGGTTTCGGTCGCGTCGACGATGGTACCTTTGATTTCGATGTAGCCGAGACCCTTGTTCCATGTCTTGAGGCCGGAAACGTCGGATGCGGAACCGGCGACGAAGAAGGCAAGCAGCAGCCCCATCATGACCGCCAGCAGTGCGGCCGCGACGATCACGAGGACGACGACGGTCTTACGGCTCATGGGAGAATGGGCCCAGGTAGATTCGAACTACCGACCCCTGCGTTATCAGCACAGTGCTCTACCACCTGAGCTATGGGCCCGAGAGAAGTTAGCAGTGAGCAGGTAGCAGTTAGCAGCAGGCTGGGTGACGCCTGCGTTTCCTAACTCCTAACTCCTCTCTCCTAACTGCGAGAATCATACGGAAACGAGCCTCCGAGTCAAGGACGCGGCTTGACGCGCGCGCCACCGGGCGTGTCCTCGACCAGATAACCCAGATCGACAATCCGGTCGCGCAGCCGGTCCGATTCAGCCCAGTCCTTCGCCTGCCGGGCCTTCTCGCGGGCCGCAACCAGCTCCGTTACCTGGCTCGGCACTTCCGATGTGGCGCCCAGCAGCCGCTCCAGCCCGAGTCCGAGGACGCGGTCGAAGTCGATTATGGCGTCCCATGCCGCGCGGTCCTGGCGCTGGTTGCCTTCACGTATGAGGCTCCAGACCGCGGCCAGCCCTTGAGGTATGTTCAGGTCGTCGGCGATCGCATCCTTGAACTCCTGCCGAAAGGGTATGGTCCAGGCGGCGTCCTTCACCGGCCAGGCCATCGCGTTGCGGCCGAAGTCGACCAGCCCGCGCAGCGAGTTCGTTGCGCTCTGTAGAGATTCGGCGGTGAAGCTCAGGGGCATGCGGTACAGGGCGGTCTGGCAGAGATAACGGAAGCCGGCCGGCGAGACTCCTCGTTCCTCCAACTGGGATACGGTGACCAGGTTGCCTTCCGACTTGCCCATCCGGGCATCGCCGATGACCAGGAAGGCGTTGTGCATCCAGCGTGCGACCACTTCCTGGCCGGTGGCGGCAAAGTTCTGGGCGCGTTCATTGGTGTGATGGACAGGTATGTGGTCGATGCCGCCCGTGTGAATGTCAAAACGCTCCCCGAGGTTCTTGATGGACATGGCCGAGCATTCGATGTGCCAGCCGGGAAATCCCCGTCCCCAGGGCGAATCCCACTGCATCAGGTGTTTGGGCTGGTTGGTGATCCAGAGCGCGAAGTCGGATGGGTTGCGGCGTTCCGGGTCAACCTGGGTGCGCGCGCCGGCCTGCTGCTCGGCGAGGTTCAGCCGCGACAGGAGAGCGTATTCCGGGTACTTGCCGGTGTCAAAAATCAGGCCGACCGAGGTGCGGTAGGCAAAGCCGTTAGCCTCGATGCGCCGGATCAATTCTATCATGTCCGGGATATGGTCGGTAGCGCGGCAGACGACGTGCGGCTTCAGGATATCCAGCTTGCCGGCGTCCCGCCAGAACGCGTCCTCATAGAACCGGGCGATCTCTTCCGGGGTCTTGCCTTCAGCTCGCGCGCCCTTCTCGAGCTTGTCCTCGCCGGTATCCTCGTCGCTCGTGAGATGCCCGACATCGGTGACGTTCATCACGTGCTTGACCTCGTAGCCGAGATACTCCATCACCCGGCGCAGCGTATCGGAGAAGACGTACGCGCGGAAATTCCCGACGTGGGCGTACATGTACACTGTCGGGCCGCAGGTGTAGATGCCGACCTTGCCCGGTACGAGCGGCACGAACTCGTCTTTCCGCCGTGTAAGGGTGTTGTATAGCTTCATCTCAACGGGATTCTAGTAGCGAAAGCGCCACCGGTCAAACAGGAGACCGGCTAGGCCAGCGGCGTGCGGGCAGCGGCGGGCAGGTCGAGTGACGAAGGGCCGAACCGGGCGAATCGTTCGAGGCCGGCCGCGGCAATCATTGCCGCGTTGTCGGTGCAATAGGCCGGCCGCGGGACCAGCAGGCTGAACTCGTGGCGTCGGGCCAGCTCGGCGAGTCGCTCGCGGAGGTAGCCGTTGGCCGCGACGCCGCCGGACACCCCGACTATCCGGAACCCGGTCTTCCGGACGGCCTGCTCGACGCGGCGCGTGACCGCTGCGACTGCGGCGCGCTGGAACGATGCGGCGACGTCGGCGCGCGGCGTGCCGGGATTGTCGCGGCGGTGATAGAGCACCGCGGTCTTCAGACCGGAGAAACTGAAGTCGAGGCCGCCCGGGTCAGGAACCGGGAACTCAATGCTCTCGCGACCCTCGCGGCTGAGCCTCTCAACCTCGGCTCCGCCCGGGTAGGGCAATCCGAGCAGCTTCGCTACTTTGTCGAAAGCCTCACCGCAGGCGTCGTCGATCGTAGACCCGAGCATGCGGTATCGACACCAATCCTCGACCACAAGCAGTTCGGTGTGGCCGCCGGAAAGCACCCCCGCGAGAAACGGCGGCTCCAGCTCCGGGTGCTCCAGACGGAGCGCGAAGATATGGCCTTCGATGTGGTTGACTCCGACGAACGGTTTGTCCAGGCTGTAGCTCAGCGCTTTGGCGAACGGCAGCCCGACGAGCAGCGCGCCCATCAGTCCGGGCGTGTTCGTCACCGCGACCAGCGAGAGGTCGGACCAGACGACGCCCGATTTGGAAAGCGCGGCTTCGACCACCGGAACAATCGCCCGCATATGGGCGCGGGCCGCGAGTTCCGGCACCACACCGCCGTAGTCGGCGTGCACCATTTGCGAAAACACGATGCTGGAGAGGACGGTTGCCCGCCCGCTGACGACGCTCGCTGCCGTTTCGTCACAAGAGGTCTCGATGCCGAGGCAGAGAGAGGAATCGTGGTCCAGTGGTCTAGTGGTCAAGTGGTCGTGTGGGTCTGACGCCTACTTGACTATGACGTCGAAGAGCTGCGGTTCGCACTTGACCAGGTGAAAGCCCGGCGGCAGCATGATTTCCGCGGTGAGCTGGTAGTCGCCCGGCCCGAGGCCCGATACTCTGACCTGGGCGGTGATGTCGGACTGCTTGAGCGAGCCGATTCTCGATTCCGGGCCGGCCACTGCAATCTGCGCCTCGGTCGGGTCGATCTCAACGCGCTGGGCATCCGCCCCGACGGGCCTGACCGGCAGGCCGAGGAATATCCGCGCGCCTTCCTTTTCCAGCCCGATAACCACGTCCACCGACTCAGGCTCGACCGAGTAACGCCCGCCCTCCGGTGGTACGACCTTGAGGCGACGGCGACCCGGCGCAGTCACGCCGGCAAGATCGAGAGTCTCGGTCGTTGCCGCCGACGCGACTTTGAGATCCTCCTCGGTACCGGATAGCTTCACTCGGGCCGGCGGCTCGTTGACCGAGAGCGAGATGCCGCTCGGAGGTTGTCCCCGGGTTGGAACCTGCACTCCGACCATGCGGCTCGACGCCGCGCTGAGCTTCAGCTCCACGTTGTCCGGGTCCAGCGTCCGGACCCGCACATCCGGTGGAAGCTTGAGCGCGGCCGGAGAGAGCTGGAGTTGACGGGTGCCGACCTTGCCGTCGGGAATTTCGACCCGGAACGCGAGTTGCCGGGATTTCACGCCGAGCAGGTCCCGGCCCTTGCCTTCAAGCGTCACGACCGTATTCTTCACGTCGATATCCGGGATGACTTGTTTGGCATCGGCCCGGGCCACCGTGACCGGCACGGTCACGCGCACGTCGTACGTCCGGTCGAGGACCGCGACTACCCAGAAGAACCCGGCGATGAACAGGGCGACGATCTTGAGCGAAACGTCGTGGGTGAGAAACCGGAGCAGTTGAAACATCAGTGAATGTTAGTTGCCGGATGGCATCTGTCAACCAGTTCCCGGCTTGACTCGCGCAGCGGGTGACGGGCGCGGCAATGGCTTCGCCCGTCCTCGTTCATTCGGAACCAGCGCACGTGAATCGGATTCCGGCTCGTCTTTCTGAACCTCGACCTTATCCTCAACCTCAATCTGCTCACGATTCCCGGCCCGACAGCACCCCCCTCAGGCATTCCGGAACCGAAACCGTCTGATTCTCCTCCTGCCCGGAACTCGTCACTCGACCATCGGCCGATGAACTACCGCCCGCAACCGGCAATCGGGAATCGGTGCCCCTTCCGACACTGCCCCAACTGCAAACCGACGTCGCGTCGCCCTTCCCGCCAATCTGCAATCTAGAATGCCGGTGTGGATGGCAGGGGAGACGCCGTTCGGGCGTTGGCAGTCGCTCACGGTGACGCTGGCGGGTCGATCTTGTTACTCCACGTCTTGTGCGCGGGAGCAGAACGAGGGCTGCCGGAGGCAGCCCTCGCAGGAGGCAGCAGGACCGGGCTTGCTCAGGATTCCGGGTCTACCACGGGTGGCCGCAATCTCGACACACGACGCCCGAAGCCGGTGTCATCGTCCCATCGTTGGGGGCCGGGCAGGGCAACGGGAAAGGCGTCCCGTCTGGCGTCGCGCCTTCGGCCTGCGCTTCCCATACGGTCTTGCCCGTTGCTGACTTCGGACAGGGGTCATGGACGTACTGAGCCCAAGTATTCTCACTGCTGCAGTTCGGACATTGGAGCCTTGCCATTGCGGTGTTCCTTTCACTCTGCGTTCATGCGACCGGCTGCTCGATGCCATGCAGCGAGAGCAACCCGTCATCGTGCTTTTCCGGCCTATTTGCCAAACGGGCGACGCCTGCAAGCGAAAAGAACGGTACAGGTTATTGCCGTGCCCCATTTGTGTCAAACAAATCCCGTCCCGACATCACGAGGGTGCTTGACTTAGGGAAGGTCAGGACTATGCTGACCAAGGTCCCAGCATGAGTTACACTGACGGCACACCGGACAAGCTGCAGGTCCTGCGCTCGCGGGTTGCATCGGCGACGACGCCGGCCGGGCGCGTCAAGGCCACGTTGTTCCTTGCCGAGGAACTCTGGCTCAGCGAACCGGCTGCAGCCACGCCGCTGTTGGAACAGGTCGTGACCGAAGCCGAGAAGGTCGGGGAGACGAAGGATGGGGCGAGGGCGGCGTCCATGCTCAGCGAACTGCTCCGGAGAGCCGGTGACCTCGATGCCAGTGCCCGACATGCTGAGGCGGTGATCGAGACCGCCCACATAACCGGAGACCAGCGCATACGGGCCAGCGGGCTCAACTTGGTCGGGATGATACACCAAGAACGCGGTGAGCTTCGGCGCGCGCTGGAGTGCTTCGAGGAATGCCTGAAGCTCAGCCGCGAGACCGGGTTTGGGCAGGGAGAGCGGTCCGCTTTGAACCAACTCGCCGGCACGTACGGCCAGCGGGGCGAGTCCGAACAGGCCCTTGCGTGCTACCGTCAGTGTCTGGAGGCAAGCGCCAAAGCCGGGGACACATATGGCCAAGCTATCTACCTGCACAACATCGGCTGGACCCTGGAGTCGATGGGTCGCTGGAATGAAGCGACCGAGTCCTTCCACCGGACGATCGCGCTCTGCGAGCAACACGGCTTCCACGACCTGCTGCTGGCCGCCCGGATGGCGCTGGGCGAGCTGTCGGTGAAGCGGTCCGACTACGAGAACGCCACGCTCATGTTCAGCTCAGTGGTCACGGCGGAGCGTGAGGCGAAGCACGGCGGCCATCTGCTCAGGGAGGCGCTCTCGAATCTGGGCTGGACGCACTACCGGTGCGGGAACTTGGCCCGGGCCAAGGAAACGCTGGACGAAGCCGCGCGGCTTTGTGAGGCCGGGGAAGACCGCTGCGTGCTTGCGTCCATCTGCTGCCGCCGGGCCGAGCTGGCGCTGGCTCGGGGACGGCTCGACGCGGCCCACGACTTGCTGGCGCAGGCCGCGCACCACGCGGCGGATCTGGGCCTGCGGAAGGAGCAGGGCGAAGCGCTACGCGTCGAGGCGCTGCTGTCCGCGGCCCACGCCCAACCTGGTCCGGCCCTCGAGTTCTTCACGCGGGCCGAGACAACCCTCGAACCGCTCGGCGACACCTTCGAACTCGCCCTGACCCGGCTGCAGCGCGGCCGCCTGCTCGTCGAAGTCGGTCGGCCTGAGGAAGCCCTGCCCCTGCTGCAGACCGCGGCCCGGACGTTCCACCGGCTCTCGGTCGTGGCCGAAGCCGAAGAAGCGGACCGGCTGCTATACCGACTGGAGGCACGTGCCGACCGCGACGCCGCCCTGCTCCGAGGGCTGACCGGCATAAGCACGCTTGGCCTTGCTCCGGAGCGCTTCATCGAACGCGCCCTCTCGATGCTCTGCGACAACCTGAGATTCAAGCAGGGCGCGGTGCTGGTTGGTGGCCGGCCGGTCGCGCTCATTGGCCAGCCCGACCTGACCAAACCGCCCGGCCGCCGCTCGCCGCTGTCACAGGCCGACCTTGTCCTGGTCCTGCCGGTCAAGCAGGATCGCCGTCTCATCGGTTTCGTCTGGCTCCAGCGCGAGTCGCCGCTCTCGGTCCGGGTGGGAACCGGGCTGCTCGACCTCGTATCCCGCACTCTCGCGCCGTCACTCGCAAAGCTGGCAGAGCTCAAGGCCATCGAACCCGGCGCCCCGCAGGTTCCCGGCCTGCGCTTTCGCGGCGTCGTGGGCCGCAACCGCGAGGTGCTCGACGTACTCGCCCTCATTCCCCGCGTGGCTGCAGCCACGGTGCCGGTGCTCGTCAGCGGCGAGAGCGGTTCGGGCAAAGAGCTTGTCGCCCGCGCCCTGCACGAATCCGGCCCTCGCGCCGACGGGCCGTTCATCACGGTCAACTGTGCGGCAGTGCCCGAAAACCTGCTTGAGGCCGAGTTCTTCGGGGTCGAAACGGGCGCGGCCACCGGGGTCGCGGCACGCCCGGGTAAGTTCGAGCTGGCACGGTCTGGGACTATCTTCCTCGACGAAATCGGAGACATGAGCACGGCCCTGCAGGCAAAGCTGCTGCGGGTCATCGAAGAGAAAGCGGTCACTCGCGTCGGCGGGACCAAAGAAACGCGGGTGGATGTTCGCATCATCGCCGCCACCAACATGGACCTGGAATCCCGCGTACGCCAGGGCCAGTTCCGGACCGACCTCTTCTACCGCGTCAACGGAGTCCGACTCCTCTTGCCGCCTTTGCGCCGGCGCCGTGAAGACGTGCCCGCTCTCACCGACTACTTCGTCGCCCGGACGGCCCAGACGTGTAACCGCACTGTGCGGGGAGCGAGCAAGGAGGTCTTGGCTCTGCTTGCCGAGCTTCCGTGGCCCGGCAACATCCGCCAGCTTCTGCATGTAGTCGAACGGGCCGTGATTCTCGCTGCCGGTGATACCCTTGAGGTCACCGACCTACCGCCCGAACTCAGGCAGGCTCGGCCGGCACCGACCGCACTATCGGTTGCAGGCATTCGCGGAGCAAGACGCAAGGCGGGAGACGAGGCCGAACGGGCGGTGCTTCTCGAAGCGCTGAGCCGGGCGAACGGCAACGTACCCGAGGCTGCCAAACTTACAGGTTACAGCCGGGCGCAATTCTACCGCCTCCTCCGCAAGCACCGCATCGCCGAGCCAGACTAGCCCGAATCCTGCGGCCAGTTCGTCTCTCTAGATGAGACTGAGTCTCATAGGGTGAGACTACCGACATAACTCTCGTAAGTACAAAGAGCTGGCTTCCTCCCGTTGTGGGTCCACAGTCTCTCTAAATGAGACTGAAGGCGGCGTTGGCTATTCTGCTCTCACAGCTATCTCATTGGCTTGGACCATCTTACAAGTGGAACGGGACTTGGCACGGTTCATGCCCGGTGGTATGGTTGGATGAAGATGCGGCATCATTCGTGGTTTGTGGTGGGGCAAGACGCCACCAAGGCATCCTGCAAGCAAAAGAACAAAGGGGTGCGGTGATACGTATACCGAAGTCTGGGGAGCCACCAACGACTCTCCACCTTACATCAAGGTGGTATACGACTGACACGACCGGCTTGCGGTACTCCACTGGCGGTCGCGTTCTCAGCGCCCGCCCGTGGATTCTCCACCGGGACTGTCCCCGCAAGGGGACTGTCCCCAAAGCCGATTCAGGAGACGCGGAGGCCGAGGGCATTTGACAAACCGTGACCTCGGCTTAAGATACTGACGAGGTCATAGTGATATCCTCCGTATGCCATTGGTGCTTGAGCGGCACGTCTTGGCCTGCACGAGGCGCTTGCTTCGCCCTGAAGCGCAGGCCTTCGATAGATGCGCCAAATCACAATTGGAGGTAGCGATGAAAGCGTTAGTGTTCGCATTCTGCCTGTGTATGTTGCTGGTCGGCGTTGCGCCGGCTGCTGATTCCCTCAACGTCCGGTTGATTGGTGGCTGCGGCACGCCCAGCATGGTCTTTGGCGTGGCCGTTAGCGGGGATTACGTCTACATTGCGGACTACTCCGGTGGTTTGCGGGTCATTTCGGTTGCCGACCCGGAGTATCCGCATGAGGTCGGGTGCCTCACTACATTGGGCAAGGTCGTTGGCGTCGCCGTCGGCGGAGAGTATGCCTGTGTTGTAGCCTATGGTGTAGGGCTCGGGCTCTCGGTCGTCTCAATCGCCGACCCAGCTCAACCGGTCGCAGTCGGGTTCCTCAAGACACCAGGAAAAGCTCTCGGCGTGGCCGTCAACGGGGAGTATGCCTACGTGGCGAACACCGACTCAGGGCTGCGAGTCATCTCGGTTTCTGACCCGCGGAATCCGGTTGAGGTCGGTCACTACGACACGCCGGGACAAGCTCGGGGCGTGACCGTAGTTGGTGACTATGCCTATGTTGCCGACGACACTGCCGGGATGCGGATAATCTCGGTTGCAGATCCGGCGCATCCGGTCGAAGTCGGGTACTACGATACGCCGGGCTCTGCCCGTGGCGTGGTCGTGATTGATGACCATGCCTACGTCGCAGACCACCTGTGCGGGTTGCGGGTCATCTCAATCGCCGACCCGACGCATCCGACGGAGGTGGGATACTCGGGGTCATGCATTTCGAATGGCGTGGCCCTGAACAGCGATCGCGCCTACGTGGCTTCCGACCCTAGTGGTCTGCGTGTCATTTCGGTTGCCGACCCGGCCCTGCCGACTGAGGTCGGGTACTACAACACGCCGAACAAAGCCTATGCCGTGGCCGTCGATGGAGACTATGCCTACGTGGGGTATTTTGACAGGCTGCAGATACTTCAGTTCTACCCTAGCGGCGTGGAGGAAACGCCGAACGCCGACGTTCGACCCACGAGGCACGTGCCTACCGTGGTCTGGGGCGTTCTGTCCATGCCAGAAGCTCCAAACCTCAAGCCACACGCTACAAGCCTGCTGGACGCGAGCGGTCGAACGGTGCTCGACCTTAGGCCGGGCGCTAATGATGTTTCCGGCATCGCGCCTGGAGTCTATTTCGTGTGTTCCGAGCCGACGGCCGTGGCCAAGGTGATAATTTCGAGGTAGGAGGTCCCGATGAAAGCGCATCTGTCTGTCCTCTGTCTGAGCCTGCTGCTCGCCGGCGTAGCGCAGGCCTATGACTCACTGAACGTCCGGCTCATCGGTCGCTGCGACATGCCGGACAACTTCACCTTTGGCGTGGCCGCGCACGGGGACTATGCCTACGTCGCGGATTACACCGCCGGGCTTCGGGTAGTCTCGGTCAGCGACCCGACGCAGCCGACTGAGGTCGGATACTGCGACACACCGGGACACGCAAATGGTGTGACGGTGATCGGTGACCTCGCATATGTCTCGGATGGAGATTCCGGACTGCGGGTCATCTCAGTTGCCGACCCGGCCCATCCGTTTGAGGTCGGGAACTGCGGTACGCCCGGTTGGGCCATGGAAGTGGCCGTGGTTGGGGACTATGCTTATGTCGGGGATGACAGCGGTTTGAGCGTGATTTCCGTTACCGACCCGGCGCATCCGACTGAGGTTGGCCGCTGCGACGATGCGTATGGTGCATTCGGCGTGGCCGTAGCTGGGGACTACGCGTATATCGGCAATGGCGAAGGTCTGTGGGTCATCTCAATTGCCGACCCGACGCAGCCCGTTGTAGTCGGCCGCTACGTTACGTCAGGTATGGGCGTCGCCGTCAACGGGGACTATGCTTACGTCGCGGCCGCCTTTGCCGGGTTACGGGTCGTCTCGGTCGCTGACCCGGCAAAGCCCGTCGAAGTCGGGTACCTGGACGATTTCCCGTACTCGGCTGCACGACTGGCAGTCAGCGGCAGCTATGTCTTTATCGTACCGGGGCTCGACGGGCGCGGGTTACGGGTCATCTCGGTTGCCGATCCATCACAGCCGGTTGAGGTCGGGTATCACTACCGCGGTAGCAATTGTGTGACCTTCAGCGGCGACTATGTCTATGCTGGTTCCGGCGGTTCGTTGGCGATACTCCAGTACTATGGCGCAGGAGTTGACGAGACGTCCAGCGCCCAGGTCCGAACCATGAACTCAATGCCGACAGTCGTGCGCGGTGTGCTGTTCCTGCGGGAAGCCACAGGCCACAAGCCCCAAGCCGCAAGCCTGCTGGACATCAGCGGGCGGAAGGTCTTGGAACTGCATCCTGGCGCCAATGATGTGAGGGCGCTGGCTCCCGGCGTGTACTTCCTCCGTGAGGAGCCGCAGGTCTCAAGCCGCAACCTCCAAGCCATCCGCAAGGTCGTGGTGACGAGGTAGGGCACCAAGAAGACAGAAGGCAGTAGACAGAATACAGGGCAGGGGCGGGCGAGAGCTACGCTCTCGGTTTGCGGCGGGGTCGGCGAGGCGGTTTCTTGGCGGGCCGGTCGTGGGCAACGGGTGGTTCACCAAGTATGTCTGCGGGCGTCTTTCTGCCTCGCTTGGTTCGGTCGAAGTCGGCGTCGAAGCTGACCAGAATCAGGTTGTGTTTCTCAGCCGCGACGTACTGATAGGCATCATCAAAGTCGAAACCGAAGCGCCGCGCCGACTCGGCGACGGCTGCCATGTCCTGCGGTCCAAGCCTGAGTAGTCGGATCTGCCCGGCGACAAGTACGTCATCAACGAACTCCAGGAATCGATCAGTCAGCTTCTGTCGCAGCATGTTGATGCCGATGGAGTAGAGAGAAAACTCGGTTACCCCCATCGGGATTTCCGCTGCGCCGAGAAGGAGCTTCTCGACCTCGTCAGCTTTGTCCTGGTCGAGGAGATACTCGAGCAGGATGCAGGTGTCAAGAAGGTACAACGCTACCACCACTCGACGCTCTTGTGCTGTAGTTCGACCGACGTGTAACGGTCGCGAAGACCGCGCAAGGCTCCTCGCCACTTCAGCTTCATTGTCCCCGTGGGCTTTCGAATCCGGGTGTCTCGAAGATAGCGCGCGAAGTCCCTGACCTCAGTCTGCAACTCCTCAGGCAGTTCCTTCGTTGATTCAATCACTTCGTCAAGCGTCTTCACGTTTCACCTCGCTTTCATTGAGTGAATATAGCCCCTTCTTGCCGCCAAATCAAGCGTAGGTAGCCTAGCCCCCGGCCGGGCTCCCCATGGGAGAGGATCTCGGCTTCTCAGCGGAGTTCGAGACAGCCGCGGCAGGCAGGCACCGTATGGCGTCTACTTCTGGCGTCTCGACACGCCGGGGTTCCGGGGCGTGAAGAAGGCGGTGGTGGCGCGCTAGCGCGCGATAATGGAGAGTCGAGAGTGGAGAATAGCCGAACGTGTGCAGGGGCGGGCGAGAGCCCGCCCCTGCGTCTGAGACTGAACGCGGTTGCGAACTGCCGCACGGCTAGGGCGCCGGAGCGGGGACATTGAAGACGTCGGTGCGGATGGCGGCGAGGACTTGCAGAAGGGGACACGTCCACGGAGCGACGCGAGGAACGCGTCGCGGATGTGTCCCCGCCGCGAGCCTGCCACTTCTCCAGCAGCACCTGGGCCTCCCGCGCAAGGGTCGGGCCGGAGATGGTCCGGCCGTGCGAGAGGCGGAAGAGCTGCCGGGCAAAGTCGAGGTAGAAGACGATGTACATCGTGCCGATGCCTGAGGCACTCAGCACCTGCTTCGTCTCCGTTTCCATCGTGCATAAGGCAACCATCGAAGCCTGGTAGCGTTCGGTCATGTCGGCATAGATGCGGGCAGTCGTCTGCGCCGCTATCTCGGGCGAGTACTTCGCCTTCCAGCGCGAGATTCGGCGTGCTACGTCGGACATGATACAACTCCTTTCCGGCCGTCGGGCCGGGGTTCCGGACCATTCCATCTACTGGATTAGAGAACTGGAGGCCTCTCAACGTAACCTCTCATGTGTTTGTCTGCCGGCGGACGTGAAAAACGCGGAGGAATCTTCTTGACCCTGACCGGGCGCGACCGGCTCACCGGGAGATCTACCTGAGATACGAGCCGGCAATAGGGGAGTCACTCCCGGGTTGACTCCGGGGTTCAAGGCCGAGTACAACGCGGCCGTGAATGTGGCCGTCAATCAAGGACTTAGCCTGGCTTTCAGCCGCGCGACGAACTCCGGCCTCAACGCGGCGGCCAGCCGCGCCGAGACTGGGGAACTGAGCGCCGCTGTCAGTCGCGTCGTCAACGCCACGCTCAACGTGGCGATCAATGGCGCGGCGAGCCGCGCTGTCACTTGCGCGTTCAGCCGCGCATTGACGGCGGCGATGAGTCGCGGGTCGAACGTCGAGGCAATTGCTGAGTTCAGGACGGCATCGAACGCCGCAGTCCTGGTGTGAGTGCTTTGACCCGCAGCCGCTACCGCACCCAAGTCCTGTGAGCACCGCGTGATACCGGCTGGAGTGCCTGCCACCGTCTCACACCTTCCCGGGAAAGCGGCAGCCTTGCTGCTGCATTCCAAGGGCTCGGCTGCCATCTATATGTAGTGATGCACCGTTCTCGAACCACAATTCTGCCGGGGAGTGGGCGGCCCACAGACTGCCCCGGGGGTAGCATCTGCCGATGCAGCATGAGACACAACAAGGCCTACAACTGGGCGTACTT
>Ga0208046_1000055_pt1 | contig 21229 bp, 11 predicted proteins | sample PL_2010_300m_FD_184161 | JGI IMG/M metagenome (GOLD analysis project Ga0208046, IMG submission 184161) | Freshwater microbial communities from Powell Lake, British Columbia, Canada to study Microbial Dark Matter (Phase II) - PL_2010_300m... | ecosystem: Environmental > Aquatic > Freshwater >... | reverse complement strand
AGTTGCCTGACCCGGATAGCCGAGTCAAACATGAAGCCGACATCAACTAAGCCCGGTTCTCCGACAAACTCCTAGGGGACTCGCGGCGATGCCGCGCCTACGACGGCTTGGTCGCGACCACCGGTTCGCCCAGGCCGGCCGGTGCGTCGAACCGTATCGACAGGTCGGCCAGGCCGGCACAGACCGCCTGCGCCTGCGCGTCGCTGAGGGCCACATCCTTCAGCCGCGGCCAGACGCTTCTGGCCAGGGTCGCGGCCGACCAGGTAATCCTGACATTGACGAACCCGGCGTCTTCCAACGTCTCCTTCATCGTCTCGCTGGTGAAGTGCTCGAGCTCGTAGAGGCTCGCGCCGGTGATCGACGGCTCGTTGCGTTGGAGGAACTGCAGCCCGACTTCCGGGTTGGCCGAAGGGTTGGGCCCGAGCCGGTCGACGAGGTCCCGGAGCTTCCGGAACTCCTCCTTCATCTCCGGCGTGTTCGCGAACTTCACCAGGTAGTTCCGCTCCCACGGCGGCCGGGAGTGCTTCAGAGAGTAGTGATACCCGAGCGCGTCCTCGGTTTCGGTAAACATCAGTCCCTCGGTCAGCTCGCGCTCGCGTCCCTCGCTCGGCTCGAAGAAGACCCGGAACCGGCCGCCTGGCTTCAGCACGCGAAACACCTCGGCTATCGCCTTGTACGGGTCCGGGCTCTGCTCGATGGAGCTCGCCGCGACCACGCCGTCGAAGCGATTGTCGGGGAAATCAAGTTCGGTCGACGATACCTTTTTCACGGTGACGTTCTTGAGCCCCAGCTTCTCGATGCCGGCGGTAATGGCATCCACCCGGCGCTGCGAAGCTTCGGCGCCGGTCACGGCCTTGAAAAGCGGCGCGATGCGCAACAGCGGCCAGCCGTCACCGGGCCCGACGTCCAGCACCTCCTGGGCGCCGCCCACGTGCACGGCGAAGTCACGGATGCGCGCCTCGTCGATGAAGTGCTCCTCCAGGCCGTACTCGATCGGAACATCAATGACCGGCAGCTTTCCGCCGCCCTGACGCTCCATACGGTCAAATGTCTGTTCAGCACTGTTGGACTCGACCGGCTTGGTCATGTTGACAATCCAAGTCTCAAGAACCGTGTATTTCTTCGCCATGTTCGTGGGAATGATAGCTGCACAGGCAGCCAAGTCAAGGCACGCCCGGCCGCCGCGAACGAGAAATGGAGAACCAGGGACAAACACGGATAGACGCAGATGACGTGCATGTCACCCCGACGATGAGGAGGGGTCTCGCTCGTGATCGACGCCGGGCATTGGGCTTCAGCACTAGCCCGGGAACCCGGCAGAGGCCCGGAACTACCGGACCAGGAGCGGGACAGGCAGCAGGGCAGGCTCCTGTACAGGCTGCGAGGAGAATCACACGCCCTGCGGTTTGACCGGCAGCCTGCACTGCCGCAGTCCACGCTACTCACCTCGCAACGGTCCAAGCTGCGGGTCGAGCTGCGGGACAGACAACATGGCCGGCTGGGTGCGAGGCTGCGGACGAAACCACCGGTCACGCCTCCGGCCGGACTGCGACCCCCGCTTCTGTTCTCGTCCCTCTCCAGATCACTTGATCCGCTCCGGCCCGTGCACCATGAACAGTCGCTTCCCAGACTACTTCGCCGGCTACCTGCCAATCTGCAGGGGAAACAACAGGGGGGATGACCACCTCGAAAATGTGGCAATCGACTTAACGTGCCGCAATGCTAGTTACTTACGTCGGAAGCCGTCTTTCTAATTGGGCTACTTTTGGGTAGACCTAAGCCACACCGAAATCCCGCGCAGCAAACCACCACCGTCCCTCCTCGAACGCAAGGGCGGGCTTTCGCCCGCCCCATCTGTATTCTGTCTACTGCCTTCTGTCTACTCTCCTACTCACCGCCTACCTCGTCACCACGACCTTGTGGATGGCTTGAGCTTGTGCTTCTCGCACGAAGTAGACTCCCGGAGCCAGCGCCCGCACATCATTCGCGCCGGGGCGCAGGTCAAGAACCTTGCGGCCGGAGATATCGAGGAGGGCGGCTTTGGGGACAGTCCCCGTGCGGGGACAGTCCCCGTCCAGGAACAGCACTCCGCGCAGCAGGGTAGGACCGAGAGACCGAAGCGGGCTCGACGCAGTCGCGGGTTCCGCAACGCCGAGCCCCCACGTTCGGTAAACCGGGTAGATGGCCAGGTTTCCCGTAAATGGCGAACCCCATCCCGCGTTGTTGGTGCCCGCCGCATCCATCTCAAGCGGAAGGATGCAGACGAAGTTCTCGCCCGAGACGAGCGAGTCGGTGGCCCACGGAAACGCCCATCGCAGCGAATCCGTGCCTGAGCCGCTGGTGATGTCCGCCGGGACCCAGGCAAGCTGACTTCTGCCGATCCGACCATATGCGCCCATCAAGACATTGCGGGAAGGGGTCAGGCGATTCACCGCCTTGCCCACTAAGTCAGGCCGGGCAAGCAGGGTTACGTGCCCGGGCAGCGTATCGATCTCGGCGCGGACCTGCGTGTCGAAGAACGGAACCTCGTCAATCACCGTGACGTTGTCGCTGGAATCGTTCGGCACGTAGAGCTTGCTAGTCACCGGGTTCACCGCCACGTCGCACGGCCGGGATCCCACGGGCACGGCAGTCGTAGCATTGGTCACCCCATCGATGAGAGTGACGGTGCCGCCGGTAGAATTCGCCACGTAGATCTTGTTGGTTACCGTGTTCACAGTCACACCAACCGGACCTTCTCCCGCGGGCACGGTGGTAGTCGCGTTCGTGACGGCGTCGATTACCGTGACGGACGAATCCCCGTTGTTCGCCACGTAGATCTTCTTGGTCAGGGGGTTTACCGCCACCGCCCAGGGACTCTGCCCGACCGCTACCGTAGTCGTGGCATTCGTGGCGCCGTTGATTATCGTGACATCGTTGCTGCCGCGGTTCGCCACGTAGATCTTGTTCGTCACCGGGTTCACCGCCACGGCACCGGGAGTGTCTCCCGCCGACACCAGAACCGTATCGTACGTCCACCCGTCGATCACCGTGACGGACGAATTCCCGCTGTTTGCCACGTAGACCTTGTTGGTTCGCTGGTTCACGGCCACGGCCCAAGGATTTGTGCCCGCCGGCACCGTCAACGTATCGTTCGTGGCACCGTCGATTACCGTTACACTGGCAGCACCATTGTTTGCCACGTAGATCTTGTTCGTTACCAGGTTCACGCCGACGGCCCGCGGGTTGGCGCCTACGCCCACCGAAGCCGTATCGTTCGTGGCCCCGTCGATCACCGTGACGGACGAATCCCCGTTGTTCGCCACGTAAATCTTGTTGGTCACCGGGTTCACCGCCAGCGCCTCGGGCGAGCGTCCGGCCGCGACCAACGTCGTATCGTTCGTGGCCCCATCGATCACTGTGACGTTGTCGGTGCCGTTGTTGGCCACGTAGACCTTGTCGGTCACCGGATTGACCACTACGGCCCGGGGATTCTGCCCGACTGCAACCATTGTCGTGTCGTCTGTGGCGCCGTCGAGCACCGTCAGGTTCCGGCTGCCGCGATTCGCGACGAAGACCCGGTTCGTGACCGGGTTCACCGCCACCGCCGAGGGTCCGGCGCCGACGGCCACCGTAGTGGTGCCGTTGGTCGCACCGTCGATCACCGTCACGCTGTTGCCGCCGTTGTTCGCGACGTAGATCTTGTTCGTGACCGGGTTCACCGCCACCGCAACGGGACTCAGGCCGAGCGGCACCGTATCCGTGGCGTTGGTCGCGCCGTCGATCACCGTCACGTTGCCGATGCGAGGGGACATGCCGGGCTTCAGATTCACGACGTAGATCTTGTTCGTGACCGGGTTCACCGCCACCGCATAGGACCCTGTGTCCGCATCCACCACGGTCGTATCGTTGGTCGCGCCGTCGATAACGGTTACGAAGCCGGCGGTGTTGTTCCCGACGTAGATCTTGTTCGTGACCGGGTTCACCGCCACCGCACTGGGCGCCGTTCCTGCACTCACAGAAGTTGTGTCGTTGAACTGGCCGTCGATGATCTTCACCCGGGCGTTGCCGAAGTTCGGGACATAGATTTTGTTGGTGACCGGGTTCACCGCCAGCGCGGCAGGACTCGAGAATCCGGTCAACTGAGTCGTGGCGTTGTTGTAGCCGTTGATCACCGTGACACTGAGGCCGTCTTTGTTGGCGACGTAGATCTTGTTGGTGACCGGGTTCACCGCTACGGCGGAGGGGTTTTGGCCTGTGCTCACCGTCTCCGTTGTATAGGTCGTGCCGTCGATTACCGTCACATTGCCGCTGTTCTGGTTGGCGACGTAGATCTTGTTCGTGACGGGGTTCACCGCCACCTTATGGGGACCCAATCCTGCGGCTACCGTGGTCGTGACCCAGTCGGCCTGCGCCACTGACGCGGCCAGCACGCACGCAACTACTAACAGAATCGACTTCTTCATCGCATCCTCCTGCTTTGCTCCGAACACTCTTGCACTCGACTCCCCGCTCCTTTTGTCCCTTCGTGTATGCGACGCGGATGGGCGTTCTCCCATCCTTCGCAGTCCGGGTGGCGCCTGACGTGGTTCCTCTCCGACCGCGGGGTTCAGGCGCGCCAAGGGTGATTTCGTCCGGGTGCCGGTTGCGGACATCCGGCAATTCACAGCGCTTCCGCCGCCGTGTGCATCCGGCCCTTCCCGGGGCACTTCGGGTGCAGCGACCTCCGGATGTGCCTCCGTCCGGGGCCCTTACTCTGCCTGATATCTTCACGAGAAACGAGCCGCTGTCAAGCGATGATGGCTGCGGGCCTGTCCCGGTAGCAGACCGGGGCAGGTTTCCCCGCCCCGGCTGAGTCTTCGGACGTTGTCTATTCTACGAGAAGAACCTTGGCTACCCTTGGATCCTGGACTCCTCGACCCCTAGAACCCTTCTGCTGTACGAAGTAGACTCCGGGCGCCAGGTGCCGCACGTCATTTGCGCCGTGGTGAAGGTTCATCGCCCTGCGGCCGGAGATGTCGAGGAGGACGGCTTTGGGGACAGTCCCCGTGCGGGGACAGTCCCCGAGCAGGAGCACGCCGCGGACGATGGTCGGACCGACGCTAATCGTCCGCACTTTGGCGCTCGGCGTTTCCTCGATTCCGACACTGCTGCTGATGACCGTAATTGTGTTGCCCGCGTGGTCGGCGGAGTAGACCTTGCCGTCGGTCGGGTTCAGGCCGAGGAAGTACGGCTGCACTCCGACCGGTAGAGTTGCGATAACACTGTCGGTCCCGCAGTCGATGACCGAAACCGAAGCCCCGCCGCGGTTGGCGACGTAGACCCAGTTGCGGGCCGGGTCGTACTGCACGTCGTTCGGCGATGAGCCGACCGGGATTTCTGTGAGCAGTGCGTTCGTGGCGCACTCGACGACCGCGACGGAGTTGCTACCGAAGTCGGCGACGTAGACCCGGTCGTCCAGCGGGTTGCGGCAGAGGGCCGTAGGCGTCTGGCCCACGGCAACGGTCGCAACGACAGTGTCAGCGGCACCGTCAACGACCGAGACCGTATTGTCGTCGCTGTTGGCGACCCAAACCCGGTTGCGCATCTCGTCGAGGCAGAGCGCACTGGCGTTGCGGCCGATGCGGACCGTCGTGATGACTTCGTTCGTCGCGCCGTCAACCACGGTCAGCGAGCTGTCACCGCGGTTGGCGCAGAAAAGCCGGTTGCTCACCGGGCTGTAGAGCAGCACGCGCGCGTCAACTCCGACTGCCACCGTGTCCACGACCGTGTCGCCTGAACAATCGATCACGAACACGCGAGAGCTGCCGCTCGCAGTGTGGCAATACAGCTTGTTGTATATGGAGTTGTAGGCAAGGCGCCAGAGGTACTCGCCGACCGTGATGGTCCCGGTGACGTTGTTGGTCACACCGTCAATGACCGACACGCTCCGGCTGCTGGCGTTGCAGCAGTAGACCTTGTTGTTCGCCGGCACGTAGACGACGTCCTGTGGGTCCCCGCCGACCGGCACGGTCGCAAGGACCGCGTTGGTCGCGCCGTCAATCACCATCACGCGGGCACTGTCGATGACGGTGCAGTAGACCTTGTCGTTGGTAGGGTTGTGGCAGAACCGCCACGGTCCGCCGGGCGCGGCGAGCGTCGTGTCGACCCACTGGGCGCTCGCAGCCGCAACGACCACAAGAACCAGGAACAGGACTCTGCTACGCATCGGACCTCCTTATCTGGCTACTACGACCTTGGTGACGCTGGACATTTCACGCTCCGCGCTCGATGCACGACGCACGAAGTACACGCCCGGGGCGAGCGAACGCACGTCGTTCGCACCATCCCGCAGCTCGACCACCTTCCGCCCGGCTGCGTCGAGCAGCGCGGCGCGGGACATGACCGAATTGCCCGGCAATTCGGATCGTGTCCCGAGTCCCGGCAGGAACAGCACACCACGAACGATCGTCGGCTCGAGCTTGTGGCTTGAGGCTTGCGGCCCGCGGCTTTCCTCGACCCCGGTCAGCACGTCGACGATGACCGAGATGTCGGAGCTGTACGAGCTGATTGCGTAGATCCGCTCGCCGGACGGGTTCACCGCGAACACTTCGCACCGCTGGCCGGACGGGACGGTGTGCCTGATTGCGTTGGTCGCGCCGTCGATGAGGAGGACTCCCCGCGAGATGCCCACGTAGGCGAGGCCGGTGCGTTCGCTGTAGGCGATGGTGTACGGGCTCTGGCCGACGTTGACCCTGGCGAGGACGCTGTCACCGGCGCCGTCGAGCACGACGACGTTGTTTCCCGAACTGGTCGCGACGTAAATCTTGTCGTGCTGGGGGTTATGCGCGAGCCGGTACGGGTAGCGGCCGACCATGATTGTCGCGACCACGGTATCGCCCGCGCAGTCGATGACCGACACGGTAGAGTCGCCGTAGTTGGACGCGTACACCTTGTCGTCGGTGGAATTGTAGCAGATCCGGATGGGGCCGTCTCCGACCGGAATCGAGTCGAGGATGGCGTTGGTCGTGCCGTCGATGACCCGGACCTTATCGTCATTGCGGGTGGCGACGTAGACCTTGCTGCCCGCGGTGCTCAGGCAGAGGGTCTGGGGGTTGGCGCCGACCTTCATTCGCGCGAGGACCGCGTGAGTCGCCGCGTCGATGACGAATAGCGAATCGCCCTGGGTGTCGGTGCAGTAGACCTTGCCCGACGCCTGGTTGTACAGGATCCCAAAGGGCCGGCCGCCAACCGGCACCGAGTCGACGACCGTGCCGGTCGCCGCGTCGATGACCGTGACCCGGCGCGCGCCGCTGACGGCGCAGAACACCTTGTTGTCCACGCTGTCGAAGCAGACTGAGTACACGTCCTGGCCGACTTCCACCTCGGCGATAACCGCGTTGGTCGCGCAGTCCACGACCGCCACCGTCGGGCCGTGCGAGTTGGTGACGTAGAGCCGGTTCTGCCTGGAGTCGTAGCAGGCGTCGGACGGGTAGTAGCCGACGTACGCGGTCGCGACGGTCGAGTCGGACACGCCATCCACGATGCTCAGGTTGTTGTCGTCGCGGTTGCAGACGAAGACCCGGTTGCCCGTTGCGGCATGGACGACCGGCCACGGCGTGTACCCGACCGCGGCGGTGCCGAGCACGGCGCTGGTCGCGCCGTCGACGATGGTGACCAGACGGCTGTACTGCATCGTGCAGTAGGCCTTGTTGCTAGTCGGGTTGTAGCCTACGGCATATGCCTGCGAGACTGTGAGCGAAGTGTCGATGGCGTTCGTCACGCCGTCGATGACAACCAGCTTGCTCGCTCCGGTGACCGCCGCGTAGACCTTGCTGTCGGTCGAGTTGTAGCAGACGTCGCGCGTCGACGCGCCGGTGACCACCGTAATGAGCACGGTGTCGGCCGCGCCGTCGATGACGGTGACGCTGCCGTCGGTGTTGTTCGCGCTGTAGACCTTGTTCTGCTGCGAGTTCCAGCAGAGCGCCTGCGGCCCGCGGCCGGTCCGGACGGTGGCGACGACGTTGTTGTTCGCGCCGTCGATGACCGTGACCGAGCTATCGGAATACCCCGCGCAGTAGACCCGGTTGTTGGTTGTATTGACACAGAGCGCGTACGGGTAGTCGCCCACTTTCACCGTCGTGAGGACGCCATTGGTCGTGCCGTCGATGACGGTGACCGAATCCTTGTTCGTACTGGTGCAGTAGACCTGGTTGGTCGCCGGGTTGACGCGAATCGTATTGACGTAGCCGCTCACCGGTACGGTGGCGAGCACTTCGTTCGTCGTGCCGTCAATGACCAGTAGGTCGGCGGTGCCGCCGCTGGTGGCGGCGTAGAGCTTGTTGTTGGCCGGGTTGTGGCAGAGCGCGTAGATACCTTTGCCGGGCGGAGTCAGGATGCGGGCGACGCGCGCGCCGGTTGCAGCGTCAATCACGACAATCCGGTCGCTCGGCGAACCGCCGGCATAGATGCGATTGGCCGTGCTGTTGTAGGCCATCGCCGTCGGGGACCCGACGCCGCCGAGCGTGTCGGGCAGGGGGATTATCGTTTCGAGGAACTGGGCGCCCGCGCCCGCAACGAGCAGGCACAAAGCGGCGATAACGGCGGTTCGGTTCACATCAACTCCTTCTTGTTAGCGGACTGGCAAACTGGCAGTCTGTATGGCAGCACGTCGCGCAGCGCATCAACGTCCAACGACGAACGGACAGGTCCGGTTCAGTCAGTGGTATGTTAGATACCGAAACCGATTGTGTCAAACGCCACTGCCGGTGGCCGTTTGGTCGGAAAGATGCCTCGGTCTTCAGTCGCCGGCGCGGCGCAGGACAACGACGCGCCGTGTGCCTGACGCCTCGCGCACGAAGTAGACGCCGGGACTCAGCCTGCTCAAGTCGTTTGGACCCCGCGCGAGGTCAAGCGCCTTGCGACCGCAGACGTCCAGCAGAACGGCTTTGGGGACAGTCCCCGTCCGGGGACAGTCCCCTAGAAGCAGGACGCCGCGGACGACGGTGGCTGAGTTCATCGTTCCGCGTCCATCGTTCATCGTTTCCTTTGTCCCGGCCCCGACGTATTCGAACGCGCCGATGTCGTATCCCGCGCCTTGCGGCCGCAGCACGCCGTCGAAGTCATCGGCCGCGGCGCTGTCCTGCGTGCCGTAGTCAATGCACACGCTGCCCGGCGCGAGATGCAGGTCCTCGCTGTCCGGCAGCGAGAAGCCCGGCAGGCTGTCGATGTTGCCGGTCTGCCCGGACGCGGCTTCCCACTCGGCCAGGCTGTTGAAGATAACGTTGTTCCACCAGTACTTCCTGGCTGGGTCCAGCGCGTAGAAGCAGTTGCCGGTGATGTAGTGAAAGCTGTCCGCCACCGCGTTCGGAAAGACCGCGACGCCGTGAGCGGTTGCCGCGCTCATGTCACAGGCGTTGTTGACGATGGTGTTGTGCCCGCCGTCGATGAGCGCAATCGCGCCGCCGGCACCGTTGACCATGCTGTTGTGCCTTATCACGTTGTAGCTGCCGGCCACTGCGGCAAACGGCCCGGCGTATCCCTGGCGGCCGGTGGCAAACGCGATGTTGTTCTCAACCAGGTTGGAGTCGGCCAGCAACCCGACCGGACCCAGCCACATATGTGCGCCGTTGCCGCCGCACCCGTCACCGAGGTCGCGCTTCAGGAATCGGTTCTTCCGGACGACGTTCCTGCGCGAGCTGGCAAGCTCAATCCCAGCGTGGCCGTTGTCCCAGAAGGCACAGTGCTGAATCAGGCAGCGGTTTGAGCCGCTGGTGAGGTAGATGCCGGTGATAAAGTTGGTGTGGAGCGTGAGCCCGCGGAACTCGCAGTCGGTGGAGCCGATGGAGTGAATCGCGTTGTCGTTGTAGTTCCGGAACGTGATGCCGTCGGCCACCAACCAGTCCTCGCCGCCATCGAGGTCGAATCCCTTGCGCCGCCTGCCTATTCGCATCTCGTAGTTGTTCGGGTCGAAGCCCGCGCCGAGGTCACGCACGTTTGCGTAGAGCATGAAAGGCGGGGACAGCGAGTCGTTCATGTAGTACTCGCCCGGTGAATCGACCGCGGCCGAACTCAACTCCATCGCGTACTGCAGCTTCGCGCCGTTCTGAATCACCAGCCCCCCGTAGTTACCGCTCGGGTCGCGCACCGAGGTGAACCTCGGGTCGCAGCTGAAGTTCACGCTGGCCCGGTACCGGCTGCCGCTGTCCTGCACCCAGCCGGTAACGACCTCGCTGCCGTCAACAATCACCGATTCGGTGTCATAGGCAGCATAGGTTATCGGGTCGGATTCGGCTCCTGACTGCGCCGGATTCACACTCTCAAAGTAGACGCCGCCCCGGACAAGCGCCGAATCACCAGCCACCATGGTCGCCGCCGCCCTGCCGATTTTCCGCCACGGCCGGTCAAGCGTACCCGGGTTCGTATCGTTGCCCGTCGTCGCAACATAGTAGTTAGTTCCGCTCGCGACGGCAAGGCACGTGACAACCAGGATGACTGCCGTTCTCATCTTTCCTACTTCGTCCTTCATCCTTCTTCCTTCATCCCTCCTCCCTCGTCCTTCTTCGCGAGCGCCTCGACCCATTCTCGGTTCCTCCAGAGGGCGCACCCCCCGCGCGTCTCTCTCAGCTCCGCATGGTTGTCGCGTATCGCTCCAAGGAGATGCGAAGCGAGCGCCTCCTTGAACAGCTTGTCCGCCACGCTCGTGTCCGAGTAAGGGGCGAAGGGGCACGGCTCGAGACTGCCGTCGGGCCCAACGTGGACGAAGCCGCGGCCCGCGGCCAAGCAGCCGCCGAATTGCTCTTCGTCACCCGGGAAGACGACGAACACCGGCCGGGACCGTTTCTGCAGTCCTTCCGAGAACTCGACCAGTTGCCGCCGCTGTTCCTGCAGTAGGGTCAAGTCTTCGGTTCCCGGCTCGGCCGGCGTGTACTCGACGAATATGAACAAGCTGCAACCGTTCCCGATGAGCGCCTGGACCAGCCCTTCGGCGGTTACGGCTTCGAAGTTGCGGCGCGTGACCGTGACCGACACGCCGAAGAAGAGCCCGGCCGCTCGGAGCTTCTCGGCCGCAGCGGCCACTGACTCGAACACGCCCATACCCCGCCGTGTGTCGGTCTCCGGTTCCCAGCCCTCGATGCTCAAGACCGGGATGACCTGCGGCTGGGCACGGAGTCGGGCGGTGACGGCATCGTCGAGCAACAACCCGTTGGTGAAGAGCGGGAAGATGATGCCGGGGAACTTGCTTGTGACGTCGAGAATGCCGGGCCGCATGAGCGGTTCGCCGCCGGCCAGCATTATGATCGAGACGCCGAGCTCCTGCGCCTGCGCGAACATATCGGCCCACTGTTCGTCGGTCAGCTCCGGCCGGCCCGAACGGTGCCGTGCCCGGGCGTAGCAACCGCGGCAATTCAGGTTGCAGCGGCTGGTGATGCTCGCGATGACGAGCGGCGGGACCTGGACTCCGCCCTTGCGCTGCCGGTCGCGCACTCGGGCCGAGCGCGACTGGGCCGCCTGGATTCGGGCGAAGAAGAGCGCCTGCTTCGGGTTCTTCCAGGCCGCCCGTGCCGCGTACTTGAACACGCGGGCGACCTGGCGGTCGAAACGGCCAAGAAAGTCAGTTGGCATCTGGCCGAGAGCATAGCGCGGCCTGAGCAGGGGCGCAAGGAGGCGGGGCAGGATGCAGGGCGCCAGATGCAAGACGAAAAGGGCAAACTGACAAAGGAGAGGAAGCGAGGTTTGACTTCGCGACTGCCGGTGGCAATATGAGTTCGTGAACTCGTCCGCGAAAGCCCGTCCCAAACAAGGAGTCACGCGATGAGAGACATTCTCCGTATTTCCGCTGCGCTGCTCGTGCTGCTGGCGGCCGGGTGCGGCGTAGGACCCGTCGTCTGGCAGAAAACCCTGAACATCGGCGGCGATGAAACCGCGACCGCGCTAACGTCCGACGGCACCAACTACTACGTGAGCTACAATTCCACCAAGCCCGGCGCACCCGACCGCGCGGGCTGGTTCGTGACCAAGCTGGATAGCAGCGGCAAAGAAATCTGGACCTGGATGTACAAGGACTCGCCTTTCGCCATGTGCGAAGACATCTGGGCCGATAACCTCGGCCACCTGTTCGCCACCGGCCGCTCCAAGTCAGAGAGCAAGGATATCTGCCTGGTAGTTCGCTATTCGGCCGATGGCTCAATCACGTGGCAGAAGGGGCTGGCGCTCGGAGACAAGACATGGGGCACCGGCATCTGCCCGGTTTCGGGGGACCGGATTGCCGTCTGCGGCGCGGCCGGCACCGACGCCAACACCGACTACATGGTCGCCCTGCTGGACGCAAAGGACGGCCGGACCGTCTGGGTGAAGAACATCGACCTCGGCCCCAACGACCTTGCCGCCCGCATCGCCTGCGATGCGAATGACAACCTCGCGATAGTCGGGCTCCACGGCGAGAACGCCGCCAACCCGGACATCGTCATCGTAAAACTGAAGCCGAACGGCGACACGCTCTGGACCCGGCGCTATGACTCGGGCGGCAGCGACGAGCCGGGCGACATTGCCTTCGACGGCTTTGGCAACATCGTCGCCACCGGCACCGCCCGGGTCGGCGACTCGGTCCGCTGCGTCATCATCGAGTATGACCCTGACGGCAACCTTATCCGCAAGCTCGCGTACGGCACCGTGGCCCAAGCGACCGGCAAGGGTATCTACGTCACGAAGAGCTCGGAAATCTACCTCACCGGAAGCTTGCTGTCAGAGGACGGGAAGAGCCAGATCCTCGCCTTCCAGTACAAGCCGGATGCGGTATCGGTCTGGGAGAAACATCATTCACCCGGGCCGAACGCGGGCGGGGTCGACCTCGTAGTTAACGGCGACGTCTACGTGGCTGCGACCGTACAGGGCAAGACGAAGGATGTGCTTGTCTGCCGTTTCCTGCAGTTGGGGACAAAGGAGGCCGGCAAGTGATAGCCAAGCTGCAGGACTGGACGCCGCAGGTTGACCCGACCTGCTACGTAGCCCCCAACGCGACCGTCATCGGGCAGGTCACGCTCAGCCGAGGGGTAAGTGTCTGGTTCAATACGGTAGTTCGCGGGGACATGGCGCCGATAATCATCGGCGAGGATACGAACGTTCAGGACCTCTCCATGGTCCACGTCGACTACGACACCCCGACCGTCATCGGCAACCGGGTCGTGGTCGGCCACCGCGCCATCATCCACGGCGCGACCGTGGGCGACGACTGCATCATCGGGATGGGCGCGATTCTGCTCAACCGTTCCCGGGTCGGCAGCAACTGCATCGTCGCGGCCGGCGCGGTCGTGCGCGAGGACTTCGTGGTGCCGGACGGTTCACTGGTGGCCGGTGTCCCGGCCGTGGTCAAACGCCCGCTCACGCCGGAGGAGACCGAGCGCATCCGCCGGAATGCGGGCGACTACGCGGTCCGGGCCCAGCTCTACCTGAAGGAAGTCGCAGGTCTGAAGTAGCGGCCACGCCGGTGGTTGCATGCCCCGTGTCGCACCCCGGCTGGCCGACAATCGGCGGTTGACAAGGGGCAGGCGCGTTTGGTATACTTGAGGGTGGCTTCTCTGGTTGCGGGTCTACTTGGGTTGAACTTTCCGGGTGAACCGGGCCCGGACAACCGTCGTCGTGAGGTCACAACCGGGGCGGAGCCGGGGTCGCCAGAGTACCGGTACGCCCCAGAGGATCGGCATGTGATGGCAGGTTTCTGTTTTGGTGTCGATGTCCAAACCAAGTCTACCTATTCCCGGGTCGCCCGCATCCTGCAAGTCCGCGCGGCCGGGTCCGGGCTCTTTTCTTTGCGGACCGGCGCATCCCCCCTGCCCTACCTTAGCCCTCTAGAGGAGGAATCTTGAAAAGGTATGTAGCTCTGTTTCTCGTCGCGCTATCGGCGGTCGCCGTCGCGGCGTCATGGTCCGGCAGCTTCCGTTTTTCCCCCAGTTCAGTAACCCTGACCGACGCGCAGCGCGACGGCCGGGATTTCCAGCTCGTGCAGCCGGTCAAAGGCCTTTCTCCAGCCGGCCTTGCCGCATTAGTTACGGCCGAGCCGGGGCAGCCGCTGCTGCCGCAGTGGAGTTTTACGCTCGCAATGCCGCAGGGCATGCGGGTCGCGGGCGTCGACTGCGAAGTGAGTGGCACGAGGGAGGTCGGGCGAGGCCTGCAAGTCTTCCCGGGCCAGACCCCGGTGCCGGTCTCGCAGAAGTCTCTTCCGCCATTTGTGTCCCCCGACCCGGCAGTGTATGAGTCGGACGCAGCCTGGCCTGGTGGTCTCGCCGAGGCGAGCCCGGTCGGCATCAAGTCCGGTTTCCGGCTGGTGACGATAACGCTCCACCCGCTCCAGTACCAGCCCGCTTCCGGCCTGTTGACTATTGCCGGGGAGCTCGCGGTCACGGTGCGGTACGAGCCCGACCCGCTGGCGCCGCGTGAGTTCCTGACCCCGGGTCAGCTTGCGAGTCTCGGCTCAGCGGTACGGACACTGGTGTACAATCCCGACGACGTCAACAAGTACTCGCCGGCTGTGCGCCATACCGACTTCGGCGAAATTGACTACATCGTCATTACTTCGGACGCACTTGCGACCGATTTCCAACCGCTGGTCGACTGGCGCACAAGGAAGGGATTCAAGACCGAGATTCGGACTGTTTCCTGGATAACTGCGAACTACACCGGCCGCGACACGCCGGAGAGAATCCGCAACTTCATCATCGACTACTACAACACCAAGGGCTTGCGCTGGGTACTACTCGGCGGCGACAATGCGGTGGTGCCCTGTCGCCGGGCGCGCGCCTACTGCGGCGGCTATACGGGCGACATCCCAGCCGACCTCTACTACGGCGATATCCAGGGCACCTGGGACGACGACAACGACAACATCTTCGGCGAGGCAGGCCAGGACAGCGTTGACTTCTACTATGACCTCTACGTAGGCCGGGCCTCGGTCGATGACACCACCCAGGTCCAAACCTTCGTGAACAAGGTCCTGACTCACGAAAAGACACCGCCGACCGCGTATCTGCGCCGGATGCTTTTGGCCGACGCCCAGCTTTGGCCCGGATATAACTACCGGCAGTCCAACGAGTCAATCGCCGCCATCACCCCGTCCGGCTGGACCGACGTAGTCATCCACGACCCCGGCAGCTCAACTTCGGTGCGCGACTCAATCAATAACGGGTTCCAGTTCGTCCACCTGGTCGGCCACGGTAACGAGTACGGCATCTATGACGGCTCGAGTGCCTACTACAACACCGACTTCGCCAACGGCCAGACCAACGGTTCGAAGGTCAACTTGATAAACTCGATCGCCTGCTACTCCGGCAACTTCGAGTACTCGGACTGCGTCGCCGAGGCGGCGCACAACCGCGACGGCGGCGGCAGCATCGCGGTGATATTCAACTCGCGCTACGGCTGGGGCACGCCGCCATCCATGGGACCGTCGGAGTTTCTCGACGTCCGGTTCTACGACTACTTCTTCAACCACGACACGATGCCCATCGGCATCACCAACGCCCTGTCGAAAGAAGTCTACCGCAACCTGGCCATTTCGCAGGGGGTCTGGCGCTGGTGCTACTATGAGCTGAACCTGCTGGGTGACCCGCTGCTCCTGATGTACGAGAACGTGCCCGCCCAGCTCAGCGCGGCCTTCTTTGAGCCAATCGGCACCGGCAGCCAGTCGTTCACCGTCACCGTAACCGCAGCCAGCATCCCGGTGGCGGGCGCGCTCGTCTGCCTGTCCAAGGGCACCGAGGTGTATGCACGCGACTACACCAACTCCTCCGGCCAGGTCTCGATCAGCATCAGTCCGACGACCCCCGGCGACATGTACGTCACCGCCACGCGGGCCAACTACCGGCCGGACGAAGAGACCTGCCAGGTCACCACGGGTGGCACCCGCGACGTCGGTGTCCAGATGATCGTGGCCCCGGCCGACACCGTCGACTCCAGCAGTGTCATCACGCCGCAAGCCTGGGTCCGCAACTTCGGTACCGCGGTCGCGACGTTCCCGGCGACGATGCTCATCGGCACAGGCTACACCAACACTCGAACCGTCACCAACCTTCCGCCCGGCGACTCGGTCGAGATCAGCTTTGCCGGCTGGACCGCGGCTCCGTGCGGCGATCTGGCCGTGCGCTGTTCGACCGATTTCAGCGGGGACGTGAACGCCGGCAACGACACTCTTTCCGGCTCGGTCACGGTACGGCTGAGAAAAGACGTCGGCGTCATCGGCATCAACAAACCGGTGGGTACGTACGGGCCGCGCGATGTGGTTACCCCGGCCGCGACCATCCGCAACTACGGCGCCGTCCCGGTCGACTTCGAAGTCTGGATGTTCATTACCGACCCGACCAGCGCCCTGTACTACTCCGCGAGCACCAACGTCACGAACCTCGACCCCGGCAACAACGTGCTCGTCAACACCTTCCCGCCCTGCACGCTCCGACTCATCGGCGACTGGACGGTCAAATGCAGCACCGCTCTGTCCGGTGATACCCGCCTCGACAACGACGTCCTCACCCGCGGGTTCCTAACCGGTTCGGAGTGGAACGAAATGAAGTCAATGCCTGAGGCGCCCTCGCATAAGAAGGTCAAGGACGGTGCCTGGCTCGCCTACGATGCCGCCAGCGGCCTCATCTATGCCGGCAAGGGCTACAAGACGCCCGACTTCTACTCCTACAACGTAACCGAAGCCGAATGGACTTTGCTCCGGCCCATCCCGTTCGGGTTTGAGGCCAAGCTGCCGCGCCGGGGTGCGTGCGGCGTCGCCGACGGCTCGCGGTACGTCTACATGGTCAAGGGCAACAACACCCTGGGCTTCTGGCGCTACGACATCGCTACCGACTCCTGGCTGCAGCTCGCCAGCATACCGGCCGGAGCGCACCGCAAAGTCAGATCCGGCAGCGTCGTGTACGTCCAAATCGACGGCACCGGTTACGTCTACCTGCTCAAGGGCCCGACCTGTGAGTTCTACCGGTTCAACGTGGCGACGTGGAAATGGGAGACGATGGAGCCCGCCCCGTCCGGCTATCACAGGAAGTGGTACAACGGCTCATTCATCGTCTACGACGGCGACCACACCATCTATGCTCACAAGGCGAAGTACCACGAGCTGTGGGCCTATGACGTCCTGACCGGCGAATGGAGCGGCGCGCGGCTTAACGGCATGCCGTTTGTCGGCAGGGCCGGCCGCGGCCGGAGATCGAGAAACGGCGGCGCCGGCGCCTGGTTCGAGGGCAGTATCTACGCGCTCAAAGGCGGCAACACCACTGAGTTCTGGCGCTACGACGCGACCGCCGACGCCTGGTTCGAGTCCGACACGCTCCCGCGGCGGGCAAGCTCCGGCAAGAAGCGCAAGGTCTACGCCGGCGGCAGCATGGTCAGCGTCGACGGTACGCTCTTTGCGCTCAAAGGCAACCGGACCAGCGAGTTCTGGCGCTATGCGCTGGCGTCCGCGGATGCACCGCAGCCCTCACGCGAAGGCGTTGTGACCGCGCAAACGACACCGGGTAGCGGGCGACTGACGATTGGCCCGAGCCCGCTCGTTGGCGGCCTCGTCCATCTAAACGTGGGCAGGACATCCTCACAGTCGGCCACGGTACGGCTGTATGACGCAGTCGGCCGCCCGGCCGGGGTCTGGAAACCGCTCCTGCAGAACGGCGCTGCGGACCTGGACGTGCGGCACCTGGCTGCGGGCGTATACCTGGTCAGAGTCGAGACTGACGGCCACTCCGCCACGCAGAAGCTCGTGGTAGAGAGATAGTCGGAGTTAGTGAGTTAGCCGTTAAGATCGGCAGAGCCAAGGCGGCCTTCGGGCCGCCTTGGCTTTGGGAGTGCGGCAGTCTGGCCTGTTGGCACCTCTCCCTCGCCGCAGGGAACAGAAAGCAGCAGGGCCGCGCCTTGCGGGCGCGGCCTCTTCGGACGAACGCGGTCCGCTACGACGTCAGGGTCCAGTATCCGGTCCAGAACGTCTGCAGCACGGGCCCGGTGGGCCTCCGCGTCAGCTTCAGCGGCCGCACCAACGCCGGTGAACGCGGCAGTCATCGTAGTGTTCACCGCAGCCGCCATCGCAGTTGTCACCACTCCGTTCTTCAGCGATTGCGTGAACGCACGCATAGTCTCCGGCATCCGCAACCGCAGCCGCGCGGTTGCCAGTGCTTCACGCAGTACTCGACTCAGAACTCGACGCAGCACGCGCCGCAGAACATCGAATAGAAATCGACCCGTGGCGGACATTACCATTCGGCAAGTCGTTCCCCGAGTCAATCCGCGAGTCATGCCCAGAATCATTCCACGAGTGACTCGCCAACTGAACCCCAGACTGAATCCCTAACTGACTTGCCGATTCACTCCATGAGTCATTCGGCGACTGAATCTACGATTCACTCCGGAGTTAAGCCCCCTATTCAGTCCATAAGTCATTCCAAGAACGACTCTTAGGGTCACCTACGAAGTCACTCGGCGATTCACTTAAGGATTCACTCCAGGGACCACTCCGGGAACCACTCTGGGAACGACTCCCCCAACCGTCTCCCAAGTGACTCTTGGAGTGACAATCCAGGCGACCTTCCGCGCGCTCTGAACTCTAGCCTGCGTCGTATCTTGCTCAAGTTCAGTAGGTTAGGTGTCTAGTGCCGCATTGTGACCTGTGCATAAGAACACATGCAATTACCCTGGCGCGGTTGCGCTGCTGGGTGCCCGTCGAGAACTGGTTAACGCCGCCTCGCGTTTCACGTACATCGCTGTATTCAGGCCTCCGACCAACTTGGCTGTTCAGGCTGCGTTCACCGCCCTGCCTTCGTCGGCTTTGACTAAGACATCCCATCGAACCCTGAACTGAGCGACGGCCCTGCATCGTCCGTCCTTCCGAGAATCGGACCGCGCCAGACCCGAGTTTGGCTGCCCCTTTCCTCCCGCTCAGTTGGTTGACATTGCCCCGGCGCCCGATAAGCTGAGCCCTGATGGGGAACGCGCCCGACGCCATCCAGCACGGCGCCCTTGAGCGCTACGTCGAGTCAACCAAGACCCAGAAAGCCACTACCGCAGACTACTCTTGCGGGGCGTCTGACACTGCGGCCGACCACCCAGATTAACGCAGTTTAACCGACGCTTAACGCTGCGCAAAGGCTAGGCGCATATGATAGTGCCCATACAGATGACAGGACGAGACCATTGACAACGACGGCGACACCGGACCGTGAGGGATCGCTGCAAGCTCGGCCGCGGCCGCTTGATTGGTGGGGTTCGGGCGGCATAATGGTTGGATGATGTGCGAACCGAGCCGGGCGGTCCGGGAAGCGGCGGGCACGAGATGAGAATCCTGGTGGTGGAGGATGACCGGAAGGTGGCTCGGTTCCTGCAAAAGGGGCTGCGGGAGGAGCGCTATGCAGTCGATGTCTGCGCGGATGGGGAGACCGGCGCCCATTGGGCGCAGGTGAACGAATACGACGTGATCATTCTTGATGTGATGCTGCCGGGTAAGGGCGGAATCGAGTTGTGTCGTGGGGTTAGGCGCCGCGGCATCACAACGCCAATCATCATGCTGACGGCCCGCGATGCGCTTGACGACCGCGTAAGAGGTCTGGATGCAGGTGCCGACGACTACCTGGCAAAGCCGTTTGCCTTCGAGGAGCTGCTGGCGCGAGTGCGGGCGCTTCTGCGCCGAAGCCAGAAATACCAGACCGCCGGACTCAAGGTGGCCGACCTGGAAATGGACCCGGTGACGCGGCGGGTATCGCGGGGCGGGCGAGAAATCGTACTGACCGGCAAGGAGTATGCGCTGCTCGAGTACTTCATGCGCAATCCGGGCCGCGTGCTGTCCGAGACGGTCATTGCCGAGCATGTCTGGGACATGGATTTCGACCCGGCGACGAATGTCGTCAGCGTCTACGTGCATCACCTGCGACAGAAGGTGGACAAAGGCTCTGCGCTGAAGCTCATTCATACGGTGCGCGGGGCCGGGTATCTGATGAAGGCCGGGGACAATGATGCCGCGTAGTTCGGTCCGGACCCGGCTGATGGTCTGGTACGTCGGCACGGTTGTCGTCGTGATGGTCACGTTCAGCCTGCTGCTTTTCTATAGCCTGCGCCGCAGTCTCCTGGCGGGTACCGACGAAGCATTGCGGAACGCCGCCCATGACATCTCCGCGGCGCTGCGCGAAGAGCACGACGAGGCGGTGGGCGAAGTCGTAAGTGAGTACGTCACTGAGAAGCATCGTGCCGGCCAGGTGCAGGTGGTGGTGCGGCCGGCGTCGGGCCCGCTGGAACAGGTTCTGGCGGCGGTGGCAGGGGAGCCGGCCGCAGAATCGCTGCCGCTGACGGCAGCGGCCCGGGCGACCGCGCTCGCGGGCTCGGCAAGTCTCGAGACCTCGGGCCCGGTGCGCGGGTCTGCCTGGCGGACATTGACGTTCGCGGCGCGGGACTCCCGCATACAGTACGTCATTCAGGTCGGGATGTCCCTGAAATCGGCGACCGAGACATTGCGGCGTCTGGCCATGACGCTGCTCGTATCGGTGCCGCTGCTCCTCGTCGTGCTGGCCATTTTCGGCTACTTCTTCATCCGCGGCGCGTTCCAACCGGTGCAGCGGATGGTCGCAACCGTGCGCAGTATCCGCGCCGATGACTTGTCGTGCCGCGTCGTGGACGTGGAATCACCCGACGAAATCGGCGAGCTGGCGGCGACGTTCAACGCCATGCTGGGTCGGATTGAACGGGCGTTCGACGAAGTGCGGCAGTTCTCAAGCGACGCCGCACACGAACTGAAGACGCCCCTGACCGCACTTCGGGGCGAAATGGAGGTTGCGCTGCGCAAGGAGCGGGAACCGGCGGAGTATCGCGCCGTGCTGGCGAGCGGGTTGGAGGAAGCGGCCAAGCTGGAGCGAATCGTCGACGACCTCCTGCTGTTGGCGCGCACGGACGCGTCGGGCCGCACGCTGTTGAACGAACCCGTTGCGCTCGACGAGGTGGTACTCGAGGCGCACGAGGAAACCCGCAAGCTGGCCGAGCGGATGGGAATATCGCTGGTACTGAACAAACTGGACGAGGTCGGTATCAGGGGCAATGCGCTGCTGCTTAGACGGCTGCTGGTCAACCTCATTGACAACGGCATCAAGTACAACCGGCCCGGAGGAAATGTGTCGGTGACACTGGGGCTGGAGAGCGAAGGCAATGAAGCCCGACTGGTGGTCGAAGACACCGGTATCGGCATACCGGCGGAGGCGCTGCCGCACCTGTTCGACCGGTTCTACCGCGTGGACAAGGCACGTTCTCG
>Ga0208046_1000054_pt1 | contig 21240 bp, 19 predicted proteins | sample PL_2010_300m_FD_184161 | JGI IMG/M metagenome (GOLD analysis project Ga0208046, IMG submission 184161) | Freshwater microbial communities from Powell Lake, British Columbia, Canada to study Microbial Dark Matter (Phase II) - PL_2010_300m... | ecosystem: Environmental > Aquatic > Freshwater >... | reverse complement strand
TATGTAGAAGCGGCAAAAGTGCTTTTCCCGGATGCGCTGGTCAGTGTTACGGTTTTCCCGTCAATCCCCTTCCCTGCGGAATCCTTCAATGAGATGGTCAGCTGCTTCCCCAGGGGATCGTTAGAAAGCATCGAAAAAGAGGAGGGATCGATTGTGATCTGTGTGCCTGTGACGACAACAGAGTTTGTCGCGCTCAAAGAACCTGCCGCGGCGGAGACTGTGATTGTGCGATAGGTGGGATCCCCGCCGGCGCCGAGCTTCGCCGTCACCATGCCATTGGTATCCGTCGTCGCACCGATATCACCTATCACACCGGAATCCGCCGAGAAGGTGACGGCCTGATCCTGGATCGCTCGATTGCCGCTGTCTTTAACGATGGCGGTCAGGGTGACCGTGGGTGCTGAAACCATATCCGAACTGAGCTGCGGACTGCTGACCAGCAAATCAATGCTCGCAGGCGTCGCTGTGCCGCCCGTGGTCCCGCCGCCCGAGGACTCGGCGGGGGCTTCCGTCAGCCCGCCCGTACTGCACCCGAAGAGCAAAACGAGAAATGCAACGATCAGCACCGGCGTGACGAGCCCGGGAAAACGCATTGCCTTTCTAACCATCCCCCTTCTCCTTTCGCAGCACCCAAAACCTCATTTTCCCACGATCTTGAACTCGCGCGCCAGACGCTGGGCCTCGGCGATCTGTGCGGGCGCCATCCAAACGGTGATTCGGTCCCGCGCCGACCTGGCCTTGGTTTCCCCTTGGATCGCCGCCAGGCTGTACCACATCAGGGCCTGGACTTCATCCGGCAACACCCCCTGGCCCTTTTCGTACATGTAGCCCAGGTTGTATTGGGCCAACTGGTTTCCCTGCTCCGCCGCCTGGCGGTAACTTTTTGCCGCTTCCACATAGTCCTGAGGCGTCCCCTCGCCATGTTCGTACATGTAGCCGGCATTGTACTGGGCCAAAGGATGGCCCTGCAGGGCGGCCTTCTTGAACCAGTTGAGGGCCGCCAGATAATCGCTCGGGACGCCCTCCCCTTTGTAATAGATGATCCCGAGCCTGAACTGGGCGATCACATCCCCCCGCTCGGCGCGGGTTTTGAAATCCTGGAAAGACTTCGTATAGGCATCCTGCGGTCTGAATTCCCGGGCCAGTTTTTGCGCTTCCACAATCTGCGTCGGCGTCATCCGGTTGGCCAAGCTATCCCTGAAATCCATGGCCTCCATATCGCCCTGGGCAGCGGCGAAGATGAACCACATCAGCGCCTGAGGATAGTCCTTCTCGACCACCCCCTCCTCACCATCGGCATAGACAGTTCCCAGGGTGGCCTGGGCGAAAACATGGCCCTGTTCGGCGGCCTTCCGCAGCCATTTCACCGCCTCCTTGTAATCCTGGGGCACTCCCCAGCCCTGGTAATAAAGCGAACCCAGGTTGAACTGGGCCTCGGCATTGCCCTGCTCGGCGAGCGGCTTCAATTCGCGCACGGCCGCAGCGACATCGTCCGGCTTATAGTGCCTCATCCCTTTCTGGTAATTGGACGTGGCACAACCCGCAAGGCCCCAAAACATGGCCGCCGTGAAAATCAAAAGAAAAACCCTGGCCAAGTGTTTCATCATGCCTTTCTCCTTGAATGATAACCGCCGATCCATCATCTTGTTCAAGTCTCCGGTGCAAACCGAATCGTTCGATAAAATTCGTTATGTCCCTTCCTGAATTCCAGCCGCTGTCTGCGGCTTGATGATACTGGGGGTGATGAAGATCAGGACCTCTTCCATGGATTCGCTCTTCGACTCCCCCTTGAAGAGCCACCCCAGCACGGGGATTTCTTTGAGCCAGGGCACCCCGCTGACATTGTCGAGCTTTTTCTGCTTGGTCAAGCCGGAGATCACGATCGTCTCGCCATCCTGCGCGATGAGGCTGGTTTCCGTCTGTTTCTTGATGATGTAGGGATTGCCGTCGACATTCCGGCTCGGGTCCACCTCGTTTTTTATCACCAGGATTTTCATCTTCAAGTTTTTCCCGTCGATCACATGGGGGGTGATCTCAAGACGAAGGGTGGCTTCCTCTTTCTTGATGGATCGGGTCACGGTGCCGCCGCTGGTTTCCGTCGTCGCATAAGGGACGATATCCCCGTTTTCCGTAAAGGCCATCTGGTTGTCCAGGGTCGTAATCGAAGGGCTCGAAAGGATGTTCAGTTTGCCGTCCGTCTGCAGGGCGTTGAGCTGCACCTCCAGGATATTCTCCCCGATTCTGCCGAACAACAGGCCCAACGATGCGGAAGCCGTTCCCGTCATGGCCGCCGGAAAATTGACCCCGAAGCCCTGGCCCGCTATTCCTGCAGCGCCGGAGGTGGGCGAATAGTTCCCGGAGAAGGCCGAACCGGGAGCGACCGCGGCGCCTCCCGTTCCTCCGGGAGTGACGTACAAGCCCTGGCTCCCGATCCTCTGTCCCCACATGCCCCCCCATTGGATGCCGAGGTCGCGGGCGGTGTCCTTCGTCGTTTCCACGATATTGGCTTTGATCAGGATCTGCGAGGTCGGTTTGTCGATCCTCTCGATCAGGGGAAACAGCCGGGTCATTTCCTCGCGGGTGGCCTGGAGGATCAGGGCATTGCTGTGTTCGTCCACTTTCACCGAACCGATGGGTTTGCCGTCCTTGTCCTTGGGCAGGAAGCCGGTAATGTTCTCCGCAAGTTTCTTCGCATCGTTGTAATCGATATTCACCACCCTGGTGATCAAAGGTTCCGGCGGCGGCTTGACCTCCTCTTTTTTCATCTTTTCCAGGCTCATCACGGTGATCACATTGCCGGCCTGTCGTTTTCCCAATCCGGTGATCGTTAGAATGGTGTCGAGGGCCTGATTCCAGGAGACATCCTTCAGATTGAGGGTCACTGTCCCCTTGACGTCGTCGCCGGAGACGATGCTTACATTGCCCTGCTCGGCCAACAGGCGGAAGACCGCTTTGATATCGGCGTCCTGGACATCGAGGAAGATCCGGGGGCCGCCATTCTTGTCCTTTCCGGCCTCTTCCGCAACGCCTTCAGCCGTCTGACCGGTCATCGCCGACTTTTCGGCGGCCTGCGCCCCCGGCAGCGGCTTTTCCCGCATGGGTTCTGCCGCCGCCACGGAGGTCACATTGAAATCGATCAGGACGTTCATCCCCTCCTGACGGACGCTGTAGGGCACCTTCTGCTTCAGATCGATCGTCGCGATCACCCAAGCTCGGCCTTCGCCGGTTTTCTGGACGGGCGTCACCCGAACGATATTGGCCAGGGAGGCATCGCTGAGGGGACGGCGAAGCCCCTCGGGGACGAATAGGTTCTCCAGTCGGACCAGGACAGCGCTTCCCGGCGGATTCTCGACCGTCACGCCGGACTGCTTCGACACCGTGAGGGTCACCCTCTCCTTCCCCGGCAGTTTCTCAAAGGTGACGTTTTCCAGGTATCCTGCACCGGCTGTCTGCGCGGCCGCATCGGGCGCCGCGGGTGATGCGCCCCACACCGGGGGGAGGACCGCCGTCAGGATCGCCGCCAACAAAACAAGCCATAGCCATCGTATTGCCCGTTTCATGTTTTTCCCTCTTATTCATTCTTGTGAAGCATTACGTTGATGCGCCTCAGCGGCGCCTTTTCCCCCTTTTTGGCCGGGGCGCCGGTCGGTTCCTCGACGACGACGCGATCATACAGGATCGAAGCGACCCGCCCCTCATTCAGGCCGATATAGGTCCCCACAAAAAGCGGATAGTATTTTCCCCCGGCCGCATCCTGCACGATCGCCGTCGCCTTTCCGTCTTCCAGATCACGGGCGATGCCGACGAGGCGGAAATTCAGGAGCTCATCCCGCTGCAGCGGCGAGATGGGGCGTCCTTTCAATGTCTCTTTGTTGCTCTGTTCCTCTTTCTTTTTCTGGGGAGCCGGATTAAGCTCGATGAAGGGCTTGAACGGATCCGGTTTCCCGGCGGGGTTATAGACGTAGGCCGCCAGAGCAGAAGCGGGCGCCGCTTTTGTCGCCGGCGCAGTCGAAGGAACCGCTTTTGCGTCCGCCGCCCAGGCGGCGACGGCGCCGCTTCCGCCGGTGAGCAGGAATACCAGGATGCCGCCTAAAATACACGTTATGGAATCTCTTCTCATTGTTTTCGTTCCACAAACATATACGTTTTGACGATGCAGGCGGTCTTGATGATACGCCCCCGCCCCTTCACCTCCTGCGCGTCGCCCATGGTGATATCCTCGATGTTGATGATCCGCGGTATCCGGGCCACCTGTTCGAAAAAGGAAACCGTGTGATGGAAACCGCCCGCCAATTGCACCCGGACGGCGATCTCGTCATAAAATTTTTCCGGCTCTGCCGGCTTCGCCGGTCGCCCTTTGGCGGCGGCCGAGGCGGGCGCCGGCGGCTTCGGGGGAGGAGGGGGAATGGGTTCGAACAGGAGAAAATTCACACCGACTCTCTGCCCGGACTGGACGACAGAGGCCAGAAGACCCGTGATCTCTCTTGCGTTGGGAAGTTTCAGCAGCGCCACCTTGAAGGCCTCTTTCAGCTCATTGATCTCCCGGATATACTTGTCGATCTGCGCCACCACCCGTTCCTTTTCTATGACCTGCTGCTGGAGGGTGGCCAGTTTGGCGCTGAGGGCCGTCCCCTTGGCAAGCGCGTCCTGCAGGAAAAGCAGGTAATAGAGATAACCCAGAACGATGTAGACAAAAAAGAGGATCAGCGCCTTTTGCTTCGGAGAGAGCTTCTTGAGGTCATCCAATGTCAAGGCCATGGCTCATAACCCCTATTTCATGACACACGTCAAAATGAACTGCTGCAGCTTCACGCCGGCAATCTCCTTCTCCTTGGAGACGACGAGATCGACGGAGTGAACAAAGCCGGCCCTTTCCAGGTCTTTCATGAACCGGGCCAGGATGCCGTTGTTCCTGGCCACCCCCTCGATGCGCAAATCCTTTCCCGTTTCGGCGACCCTGTCCAGCCAGAGGTCCTTCGAGGGAACGACCATGTTCAACTCATCCAACATGCGGACGGGAAAGAACCGGTTGACCTCCAGCGTGTTGATCACCCCCAGCTTCTGTTCCAGTTCTTTCTTGTCCTTCTTGAAACCCTCGATATCGCCCACCTTCTTGTCCAAAACGACCAGCTTGGCCTCCGCCTCCTTGATCTGTTTCTCCAGGCCTCTGATGGTCATACCGAGATAGAGATGCCCGGAAATGAGAATCAAAAGAAAGAGCAACAGGGAACCGGAGATGATGACGATCTGGCGCTGGAGGCTCTCCTTCTTTTCCTTTTCCCGATAGGGAAGAAGATTGATTCTTATCATTTGTCACCTGTCTTCCGCAGTGCCAGGCCCACACTGACGGTGGCCATGGGGCCGATTCTGTCCGCCGTCTTCTGATCCATGACGTTTTTTGCAAGTTGGATTTTCTTGAACGGGTTGACGATTTCCGCCTCGATGCTCAGACGGTGGGACAGATCCTCCGCAATACCCGGGATCAGCGATCCGCCGCCGGAAAGGAGGATCTTCTTGATATTCTCCCCGCCGAAGGTCGTACGGAAATAGTCCACCGAACGCTCGATCTCGGAACACAGCGGATCGGCATCGGCGATCAGCCCTTCCCGAAAGCTTTTCCGCGCCTGGTCGTCGTTCCCGGCGCCCTCTATCTTTGCCTTTTCCGCCTCCTCAAAGGGTATTCCCAACTTCTCCGCAATCGCCTCGGTGACGGAATTGCCGCCGATGGTGAAATCCCTGGTGAAGATCGACATCCCGCCCTTCACCACATTGAGGTTGGTCATGCTCGCCCCGATGTTGATCAGGACGGCCACGTCGTTTTCCTCGAAGTCGTAATTCTCCTCGTACATGGTTTCGAGGGCGAAGGAATCGCAATCCATGATCACCGGAATGAGGCCCGCCTCGTGGATGACCTCCGTGTAGCTGTCGATCATATCCTTCTTGGCCGCCACGAGCAGGACGTCCATCTGACTGGGACTGAAAGGGTTTTCCCCCAGGATCTGAAAATCGTAGTAGGCCGTTTCCATGTTGTCGAAGGGGAGATACTTTTCCCCCTCATCCCGGATAAGGTCCCGCAATTCCTCCTCATCCATCTGGGTAAAGGTGACTTTCTTCGCGATCACGGCGGTCCCGGATATGGAGGTGACGATATTCTTTCGCTTGCAGCCCGATTTTTTGTGGAGTTCCTTGATGGTTGCGGTCAGGACTTCCGGCTCGGCCACGGCACCGTCGACGATCACTCCCCGGGCCAGGGGCATCAGGGAAAAGCGGCTGAGGATGCGGCCTTTGGGGGTATCCTGTATCTCAGCCAGCTTGATGAAGCTCGATCCGATGTCAAGCCCGGCAAGCTGCTTTCCTCCCGAAAACAAGTCCCTGATGTCGAACATGCGGTCACCCTCTCTGGATTAGGGTCTCGACCCCGACTGCCGCAGCAGGTGCCGGATCCCTATTGCGCCTTCCGGTAAACCAACTCCCCCTTTTTAACCATGCCGAGTTCGCTCCTGGCCACCCTCTCAATATAGGACAAATTATCCCTGAGAAGCGTGATGTTTTTCTTCAGAGCGATGTTTTCGAGGGTAATCTCATGATTGGTCTTCTTGAGGGACATCAATTTGAGCTTCATCCGGTAATTGTCGATGAGACCTCTGTCCCCGAATGCGATCAAGGCCCCCATGATTAAAACCAGGACGACGAGATACCTGCCTATCTTCATCTCTCTGATACCCCTAAGCGCAATGAAGACGTCAGAAGGACGTTGCAGAATTCTATATACAATAAAAACGAGTAGTGCAAGGCGAAATTTTGACAACAGGCGAATTTTTGTGAAGATTTTTTATGATGTCTGAAATCTTGAGGCGAAACGTCGGGGAAAACCGCTGCGATTTGTTTAAGGGAAAATCACCCGCCAAGAAATTTAGTCAATATATTCGAACTGTTCAGTGTTTTGAAGTCAATCGATAGGCCGGATGGAGAGGTTCATCGCGTGTGGCCAAACCCGCCTTTGTCCCTCTTGGTCGGCGAGAGCGTTTCGCATACGGCCCAGACGACGCGGCAGACCCGGTGCACCACCATCTGGGCGACGCGGTCGCCTCTCCTGACGACGAAGGGTTCCTGACCGTGATTGATCAGAATGATCCCCACCTCTCCCCGGTAATCGGCATCGATCGTGCCGGGGGCGTTGACGAGCGTCACGCCATAGCGGACGGCCAGTCCGCTCCGGGGCCTGATTTCGGCCTCGTAACCTTCCGGAAGGGCGACCGCGATACCCGTCGGTATCAACGCCCTTGCCCCGGGAAGAATCCTCACCTCTTCGCCGACGGCCGCCAAGAGGTCCAGCCCCGCCGACTGACCGGTCATATAGCGGGGCAGCGGCAGATCCTCCGTTCCCGGGATTCTCCGGATGGACACCTCAATCTCCTCGATCATCATCCCCTCTTTTTACTCAGACATTTGCACAGATGGAAGATCAGCTCCCGTCTCTCAAAAGATCAGATCCCCCTCGGACAGCGGACCGAGCGCCGCAATCGTCAGCGCCTCCGGCCGAAACATCTTACCGGCCAGGAGGCGTATCTCTTCACGGCCGACCGCCTCGATCCGCTCGATCACCTCTTCCGGGGTCACCTGCCGTCCGAAATAGAACTCGTTCCTGGTCAAGGCCGTCATCCGGTTGTCCGTGCTTTCCATGCCAAGGAGAAAATTGCCCTTGATCAATTCCTTGGCCGATCTCAGCTCCTTCTCGGTCAGTCGCTCGGCGCAGCACCTCTCCAGGCACTCCCGGACCAGGCCCAACACCTCCCGAACCCGATCTCTGCCGATCCCCGCGTAGATTCCTAAAAAACCGGCATCCCGGTAAGAGGTGAGATAAGAGTAGACCTCGTAGGCGAGACCCCTCTTTTCCCGGATCTCCTGAAACAGCCGCGAACTCATACTCCCCCCCAGGACAGAGTTCAGGAGAAACGCCGCATGACGCTCCGAACTGACCGCCGAGGGCGCCGGGGCGCCGACGATGAGGTGGACCTGTTCCAGTTCCTTCCGGAGGACCTCTTTCCCCGGTCTGGCCGCGGGGGCATCGGTCCGTTCGCAAAAGGATGAATCCGCGAGCGATCCGAACGACCGCCGGACGAGCTCTACGAAGCGATCGTGCTTGAGATGTCCGGCCGCGGCGACAACGAGATGTCTTCCCCGGTAGCGGGTCTGGAAAAAATGGAGGAGTTCGTCGCGGCGGAAGGATTCGATCCGTTCTTTCGTCCCAAGAATGGGAAGTCCGAGGGGATGCCCTCTCCAGAACAGGCCTTCGAAGAAATCGTGGATTTGATCGTCGGGGGTGTCCTCCACCATGCGGATCTCCTGGAGGATGACGGATCTCTCGCGACCGATGTCATCCTCGTCGAAGCGCGAACCTGTAAAGAGATCGGCCAGAAGATCGATGGCCAGCTCCAGGTGGTAATCCGGAATCTTGATATAGAAGGAGGTGATCTCTTTCCCTGTGGCGGCGTTCATCACACCGCCGACGGAATCGATGGCGGAGGCGATATCGAAAGCGGTCCGCCGCTCGGTCCCTTTGAACAGCATGTGTTCGATGAAATGGGCCGCCCCGTTGTTCAGGCCGCTTTCATGGCGTGAGCCGCCCTCCACCCATGCCCCGATGGAGACCGACCGGACATGGTCGATTTCCTCGGATATGATCCGGATGCCGTTATCCAGAACGGCCTTGCTGACCGCCATTGGCCCCCAGTGCTTCCTTCCTGCTGAGGCGGATCTTCCCCTGCTTGTCCACCTCCAGCACCTTGACCATCACCTCGTCCCCCTCGCCGAGGATATCCGTCACCTTGTTCACCCGCTCCTTGGCGAGCTGCGAGATGTGCAGAAGCCCTTCCGTTCCGGGCAGGATCTCGACGAAGGCGCCGAAATCGACGATCTTCTTGACCGTTCCTCGGTAGATCTTGCCGACCTCGGCGTCCTCGGTCAGCCATTTCACCATGGCCACGGCCCTGGCGGCGGCTTCCGCGTTGTTGGAGGCGATGGTCACCGTGCCGTCATCCTCCACATTGATTTCGACGCCCGTTTCCGCAACGATCTGACGGATGTTCTTGCCGCCGGAACCGATCACGTCGCGCACCTTGTCCGGCCTGACCTTGACGGTGGTGATCCGCGGGGCATAGGTCGAAATATCCGGCCTCGGGGCGGCGATGGTTTCGCGCATCTTGCCGATGATGAAGAGCCGGCCCACCCGGGCCTGCTCCAGGGCCTTCTTCAGGATCTCCCCGGTCAGGTTGTCGATCTTGATGTCCATCTGCATGGAGGTCACGCCCTTTTCGGTTCCGCAGACCTTGAAGTCCATGTCGCCGGCATGGTCCTCGTCGCCGAGGATGTCGGAGAGGATGACCACTTGGTCGCCTTCCTTCAGGAGCCCCATGGCAATCCCGGCGACCGTGTCGCGGACCGGCACCCCGGCATCCATCAGGGAGAGGCTTCCGCCGCAGACCGTGGCCATCGAAGAGGAGCCGTTGGACGAGAGGATCTCGGAAACGATCCGGACGGTATAGGGAAACGCCTCCTTTGGCGGCAATACGGGAAGGAGGGCCCTTCGCGACAAACCCCCGTGGCCGATCTCCCTTCTCCCCGGGCTTCGGAGAGGTTTGGCCTCACCGACGCTGTAGGGAGGAAAATTGTAATGGAGCAGGAAGGAGCGCCTCTCCTCCCCGGCGATGTAATCCATCCGCTGCTCATCCTGCGATGTTCCCAGGGTCACGGTCACCAGGGCCTGGGTCTCGCCGCGGTTGAAGAGGGCGGACCCGTGGGCGCGAGGCAGAAGCCCGACCTCGGAACTGATCGGACGGATTTCGGTATTGGAGCGACCGTCGATTCTCCGGTTCTCTTTGAGAATCATCTCCCGCAGGATGCGCCTTTCCAGGGACTCGATGATCTCGAGAATCTTGGGCTTCAGCGAGGGATCATCGGCCGCCAACAGCTTGACGACGTTTCTGCGGACCTGATCCAGGGCCGCATAGCGCTCCAGCTTGCGCGGGATGCCGTAACCCTCTTTCAGACCCGGCAGGGCCGCCTCGGAAACCTTCACCGCAAGAGCCTCGTCGACGGCCGGACTCTCCACGACCCGCTTGACCTTGCCCGTCTCCCGGCGCATGCGGTCCTGAAGGTCGATCACCGGCCGGATCGCCTCGAGCCCGAAGTCGATGGCGTTGACGATCACCTCCTCGCCGACCTCATTCGAACCGCCCTCCATCATCACCAGGTTGACGTCGTAGGACCTTCCCTGCGTTCCGGGAACGATCTTTCTTCCCACCAAGAACAGGTTGATATCGCTTTTTTCCTGCAGCGACAGCGACGGGTTGCAGACAAAGGCGCCGTCCACGCGGCCGATCCGGACCCCGGCAATCGGTCCCTTGAAGGGGATATCCGAGATCTCGAGCGCGGCAGACGCCGCAAGCATGGCCGTCACATCGGAGTCGTTCTCGTCGTCCAAGGAGAGGACCGATGCCACGATCTGCGTCTCGCAGAAATAGTTTTTGGGAAACAGGGGCCGGAGGGAGCGGTCGATAATCCGAGAGGTCAGGATCTCCTTCTCGTTGGGACGCCCCTCCCTCTTGAAAAAACCGCCGGGGATCTTCCCGGCCGCAAAGGTCATTTCCTGGTAGTCCACGGTCAGGGGAAGAAAATCGACCCCTTCCCTGATCGTCTTGAGGGAAACGGCGGTCACCAGCACCACCGTATCCCCGTATGTCGCCAGGATGGCGCCATCGGCCTGGCCAGCGACATAGTCGGTTTTAAGGGAGATACTCCTCCCCGCAAAATCTGCATTAGACAGTTTACTCATATTTTCCTCTCAATTTTTTAAATGTTCAGTGCGTGGCATAGAAGGAGTAGGCAGTAGGGAGCGGGGGGCAAGCACAGGCGCCTGCCCTCCACTCCTTACTTCCTACTCCCCATCGACACCCCGCACCCTGCGCTCAGGTCACTTCCTGAGCCCTAAACGCTGAATCACGTTTCGGTAACGTGCTACGTCCTTGTTCTTCACATAGTCCAGAAGATTCCGCCTCTGGCCGACCAGTTTCAGAAGCCCCCGCCGGGAATGGTGATCCTTTTTATGGGTCTTGAAGTGTTCCGTCAGATATTCTATCCTCGCGGTGAGGAGCGCAATCTGGACCTCCGGGGATCCCGTATCCTTCTCGTGCAACCGATAACTGCCGATGATGTCTTTTCTTTTTTCTACATCCAACACTTCTTTCCTCCTTCATTCAATAACGCAAATGCGAAGAACCTCAATCGTTAAATACCCGTAAGATCTTTACCGCCTGTCTTTTACCCTCCCATGAAGTTAGATCGTCCGAGTCGCAGAGCAGTCGGCCGATGGCCACCAGACGCCTACCCGTGGTGGTAAACTTTATCACATCTCCGGCGGCAAGAAAAGGAATATGATACCCGGCGAGCATCTCTCCCTCCGGCTGATACCCGTTCCGCAACCTCTCCGCCAGGCCCTGATCCACATCGACGGCGGCCAGACCGGTCAGGAGATCCGCCATGGGAATCAGATGGGCCGCCAGGCGGTTCATCTTTTCCGATGCCGTCATGCCTTCCATCGCGAGCGCCTGCTCCTCGCGGAAACAGCCGCTCCGTATCCTGCGCAGGGCCGACATGCACGCCCCGCACCCGAGCTTTTCCCCGACCTCCGCGCACAGGGAGCGGATGTAGGTTCCCTTCGAACAGGAGACCGCAAAGGCGACCTCGGGCAACCGGACCTCTTCGATCCGGACGCTGTAGATCTCCACCTCCCTCGGCGGCACCCCGACATCGATCCCCTGACGCGCCCAGGTATGGAGGGCCTTCCCCCGAAACTTCACCGCTGAATAGCGGGGCGGCGCCTGCTCCCGTCTTCCCGTCAGACCCATCAGCGCCTCTTCCACCTGCTTCCGGGTGACGCGGGGTTCTTCCCGGGAGAGGATTCGTCCTTCGGTATCAAGGGTGTCGGTCCGGACCCCCAGAAGGAGGGTGGCCCGGTATTCCTTGTCATCGAGCGCCAGGAACTGGACCAGCTTCGTCGCCTCGTCGATGCAAACGGCAAGGACGCCGGTCGCCAGCGGATCCAGGGTCCCCGTATGGCCCGCTTTCCCGGCTCCCAGCGCCCGCTTGACCTCCTCCACGACATCCCGGGAGGTCGGCCCAGACGGCTTATCGATGACGATGACCCCGTTCATGCTTCTGCGGCGTACATTTCGATCGCCTGGATCAGGCGCCGGCGGATCTCGGGAAGACTCCCCGTCATCAGACAGGCGGCGGCATTGACATGACCTCCCCCGCCGAAGGCTCTGGCCACGCGCTCCACGTCGACTGCGCCCTTGGATCGGAGGCTCAGCTTGAAACGGCCGTCCGGAAGCTCCGAATAGAGAACGGAAATCCGAACCCCGCGGATGGTCCTCGGAAGATCCACAAATCCTTCGGTATGCTCCGGCAGCGCTCCGGCTACCGCGAGCGCCCGCTGGGTGACGGTGAGCGAGCCGATACCTCCATCGCCGTCGAAGGTCAACGTCGGAAGAACCTCCGCCAGCAGCCGGATCTTGGCCGGCGAATTCATATCGTACACATTTTCCGATATCCACTGGGGATCGGCGCCGCCTTCGACCAGACCCGCCGCGGCCAGGAGGGTTCCCCGGCGGGTGTTCCCATAGCGGAACCCCCCGGTATCGGTCAGGATGGCTGCATAAAGGCAGGTCGCAATTTCGCCGGTGAGCGCCAATCCCATATGCGAGGCGATCCGAAAGAGCAACTCCCCCGTGGAACTCGCCTGCGGATCGATCAGGGTGGCGTCGCAGAACCCGCCGTTGGCGATATGGTGGTCGATGTTGATCAGGCAGGGGACCGTCGCGATCCTCGCCGCTTCCTTTCCGACGCGCGCCAGTTCCCCGCAATCGAGAATGAAGGCGGCATCGAAAGATACGAGACGGGGGAATTCATGGACGATTAGCGCACTTCCCGGCAGGAAACGGTAATTCTCCGGTGTGACGTCCTGGTTGTAGATGGTCGCCGCCTTCCCCATCCGCTGCAGCATGTGGTGAAGGGCAAGCTCCGAACCGAGGGCGTCCCCGTCGAGCCGCTCGTGGGCGGTGATCAGAAAATTCCGGTGCCGGCCGATCAACTCGCTAATCCTCTGCAGCATGCTTCTCCTCTTCCCGGTGGATTTCCGACAGCAGCCTTTCGATGCGATTCCCGTAGGCAAAGGACGGATCGTAGGCAAACAGGAGCTCCGGGGCAAAACGGAGCTGAAGCCTCCGACCCAGCTCTCTTCTCAGGAATCCTTTCGCATGATTGAGCCCCGCCTGGACCTCTTCGCTGCACCCGTCCTTGCCCATCTCGACGAAAAAGATCTTCGCCGTTCGGAGATCATCGGTGACCTTTACACCGGTAATCGTCACGGCGCCGATCCGCGGATCCCTGACCTGCTTGAGGAGGAGATCGGCAACCTCCATCCTGATGAGATCCGCCACCCGATCCGCCCTTTTAAAACCGCCCATGGCCCCTACTCGTATTTCCCTTCCTCGATTTCCGCTGGATCCACCAGGTCGGAAAAACTCATGATCTCGATCCGGCTCCGGACCACCTCCGCGAGCAGAAGCTGATCGATGAATCTCAGGATATGGTCGATTTTGGCGTTGATATAGGACTTATCGTTGCCCACCACGCTGAAACCGATCCTGGCCCGCTTCCAGTGGTCGTTGTCTCCGACCTCCGCAATGGAGACGTTGAATTCATTCTGCGTCCGCCGGATGATTCGGCTCAGGACGCCTCGTTTCTCCTTGAGCGACCCGCTTTCGGGAATCCTCAGATCGATGATGCCTGTTCCGACGACCATAGATTAGAGTTTTCTTTCGATCTGTTCCTTGATATACGCCTCAATGACATCCCCGGTATGGATGTCGTTGAATCCCTCGATGCCGATGCCGCATTCCAATCCGGCAATGACCTCTTTCACATCGTCCTTGAACCGCCTCAGGGAGGAGACCCGGCCGTCATAAACGACCACGCCCTCTCGCAGCAGCCTGAGGTTGGAGGTCCGGGTGATCTTGCCGTCCGCGATATAGCTCCCGGCGATCGTCCCCACCTTGGGAACGCGGAAGGGCTCGCGAACCTCGGCGCGACCCTGGACCACCTCCTTGTAGATGGGCTCCAGGAGGCCTTCCATCGCGGCCCTCACGTCGGCAATGACGTTGTAGATGATGTCGTAGAGCTTGATGTCGACCCCCTCCAGCTCCGCCACCTCCACCACGCGGGCGTTGGGCCGGACATTGAAACCGATGATCACGGCGTTGGAGGCCGAAGCCAACATCACATCGGTTTCGGTGATCGTTCCGGTGGAGCTGTGGATGATCTTGAGCCGGATGTCTTCGGTGGAGAGCTTGCTCAGGGCGTCGGTCAGGGCCTCGATGGAACCCTGCACATCGGCCTTGATGATGACGTTGAGCTCCTTTACCCCTTCCTTCATCCTCTCGAAGAGTTGTTCCAGGGTAATCTTCGATGAGGTGGAAAGTTCCTGTTCCCTTTCCTTACGGATCCAGTACTCGCCGATGTTCCGGGCCTTCTTTTCATCCTCGACGCAGATGAATTCCGTGCTCACCTGGGGTACCCGGGAGAAGCCAATGACCTCCACCGGCATGGATGGGCCGGCCTCGGGGATGCGTCGCCCCTGATCATCCGTCATCGCCCGGACCCTTCCGAATTCGGTCTTGGAGACGAAGGCGTCCCCCTCCCGGAGCGTGCCCTCCTGGATCAGGACGGTCGCCACCGGACCGCGGCCCCGATCAAGCTTCGCCTCGATGATGATCCCGCGGGCGGGCCGGCCGGGATCGGCCTTGAGTTCCATGATGTCGGCCTGAAGCAGGATCATCTCCAGGAGTTCCTCGATGCCGATCTGTTTTTTGGCCGAAACCTCGCAGAAGATCGTCTCCCCCCCCCACTCCTCCGACAGCAGATTGTACTCCGTCAGGGCTTGGCGGACCTTTCCCGGATCGGCGCCCGGCTTGTCGATCTTGTTGATGGCCACGATGATCGGAACGCCGGCCACCCGGGCATGGTTGATCGCCTCCACCGTCTGGCCCATGACCCCGTCATCGACGGCCACGACCAGGACCACGATGTCCGTCACCTTGGCTCCTCTGGCCCGCATGGCCGTGAAGGCCTCATGACCGGGCGTATCCAAGAAGACGATGTCCCTCCCCTTGATCCGCACATGGTAGGCGCCGATGGCCTGGGTGATCCCGCCCGCCTCGCTGTCGATCACATGGGTCTCGCGGATGGCATCAAGAAGAGAAGTCTTGCCGTGATCCACGTGCCCCATGATCGTCACGACAGGCGCCCGGGGTTTGAGATTTTCCGGCGACATCTCGGTTTTCTGAAGAGACTCATCCAATTCGCTCAGGGCCGCCTCCACCTGGTAGCCGAAATCGGCGGCGATCAACGTAGCGGTGTCTGAATCGATCGCCTGGTTGATCGTCACCATGAGGCCCATGGCGATCAGCTTGTTGATCACATCTGCCGCCTTGATGCCCATCCGCTTGGCCAGTTCCCCGACGGTGATCGCTTCGGCGACCCTGATCCTTCTCTTGATCGCCTTCGGCGTCGTGATCTGGGTCTTTTTCATCTTGACCGGAGGGGCCTTTTTCTCCTCGCGCCACTTCGCGGGACGTTCCTCTCGCTCGACCTCGATCCGCCGGTCCTTCCGGTCGATCATCTTCTTGATCAGTGTCTTCTTGCGCGGGGCCGTCACTTCCCCAATCAGGACCTCGACGGGCGGCTTACCCCCTTTCTTCCTCGGCTTCTCCGCTTCCGGTCGGCCTGGCTTTTCCACCTCAAGAGGGGGAGGCCCCTTGACGATTCTTAAATCCACTTTGCGGAGAGGCTCTTTTCTTGGGATCGCCCGCGCCGGCTTCTTCGTCTCCGCCTCCCGAACGGGGGCCTTGATTTCGCCGTGTTCGGGTTGTCTGATGGGCGACGGTTTCTTCTCCGCTGCGGGCGCCTTCTGAACGGCCTCCGGCAGAGGTTTCTTCTCGTGTTCCACCGGCGCTGCTTCCTCGGCGGCTTCCGGCGCCGCCTCCCGGAAAGGAACGACCCTGGTTGGAGGTCTCCCGGCAGGGGTCTCCCGGTAGATCGAGGTTCGCACCGGGGCTTCCTTGGGGACCGGTTCACGCAACGTTTCTTTGGGAACAACTTCCGCAGGCATCGCTTCCACGACAGGCGCTTCTTCCGGCTTGGCGGCATCGGCCGCTTCCTCCGGTTTGACCTCTTCAACCGGCGTACGAACCGCCCTTCGCCGGATCACCGTGGACTTGATTCTCTTCTCAACAACCTCACGAGGTTCGGGGGCAAGCAGTTCCGCCTGGATCCTCTCCATCTCACTGTCCTCGAGCGTGCTCGAGTGCGATTTCACCGCGATGCCGATCTTTTCCAGGCGAGAGATCAATTCCTTGTTTTCCAGCCCCAGTTCCTTGGCAAGTTCATAAACCCTTTTTTTCGACATGCCCAAACTTCTCCCCTTCAGATATTCGCATTTCGGGACAGCCTAAGCGGAAGCCCCCTCCCCCTTCGCCGCGCCGGCCTCCTGGTCGATGATCTTTTCCGCCTCGGCGATCCACATCGAAGCGGTCTTCTCGCCCACCCCTGGGATGGCCGCCAACTGCTCGGAATCGGCTATGGCAAGCATGCCTACGCTCTTGAGCCCTGCCTTGAACAGTCGGTCCGCTGTGGCCTCGCCGATGCCGGGAATCTTCATGAGAGACTGATAGCCTTCGTCCGCCTTTGCAGCCGCTGCAGACTCGCTCTTGACATCGATCTTCCAGCCGCTCAGCTTGACGGCAAGCCTCACGTTCTGCCCATTCCTCCCGATGGCCAAGGAGAGCTGATCATCGGGAACGATGACCTCCATCGCCCTGTTTTCCTCATCGACAAATACCCGGTTCACCTTCGCCGGGGAGAGGGCGCTGCAGACATACTTGGCCTGATCTTCGGAATAGGGAACGATGTCGATCTTCTCCCCGCGAAGCTCCTGAACGACGCTCTGGACGCGCGTCCCCCTCATCCCGACGCAGGCGCCCACCGGATCGATGTCCTTATCCCTGGTCCTGACGGAGATCTTGGACCTTTTCCCCGGTTCCCGCGCCACGATGACGATCTCGATCAACCCCTCGGAAATCTCGGGCACTTCCACCTCAAAGAGGGCTTTGAGAAAATTGGGATGGGTCCGGGAGAGGATGATCTGAGGACCCTTCGTGATCTTTTTGACATCGCAGATGTAAGCCCTGATCCTCTCGCCCCGCTTGTAGGATTCCCGGAAAATCTGTTCCGAAATGGGGACGATTCCTTCGGCGCGGCCTAAATTGACGATGATGTTTCCGCCCTCGAACCGCTGCACGAAACCGTTGGACAGTTCCCCTTTTCTGTCGTGATACTCCTCATAGATGTTGTCCCGCTCCGCGTCCTTCACCCGCTGAATGATGATCTGTTTGGCCGTCTGGACGGCGATCCGGCCGAAGGTGCTGGTTTCGATCTTGATGCCGAGGCTGTCGCCGGGTTCCGCCTCCTCGTCCAGGGTGCGCCTCGCTTCCGCAATCGATACATGCAGATCGGGATCCAAGACCTTTTCCATCACGGTTTTGAACTGGAAGACCTCTATTTCACCGACCTCCTCGTTGTAATGGGCCTCCAACTCGACATCGGGGCCCAATTTCTTGCGGGCGGCCGTTAACATGGCATCTTCCAGAGCCTTGACAATGACCTCCCTGTCTATCCCGCGATCCTTGCCCATCTGTTCGATCAGGCGTTTAAGTTCCGGAAACATTGACGATATCCTCCGTAATCATTATATAACAGCTGAGCCTCACAACTCATACTCCAAATTGGCCTTGACCAGCGCTTCCCGGGGAATCCGGAAGCACTTTCCCGTATCCCGCACCACGAGGACTTTCCTGCCGCCTTCGTCCTCATAATCGATCAGTTCGCCGCGAAAATGACGCCGCCCATCGATCTTTTCCGAAAGACGGAGACTGACCCTGGAGCCTCGATACTTCAGGAAATCCTTGTCCCGAAAGAGAGGCCGATCCAGGCCGGGCGAGGAGACCTCCAGGGTGTAGGGACCGGGAGGCACGTCATGAACGTCGAGCAGATCCCCCAACTGATCGCTGATCTCGGCGCATTCGTCCAGGGTGACGCCCTCTTCCCGGTCTATGTAAACCCGGACCATCCAGCGCGTCTTCATCCTTAGGCACTCTGCATGAACCAGCTCCATCCCGACGGAGGCGAGAAGCGGTTCGGCCAGTTGCCAGATCTTCTCTTCGTATGGTTGCATCAAAATACCCTTCGTGGAAAAAAAAAGTGGGCATTCGCCCACTCATCAAATCCCACCGATGATTTGCGTGACATCTAACACACTGCCGGCCCCATTGCAAGGGGAAAAACGGATTTTTCCGACAGCCCGGCCCCGGGGCGAAAGGAGATGAAAAAATGGAGCGGGCGATGGGACTCGAACCCACGACGTCCAGCTTGGGAAGCTGACATTCTACCGCTGAATTACGCCCGCCCACCGAAAAAACGGTCCGTCCCTCCCCGGGGGAAACGGACGCCCATCTTAATCAACGGGGACCTTTTGTCAAGATTTTTTTGGAAATTTTTTGGCAATCCCTTCTTAAATCAGGTCGGCGCGTTAACGACGGTTATTGGGGACAGCAGTGAGTTCGGATAATAAAAACAACCGGCGCTGCAAGTGCGGCCTTGATCTGAGCGACTTTCGCAGGCCCAAGGCCGGGCACCTTCAACAGGTCGTGAATGCGCGTGCGGTCAAGGCCGCGAAGCCCTCGGAAATCCCACAGATTTGGACAGCAGTGGCTTTTTTTATCCTCAAAACGGAAATGTCCAAGTTCATTTCCGGTTCAGCCGCACGAGGACCGATTCTCCGTGGCCGCCGAATCCCTCGATCTCGGCAAAGCGCGCCGTCTGCCTTCCGTAGCGTTCGAGCGCCTCACGGGTGAAGGAGAGAATACTGGTCCGCTTGACGAAATCGTAAACGCCCAGGGGGGAGGCAAAGCGGGCCGTTCCCCCGGTCGGCAGGACATGGTTCGGGCCCGCCATATAGTCGCCCAGCGCCTCCGGGGTGTACGACCCCAAAAAGACCGCCCCGGCGTTTCGGATCCTGGCGAGGAGTTCCCTGGGATTCCTCACCATCAGTTCGAGGTGTTCGGGTGCAAAACGGTTCGCCAGATCGATCGCCTCTTCGAGATCGCGCGTCACCACCGCGGCCCCAAAGGCCTCGATCGAACGGGACGCAATGTCTTTCCTCGGAAGGTCCGCAAGACGGCGCTCGACCTCCGCTGCCACGGAACGGGCAAAGAACTCGTCCGGCGTCATCAGGACGGCGCTCGCCATGTGGTCGTGCTCGGCCTGTGCCAGCAGATCCGCGGCGGCAAAAGACGCCTCTGCCGTTGCGTCGGCGATGACCATCACTTCGCTGGGACCGGCAATCATGTCTATGTCCACCCGGCCGAAGACCATCTTCTTGGCCGCTGTCACATAGGCGTTCCCGGGACCGACGATCTTGTCCACCCGCGGAACCGACGCCGTGCCGAAGGACAGGGCCGCAATTGCCTGGGCGCCGCCGATCTTGAAGATCCTATTCACGCCCCCCAGTTCAGCCGCGGCGGCGATCAGCGGATGGAGCCGCCCGTCGCGGGAGGGCGTTGCCAGGATGATCTCGCCGACGCCGGCGACCCGGGCGGGAATCGCCGTCATCAGTACGGTGGAGGGATAACAGGCCAGCCCCCCCGGGGCATAGACGCCGACCCTGGAGAGGGGAAGGATGCGCTGACCGAGCTCCACCCCTTTTTCGTCCGAAATGGACCATCCCTCCTGGCGCTGCCGTTCGTGGAATCGTTCGATTCGACCGGCGGCCAAACGGAGGATCTCCCCGTCTTCCGGAGCGAGCCGGGCGAGCGCCTCCTCTCTCTCCCCCGGGGAAGCCTCGACCGAAGAGGCAGTCAGGACATGGCCGTCCCACTTTTCCGTATACTCGAAAAGGGCGTCGTCTCCGCGCAGGGCCACGTCATCGACGATCCGGCCTACGGACGCCCAGAGTTCGGGATCGAAAACCCGGCCTCTTTCCCGGATCCGCCCGAAAAACCCTTCAAATTCCAATTCGTCCGTACGAATGACCTTCATGAGCGCCCCCTTTGCCGCTGTCCCGTCGATTTGACTCACCCGGGAACCCGCCGGATATTGGCCCCCAGGGCCAACAACTTCTTCTCGATCTGCTGATACCCCCGGTCGATGTGATAGACGCGCGAGAGCACCGTCGTCCCCTCCGCCGCAAGACCGGCCAGGATGAGGGAGGCGGAGGCCCTGAGATCCGTCGCCATCACCGGCGCCCCGTGGAGCTTGGGAACCCCGCGGACAACCGCACTCTTCCCTTGAATGACGATATCCGCCCCCATCCGGATCATCTCGCCGACGTGCATGAAGCGGTTCTCGAACACCGTCTCCGTGATGACGGAGAGGCCTTTGGCGACGGCCATCAAGGCCATGATCTGGGCCTGCAGATCGGTCGGAAACCCTGGATAGGGAAGGGTCTTGACATCCACGCTCCGCAAGGCGGCGCCGCCCGCGGTCCAAACACTGTTCCCGTCCATGTCGATCTTCATCCCGGCATCCCGCAGTTTGGAGATCAGCGCATCCAAGTGCAGGGGATTGCAGCCGAGGATCCGAACCTCCCCTCCGGTGATCCCCGCGGCAATCAGGAAGGTGCCGGCCTCGATCCTGTCCGGAATCACGGCCGCCTCCACGGGATGGAGGCGTTCCACCCCTTCGATGACGATCGTATCCGTTCCCGCGCCGCCGATCCGCGCTCCCATGCCGATGAGTACCTCCGCCAGGTTGACGACCTCCGGCTCGCGGGCCGCATTTTTCAAGACGGTCGTCCCCTCGGCGAGGGTCGCGGCCATCATGATGTTTTCCGTCCCCGTGACCGTGGAAATGTCAAAATAGATTTCCGCGCCCTTCAGGCGCGCGGCCTTCGCCTCGACATAGCCCGCCTTCAGCGTCACCTCCGCCCCGAGCTCCCGAAGTGCCTTGATATGAAGGTTGACCGGCCTCGCCCCGATGGCGCAGCCTCCCGGCAGGGAGACCCGGGCCTCCCCCATCCGCGCCACGAGAGGGCCGAGCACCAGGATCGAGGCCCGCATGGTCCGGACC
>Ga0208046_1000052_pt1 | contig 21545 bp, 14 predicted proteins | sample PL_2010_300m_FD_184161 | JGI IMG/M metagenome (GOLD analysis project Ga0208046, IMG submission 184161) | Freshwater microbial communities from Powell Lake, British Columbia, Canada to study Microbial Dark Matter (Phase II) - PL_2010_300m... | ecosystem: Environmental > Aquatic > Freshwater >... | reverse complement strand
GCGGTTCTCCTTTCATAACTTTCAAACAACCCAGATGCTATCATCCGGGCAGGGGAACCGCTACTGAATTTCAACTAGGATAGGGACATCTTCTCCCCGACGCGTGACCACAAGTCCCTGGTCCCCCGCCCCATCGTCTCTTCTCCTGTCTCCGACAGCTTGATATGGCAGTTGATGGCGCGGGCGAGCCAGGATTCGGCCGAGGCGGTTCTGCGCCGGCTGATTGCATTCCGGACTCGCTACGCGATCACCGAGTCGTGCTGGTCCGCATCGCGCTGGTTCCGGGACAAGCTCGCCGAGTACGGCTGTGACTCGACCTATCTGGACACGTTTCTCATTCCGGGCGAAAGCCCGACCGTCAACATCGTCGGCGTGAAGCGCGGCCAACTGAATCCGAACCAGATACACATCATCTGCGGCCACATCGACAATACGTCGGAAACACCCGAGACTTTCGCGCCCGGGTCGGACGACAACGCGTCCGGCTGCGGGCTGGTGCTGGAGGCGGCACGGATGTTCCAAGGGATCGCCTTCGACTACACGGTCTGGTTCATCGGCTTCGGCGGCGAGGAGTGGGGCTTGGTCGGGTCCGACTCGTTCGCGCGTGAGTGCCGCGAACGGGGCGACACCATCGTGCTCGCCATCAACCACGACATGAACTCATACGGGACGGCCGGACGCGACAGCATCCGGGTCGTCGGGAAGCGGTCGAACCCACCTTGCTCGACCTGGGTCGAGTACTACATGGCGATGGCCGACACGTTCACCGACCTCAAGTGTCACCGGGAAATAGTGGACCAGCAGGGGACGTCGGACCAGAGCTCGTTCTGGAGGTACGGGTATCCGGCCATCCGCGACCGCTATCTGGACATCGACCCGGTCTACCACACCACCGGCGATACCATCGGCCCCTACCAGTACTACGACTGCGGAACCAACAACATCCCGATGTACACCGAGGCGATAAAGGCGACGGTCGCGACAGTCGCGAAGCTGGCCGGGGCTCACATGGACTCAACCGGCGTGGCCGAGCCGCCAAGGCTCCCCGCTCTGGTCAGAATCGCGCCGAGCGTGGGGCGGGCACCGGTTCTCGTCCGCCTCTCCTCCGCCGCTTCTGTCGTGTCCGTCTACAATGCAGCGGGCCGGCTGGTTCGCAAGCTTGGCGCGGGCATGTCGCTGACCTGGGACGGGTCAGACTCCTCTGGTCTTGCCGTCGGTCCCGGCGTCTACTATTTCCGCGCCGCTGAGACGTCGGCCCGATTCGTCTTGGCCCGTTAGCAGACGACCTCGGATAGGTCAGACTCAGACTCCGGACTCCGGACATCAGATTGCTGGGTTCCATCTTTCCCCCGTTTGACTTCCAACTCCCGGAGAGCTACGATTCATTGCTGAGGCAAGCCGCTTCCCGGTGGGGATCCGCACCCGCCCGGGGAGTCATCGGCAAGCACTACAATCCGAGCTGTACTTGATTGGCGGACTTCTGCGCGCCGTGCTCAGGCCAACCGGTTCGGCCGCAGAGCGGCCGGGCGCGGCGGCAGGCGTACGTTTACTGAGATTGACCGAAGGCGGCTCAACCTCGGCCGCCAAGGTCGTTCTAACCGACTGAAAGCGAGGCGTGACCCCTCGGCGCGGCCCTTACCGGGCCGCGCCGTTTCTGGTATTGACAAGTCTGCGGCCGTGGTCTATTATCTCGCGGCATGCAACAGGCAATGGGCCGGCAGCCAACGGGCTGGGGCGATCCGCCCGCAACCGCCCCGTCCCTTGACGCTGTTCGGAAAGCTCATGAACGGCTGAGGGGCGTCGCCAAGCGCACGCCGCTGACCCCGTTCGGACGCAAAGACAGCAGAATCCTGCTCAAGTCCGAGGTCGGACAGCCTTCCGGTTCGTTCAAGATTCGCGGCGTCTACAACTGGGCGGCGGGGCTCTCGCCCGAGGAAGTCGGGCGCGGGTTCTCGACCTTCAGCGCGGGGAACACGGCGCTGGCTCTCGCGCACTGCGCCCAGGTCTTCGGCACGACCTGCCGCAGCCTCCTGCCCGACTACGCCCCGGAGAACATGGTAGGGGCGCTGCGCGAACGCGGGGTCGAAACCGTGCTCGTCCCCTTCGAGGAGATGGCAGACTACATCTTCCGCGCCGGATGGCGGGACGAGTCCTATACCTTCCTACATCCATGGGCAGAGCCGGCGATGATTGCCGGACACGCGACCATTGGCCTGGAAATCGTTGAGGACCTGCCCGACGTCGAGACCGTCTACGTGCCGGTCGGCGGCGGTGCGCTGGCCTGCGGTGTCGGCTGCGCAGTCGGGAGGCTCAATCCCGGGGCCAGGATTGTCGGGGTTCAGACCGAGTCATACCCTTCCCTCGCGCAGAGCTTCCACGAGGGCAGGCCGGTCTGGATTGAGCCGCAACCCACCATCTGCGACGGCGTGGCGGTTCCGTTCATCACCGACCAGCTTTATCCCTTGCTCCGGCAAACCGTGGACAGCGTTGCCGTGGTGTCTGAGGCACAGGTACGGGCGGCCATCCGCGTCCTGGCGCAGGAGTGCGCGGTCGTGTCGGAAGGGGCGGGCGCGCTCGCACTGGCGGCGGCCCTCGCCACTCCGCTGGAAGACCGCGGCCCCTCCGTCTGCCTGGTTACGGGCGGCAACATTCCAGCACAGCTGCTCGACGAGCTACTGGGTGCCGACCCGAAGTAAGGCATGGCTCGTCGCCCTGAAGCCGACAAGGACGCCACGAAAGACACGAAACGGATGCGTGCGGAGAGAATCGGGTTCGTTTCATCCGGCTTCCTGTTCTCGTGGCTTTCTATCTCGGGATCCGGGTCGCCGCATTGACCTTGACAAAGGCGTCGCGCTGAATAGCATAACAGAGTGCAGAACGATAGTCTGGGCGGGTTTCCGCGCTCAGGCACACTGCCCGGGGATGAACACCGAGCGTGATTCAGTTCAAGCAGCGTCGTTTCTTCCCGGAGCGGCGGTACCGTCTACCGCTGCGTTGGATACTCTGGGGAGTAGTCGTTCTGCTCTTCCTGGTGTTGGCGGCATTCATGAAGCTGTTCAGGTAATGCCGAACTGCATTGACCTTAAAAGGAGTCGCTAGATGACGAAACTTCACTGGAGCTACAAGGACGTGTTCCGCGCCCTGCGGCTTGGCTTCTCGGCCAAGAAGGTTTGGATGATGTCCCTCGGCCTGCTCTTCGGGTTCGCGGGGTACACGATACTCACCTATGTCGCCTACGCGGCTGCCGGCACCGATTTTCTGACCGTCTGGCAGACTTTCCGGCTGCTGCCGCTCCCGTCACCGTATGACTACGTTTTCCCGTGGTACTCTTGGATCATATTCGCGGCGGCGGTCGGGTGGTTCCTCTGCGTGTTGCTGATAACCGGCACCGCGGTGTCCAAGGTCGCCTACGAGCAACTGCGTGGCGACGAGTTCTATGAGTCGAAGGAAGCATTCCGCTTCGCATTCAAGAACAGTTCGGCGGTGCTTGGCAGCCCGCTCTTGATTCTGGCCTTCGTTGCACTAATTGTGGTCTTCGGGCTCATCTTCAGCCTGCTCGGCGCGATACCCGCGGCCGGCGAGATCTTCGTCGGGCTACTGGCGATTCTGGGGTTTATCGCGTCCCTGTTCGTCGTCTACCTGCTCATCGTCTTCGCCTTCTCGCTGCTGCTCGGCCCCAGCGTGGTCGGCGCCACCCACTCCGACACCTTCGACACCCTGTTCGAGGTATTCTCGTGTGTCAACGAACAACCGGCACGTCTTATCTGGTACACCGCCACGATAGCCCTGCTTGGCAAGGCGGGCTCATTCCTGCTCGGGCTAGCGACCAGCGCTGCTGGCAGAATCGGCTACGCCATCACCGGGGCTTTCATGGGCGAGAAACTGGCCGACGTTATGAGCAACGCAGCCTATTACTTCAAGCTGGCGGCCCCGGACTGGTGTCCCCAGTTGCTCCAGCGGGTCTTCGTTGAGGAGATGAACCGCTACGGATTCTCGCAGATCTACCTCCCCAGCGAATACGTCACGCTTGGCTGGAGTCAGAACCTGGCCGCCCTGCTCCTTGGCGTCCTCTTCTACCTCCTTGCCCTCATGGTGGTCGGGTACGGCCTCTCGGTCTGGTTCACCGGCATGACCCTGAACTTCGCGGTCCTCGCCTATAAGAAGGACGAGAAGAACGTCCTCGAGCTCCCCGAAGACGAGGAGGAGCTGATCGAGCCGGTACCGAATCCGGAGCTTGATGACCTCAAACCCAAACCGGCGGACGAGCAGCCCGCCAAAAAGGACTAGATTAGACCGGCGGACTGAGTCGTAACCACAGTTACTTCAACAACTTAGACTCAAGCGTGGCAGACTTGTCGGTCGGCGGCTATAGGGTTGTGGTTCAGGGTCAAGTTCAGGGGTTAGGATTCCGGCCTCATGTCTACCGCCTGGCAAGAACCCTTGGCGTCCGCGGGTTCATCCGCAACTCGAACCGCGGCGTCATCATCCTCGCACAGGGCAGGAGTGCCCGCCGGTTCCTCGACCGACTCAGGCAAGCCCCTCCACCGCTGGCCGAAATCACGTCGTTTCAAATCGCCAGAGTACGGACCCGGCCGTATCGGAACTTCTGCATTGGGTCCAGCCGCACCGAATCGGGTTCTGGGGTCGACGTCCTGCCGGACCTCGCCGTCTGCCAGGACTGCCGCCGCGAAATCGACGACCGCCGCGACCGCCGCTACGGCTATGCCTTCACCAACTGCACACAGTGCGGGCCTCGCTACACAATCATCGAGCACCTTCCTTATGACCGGCCCAACACAACAATGGCCGGCTTTCGAATGTGCCCTCGGTGCCGGCGCGAATACGCGAACCCCGCAGACCGACGCTACCATGCGCAGCCGATCGCCTGTCCGGACTGCGGGCCCAAGCTGTCTCTCCGTGGAACCACGGCCGGACAGACCCCCAAGCCTCCGATCGAAGCAGCGGCGCAAGCCTTACTTGACGGGAAGATCGTTGCTATCAGGAGCCTTGGCGGATTCCAACTGGCATGCGACGCCACCAACCGAAGTGCCGTGGCGTTGCTCCGCGCGCGCAAGCAGCGCCCAGCCAAACCATTCGCCTTGATGTGCGAGAGCCCGGCTGTTGCTCGCTTGTTCTGCCGCGTCAATCCGCTCGCCAAAGGGGCGCTTCTTTCGACCGCAGCCCCGATTGTCCTGTTGCCGAAGTCGCCGCGCCCGAAGCTCAAGGTTGCTGAACTGGTTGCTCCGGGCAACTCCCGCCTCGGCGTGATGCTGCCGTACACACCGCTGCATACGGTCCTTTTCGCGCGGCTTCGGCGCCAGTCGGGAAAACCGGCGGTCCTTGTGATGACAAGCGCCAATCGACGAGAGGACCCGATCATTGCCGATGATCGAAAGTTGGCGGAGGAACTGCCCGGCCTGCCTGACCTGGTTCTGACCCACGACCGGCCGATTGCCAACCGATGCGACGACTCGGTGGCGATGGCGGAGGAAGGCGTCGAACCGTTGGTGCTGGTCCGGCGCGCGCGGGGCTATGCGCCCCAGCCCGTTCCGCTTGGTCGGATGTTTCACGTGAAACACCCGGTCATCGCTGTCGGGGGTGAGTTCAAAAACACCTTCGCACTCGCCTGCGGCGGGCGCGCGTTCCTCAGCCCTCACATCGGCACGGTGGAAACCGCAACCGGAGAAACGTTCTGGCTTGAGACGTTCGCACGTTATGTAGAGTGGACGGGGATCCGGCCCGAGGCCGTGGCTGCGGACCTACACCCCGACTACGCATCGACCCGATTCGCAGAACGTTTGGCCCGAGACCTCCGGTTACCGCTGGTCAGGGTGCAGCATCACTATGCGCACATCCTGTCGGTAATGGCCGAACACGACCTGCGCGGTCCGGTGCTTGGTGTCGCCTTCGACGGAACCGGATATGGGACCGATGGCGCTATATGGGGAGGGGAGTTTCTGCTGGTAGCAGACGGCGCTAACTGGCAGCGTGTAGGGCACTTAAGCTACCTCCGGTTGGCGAACGCCGGCGAGGAGGTGGCTGAGCCCGCCCGGGTCGCCGCGGCATACTTGAAGCAGGCTCGCCCCGGTAGAAGGTCCGGCGCCGGCCGCTTGGCGGCTATCAGCGGATCCGCGCTGCCGACGGCATCTGTCGGGCGGTTGTTCGACGCCGTTGCGGCGATAACCGGCGCCTGCCGAGTCGCGACTTTCGACGGGCAAGCGCCCCTCGCGCTGGAGTCCTTGGCCGACCCCAGGGAGAACGGCAGCTGGTTCTCCGACGATCTGCTCGACCTCTCGGTCTCCCCCGCGCTGCTGCGGCCAGAACCTATCCTCCTGAATGTTGCACGTGAAACAGCCGCCGGGGTGGGCCCGGCGACCGTCGCGGCCCGGTTCCACAATACGCTTTCCGCGGCTACGGTACGGCTGGCCGACGTTCTCTGCGCCCAATACGACGTGGCGGCTATCTGCCTGTCCGGTGGCTCCTTTCAGAATTCGCTGCTTCGCCGGCGGGTTGCGGCCGGTCTCCGTTCTCGCGGACGAAGGGTGTACAGGAACCAGCTGGTCCCGCTTAATGATGGCGGCATCGCCTACGGCCAGGCTGCGGCCACTGCCTGCGCGCAGAACCAGTTCTCGGGTTCATGAAGCTGCGGCATTCGCCGCTTTTTGTCCCGTAGCGCGAGACTGAGCTTGACACTCAAACCCTTGGGTCTAGAATTCTCGTCGGCAGAATAGCGACCCGACAACCCGTTCCCTGTGACAGCTGACGCGCCGTCAGCGTGTTGCTTTTTTGCCGCAGACAGCGACCGCGCGGCAATGTGGACAGGTTGGTGGATAACCGGCCGAGGTATGCTCCTCGCCCGATGTCGTTAAGACCTCAAGGCGCAATATTCTCCGAAAGGGGCTGCAGATGGGTGTGACTGACAGCGGCGTACAACCACAAGTCGGGCACGAAGCCCTGCCCGACGCAGAAGGACTGTGGACCGACATTCTCGACTACGTCCGGCCACGCGTAAGTCGAGAAGGATTCGAAACTTGGCTTGCCCCAACGCGGGGCCGTGTATTGTCCAGCGGTGTTCTGGAAATTGAGGTTCCCAACTCGTTCTTTGCCGACTGGCTGAGTCAGCATTATTCGGCGGAACTCCAGGCAGCGCTATCCAGCGTTTCCCGACAGGAGCTGTCGGTTTCTTTCCGCCCACGGGATGCGGTCGATACCGGCGTATTGATACGTCGCGCCCCAGCGCGACGTCCGGCAACGAGACAGAACGGCTACCGGCTCCAACCGCATCTCTCCTTCGAGAACTTCGTCGTGGGCGAGTCGAACCGGTTTGCCGTGGCCGCGGCCCGCAGCGTCGCCGAACGGCCGGGGGCCAACTACAACCCGTTGTTCATCTACGGCGGCGTCGGCTTGGGAAAGACCCACCTGGTACAGGCAATCGGCAACCAAGCGCTGGCGTTGAAGCCCGCGCTAAAGGTCTACTACACTGCGGCAAGTGACCTGTTTATCGAACTGATCGAGGCGATTGAGAAGAACACCCGGCTCGAGTTTAAGAACAAGTACCGAGGGCTGGGCTTGCTGCTGCTCGACGACGTCCACTACCTCGTCGGCAAGGAACGGCTACAGGAAGAGGTCTTCTACATCTTCAATTCTCTTCGGGACGCCGGTAGCCAAGTCGTTTTCACCAGCGACCGCCCACCCCAGGATATCCCAACACTGGAGGGCCGGCTCGCCTCCAGGCTCGGCTCCGGCCTCGTCGTTGACATACAAGCGCCAGAGCTCGAGACCCGCATTGCCATCCTCAAACGCAAGGCGGCCATGGACAAGGCTGACCTGCCGGATGATGTCGCGTACTTCATCGCCGCGAGGGTCCGGTCTAGCGCCCGGGCGCTGGAGGCTAGCTGGATAAGATTGCTTGCGCTTGCTTCGCTCGACAGTCGGCCCATCACGATTCAATTGGCTCAAGAAACGCTCAAGGACTTGGTCAAAGAGGACGAGCCGGTCGACCACAACCGCATCATAAAAGCCTGCGCCGAACACTTTGGGGTGACGCTGAGGGATATCACCATTGGTGGTCGCACCAAACAGTTGGCGCTCGCGCGGCAGGTGGCAATGTACGTGCTCCGGGCCACGCTCAGTCTCTCTCTGAAGGAAATCGGCGGGCTCTTCGACAACAAGGACCACACAACAGTGATGCACGCGATCAAGCGAGTTGGCGACCTGAAGACCAAAGACCCCGCTTTCGCCTCAAGACTGGAGAAGCTATCAAAGGGGATAAGCCGTGGGGAACCTCGTTGATCCAGAAGTGGAGAAGTGCCGGCGTTGTTTCCATCAACGCTAAATCAACTTTTCTTGCTCTAAGTGAACGCTCCATAACCACCCATCGGACGCGCCCTTGCGCCGCATCCACACAAACCCACAACCCAACAACAACAACAGGTCTTCTATCTAAACTAGTTTTGTTGAACTAATAAGAAGAACAAACGGCCAACCACGCGAAAGAAGACTGTTTATAAAAGAGCACTAGTTATAATACTACATAACGTCTCCGTAAGTCTGTCGGGAACTTTTCCTGTCGGCTATGATCTAGCTCACTTGAATTTGGCACTTTGTCTGCTGAGTTCATCTTCCGCGCCAACTCCACAGATTGCTGTTTCCAGTGCGGTTTCTTTACGATCCGGTGAAGTAAGAGACCGCGTTCGGCTAAGACGAAACCGCAGTTCGCCGGTGATTGACACGCTACCTTGGTCGACTATGATTACATTCTGCCTGCCGAACGGGCAGACAATCACAAGAAAGAAGTAAGCAACGAAATGGTCAGGCTGAGCGAAGATCCGAAATACGGGTTCGCCATCGGGCGCGTCCGCGCGCTGGAGCCTACGCTGATGGACCGGCCCCGTTACGAACGGCTTGTCCGCACGCGGAGCGGCGAGGAATTCACCGCGGCTCTGGCAGAAACGGCCTACGCGAGGTTTATCGAAGGGGGCACGGTTGGTGTGGCACAGGCGTTTGAGCGCGCGGCCGAGGAAAGCACCGCCTTTCTGTCTGCTTACGCGCTGGACGACTGGCTGGTACAGCTATTCTTGATGCCGGTGACGTTTAGGCGGTTGAAGACAGCTCTCAAGAATGCACTTTCACAAGGCAGGATCGATGTCTCTGTCCCGAAGGAGTTCGCAGCGGCGGGGCAGAGGTCGCGCGTCGGCAAAGTCATTGCCGAAACCACGGAGGCCTTTGCGAGAGATCGAAACTCGGCAGCCGTCGACATAGCATTGGACCAGTTGACGCAGGAGGTCGAGTTGCTGGTCGCCAGCCACAGCGAATTCATGATCGGGTATCTCGGGCTGCATGCCGACACCGAGAACCTGCGCACACTGGTTCGGCTCAAGGCCAAGGCGGGTGGCGACAAGGACTTGACGGGGGAGATGGAAGCCGCTTTCCTCCAAGGCGGATCCTTGACGCTTGCCAGTCTGCGGACAGCGCTGCCCCAGCCCTGGCCCGCAGTCGGGGAGTTGTTGGCCAAGGCACCGCCCTACGGCGCAGGAAGCGAAGCTTTCCACGATTACCTTGAACAGGGCCGCATAGTTGTCACCGAGAAACGTTCGTTCAACCGGATGGAACGGCTGGGACGCGAGATGGAACTCCGGTATCTGCGCCAAACCCGCTACGCGACATTCGGGCACGAACCTTTGGTAGCCTTTTTCCTGCTGCGCGAGAACGAGTTGCGCAACCTACGGCTGCTGTACGCCGCGAAGTTGGCCGGCCGCGCGGACGAGGAGACGCAGGACTTGGTAGCCTATGTCGAATAGCGAAACCGTCGATGGCGGAGGAGATTCGCTGGCGACCAGGGTCGGTGTCGTCGGCCGGCCGGAAGTTATCGCACCTTTCCGTGCCGCCGGTTTTGCCGTGTTTCCGGTCGAGCCAGGCCCCGATGCCAGCTCAAAGGTCGAGACACTGCTGGACGCCGGTCTCTCGGTGCTGTTCTACACCGAGGATCTATCGCCACATTTGGCCGGCTTGTTGGGTCGATATAGCCGGAGCGCAACCCCGGGTCTAGTGATGCTGCCAATGGGCGCGGAGCAACGCGGGTTCGAGCGGCTTCGGGAGATCGTGAGGCGCGCGGTCGGTGCGGATGTATTCGGGCGCGCGCACGCGCCTCGGGGAGAGGTGACGTCGGTTCCCTTTGAAGGAGACAAGCGATGACAGACAGCAAGAACGGGACGATTGTTAAGGTTTCCGGGCCGCTGGTGGTTGCCGAAGGTCTTGCCGGCGCCAGGATGTACGACGTGGTCAGAGTGAGCGAGAAGAGGTTGGTCGGCGAGATTATCGAACTGGACGGGGACCGGGCGTCAATCCAGGTTTACGAGGAAACCGGGGGCGTAGGTCCCGGCGAGCCGGTCTTCCCGACCTTCGAGCCGCTCTCGGTCGAGCTCGGACCCGGGTTGATGGAATCCATCTACGACGGCATCCAGCGGCCGCTGAACGTCATCTATAAGCAGGCCGGAGACTTCATCAGCCGCGGCGTCGAGGCGCCACCGCTCGACCGACAGCGCCGCTGGGGTTTCGTTCCACTCCGGAAGCCCGGCGACCAAGTGGAACCTGGCGACATTGTCGGTGAAGTCCAGGAAACCGTACTCGTTCGACACCGGATCATGATGCCGCCGGGCATGTCGGGCGAAGTCGTCCGCATCGGTCCGGGCCAGTTCACGGTGGAGGAGCCCGTCGCGGTCATCAAGACCGCCAGCGGCGAACAGCCGCTGAAGATGGCCCAGCGCTGGCCGGTGCGCAAGGCACGTCCTTACCGGCGGAAACTGCAGCCGGACCAGCCACTCGTGACCGGCCAGCGGGTGGTTGACACGTTCTTCCCAATTGCAAAGGGCGGCACGGCCGCCGTGCCCGGGCCGTTCGGGTCGGGCAAGACCGTCATCCAGCACCAGTTTGCCAAGTGGTCGGACGCGGAAATCATCATCTTCGTCGGCTGCGGCGAACGCGGCAACGAGATGACCGACGTGCTGATGGAGTTCCCGCACCTGGTCGACCCTAAGTCCGGCGAGCCGCTGATGAAGCGAACTGTGCTGATTGCGAACACGTCGAATATGCCGGTGGCCGCTCGCGAAGCCTCGATCTATACCGGCATCACGCTGGCCGAGTACTATCGCGACATGGGCTACTCGGTGGCCCTGCAGGCCGACTCGACCTCGCGCTGGGCCGAGGCTATGCGGGAGATATCCGGCCGGTTGGAGGAGATGCCGGGCGAAGAAGGCTATCCGGCCTACCTGGCGACCCGAGTGGCCGAGTTCTACGAGCGCGCCGGTCGGGTCGTATGTCTGGGACGGACGCCGGAAGGCAAAGAGCAGGAAGGCGCGGTGTCGGTGGTCGGCGCGGTATCGCCGCCTGGTGGCGACCCGAACGACCCGGTGGTGCAGGCGACCCTGCGTGTGGTTAAGGTGTTCTGGTCCTTGGAGGACCGGCTGGCGTTCCAGCGGCATTTCCCGGCGATTTCTTGGCTGAATTCGTATTCCTTATATGCCGACGTTCTGCGGGAGTCGTTCGACCGGTTGACGACGCCGGAATTCACGAAAGACGCGGCTGCGGCTATGCAACTCCTCGAAAAGGAAGCGGAGTTGGAAGAGATAGTTCGGCTGGTCGGCAAGGACACCCTTTCCGCGCAGGACCGGCTGGTGCTCGAAGTAGCGCGATCGATACGGGAGGATTTCCTGCACCAGAATGCGTTCCACGAAGTCGACACCTACGCGTCGCTGGCCAAGCAGGCGGCCATGCTGCGGGCGATACTTCGGTTCCACGAGCTCGGGCGGGCGGCGCTGGCACGCGGAGTCGAGATCGAGTTGGTCGAGCGGGCCGCGGTGCGCGACCGGATTGCGCGGATGAAATACCTGGCCGAGGCCGACGCCCTGGCGGCTATCGCCCAAACCTGCTCCGAGATGGAAAAGGAACTGGCGGCACTGGAGGCGAAATGATCCGTGAATACCAGACGGTCGCTTCGATTGCCGGACCGCTGATGCTGGTTGCCGGCGTGGACGGTGTCAAGTATCAGGAGTTGGTGCAGATCACGCTTCCGTCCGGCGAGGTTCGACGCGGGCAGGTGCTGGAGGTCGAAGGCGACAAGGCGCTGGTCCAGGTGTTCGAGGGAGCGACCGGCATCGACGTCCCGTCGGCCAAGATACGCTTCATGGGCCATGGCATTACGATTGACCTGTCACCGGAAATCCTCGGTCGAGTGTTCGGCGGCCTGGGACGGCCGCGCGACGGCGGGCCGGCGATAATCCCGGACCGGCGGGTCGACGTCAACGGCGCGCCGATCAACCCCTACGCACGAGAGTATCCGGACGAGTTCATCCAGACCGGCGTCTCGCCGATCGACGGGCTCAACACGCTCGTCCGCGGGCAAAAGCTGCCGATTTTCTCCGGCTCGGGCCTGCCGCATAACCGCTTGGCCGCGCAGATTGTGCGGCAGGCGCGTGTGCTGGGAACGAGCGAGCCGTTCGCGGTCGTGTTCGGGGCGATGGGTATCACGTTCGAGGAGGCGGAGTTCTTCATCCGCGACTTCACCCAATCGGGCGCGATCGAACGTACCGTGCTGTTCCTCAACCTTGCGAACGAGCCAGCAATCGAACGGATCGCCACGCCGCGTACCGCGCTGACCGCGGCCGAGTATCTGGCGTTCGAGGTGGGGATGCACGTCCTCGTGGTGTTGACCGATATGACCAACTACTGCGAGGCACTGCGGGAGGTGTCGGCGGCGCGCAAGGAGATTCCCGGGCGCCGCGGTTTCCCGGGCTACCTCTATACGGACCTGTCATCAATCTACGAGCGGTGCGGGCGCATCAAGGGCCGCAAGGGGTCGATAACGATGATGCCGGTGCTGACGATGCCCGAGGACGACAAGACCCACCCCATCCCGGATCTGACCGGGTACATCACCGAGGGGCAGATTATCCTCTCCCGCGCGATGCACCGGCGCAAGATTTCCCCGCCGGTGGACGTACTGCCGTCGCTCTCCCGGCTCAAGGATAAGGGCATCGGCGCGGGAAAGACCCGTGAGGACCACGCCGACCTGTTCAATCAGCTCTACGCCTGCTACGCACGCGGCAAAGAGGCGCAGGAGTTGGAGATTATCCTGGGTGAGGCGGCGCTCACCGAAACGGACAAACTGTACTTGCGCTTCGCGCGGGACTTCGAGGAGCAGTACATCTCGCAGGGCGAATCCGAGAACCGGACGATCGAGCAGACCCTCGATCTCGGTTGGAAGCTGCTGGCCATCTTTCCGCGGGGTGAACTAAAACGCGTGCGCGACGCCTACCTCGACAAATACTGGCGTCCGGCCCCGGCCAAGTGACGGGCATCCGGCTGCGGGCTCCCGGCGTCCACCAACGCACCCGCCCCGCAGCGAGAATGGCGCCGTAGGAAGTCGCCATTCTCAGGTACGCAGCCGCCCTCTTTGACCTCGACGGCACCTTGATTGACTCCGGGCAAGACATTGTCGAATCGGTCCGGCACGCCCTCAGCCTGATCTTCTCCGACCGCAGCCTGCCGGGAGACGAGGAGATACTCGTCCTCATCGGCCTGCCCCTCGAGGCGGTCGTGCGCAATCTCGGTTACCCGGCAGACGAGGAAAGCACGCGCCGCTTCGCCGCGGCGTACCGGGCATACTATGCCGAGCATTACGACGACAACACGAAGGTCTACCCGGGCATAAAGGAGTTGCTCGCGGGCCTGCAGCAGGCCGGCGTGAAGCAGGGACTGGTGACAACGAAACACCAGCTACAGGCCGAATTCACGCTGGCGGGCGCCGGGCTCGTCGGTTACTTCGACTACGTTCACGGCTGGCTTGAGGGCCGGAGGCACAAGCCGGATCCGGAGCCGGTTCTCACCGCCTTGAGCCGCCTGGGCGTGTCATCCGGCTCGGCAATCATGGTCGGGGACTCCGAGCTCGACATCGAGGCGGCGAAAGCGGCCGGGGTTGATACCTGTGCCGTGACGTACGGGTTCAGGCCGGCCTGGTTTCTCAAGTCGTTCCGCCCAGATTTCCTCGTCGCGCGTCCCGCCGATATCGCCCCGATTGTCGTATCGCAAGGGTAGGGTTGACGCGGTGACTGCCGCACCATACGACAACAGCTGCCGCACAAGACGTCGGGAGTGGCGTGAAATACTCGGCGCCGGGTGACGCGAGCCAGTAACCGGCAGGCCGGCAACAAGATACGCCGAGCCTTCGATTCGCGCCTGCGGAATGGAAGCTGCAGAAGTACCGCGGTTGCGATGTTCTCGATGCGGCGTCTTTCAGCACTTGACAGAGATGCGAGCGAACGTCGAATGCAGGCCGATGCCGGTTGCACGGGTGGCGGTCCGAAGGCCCGGGTTGTCGTGGCGAGCGCCCCAACCCCAAAGGCTAACCCTTTCTTCAAATGACCCCAAACGGAGCTAATCCCGCCTTCCCTTTCGTTGCCGACGTTGCCTTCCAGGCAGGCGACATCGTCTTCGCCACCGACCGGGTCGGATGCGTCGTCTACTGGAACAAGGAGGCGGAGGAGATTTCCGGCTACAAGGCACGTGAGGCGCTCGGGAAGCCGTACACGCTTGCCTTCCGGATGGAGCCGGACGGCGCGACCTTTGATCTCTCGGCTATCCTCGCGGGGCGCGACTTCGCGGGCGGGGTCCGCTGCCATTCGCGGAGTGGGGGAGATGTCGCACTTTACCTGTTTGCGACGGCTGGCCGCAACCCAGCCGCCGAGCCAGCCGGGGTCGTATTCGTCGGCCGGGACGTAACCGATCTCTGGCGGGCCGAGGAGGCCGTCCAAGCATCTGCCGACAAGTACCGCGTGCTCTTCGAGAACACCCTTGACCCGGCGGCAATAGCCGACATGGACGGGAAGATGCTCGAGGCCAACCCTGCGTTCCTCCGGCTGTACGGTTACACGGTCAAGGATGTCAAGGAGATGAAACTCACGGACGTGGCGGCGCCCGAAGCCCGCCGCGCAGCCACCGAGGCGCTGGCGAGGGTGGTTGCCGGCAAGCCGGTGACCAGGACCATCAGAGTGCGCAAGAAGGATGGCAACCGGTTCGTGGTTGACCTCACGGCGTCGGTGATGGTGGTCGGCGGCGAGCGCCGGATAACGGCGGTCACGCGCGACGTTACCGAGCGGGTTCGCTCGGAGCAGGCGCTGAACCAGTCGGAGCGACTGTACCGCGCGGTCTTCGAGTCCGCCAACGACGCCGTGTTCATCGAGTCCGTCGACGGGCATATTCTCGACGTCAACCGGCACGGCTGTGAACTGCTCGGGTACCAAAGGGACGAGCTAGTAAGGATGAGAGTGTCGGACCTGGTGCCGGCCGAGGCGCGGGCGTGGCTGCCGCACGTGACCGATGCGATCCTCCGCGACCGGACGTTCCGAACCGAATCCGTCAGGGTGCACAAGAGCGGGCGCCAGATCCCGGTGGAAATCAGCGCCTCGACGATGGAACTCGACGCCAGAACCGTGGTGCTGGCAATCGCGCGGGACATCACGGAGCGGAAGCGCGCGGAGGCCGCCCTGGCGGAGAGCGAAAACCGGTACCGGGCTCTGTTCGACGATTCACTGATGGGCATATACCGGACTTCGCCGGACGGGCAAATCCAGATGGCCAACCCGGCGCTGGTTCGGATGCTCGGTTACGATTCCTTCGCCCAGCTTACCGAGCGAAACCTCGAGGCGGACGGGTCCGGGCCGGAGTACAAGCGCGACGAGTTCAAGCGCCGTCTTGAGCGCGACGGCCGGATTGTCGGCCTCGAAGTGGGCTGGCAGACGCGCGACGGCCGCACGCTGTATGTCCGGGAAAACGCGCGCGCGGTGCGCGGACAGGATGGGGCAGTTCTCTACTACGAAGGCACGGTCGAGGACATCACCGACCGCAAGGCGGCCGAGCAGGCGCTGCGGCAGGAGAAGGAACTGGCCCGCAGCTATCTGGAGGTGGCGGGCGTCATCATGGTCGTGCTGGACGAGACCGGGGCGGTCAAACTCGTCAACCGGAAAGGTTGCGGCGTCCTGGGTGGAACGCCCGGCGACATCGTTGGGCGCAACTGGTTTGACACTTTCGTTCCCGAGCGGCTGCGGGCGGAGGTCAGGCGGGTATTCGCAGGTCTGATGAGCGGAGATCTCGAGCCCGTGGAGTACTACGAAAACCCGGTCGTGACCATGCGCGGCGAGGAACGGCTGGTTGTCTGGCACAACGCACTGCTGCGAGACGAGGCCGGGCACGTCGTCGGCACGCTCAGCTCAGGTGAGGACGTCACCGAACGCGAGGAGCTGACCCGGGAGGCTGCTGCGGCCGCCGCGCAGGCTCAGGCAGTCATTGACAACTCGCCCGGTGCGGTTGCCGGCGAGTGCGAGGGAGTGCTTGTCTACGCCAACCGGCGATTCGCCCGGCTGCTGGGATATGACTCGCCGGCGGAGGTTATCGGCCGGCCCGCCGGTGAATTCGACGCGCCGCAGGACCGGGACCTCCTGGCCGGATACAGCCGCATGCGCGAGCAGGGAGAGGATGCCCCGACCAGCTACTCGTACCACGGTCTCAGGCGCGACGGGACCATCGTGCCGCTGGCGGCAACGATCAGCACCTACCGGTCGCTCGGCCGGCTGCACATACTCGCGTTCATCCGCGAGATCGAGCCGAGCCGCGGCGTCCCCTGACGCGGAACGCTCCGCGAACGGGCCCGGCAGTCTTCAGGTTGACATTCGCCCCGGCCTCCCTATCCTGAATCGATGTCGGTCCCGACTGAAAGCGCCGTCGATGCCTTCCGCGAACACCTTGGGCGCGCGGCCCGGGCGGCCTTCTATCTGCGGGTGCTCTTCTCGTTGGCGCTGCTGGTCCACGCCGGGTTCGGGCCCGGGCTCCTGCTCCGTTTCCCGCTTACCGGCAGCAGCTCGGCCGAACCGGTGGCGCAGTTCTACGCTTTCCGGCCGGTAATCTACGCCCTGCTGCTCGTGGCCCTGGTCTGCGTGCTGGCGGCATTGTGCCGGAGGGCCGTCGGCCTGTTTGAGGCGGAATTCGCCGCGGATACGGCGCAGCCGGACGCGGGCGGCACGCGCGAGCGCTACCTGCGGCTGCTCCGGCCGAGCCCGGCCCCGTTCGTGCTTTCAGGAAATATCGCGGTCGACCTCGTCATCTTCGGCGCCGCGCTGCTTGCCTACTCCTTCTGGATCGTGATTCTGGCCGAGACCACGCCGACGAATTTGTCCGGGTACCAGGTTGCCGGCATCGTCCTCGGCTCCTACGGTCTTTTTGCCGCGCTCATTGTCACCGGGCTGGTCTGGTTCAATTCCGCGCGGCGGCTCAGCCGGCTCAAGGCCGAGCCACGGGCCGCGGAAGCTGAAGGGCAAACGCCTTAGTGGGGGGACAGGCCCGCGGAGCGTCGCGAGGAGCACGCCGCGGGGCTGTCCCCGGTAGACTCTGCGGTTTTACCTGAGCCGGTAGAGGCGGAACTTCCACGGGCCCCGGGTTTCGGCGACCAGGGTCCGTTGCGGGAATCTCGCCAGCAGTGTTTCAAACAGCGTCAACACAACCAGGTTCTCGGAGCCGGGCTTCTCGGCCAGCCCGGCGTAGAGCGACCGGTCACCGGCGAGTACCGAGTCGAGTGGGACCGGCACGTTGAATTCAGCGATGTGGCGGTAGTCGCGCCAACCCCACGCGTAGCCTACCAGTTCGGACACGTTCGCGTCGCAGAGCAGCAGCGCGGACTCCGGCACGTTGTTGAGCAGCAGGCGCTGGTAGCTGGCCTGCACCTTCAGGTAGCGGTCGTGACGGAATTGGATGGCGACACACAGCAGCGCCATCGCCGTGATTGCCCCATGTTTCAGCCAGCCGGCGCGGAGACACCCGAGCAGGCGGTCGGCCACAAGGACGAATGCGAGGACTAAGAACGGCAGTCCGGGCAGGAGATAGCGGATGCCTACGGTCAGGCGGGCCGGCAGATTGGACACACCGTAGGTGTACGAGAAGAAGCAGTAGAGGCCGAGCAGTGCATACGCAGGCAGGCCAAGCAGCAAGCGGCGTCCTTTGCCCGCAACGAGCGGCGCGGCCAGCATCAGCGGATAGAGAATCATGAGCGCGGTCCCGTAATACCAGGCGTTGTGCGGGAAGTAAGCAGGGGAGAAGTGCCCGGTTAGATACATCGGGAACGAGAACGGCGAGCCGTAGGCGTAAGTATTGTAGGCGGCGATCAGCGCGGCCAATGGTGCGAAACCGGCAAGCAGCATCAGCGCCGACCGCAGGCGCGAGCCGGTCGGCCGCAATGCGAGCAAGAGGAACACCGGGACGAATACCGCGTTCGAGTACCGGACCAGGCAAGCAAAGCCAAGGACGAGGCCGGAGACGAACAACCAGCCGCGGCGGCGCAGCAGGCAGTAGAAGGCGGCGAGGACAAGCGTCGCGGCCAGCAGGTCGCTCATTATTGTCCGCGAGAAGAGCACGACCGCCGGATGGAACAGGTAGAGAAGCGCCCAGGCCGGGTCGGCTTCCGGCGCCAGCCGCTTCAGTATCAGGCCGAAGAGAGCGGTTCCGGCGAGCGCGAGCAGCAGTCCGGAGACGAAGACCGCCCGCCAGCCGAAAAGCGTAAGCGGCACGAGAAAGAGCGACGTGCCGGGCGGATACTTGCTCGAAAGGCGGCCGCCCGACTCGACCGTCATATGGGGGGCGGGGATTCCCGACCCCTCGTAGGAGAGCCGGCCGGTTCGGAGCAGGAAGGCCTCAGTCAGGTAGGCATCCTCGTCCACGATGGCAGTCGTGCGCGGGTAAAGGGCCAGAAAGGTCAGAACATACAGGACAGCACCGGCAACGAGGAGCCACGCCGTTCCGCCGGTCCGGGATTTCACGTGGCAGGATGATAAGACCACGGCAAACCAAGTCAAGGAGGTCCCGGCGGGCAACCGTTGACTTCTGAGGCAATGCCAATAGAATTCACCTCTATGCTAAGCGATAGGCGTAAGCGCATCCGCATCGTGATGATCGTTGTTGCCGTGGCGTTCGTCGGCGGGTTCCTCGGGGGCGAAATCTGGCGCATGCTGGCGACACGCGAGGATCGGGGCCGAGATCAGAACACCCGCGGGTACGTCGGCCGGATTGGGGACCACAACATCACCCCCGAGGAGTACCGTAGCGCGGTCAGTTACATCACCGATAAGTACAAGACCGACAACCGGTTGCGCGACCTGTCCAACGAAGACTACCAGGCGATCGAGCAACAGGCGTGGAAGTACCTCATTTCCGAGTTGACTTGGGCCAAGGTATTGACGGCAGGGAAGGTCGGTGTCACCCAGGACGAAATACTCGAGATCATTCAATCCAATCCGCCCGAGGAATTGCGCGACCGACCCGAGCTCTTAACCGACGGCAACTTCGACCCGCAGAAGTACCAGCAGATCATGAACGCGCCCGAGAACCGCGAGTACTTCACCAGGTACTTCCGCCAGCTCCTGGAGATGCTGCCCCGCGAGAAGTTCCGAATCGACGTCATCAGCGCCTACCGGGTTACGAATCCCGAGGTCGAGGACGCGCTTGCCGCAGCCAACACCAGATGGAAGACGACGGCTCTCTACTTCGGCCCCCAGGCCCTGCAAGAAAAAGTCGAGCCGACCGAGGCCGAGGCCAAGGTCTGGTACGAGGCCCACAAAGACAGCTTCCGCACCAAAGAAATGCGGCAGCTCCGCTACGTCTTCTTCCCGCTGACCGTGACGCGGCAGGACTCGGCCGACGCCAAAGAGGTCATCGACCGGGCCTATGCCCAGCTTGTCAAAGGCGAGACGTTCGATCTCACCACGCTCGACTACAGCGACCTCGAGGGCGAGTCGCTGTCGGCAATGACCCCGCGCGCCGGGCTCGACAAGGAGACCGACAGCGTCGTGTCCCGGCTCAAGCCCGGCCAGTACAGCCCGCCGTACCTTGCCGGGTACGGCTGGCAGGTCGTCCTGCTTGACAGCGCGAAGAAAGACTCGGTTGCCTACCGACGCGTCGTCGTACGGGTCAAGATGGGCTCCGAGGTGCTGGCGACGGTCCGGGACTCGGTGCGCAGTTTCATCGAGACGTCCGCGAGCGAGAAGTTCGACACTCTCGCCGCCCGGTATGGACTGACCTTGCGGATGGCGCGCCCGCTCGTCGGCGACCAGAAAGAACTGCCCGGTCTCGACATCGAAAGCCCGGCCTACATCATTGAGTGGGCCAAATCAGCCAAGCCCGGGAAGGTCTTCGACCTGCCGCAGCGCGGAGCCCAGGGTTACTACGTGTTCGAGCTGGCCGAAGTGAAGCCGCCCGGGGTCGCGGACTTTGAGAAAGTCAAGCAGGCCGCGGTCTATCGCCTGCGCCAGGAGAAACAGACGCAGGCTTGGATGCAGATAGCCGAACAGGCGCTTGGTGTCGTCAAAGCCGGTAAGAGTCTCGAGCAATACGCCCAGGAGAACCCCGGCGTCGAACTGCAGACCGACTCGTTCACCGGGCTCCTGGACTGCCGCCGCCAGAAAGGACCGGAGTTTGCCGGCGCGCTAGCGGCGCTCGACCCCGGTGAAAAGCAAGGCGTGGTCGAGACCAACTGGGGCGCGTTCATCGTCCGCTGCGACGAGCAGACGCCGGTGTCGACGCTTGACCCAGCAGCCTATGCCGAGCAGCGCCGGGCAGAGGTAGCGCAAGACCTGATGGAAGAAATGCTCAAACAGCCCGAGGTCAAAGACTACCGCGACGCGCTGGCGTATTGACAACCCGCTCCGGCGGGATAGATTTAACCTGGAGTCGGGCGCTGGATGTCGGAGCCTGACGCGGTGTCCTAGGCGTAGCGCGTGGTGCGCAGAGCGCCATGCGGGACAAACTGGCCCCATCGTCTAGCGGTTCAGGACATCACTCTTTCAAGGTGAAGACATGGGTTCGACTCCCATTGGGGCCGGATACTGCAATTGGCGAATGACGATCTGCGATTGTCGAATGGGGTGACCGGAAGCCGCCAATCAGAAATCGGCAATCGTAAATCGTCAATCGGTATGCGGGAGTAGCTCAGTTGGTAGAGCACTACCTTGCCAAGGTAGGGGTCGCGGGTTCAAATCCCGTCTCCCGCTCTTCTGGGGTGCGAAGTCCAGACGCCGAACGCCGGAGTTCCGTGTTTGTCCTTTGTACTTCGTACTTCGTCCTTTCCCTGGTGGCGGCTTAGCCAAGCAGCAAGGCGACGGTCTGCAAAACCGTTATACTCGGGTGCGAATCCCGAAGCCGCCTCTTCTCATTGTCGAGTTTAGTCCGACGATTTTCGATTGCCTTGTCCGGTACCTGCCCCTTTGACTTCTTCAGTCGACAATCTACAATCACCAATCTGGCATCTTGAGTGATTCGGATTTGCATTCGGCAATCTTCAATCTACAATCTTGAATCTAGAATGATTTTGCCGGGGTGGCGGAATTGGCAGACGCCAGGGACTTAAAATCCCTTGACCCGGATACGGGTCGTGCCGGTTCGACTCCGGCCCCCGGCAGTTCACACCCTGGGCCGTAAGCAACGGGTGTCCTGCCTGTAGCCGTCGGCGCAGC